>Ga0187890_10001071_pt1 | contig 19916 bp, 23 predicted proteins | sample June2016WEW_21_1_FD_133005 | JGI IMG/M metagenome (GOLD analysis project Ga0187890, IMG submission 133005) | Peatland microbial communities from SPRUCE experiment site at the Marcell Experimental Forest, Minnesota, USA - June2016WEW_21_10 | ecosystem: Environmental > Terrestrial > Soil >... | reverse complement strand
TATGGAAAAACAGGGCGATGGATTTACGATCACCGCTGTTCATCTGGACGTCAAGGCAAAAGTACCCGGGGCATCCGTTGAGGCTTTCAATATGGCAGCCCAAAAAGCAAAAGAGGGATGTCCTGTGTCCAAAGTGCTTAATGCCAGTATCACGATGGATGCAAAACTGGAGTCCTGATTTTTCGGACAGACTGCAGGATCAACTTCCCCATTTAAAAGGAGAAAAAACATGGAAGGGAAAAGAATACACGAGAGCGCTGTTATCATAGCCCAGCTTATGAATCCTGAAGATGCAAACCCTGCCGGGAACGTCCATGGCGGTGTTATCATGAAGTTAATTGACAACGCCGCTGGTTGTGCGGCTGTTCGTCACTCAAGATCCAATGTCGTTACGGCCTCCATCGATCGTTTGGATTTCTACAATCCCGTTTTTGTGGGAGACCTTGTGACCCTCAAGGCCAGCTTAAACTTTGTCGGAAAAACGTCAATGGAACTTGGTGTCCGGGTGGAGGCAGAAACTCTCATCACGGGTTATAGACGTCATACGGCATCTGCCTATTTGACTTTCGTAGCCCTTGACAGTAATGGCCGTCCCTTTCCTATATCTCCCCTGGTTCTAGAAACAGACGAAGAGAAGAGGCGAAACAAGGAAGCTGAAGACAGGCGAATTATAAGACTGGCAGAAAAAACAAAAGAAAAACAATGTCAGGTTGATATGAATTGCTGAGTATAATTAGTAGTTTTATCCTACTGTTAACCTACAGAACAACCATTATTGCAAGTCCAACTTTATTATGTAAATTGGCAATAAACAATGTTTTTCAAAGGAATGCTTTTTGTAAATATTTCAGTATAGAGGAGGAAACAGATATGGCCGGTAACTGGAAGGAGAATCTTTTTTGTTCCACGGAATGCCCCAGATGCCACAAAGGATTAACTGCTAAAGACATGAGGATACTGTCTTGTTATGACCACAATGCCATCTGCATAAAGTGTAAGAAAAAGGAGGAGAGACGGCCGGACTATGAGGAGACTTCAAAGGAAATGATCGGGCAGTGCATGGTGGATACGGAACTGAGTCAGAGCGATCCGCAGGGCTACTGCTATAGCCATTTTTACCCGTACAAATGTTGATTCGGAGGGATTTCCTGATCAATGCTATCTATGGGACTAATAAAATTTACTAAAAAAAAGAAGAAAATACTAAGGATGTAATTATGAAAATTTATATTTGTCAGGTTTGCGGACATATTGCATTCAATAATCTGCCGGACGCATGTCCGGTTTGCGGAGCTAAGAAAGACGAATTTTTACAAAAAGATGCAATTTTTAAAGAATCCATCCAAAAGAGTCCTGAAGCTGAGGTCAAACACGTTCCTGCTATAACTGTCAATAAGAGTTGCAGTCTTATCCCGGAATCCAGTTGCAGGGAAGTCATTGTAAGAATTGGCAAAGTAATGCACCCTATGGAAGAAAAGCACTACATTCGTTTCATAGACGCTTATCAGAATGATAAATTTATTGCCCGAATGGAGTTTGCGCCATTGGGTGTTTATCCGGCGGCGTACTTCCATTTAAAAGATGCAGGCGGCAAAATTACTATAGTCGAGAATTGCAGTATCCACGGCTATTGGAAGTCCGAGATATAGGCCAAAAGAGAATATAGTCCCGGAAAAAATATCAAATCAAAAGACGTTATCAAAGGAGGTCTTTATGGAATATGAGGATATCGACATAGTAAAACCACTGGACAGGCTTTTTGAAGACCAGATTAGGGAATTTGAAAGTGGAAGTTATAGAATTTCTGACAGAGAGTTAAATAAAATGATGCGGGAACTCGGCGATTTTGAGATTGGGTGCCGAACTGGAAGACGAAGAAATCGGGAATGAAAGCCGGAGGATGAAACACAGGTCTTTATAAACATATATTTTTTACTCAGGGGTGGGTTGGTTTTGGACGCCGATGCCGGGTCATTTTTCAATGCCTATTGACATTCAAATAGTATTTCTTATTCATCGTCCATCTCTGTCTGGTCTTATCTGTGGCAAAAATATTTATTGAATATCTCATAGCCAAGGCAATTTTTTATTTGCAGCTTGCCATTTTCCCCTCTGTCCTGATAGAATAATAGTAACTCATAGGGAACGAAATCTCACAGGATGGTGCAGAATATGGACAGCAACGATGATATAAAACTGCTTCTCATGGAGGAACAAACCCTCCTTTCACGCGAAAGGACTATGCATTCATATATGCAGACAGGATTAGCCTTTACATCCGTTGGTCTTGTTATCATGAAGTTTTAGAGTGGTCTGCTCTATTTTTGCACAGGTATATTCTTTATTATCCTGGGCTTCCGGGCTTCCTTCTCATCGTCGAAGCAGCGAGGCGGTATAAGCGCTACAGGAAGGCAATCCGGATAATCCGGGAGAAGGAAACAGAGCTGGGGTCTGAGATTGGGGATGTAGAGACGCGCTGTAAATAATACTTCCTCAATTTCCAAAATATTATTTTTTTATGCTATGTTACAATCATTAATCATTAAATAATTCTTGGTAGAGTACTGTAAAAATTTCTAAGGAAAATCTCTGCGGCGAAAGGAAAAATGACAATGTTGTATCGAACAATGAAGAAAAACGGTGACTCTCTTTCGATTCTGGGATTCGGAGCCATGCGTCTTGCCCAGAAAGATCAAAAGATCGATGAGGCGAGGGCAACCAGGCAGATAAGAGATGCGGTTGACCAGGGCGTGAATTATGTGGATACCGCCTGGCCTTATCATGCGGGAGAAAGCGAATTGTTTCTGGGACGGGCACTGTCCGGAGGATATAGAGATAAAGTACGTTTGGCCACTAAACTACCTTCATGGCTGATCAAAGCACAGGGAGATATGGACCGGTATCTGGATGCCCAATTAAAGAAACTAAATACCAGCCGCATTGACTATTATCTTCTTCATGGTTTGAACACGCCGCTCTGGGATTCGTTGAAATCCTTTAAAGCATTGGAGTTTCTGGATAAAGCGAAAAAGGATGGACGGATTGTCAATGCCGGATTTTCATTTCACGGTGTTTCGGATCTTTTCCCGAACATTGTAGATGCCTATGACTGGGAATTCTGCCAGATTCAATACAACTACCTCGATACCGAGAATCAGGCGGGAAAGAAGGGACTTGAGTACGCAGCATCCAGGGGCTTGGGCGTTATCGTTATGGAACCGTTGCGGGGCGGAACTCTTGGACGGCCTTCTCCTCCTTCGGCTGTCCAGGAGGTATGGGATACGGCTCAGCCAAAAAGGTCTCCTGTGGAATGGGCGCTGCGCTGGGTTTGGAATCATCCTGAAGTAACTTCGGTACTCTCCGGAATGAATGAGGAATCCCATATCGCTGAAAACATCGCCATCGCGCAGAATGCTTACCCTGATTCTCTTACGGAGAGCGAGTTGCAGCTTATTGAAAAAGCGGCACAGACATACCGTAAGATTATGAAAGTCGGTTGTACCGGTTGCGGTTATTGCCTGCCCTGTCCGGCTGATGTTTTAATTCCTACCTGCTTTGATACTTACAACAGTATGCATATGTTCAACACAACCGCCGAAGCTCCTTTCATGTATGTAATGAGAATGGGCGGTTCTTTGACTGGAAAGCCCGGTTACGCATCCCAATGCGTTGAGTGCGGGGAATGCCTGGAGCGATGTCCGCAGCAAATCGATATCCCCGCTCAACTGGAAAAAGTGGCCTCGGAGCTTGAAGGGCCTAATCTGACGCAGTTGGAACAGATGGTCAGGCAGATATTATATAAACCTGTCGATTCCTGATAAAATCATCTTTGCCACTCATTTGTGTTGTGACAGACGCCATATGAAGAAAATCCTCATTAAATCGTTGCTAATTTTTATGAGCACTGCTATTTATTATACAAAATTCCTGACAATTAGAGTCATCTTTATAATGTCCAACAATCATTAAGGAGGATCATTTGAAGATTAACGAATATGTTCAGTTGCTGATCCAAGTGGGGCGATTTTTTCTATTTCCAGGCAAGAAAAATTTCAATCTTCCTCCCCCGGATAATCTAAAAAATCCAAAATTCATGACAGGTCGGCAAGCCGTGGATATGATTCCTGACGGGGCATGCATTCTGTCCAATGGAATTGCCGCAAACGCTCGATGCAGTGTTCTGTATTACGCGATACGCGACCGGTTTTTTAAATCCGGTCATCCCAGAGACCTCACATGGATAGCTGTGGCAGGCCAGGGAGCCAGAGGCAGGATGTTCGGTTCGCTGGAAGAGGTGGGCATCGAAGGTCTGATCAAGGTTTGGATCGGCGGACATCATGAAACCATGAAAAGCTTCCTTAAACTGGCTCAGAAAGGAAAACTGGAAGTTCACAGGATATCGCAGGGAGTTCTGGATTTTTTGATCGAAGCGCAAACAACAGGCGAGGACAACATCGTGTCAAAAACCGGTGTGGGTACAATGATTGACCCAAGAGTAGGGACTGGTACTCCTCTTATCAAAGGTACAGGCGAAAGCCTCTCGAGTGTTGATGGGGATTACCTGCGATACCGCTTGCCCAAAATTACTATTGCTCTGATGAACGCTCCATATGCCGACTCCGAGGGGAATATTTATTTTAAACACGCTTCCGTGATTACCGAAAATATCGAATCAGCGTTGGCTGCCAAACACAATGGCGGAAAGGTGCTTGTAACGGTTGCAGACATAATTCCCAGGAATGAAAGAGAGATTTCTTTAACGGCGGATAAAGTTGATGCGATAGTAGTTAATCCGCGTAATGAACAGTGCGGCATGGCGCCTCAAAGAAAATATTGGGAAATGTTTACCGAGGGAGCAAAGGTTGATATGGAGGATGCTCTTGCCAGACTGGAATTTGTTAATAACCTGATTCGGATCACGCCTCACCGGGGACCGGCAGAAGAAGCACTCGCCCGTCTTGCGGCCGACTTTTTTATGCGTGTTGCTGAAAAGGACCAGTATGTAAATGTGGGTGTGGGATTGCCGGAAGAAGTATGCAGGCTGATCTATGAGGGCGGTATTCATGAGGATGTAACTTATCTGATTGAGTCCGGGCCGTTGGGAGGAATGCCCGCAATGGGAATCTTCTTTGGCGCATCCATTAATCCGGAAAAAATTCTCGGTTCTGCCAGCATGTTCCATTTAATCTATGAAAAACTTGATATTACTTTGTTAGGGTTGTTGCAAGTTGATTCGAAGGGCAATGTTAATGTGTCCAAACGAGGCGAGGGACCGATTAATTATGTCGGGCCAGGTGGCTTTACGGATATGACAGTAGCCGCGAAGACAATTATTTTTATCGGTTCATGGATGGTCGGGGCTCATATGGAAATCCACGACGGCAAAATCCTGATTGTCAAACCCGGTAAACCAAAATTTATTGATCAAGTTGATGAAATAACATTCAGCGGTCCGGAAGCGCTCAAGCACGGGAAAAAAGTATACTACTGCACCAGTGTCGGAGTTTTTCAGCTAACCGACCGCGGCATGGAACTGATTGAGGTCATGCCGGGAATCGATATCCAAAAGGACATCATCAGTTGCTGTAGTATGAAAATAGTACCTCCTGAACCCGGCCGTGTTTCTGTCGTGTCTGAAAGTATCGTAACCGGAAAGGGATTCAAGCTACAGTGGCGATAGATGGTAAACCATTACTAAAAAAAGACCATTGCCAGTGCCTGCGCAAAACAGGCAGGCTTTTTTTGTCCCTCGATTTCAATAGTGTGTGTTAGAGTCATAAGGATTCTGTTATCAGATCTTTCTTCCAGCGCTGTTAAAACGATGTGATCACGGATTTTTGCTCCGGAAAAAACAGGATTGATAAACCGCACTTTATCCAGGCCATAGTTAATCGACATTTTGGCTCCTTCCATTTGAATCGGCGATTGATAACTGAAAAAAGACAATAGTGAGAGCGTAAGAAATCCTTGAGCAATAGTCTTACCGAACGGACCCTTGGCTGCTTTTTCTTCATCTACATGGATCCATTGATGGTCGTGAGTGCTATCGGCGAATTTGTTAATCTGGTCTTGTGTGATCTGTGTCCAGTCAGAAAGATAAATTTCCTTGCCAATAAACTCCTGCTTATCTTTTATTACCGATGCTACCGACATGTTTAAGTTCCTCCCTGTTTCTAAATTGACAGGAAATACAATGATATACGGGGGCCGATGCCCCCGTATAGATACGAGACTTTTTATAGTCTAATTAACTTTTTGTCATTCTACCTTCTTTCCTGTTTCTCTTCCTGCCCTCTTTCAGGTTTTCCCTGCTGAGGCCTTGATTGTTGTGGTTTGGCTGCTCCTCGAACTGGTTGTTTAACCTGTTGAGATTGCGGCCTGGATTGCTGTTGCCGTATATCCCGTGATTGCGGTCGCGATTGCTGCGGCTTTGCTGCTTCTCGATATTGTGGCCGGGATTGTTGAGGATTGGCTGTCCCTCGAACTTGTGATTTAACCGGTTGAGATTTTTGTTGGATCGCATGAGACGGCTGTTGTACCCGCGTTTGGGGTTTCAAACCCTGGACACCCAAAGTATTTTGCTTCTCCCAATGCTTGCTACTTTCCCATCCCTTCCAGTTCCGCTGAACCTGTTGCTGAGGTACTCGCTGGTAATTCCATTGATGTCCTTTCCAACGATGTTCCCTGTAGTCATTCCTCCAGCCCGACGGTATCCCGGAATAAAAAGATGGAACGCTTTGATAATAGCCCCAACCTGAGTTGTAGTAATGTGAACGATACCATCGTCCTTCCCACGGACGCCACCACCAGCCACCCCAGAAGAAGATATCCACGTCCGAGTCAGGGACGACGTAGACATTCGTCTCCGGCAGTACTACCATCTCCGGCGGTCCTGCAAATACGATGGGCGGCGGTAGAGAAATATTAACGTTAACATCTACCCCGGCCATGGCTGGAATAGGTAATACAATTAACAATGCCAAAAGCAATGTTCCAAAAAATAACCTTTTCATTTTATTATCTCCTGTAAATATTTATATTGATGTTTTGCCTATCTTCAGCTTTTCCTGCCTCCCGCAACCACCAGCACGATGCCGCCCAGAAGCGCAATTCCTCCCACAATCGGCGGCAGCGGAATCGTTTTCGTCTTATCGGCAGTCATCTGGATGGGACCGATATCTACGACCTTCTCCCTTGTCGTGTAAGTGATGCCCTGATACGCTAACGCGATGACTCCGATCACGATAAGGATGATGCCTATAATTGTGTATGTTTTCATTTTGCGCCCCCCTTTCTACTGTCACTTAGTATGGGTTGATAATCTTCTACAGGCAAAGCTATGAGCTTATTAATAACGTTGACCGACAAAATGATCAGCAATCACCAGTCAGTTTGATTCCGGTCTACTGCCGGCTTGTTCATCTCACATCAGCCGGCAGTGATCATACAGTCTGAGCCGAATTTGCGAAAAATTCTACCGGAACCTGTTTAGAGCCGTTTCCAATGAATCAAGCCGACGGGAAATGTCTGTTCTCTCGTCGCTCGAGGCGTATCTGCCTCCTTCCGTCATCCGCAAATAATCACCACGAATAGCGTCCAGTCTGGATTGAAATTCCCGTGCCTCTGTCAGAGGAAGGCGCCCATTGATTCTTCCATCATCAATTCTTCCTTGTAGGGTGACAATCCTATCCCCATTCCTTGGTGATTCAGTTCTTGCGTACCGGCCAAGCGCCCTGTTTATTTCATCTCCAAGCACATCAAGTCTTCCATTAAGGTTGTCCCATTCGTCCCGGGAAACCACTTTATCTCTCAGAGCCTCATAATCTGTTCGAATACCCTTCAGTGTCGTCAGAAACATCTGTGATTGATCGGGGCTAAGCACGCTGGTTTTCAACCCATCTCCAATTTTCTCCTGGATTACAACCATTTTGTTCTCCGCACTTCTTTGATTATCCGGCCATGTTTGAGGCATAGTGGCGCAGCCCGAAAACAAGGCTAATACAAAAGCCATCAGCACTGTCAATGAAATAGCGTTTTTCATTTTTCTTCTCCTTTTTGTAAAATGCAACGTTAATAGAACTAACCACCCATGTAAGTTCAAATCACAAAATCATTTATACAGGATTCCGCCCCTGAATGACTCTGACCAGTATAACGACAATGGCAATGACCAGCAGGATATGAATAAAATAACCCATCGTATAGCCGGTCACCAAACCGAGCGCCCACAGAATTATCAGTATCAAAGCAATCGTCCACATCATATGATTCTCCTTTCTATTTGCTCATTCCTCCCGCCGGCCTGCGACCCTCGCATCAGCCGACAGGGAGGGGAATAGAGTATCTTTGTTTTGAACTTATGCTATTCGATGTTCATCCGGTTATTTACACTCTTCACACCGTTTACGTCTTTGGCGTATTTGGCGGCCAGATCCTTTTCAGCTCCGCTGCCGGCCTGACCACTCAGAGTGACCACGCCGCGCTTCGTCTTGACCTCTGTATTAAGAGCACTGGTCGAGTGGTGATAGAGCAACGTCATTTTGACCTGGGCAGTGATGGAAGCGTCATCAATCTTTTCACCTACCGTTCGCTTCTTTTTCGCAATCTTTCCCACAGTCATTTCATTATTCACTCCTTTAACTCCTTCGACATCCTTGGCGTATTCAGTCGTCAATTCCTTTTGAGCTTCATTGGCGGCCCTGCCTTGAAGAGTGACGATTCCGTCTTTAGTGCTAACCTCTGTCATGGCGCTCACGTTCCGATGAAACAGTAACATGGTTTTCACTTTAGAAGTAATCCACGCATCCGACAATTCAGCGGGAGGTGTACCCTTGACTTCCAAATTATTATCCACACTCTTGACACCGGGCAGGTCTGCCACGGTCTCCTCGGCCAACGATTTGTGGTATTCTTCGGACACAGTTCCCGTTAAGGTAACAATGCCTTCCTCTGACTTGACTTCAATATCATCAGCCTGCAGGTAGGTCTTAAATACATACGAATTTTTAGCGGACGATTCGATGCGGTTATCCATTTTGGAAGCCTGCACAGGCATACTTAGCATCAGCAGAGCAATAGCCGCAGCCATCATTACTCCAAGTCTATAAATTATTTTCATCGGTACTTTCTCCTTTTATTGTTGTTACGGTTATTTTTGAACTCTTCTACTCCGATAATATAATGCGCTTCGGAGTCCTGTTTGTGAGATATCATGCAAATACAGCCGCAGCGCAAAAACTCGCCGCTACACGATACGCCGCTGAAACTATTTTCCAAATACTTCCTTGACCTGACCGATCTTTTCCTGAACCTTACCGGACATCCTTTCGATGGCGCCTTGGGCTTCCAGCTTCGGATTATCGGTTATTTTCCCGGCAACCAGCTTGACTTTACCTTTCATCTGGTGAAACTTGCCTTCCGTCTTGTCTCTCTTGCTTGATTTCATGGTATTCCTCTCTTTCAGGTTTTCGATTTCACTTCCGGGCTATCTTGTTTCCAATAATAATTTTCCGGCATAGAATGATTTTCAAGCCAATCAACGGATAAGCTGCAGAATGCCAATTATAATGAGATAAATGGCAACAAAACAATTCAATACGGGAATATTATCCTTACTATCCTTGTTATCCTTATTGCTGGATTTCATATTATTTCTCCTACACCTGTTTCACGATCAGATGATTCTTTGTGTCTGTGACTCCTTTTAAACAAGCTTTATTGCGAAATCTTTTCACTGAAGACATCAAAGCTTCGGCAAAATCTTTCTAAATATGTTTGTCAGACTCCTTTCCAAATTTTTCTCGTTCTGCGACAACGTATTAAATCGCTGTAATATTTTTTTTCCTGAACAATGCGCGCCACCAGCATGATGATTGCAATGAACATCAGAACATGAATGCCTCCACTGAACGTGTAGTTCGTGAATAATCCCAGAAACCAAAGAATCAAAAGAATCACCAATACATGCCAAAGCATATTTGACTCATTATCTCCAAAGTTCCTTTCTTGATGATCTATAACAGCCATGCCGTTAACTACCGCTTTTCCCTTCGGACGTTTGTCTCATGACCCGCTATTATCGATTGCCGATTATTCAGAATTATAGGGTCGACAATTTCTCCGCAAATCAAACATTTCCACCCCCAAAATTCTCCTTGGGACCCTTGCAGCAAAGACATTTTGTAGAAAATCCATCCATTAAATCTACTCGATGCCCGCCGTGTGGAAAACGCTGTAAAACGTCCTCTCATAAGGTGCTTGAAGAAAGTTCATCGCCCCCCGGAGCACCCTGAAATGTTCTGACTTCAGGTGGGCCATAAGGTTTTCCTGGGTATCCCATTCTTCAAGAATAAAGAGTTTATTTTGATCCTCGATACTATGACAGAAGTCGTAACGCTTACACCCCTTCTCCTGTCTTATGGAACCCGATAATGAAGCAATTGTCTGCGACAATTCCATGCGCTTATCGGGAAGGACATCCATTCGTATGATTGCTACGATCATAAAAAAGCACCTCCATTTTTATGATTAAAAAGATCATATCGATATTGTAGCAAGTAGCCTGCCAACAGCTTAAGAAGAATCAGAAGTTTTTATTCAGCCTTCAATAACAAGTGGTTAGACTACCTGGAGAACACCGTGGAAAAGTATACTTTGATTCGTTTGGCCTCAATATTTGGCGGAGCCTCAGCATATTGAGGGATGCTGTAAGGCTGTATAATCGCGAGATTATACAGCCTTACTCTTATCTTTTCTAATGTCCACCTCCGGAACCTCCGCTCCCAGGACCTCCAGGCCCCTCCTGATCTCCGGAATCTCCATGCCCTTGCCTTCCATCCTGGTCATGTCTTCTATCGCTGCCACCTTCATCCCATCCGACCCGACATCCTCCAATAAATGTCAGCAGCATTACGAAACCATTGCCGACATAATTATTCTTTTCATAGTTTTTTCCTTTGATAAATATTTGCTGTTTATAAGTTATAGTTGCTTTAGTGTGTTTATGTATTCGCTCCTGCGGTATTCTTTAAGCCATTTCTTCGTAATTGCTCCTGCGTAAGTCTTAATAAACAGATTTCTCCACCTTCGTTTTATGTCTTGCCAGGCGTTAACCAGTGGAACGGTAAAAAAGGTATGCATCGGGAGCTCACGACGCCGCGCATTTCTCGTTTTCTGTTTTTGCAGTAAATTACAGGTGAACCGACGGAAATAAAATACGACAAACTGGATGGGAAAGCCAATGGTGGCAATATAAACCCAATTCAGCCAGTTGCCGTAATTTAATTTCCGGCTGATGAATCCCCCGAGGTATTTTTTTTTCATCAGCATTTTGGGCATGTTTTGCAAATCAAACGCATCCAGTCCGTCCGGCCTCGGATCGTAACAAAGGAAAAGGCCGTCATATTTATCCCAGCCCACCATTGAAAGAGGCAGGAGACGTCCTTCACTCTCCAACCTCGCTCTGAGCTCGGAACCGGGCAACGGAACAGCATTGAGCAGTTGGATCGTGTCTATCCCCGATTTTTTAAAAAACTTTTTAAAACATTGGGCCCGCTGTTTGATCGTAAAGAAAGCGCTCTCCCGGACATTTTTGTTGGCGGGATATCCGAAAATAAACATGCCGTGCAAATAAAAATAATTGGCAAGTTTTTTAGAACGGGCAATCAGCTTTTCCACGGTCACACCTTTGCGCATCGCCCTCAATTCTTCGTTGATCGGACTTTCGTAACCAATGGCCAGGGTGGTCACGCCGGCCCAACGCATGGCCTCAATCAATTCGTCATTTTCCGCCGCTTCCGTGCGCACCTGGACAATCAAATCTATCTTTTTCCGGAATTTTCTTTTGTAATCGCCAATCGTCCTGCACAACGCAATGGCTTCGTCCGGATTCTGGGCAAAATTATCATCGGTGAAGAAGAAATTCTTGTATCCCAAATCAGAATATTTAATTACCTGCCGCAAGGCTTTCTCAACCGACGCTGATTTATAACGTCCATATTGCCTGTTCACTACACAAAATTCGCAATTCCAGTTACAGCCCCGGCCCCTGTTGATAGGAATGGCGCTCCATCTCTTTTTTAAAAATTTAACCAGGGTCAGATCCGTATCGGCCAATTCATTTAGATTTTCTATCGGCTGACGCCTGCAGGTATTGACATAGGCTCCGTTTTCATCAAGAAAGCTAATCCCCGAAACGGCGCCCAAACCGGACCGGTTCAGGTCAGAATATTCATTGCCCGTCAATACAGTCAGCAATTCCTTGATGGTCTCTTCTCCTTCACCATGAACGACAATATCTATGCCGGAAGAAAGCGCTTCCTGCGGCAGGGCATCCACGTGGCTGCCGCCGGCAATGGTGATGGCGCCAAAACTCTTGTATTGCCGGGCTACCGAAAACATGCGGGGAATCGAGTTGCTCATGCCGCCATAGAAGAGCGCCAATTGTGCAGGTTGTCTGGCCTGTAAAAAGGCATGATCCGGCTGACCCAGATCATCCTGCGGCCCGCTGTAATTGTTTTCATCAATCGCGTAAACTTCTTTGCAGCAGGAATGATGATGAATCTGGCTCATGACGGATAAAATACCCACCGGAGGCATTTTTATCTTCGCGTATATATTATTCTGTGAATGCTTCGGATATCGGGGAATAATTCCGATAATCGTCAATTCTTTTTTCATGTTTCGATTTCCTTATGCGCCGACTCACCAAAACGGCTGTAAATCAGACGCAATGTCTTGGGTCGTTAATGCTAAGATCCTCTATTCAGGCCGTATCGGCATTTGTTTTGCTAACCCGAAGGGCTTCAACTTTAATCACTCTCAACAACAAAACCGGTTGAACTCAATCGTAAATAATATGCGCATTTATCGGCTTAAATGTATTGATGCGACTTTGCTTTCAGTTCAGACAGATCATCAAAAGACTGTTGATTGTCGTTATCATATTTCTTCTTGATAGCGAGTATCTCGTCCTGTATGGCAAAGAAGGCATCCACGACATCCGGATCAAAGTGATTTCCTCTCCCTGCTTTGATAATGACCAGTGAATCCTCCACAGAGAATGGGTCCTTATAGGGTCTTTTAGAGGTAAGGGCATCGAATACATCCGCGATTGCCGTAATGCGGCCGGAAATTGGTATCTTTTTACCATTTAGACCATCAGGGTAGCCGGAGCCATCCCACTTCTCGTGATGACTCCGGGCGATAATCTCTCCGAGCTTGATGAATTCGGCGTCTGAGCCCTCGAGGATTTTGGCACCGATGACCGTATGCGTTTTCATAATTTCCCACTCTGCCGAGTCAAGCATGGCTGGTTTCAGCAGAATCTTGTCGGGTATGCCTACCTTACCTAAATCGTGCATGGGCGCTGCACAAAGAATCGTTGCAACAGTCTCTTCGGTAAGTCCCATACGGCGGGCAACGACAGCGGAATAACGGCTCATGCGCTTGATATGCGCGCCGGTGTCCGTGTCTTTGTACTCAGAGGCCATTGACAGCCGGTAAATCGTCTCCACTGAAGCCGCTTTTATCTTCTCCATGGCATGCTTCAATTCCTCTGTCCTTTTTGTTACTTCGGATTCCAGTTCTTCCCGGTAATTATTCAGCAAGTCGTTATAGGCCTTCACCTTCAGCAATGACCGGACCCGGGCTAAAAGTTCCATCTTGTCAACAGGCTTGGAAATAAAATCATCGCAACCGGCTTCAATTCCCTTTATCCGATCTTCCGTTTCCCGCAAGGCAGTAACCAGAATTATTGGAAGCAGTCGATGCGTAGCATTCTGTCTGACCTTACGGGTAACTTCAAAACCATCCATGCCGGGCATCATTACGTCCAGCAGAATCAGATCGATTTGATTACCGGAAAGTTTCCCCAGCGCTTCCTCACCGTTTGCCGCCTTGACAATTTCATAACCCTGCGGGGCAAGATATGCTTCAAGAAGTTCAATATTTTGGGGTTGGTCATCAACAATTAATATTACAGGCTTGTCTTTCATCCTCTACCTCTCTTTTGAATATGACTTTGAAAATATTCACTTAATATATTTGCTGATGTCTTTCACAAAGCTACGCGTATTTATCGGCTTGCCTATAAATCCGCTGTTAGGTATGTCCTTTATCTCTTCTCTGCCTTCTGCCATTACCGAAGCAGTCACAAAAACTATGGGAATAGCGCGTGTCTCTTTGTCTTTTCGTAATATCCTGGCGGCCTCGGTACCGCGCATATCGGGAAGCCGCACATCCATAAGGATTATATCGGGTATTTCTTTTCTGGCTATGGCAATCGCATCGGCGGCATTTTCAGCCTCGAATACATCGAAACCTGCGACATCCAGAAGGTCTTTTTCCAGCATTAGATTATTTGCATTATCATCGACAACCAATACTTTTTTCTTCATCTCACGCCTCTCCTCCGGATATAATAGGCAAAGTAAACTTAACCGAGGTGCCTTTATTTAGTCCCTCTGATTCTACAAAAAGCTTCCCGCCGTGCAGCTCAACCATTTTTTTGGAGAGCGGCAAACCGAGCCCTGTCCCCTCAGTTACCCGCGAATAGGGAGTATCGACACGGAAAAAACCTTCAAATATTTTCTCCATGTTTTCAGCCGCGATACCTTCCCCCGTATCCCAGACCACTACTTCTATCTTGGAATCAGTTTTCCTCGCCCGCATGCCTATTCTACCGCCCTCGGGTGTAAACTTAACCGCGTTGGAAAGCAGGTTGTAAATGATCTCTTTTACCTTGAGTTCATCCGCCTCGATATCCGGCAGATCGGCAGCTATCTCCAACAACATTTCAATCTTCTTTTTGCTGACCATATCCGCTACCAGCAGTGAAATCTCATTTAACAGACTTTTCATCGGCAAAACGGATAATGTCAGTTTCATCTTTCCGGATTCAACTTTTGCCATGTCCAGTATCTGATTTATCAGTAAGAGGAGGTGTTTCCCGCTGGTTAAAACATTATTAACGTATTTCTTCTGCTTCTCGTTAAGCACGCCGAAAGTCTCATCATACAATACCTCGGAGAAACCGTTAATGGAGTTAAGCGGGGTCCTGAGCTCATGCGACATGTTGGCCAGGAATTCAGATTTTACCCGAGAGGTGCGTTTTAACTCGGTAGCCAACTCATTTAACTCCTCATGGGCTTTTTCCAGACCGTTTTCTATTTTCTTACGCTCGGTGATATCCTCGATGGCCAGAAGAATGGTCCGCTCTTTTCCCGATGCTCTTTGAATTTGCCGGGCATTGAGAAGCATGATGCGTCTGCCAATGTCGGCAAAATCGTGTTCCACCTCATAGTTATCAAAAGTTGCTTTTTTGGGCAGGATGTCTTCCAGCAGTTCCCGCAGTTTGGGGATATCCCATTGACGATTTCCCAGATCATAAATAAGCTGTCCCACGGTTTCTTCGGGTTTTACCTTAAAAAATTCATAGAAGGAACGGCTGACCGTGACCACCCTTAAATCCTGGTTCAAAGAAATTAAGGGTTCTCGCACGGTGTTGATGACGCTCTCAGCGAATTCACTGGCTTCATCTGCGGATTGTTTAATTACTTCCAGTTCTTTTCGGGTCTTTTCCAGTCCGGCTTCTATCTCCTTACGCTCGGTGATGTCCTCAATGGCCAGAAGGATGATCCGCTCCTTTCCCGACGCTCTTTGAATTTGCCGGGCATTGAGAAGCATGATGCGTCTGCCAATATCGGCAAAATTGTGTTCCACTTCATAGTTATCAAAAGTTGCTTTTTTGGGCAGGATGTCTTCCAGCAGTTCCCGCAGTTTGGGGATATCCCACTGTTTGTTCCCCAGATCATAAATAAGCTGTCCCACGGTTTCTTCGGGTTTTACCTTAAAGAAGTCATAGAAAGAACGGCTGACCGTGACCACCCTTAAATCCTGGTCCAGAACGATTAAAGGTTCACGCACGGTGTTGATGATGCTCTCGGAGTATTCACTGACAGTCAACAACTGCTCTGCTTTTTTTTGTTCGGTTATGTCGTGCATAATAGCCGACACGCCGTAAATATGTCCTGACGTGTCCTTGATTGCCGAAAGCGTCAAAGAGATGTCAATGACGACCCCGTCTTTTCGGACACGTTTTGTCTCATAATTTTTAATCAATTCTCCGGCTTGCAGCTTTTTAAGCTGGCTGAGTATTTCTTCTTGGTAATCAGGAGGAGCTAACAAAGAAATATTTTTGCCCTGCATCTCTTTTTCGGTATAACCGTATATTTTTTCCGCCCCTTTATTCCAACTGACAATATCTCCCTGCAAAGTTTTTCCAATAATGCCATCCAGGGATGTATTAACAATTGCCGCTAAACCAAGATTAGATTCTTCCCTCTTCTTGCGCACGGTGATATCTTCAATAGCCAGAAGAATAACCTTTAGCCTCTGAGGTGGATTGGGGATCCTTCGCGCATTTAAAAGCATGGTGCGTCTGCCAATGGTGACAAAATCGTGTTCCACCTCATAATCATCAAATGTTGCCTTTTGGGGCAGGATATCTTCCAGCAGCTCCCGCAGCCTGGGAATGTCCCATTGTTTATTACCCAGATCATAAATACGCTGCCCCACAGTCTCTTCAGGTTTTACCTTAAAGACTTCATAGAAGGAGCGGCTGACCGTGATAACTCTTAGATCCTGATCCAGAACGATTAAAGGCTCACGTACAGTATTGACAATGCTCTCGGAGTATTCCTGTAATTTTGTCACTGTTTTTTTCAAAACCACTTTCTGTCTCCTTGCTTTTGGTGATGTCTTGAGCTACCACGCTGTCTACTCGTTCATAACGTGTGCACTATCATCATCTACTATCCTGTTTTATTTTCTTAGTGATGAATTTCTGATGATCTTGATACTTTCATCTGTTTGTTTCCGGTTGATCCCTCTGATAACATTCGGACGGCATTTCCAGCAGGGCTAAAAATAGCGGTTTGTATTCTATTCTCTGTACATCGTTTGCGATAGTCTGACTAAAAAAGTTTTCCATGTGATACCGAAGTTGCTGCCATATCTGATCTGATTCATTTTGATTCATGATTATTCCCTCCGTTTCTCTTTTTCAGTTGTCTTGTTTCATGCATGATTTCAATTTGCCATCGCTGTAGAAAGAAATCAGACCGTCTGCCTTGCAATTATTCTTGGCTATGGTAACTTCCTCAAAGAGCACGCAAGATTCTAACTTGCCGTTTTGGTAAAAGCTAACCAAACCGCCATTTTTACAGCGGATGTTATTCGCGTCGTAATCATTTTTGAGTTGGCAGGATTTTAGAGATCCGTTGTCATAAAGAATAACATTGGCGCCAGGATTACAAATTGATTGGTCGGCGGCATAGATATTAAGACCCACTAATATTGATGCTAATACCGATGCTAATATTAAACTCTGAACAAACAAAGTCTTGATAATTTTCATAAATTTTCCTCCTTTAGCTGCTGACTTTCACTCATTCGGGCTCAGTTGTTACATTTTGAGCCGATTGATAATAACCTCTCCGATAATAATTGCAATTGGCCTGCCAACTAATGAAAGAGAATCAGATATTTTGATTCATCCATTAATAACAAGTTGTTAGATCAACAGGAACGAATAGTTCCAAAAACACGAATTGATTCATTTGACCTCAATATTTGGTGGAGCCTCAGTATATTGAGGGACACTTTGAAGAGAAGTGACTGCCATATTTTACCGGGCGTATACCACCTCCTTTAAAAAACCTATGCCAGAATCATGTCCCCTGTCGGTTTCAGATGCACCCGGTCTAAAGCCAGAGCAGTCGGCACGTTAAACGTGAATTTCACGTTTTATCCATTGGTTTTTGATATTCCACTTTCCGGTAACAACACACTCTCGACCGGTTCGCCCTTCAGATAATTATTAATATTCTGCTCTATCTGATCCGGGAATTCCGGTACGGGACCCAATATCTTTTCGCGATATGCCCTCAGCATGATTTCTCTGAACACCGGAAGTGCGACCCTGCCTCCGGTTTCTTTTCGTCCGAGAGAACGGTTGTCGTCAAAACCGATTCGGACGGCAACAGTGATTCCTTCGGGCCCGTAAGTCGAACCTATAAACAGTGCATCTCTAAACTCATTGGTCGTTCCTGTCTTTCCCATCACGGCAATCGGGAAAAAGTTTGCGTCAAGTGAATGAGCCGTGCCGGAGGGCATGCGTACGATACCGCGCAGGCCTTCCTGAATAAGCGACATCGCGTCGAGGTCAACTGCGGCTTGAGGATCGCTGTGTTCGCTATTGATCGCTATCTCTTCTGAATCGCGGATAATCTTTCTGATCACATACGGTTTCGCGAAGATGCCCGATGCCATCGTGCGGTACGCATTGGCCAGTTCCAGCAAATTCATTTCCGACGCACCCAACGCGGTCGTGGCATAGGGATGCAAAGGTGTCCGGACTCCCAGAATCCTTGCCGTCGACAGGACGCTTTGGATCCCAATCTTCTGGGTAATCCAAATCGCCGTGGTATTTCTTGATTCGGCCAGCGCCTTCCGAAGGGGAATCATACCCTTAAATCGGCCATCGTAGTTGGATATCCATTTTATATTCTGATTCCCTCCGTCGGGAACACTGATCGGTTTGTCGGGAACCAGAGTATCAAGATTGAATTGTCCCTCACGAAAAGCAGCGAGGTAGACAATGGGTTTCATTGCGGATCCGGGTTGCCGCAGAGAATTCTTGACGCGGTTAAAGTCGCGATATGAACTGGAACGGTCTTGATAGAACTGACGGCCGCCCGCCTCGGCGAGAATACCCGCATCCCGATTCATCAGCACAACAACAGAGCCCTGGATCAGTCCTTTGGCGCCGGGATGTCGCTTTTCGTAAAGATCAAGGCCATGTTCCAGCGCCTCGTTTACAATCTGCTGCACCCGGACGTCCACTGTCGAATAAATCTGTAAACGTCCCTGCATGAGGTCTTCAATGCCGAGGTCGGCACGAAGCCCTTTGATATCCTCAAGAACGTTTCCCACAACCGCAGGCCCCAGGGATGTCTTGCTCCTGGGTCGCACGGCCACCTGAATCGGCAGCTTTTCGGCGATCTTCAATCGATCCTGCGAAATGAAACCATTGGCCGCCATAAGGGCCAGGCTTTGATTTCTCCGCCGCAAGACTTTCTCTGTATTTTTTGCACTGGGCGCGTAGACGTAAGGCGACTTTGCAATACCTGCCAGCAGGGCTGCCTTGTCAGCGTCATCCACAGTGAATGTGGAAAGCGGACGGCCAAAATAATATTCAGCCGCCGCCGCAAATCCGTACTGACCGTTTCCCATGTAGATCAAACTGGCGTAGCGGGCCAAAATTTCTTCCTTGGCTCGGCGCTTCGAACCGAAACTCTTCTGCATCTTTTTTTCGACCCACAACGACAGTCGAATCTCTTCCATCTTCCGAATCAGCCTGTTGACGCTTCGCGAGCCGATCATGTAAGACAGCGCTCTGCGCAAGTGGACACCCTGCCGGAGCAGGTTGCTGTTTTCTTTCTCCGTCATAGTTTCGAAAACCGTCAGGTTTTTGAGAAAATAACACCGCACGAGCTGTTGGGTGATCGTCGATCCACCATGCGGGAAGATAGCCGGATGATTTACCTCATCCTCCCGGCTTGGCGTTGTAAGTCTTGCCGCCAGATTTCCGATCCTGATTTTGCTCAGCACGCGAGGCATTACGGAATAGTCAACTCCGCTATGGGTGAAGAAGTTCTTGTCCTCGATGGCAATGATTGCATCACGAACAATGGGCGGGATGTCCTCATACTTGACGTTTTGCCGGTACTCTCGTGCCATCTCCACAAACGGTTGGCCATTGGTATCGTAGATGTGGCCGATCGTAGGGAACTCAAAACGGGTTAATGGTTCTATATCCGGCAGATTGGTTCGGTCAAACTAGATGTGAAATAATC
>Ga0187890_10001070_pt1 | contig 19919 bp, 18 predicted proteins | sample June2016WEW_21_1_FD_133005 | JGI IMG/M metagenome (GOLD analysis project Ga0187890, IMG submission 133005) | Peatland microbial communities from SPRUCE experiment site at the Marcell Experimental Forest, Minnesota, USA - June2016WEW_21_10 | ecosystem: Environmental > Terrestrial > Soil >... | reverse complement strand
GGCAGGGGCGGGGGCAGGGGGCTGCCTAGCTGACCAGCGACGTCTCTCGAAATTCGTGACCGGAACCGCTCAACGCATCGCCGTCGAACCGGAATCCCACGCCGCGCACCGTCACGATGTACTTGGGCTCGCCCCCGTCGTCCTCGATCTTGAGGCGCAGACGTCGGATGTGGGTGTCGAGCGTACGGGTGCTCAGGAGCTTGCTTCCGCCCCAGACCATGTCGATGAGCTCCTCACGGGTCCGCACACGACCCGCAGGCACCATCAAAAGCCACAACAGCTCGAATTCCTTCCGGCTCATGGGGACCGTCCGTCCCCGCACCGTGACGATGCGCCGCGAGGTATCCAGGCGGACGGGGCCGGCGACGATGACGCTGTGCCCCGGCGCCCGCACCGCGGTGAGGCCCATGAACACGGGGGGGAACACCCGACGCAGCACAGCTTGGATGCGGGCGACCAACTCGGGCTCTTGGTAGGGCTTGACGACGTAATCAGCCGCACCGGCCTCGAGCCCGAGCACGATGGCGTCCTCAGTGCTGAGCTTGGCAACAACGATGACCGGCACAGAGGAGATGTCCCGCATACGACGGCAGAGCTCGGTCCCGGCCATGTCGGGCAGTTCGGAGTCCAACAGCACGAGATGAGGGCCAAAGCTCCGGAGCTGGCGAAGGGCATCCGCTCCGTCCGCCACCACCTCGACCCGGTATCCCTCTTCCGACAAACAGGCTCGCAGTCCCTCGCCGTCGCCCGCGTCCGACTGCGCCACCAGGATGCGACCCAGGCCCTCCGGAGCAGCCCCCGCGCCGGGGACGACTCTCACCGGACCCTCGACCACGAAGGAATCATTCCCTCTGCTCGTAGAGGGGGTTCTCCTTCTCGAGTCCAACGCCCCTGTCTCGTTCGCCCCCACCGGTTCCTCCTTCCGTCCAAGCTTAGTATATCTATCGATTTACAATGGATGTCAGAGGGAGCGCCGGGGACCCCGGGGGCTCGGATTGCGTCGCGTGTGCATACCTTTGTAATTTCATGAATACCATCGATATAGTCGTGAATCGACGAGAGGAGGGGGTGAGCTGACGTGCACATCCCGGCGAAGGTCGACTACGGCCTGCGCGCCCTTCTCGTGCTCGCCGCGAGCAATGAGGCGATGACGTCCCGGGCGCTGGCGCAGGACCAGGAGCTTCCGGCCGGATTCCTCAGTGCGATCCTGAACGATCTACGAAGGGCCGGGCTCGTCACCAACCAGCGAGGCCCCGACGGCGGCTACCGACTCGGCCGGCCGGCCGACGCGATCACGGTGGCCGACGTCATGCGCGTCCTCGACGGGCCCCTGGCCCGGGTGCGGGGGCAGCGCCCCGAAGCGACCGACTACACAGGGTCCGCCACACATCTTCAGGACGTTTGGATCGCCGTCCGGGCCAACCTCCGCAGCGTCCTCGAGCATGTCACGCTCCTCGACGTCATCGTGGGGAGGCTTCCCACCATGGCGAGCGACTTCGCCGAAGAGTCGAGCCTTCGGGCGTTGCCGGGGTGACGACGAGCGGCCCGAGAACAGACCGGTCGACATGAGCCTCCCCGATTTCTTCATCCTCGGCGCCCCCAAATCCGGAACGACCGCGCTGCACCGGGCCCTGGAACCCCACCCCGAACTCTTCATGTCGCCGGTCAAAGAGCCGAAGTTCTTCCTTTGTGACGGCCCGCCCCCTCGGGACGGCGGACCCGGGGACGCCCACAGCTACCGCGAATGGATCTGGCAGCGCGATGCCTACGAGCACCTCTTCGACAGAGCACCGTCGGGAGCCCTGAAAGGAGAGAGCACACCGCTCTACCTCGCCGACCCTGTCGCGCACCGGCGGATCCACGACGCCGTGCCCGAGGCCCGCCTGATCGCGGTGCTGCGCGACCCGGTGGACCGGGCCTATTCCAACTGGGCCCATCTGTGGGCCGACGGGCTCGAGATGGAAGACGACTTTGTGGCTGCATGTGCGCTCGAGGAGCAGCGCGCCGAGTCAGGGTGGGCGCCGTTCTGGCGCTACAAGGCGATCGGCCTGTACGGGCAGCAGCTCGACCATCTCTTCTCACTGTTCCCCCGCGACCAGGTGCACCTGATCCGCTACAAGTGGCTCGTCGAAGACCCCCGGGGAACACTCGACGGGATCTGCCGCTTCCTTGGTGTGGAGGATGGAGTGCTCGACCACATCCCGGCGGAGAATGTCGGAACCTACGTCGAGCCCTCCCGCAGCAACGAATGGCTGCGCCAGGCCTACCGGCTCGGGGCCAGGGCCGGCAGCCTCTTCCCGCCTCAGGTGTGGCGCAAGGCGAGCATCCCCCTGCTGGCGCTGATCCAACGGCGCCCCCGCCACCGTCCCGAGTTGGAACAGGCGGTACGGGCCGAGCTCCTCAGCTACTTCCTCGACGACTCACTGCATCTCGAGGAGCTCACCGGCTGGGACCTGGCCGACTGGCGGACCTACCGCGAGGGCGGGACGTATTCGGTGCGCAAGTCGTGGGCACCGTCGCGGCGAGTCGCCTCGTAGAACAGCCGCATCCCCCCATCGGGGAGAGCGACCACATCCAGGTACCGCAAGGAGCCACCGGCGCGGTCGGGCGAGCTCGCCACGGGGCCGGGCTGCGCCACGAGGTGGTCCGGGGCAGAGCCGATGGCGATCCCGGTGAGCTCTTCGGCGTTGGCCTCGGCGCTGTCCCGGCCGTCGTAGTAGGCGAGCCAGGAGCCGTCTTCGACCACGACGGCTGCCACCCGGGTACCGCGTTGGTCCCAGGTCCGAGGGGTCGGCGCCAGCGCCACGTCGCCCAGACACCAGGTGATCCCGTCGTCGCTGACGCCATGGCGGGTCTCCATCCGGTCGGCGTCCTCGGGGACGTCGATGAAGTGACAACACAGCCACACGTGCCATCGGCCGTCGTGTTCGAGCATCACCGGGTCCTTCACCCCGGTGTGGTCGTCACCGGGGAGGACGGTGCGAGCCGTACGGGGGTCGAAATGAGCCGGGTCGTCGGCCTCGAGAACGTCCACCCGCCAATGGACGCTTCCCGGGGTCGCGCAACTCACGTACAGCCGCCAGCCGCCACCGGGCAGTGCCACCAGGGCGGGACGTTCCAGGGAGTCGCAGCTGAAGGCGTCTCGTTCGATGACCGCCACGGTCTCGAAGCGTGCGCCGTCGACGGATCGGGCCACGACGTTGGCATATCCCCGACCCGAACCCAGCGGTCTTCGCAGCCGGTAGGCGAGGTAGATCGACCCGTCGGGCGCCAATGCCGCGCTCGGGGCCCCGGCCCAGAACCCGGGACCGTCGCCAGGGGCGACGACGACCACCTCGGCCTGGTCGGGGTCGGGGATCGGAAGCCGGTGGTTGGCGAACGCGGTCATGTCCCATCATGGCCGATGACCTGACGGGTCCAGGACAAGCGCGCCCTTTCACGCCGTGCCCTGGTCGGTCAAACCGACACTCCGGCCAGCGACAGGACGACACCCATGACACCGGCGAGGAGAAGGGCGCTCACGACGCCACGGCGGAGCGCGAACAACCAGAGCAGAGCCCCACCCAGCACGGGGATCTGCCACAGGTGTTGAAACGTGAGTCCCAAGGAGACCGCCGACCCGGCGATGGCACCGATGGCGGCTGGCCCCGCCCCGGAGAAGAACGCCTGCACCGAAGGGTTCGCACGGACCTGACGGAACCGGGGGGCGCCGACCAGGACGAAGAAGAAGGACGGAGCGAAGGCCACGAGCGCGGCGAGCAGCCCGGCACCGACTCCCCCGGCCGCGTAGCCCACGACGGCAACCGTCTGCACCACGGGGCCCGGTGTCACCTGGCCCAACGCCACCGCGCTCAGGAATTGCCCACCAGTCATCCAGTGGTACGTGGTCACAGCGTCGTGCTGCATGAGCGGAACGATGACGAAGCCGCCACCGTAGGAGAGGGCGCCGACCTTGAGCGCCACCCAGGCCAAGGCCCCGAGTCCTCCGACCACTACCCCATGTCCGGCCGTCGTGAGGAGCATCGCCGCCGCTGAGCGCCCGAAGGTGGGATCTCGCTTCGAGTGGATGGCGACCTCCATGAGGCCGCAGCACAGGAGCACGATGACCAGGTAGGGACCGACCGTGGCGGCAGCGAGGCCCCCGAGGAGCACATACACAGCCCACCGCAGTTTCTGCGCTCTGTTCCTGTTCGTCCGCGCCCGGCTGGCGGGAACCAGGTCCGTCGCCGCCCTCAAGGCCACGGCCGGAACGGCGGCGCCCGCCCCGACGGCCGCTCCCACGATCCCCGAAGGCGGATGGGACTGCAGGACGACCGAGGCGAGCACGAGGATGAGGACCAGCCCGGGGATGATGAAGCACAGCCCTCCGAGCACACCGCCCGCCACTCCCCGGAGACGCCAGGCGCAGAAGATGGCGAGCTGCGTCGATGAAGGACCGGGCAGGACGTTGGCCGCAGCGATGCCGTCTTCGAACTCCGCGGCCGGCATCCACTTCTTGTGGTCGACGCAGAGTTGGCGGAGAAGGGCGATGTGGGTCGGAGGGCCTCCGAAGCCGATGCACCCGATCCGGCCCCACTCCCGAACGATCGTGGACAGCGATACCTCGGGGCGGGGTCCCACCGGCTGATTCTCCCATCAAGGGGTCGATCGGCCGAGCCTCGCCGGCCCTCCCCCGCCCCGATCCAGACGGCTCATGAGCTTGACGCCGGGGTCACCAGGCGCTAAAACCCATTAATCCGATAAAGCAAATGCAGATGGTCAGGTATTTCCACCCTAGGGCCGACATCGGCGCGATCACCGGCTGAGGCCGGACGATCCGACCGTGTCCGCCACAAAGGAAGACGTCATCCTCATGTCAGCAAAGAACCTGGCACGACTCGGGTTCCTTTCGGCCCTGCTCGGTGGTGGCGCCGTGCTGGCCGCCGCCAGTCCGGCCGCGGCGCCCACGCTGGCGAACGACGTCTCGTCCAGCTCCGTCGCGCTCGTGGGGACACTCGAGCTCCAACCAGGGAGTTGCGCGAGTGGGGAAACCGGTTCGTACTTCCGGATGATCCTCCCGGGAAAGACTGCGAACGGGCCGGATAGCAGCTACATCTCGAACGGAAATTCCACGTGTGGCGACCAGACGTACACCCTTCTGAGCCCGGGCACCGACGGAGGCTTCGCGATCGGCGGATACCAGCCGGGCCCGTCGCCGGCGTTCGACAGCAGCGGCAATTCCCTGGCAGGCCAGATCATCGAGCCCGTGGCTTTCTTCGGAATCAAGTTCTCGGTAGAAACCTCCGCCGTCGACGCCCAGACAGGTCAGTCGGTCCCGGTCCCGAGCATCAACGTCGACGGCGCGGGCGACCTCTCGGGGAATCTGGAAGCCTTCAGCGCCGCCTGGAACAAGCAGTACTTCAATCAGGGCTCCCCCAAGCCGGGAGGAGCCAGTCCCGGTCTGACCGCCGGACCCACCGGTACCTACAACGCGTCGACCGGTGCCTTCACGCTCGACTGGACCAGTCAGATCGTGGGCGGTCCCTTCAACAGCTTCACCGGACAGTGGCATCTCACCGGTACCTTCACCGCCAAGCCGGGCTCCACGCCGACGACGGCGGCCCCGACCACGCCGACGACCCCGACGACGGCGCCGAAGTCGACCGGTACCCCGGCCACGACACCCCCCCGCAGCTCACCAGCGACGAACAGCGCGACGGCGAATTCGATCGCGCCGGAATCCTCTGGCGCCTCTGGCTCGTCGCCTGGCGCGGCGTCGCCTGACAGCGCTGTCCCCGGTTCGTCGCCAGCCGCCGGAACCGTTCCACCGGCTGCAGTCACCGCCGGCTCTCTGGCCGACACGGGCCTGTCGATCCCGCCGTTCATCGGCGTCCCACCGTTGGCAGTGGGGCTCGTGCTCTTCGGCGTGGCGCGACGGATGTCTCGCCGGACGCGGGAGGCGACCCCTTGATCGAGTCGCAGTCCGGTCCCCCGGGCGGCACGGTCGCCGGGCCCGATTGGGCCAGGAGGCTCTTCAGCTTTCCCAACCCGGTCAACGAGATCTCGGCCCGGATCGTCGCCGGCGGAGTCGTAGTAATGGCGGCCGTCACCATCGGCTTCGATCAACCCTGGCTGACCGTCGTGATCGCCTACGGCTTCGTGGCGCGCGTGCTCACCGGTCCCACGTTGAGCCCGCTCGGACAATTGTCGGTCCGAGTGCTGACTCCGCTGTTGGGAGCAGAGCCACGACCCGTGGCGGGACCGCCCAAACGCTTCGCCCAGGGGATGGGGGTCGCCTTCTCGGTCACGGCCGCGGTCCTCGCCCTGGGTTTCGGCCTGCGGGGCGCGGCCTACGTGACGCTCGGGTTCCTGATCGTGGCGGCATTCCTCGAATCAGCCCTCGGACTGTGTCTCGGCTGCAAGGTCTTCGGCGTCTTGATGCGTGTCGGCATCATTCCGCAAGACGTATGCGAGTCGTGCAACAACATCGGTCTTCGGACCCGTACGACAGGTGTGACCGAACCTGCGGGGTAGTCCGACGATCGACCCATCAAGGACAACCGGACTCAACAGAAAGAGAGATTGGAAATGCAGCTACGAACAATGCACAGACGAGCTGGCGCCGCCGCGGCGCTGGCGGTGATGACGGCGGGCCTCGTCGGGATGCTGGGCGGAGCAGGAACAGCGGTGGCGCAGCCAACCACGCCGTTGGTGGGAACCTTCCACCTCACCCCGGGCGCGTACTCCGCCGGACCGAGCGGCTCCTACTTCCGCATGCTCGACCCCGGCGGCACGCTGAACGGCTCTGATGCCAACTATGTCACCAATGCCAGTTCATCGGCGTCGGACCAGACCTACACACTGCTCAGCCCCGGCGCGCAGGGTGGTCTGGTGACCGGCTCGTACCAACCCGCCCCGACCCCGGCGTTCGATGGATCCGGGAACTCGTTGGCAGACAAGATCATCAGCCCCACAGGCTTCTTCGGGGTCAACTTCTCGGCAGAAACCGAGACACCCGACACCCAGACCGCCCTGGCTGTCCCGGCCCCGAGCATCAGCACCGACGGCTCGGGCAATCTGTCAGGCAACCTGGAGGCCTTCGGCGCGTCGTGGAACAACCAGGTCTTCAACCAGGGTTCCCCCAAGCCTGACGGCTCCTCACCCGGGCTGACGGCGGGACCGACCGGCACCTACAATTCGTCGACCGGAGCCTTCACCTTCACGTGGACCAGCGAGATCGTCGGTGGACCGTTCAATGGCTTCACGGGCCAGTGGGTCTTCGCCGGTACGTTCGTGGCGGGGCCCTTCCAGATCACCACGACATCGCTTCCTCCCGCCACGCGCGGTGTCTCGTACAGCGCGCAATTGGAAGCCGCCAACGGCGCCACCCCGTACAAGTGGAAGAAGATCGGCAAGCTCCCCAAGGGCCTGAAGTTGAGCTCCAGCGGTCTGCTGTCGGGGACTCCGAAGACCAAGCACGTCAATGCGGGCACCTACACCTTCACGGCGCAGGCGACGACGCACAAATCCAAGGGTCATCCGAAGCAAACCGCCACCCAGTCACTGACACTGACCCTGTCGTGACGGCCTGACGTGTCGGACGGGACGGTGGCCGTTGTCTCCACCCACCGTCCCGTCCGACGTCGTGGCCCGTGCAAGACCTGGGTCACGAGTCCGACCCTTCGAACCGTTCTCCGCTTGTGAGGTGGTCCCCAATGACTGACACGAGAACCGTCTCCCACCGCGACGTCCACATCGAGATTCGCCCCGTGGCGGGGCGGATCGGCGCCGAACTGGTGGGAGCCGACGCCGGGGCGGATCTCGATGACGAGATCATCGCTGAGATCCACCACGCCCTGTTGGTCCACAGGGTCGTCTTCCTGCGCGAACAGCACCTCGACTACGCCTCTCTGGTGACCTTCGCCCGACACTTCGGGCCCCTGACCCTCGGCCACCCCACCCTGGCGTCACCCCCCGATCAGCCCCATCTCGAAGAGGTCGATTCGAACACGGGCGGGCCCGCCAATCAGTGGCACACCGACGTGACCTTCGTCGATCGACCGCCGGCCTTCACCTTTCTCTCCGGCGTGGTGATACCACCCGTCGGGGGCGACACCATCTGGGCCAATACCGTGGCCGCCTACGAGGGCCTGCCTGACGAGCTGCGCGAGCTGGCCGACAAACTGCGGATCGTCCATTCCAACGCCTACGACTATGCAGCCCCTGCCACTCGCACCGAAGAGCAGGACCCGGTGTGGCGGGCGCATCGGGCCGAGTTCGTCTCAACGGTGTTCAAAGCCGAGCATCCCGCCGTCCGGGTGCACCCCGAGACCGGTGAGCGGTCGCTGGTGCTCGGGGGCTTCGCCCAGAAAGTGGCGGGCCTCGGACCTCAGGCCTCTCGAGACCTCATCAGGATCCTGCAGGAACAAGTGATCCGGGTCGAGAACACGGTCCGATGGCGCTGGCGTGTCGGAGACCTCGCCATCTGGGACAACCGGGCGACCCAGCACATTGCGGTCTTCGACTACGGCAAGGCCCACCGTCGCGGCGAGCGGGTCACCGTGGCCGGCCCGGTCCCCGTCGGTGTCGATGGTCGTCAGTCGGTGTCCCTCCAGGGTGACGCGAGCGCCTACTACGCGGGTTCGTCCTAACACTCCGAGGCGCCGACCAACCGAGGCGCGCTCTGACGCAGGCACTCCGCAACACGCGCCACCCGACGACGGGCGCACCATGCGTGACCCACCGTCTGTGGCCGAGCCGGCGGCGACGAAAATAGGTGACCAATCGAATCGGAGTTGTAGCGTCACCGGGCGCGATCCGCGGCGTGGTGCGGGGTTGTCGACAGCCACGTTGCACCGAGCTCACGACGACACACGGGTTGTCGGGAGCGCACTAGCCTCTGCCCCTGCGGTACGACGAGGGAGTGGCACATGCCGGATACTGACAATCTCGCGCTGAGCGACGCAGCTGCACGCCAGCTCGCCAACGCGACAAAGACGACGGCCCAGCTATCGACGATCACGCCGAGGTGGCTGGTGCACATGCTGCAGTGGACACCGGTCGAAGCCGGCATCTACCGCTTGAACAAGGTGAAAGATGAGGAGTCGATCGACGTGGCATGCCCGCCGCGCGACGAATCGGAGTTGCCTCAGACGTTCGTTCCCTACGACGAATCACCGCGCGAGTACTTCCTGAACTCGGTCGTGACCGTCCTCGACGTCCACACCCGGGTGTCGGACCTCTACAGCAGCCCCTACGACCAGATCAAGGAGCAGCTGCGGCTCACCATCGAGATCATCAAGGAGCGCCAGGAGAGCGAGCTGATCAACAGCGCCGACTACGGCCTGCTCGCCAGCGTCGTCCCGAGCCAGCGGATCCCGACCATCGCCGGACCGCCCACCCCTGACGACCTCGACGAACTGATCACCAAGGTCTGGAAGGAGCCCGCCTTCTTCCTGGCCCATCCCAAGGCGATTGCCGCGTTCGGACGCGAATGCACGCGCCGAGGCGTCCCGCCGGCGACCGCGAGCCTTTTCGGCTCCCAGTTCCTCACGTGGCGGGGCCTCCCGCTCATCCCGACCGACAAGGTGCCGATCGAGGGCAACAAGACAAAGGTCTTGTTGCTCCGTACCGGCGAGAAGCGCCAGGGCGTGGTCGGGTTGTTCCAGCCCGGCCTCACCGGCGAGCAGAGCCCTGGCCTCTCTGTTCGTTTCATGGGCATCAACCGCAGTGCCATCGCCTCCTACCTGATCTCGCTGTACTGCTCGCTGGCCGTGCTCACCGACGACGCCCTGGCCGTGCTGGACAACGTCGAGATCGACAGGTTCCATGACTACGCCCCCAAGTACCGCAAGTAACGACGGCTCGTCGGAGCTGCCCGGGATGCCACCCCTCCCGGCGCTCGACGCGACGACGTGGGCGCCCGACGTCGCCATGCTCAGCAGGCTGGCCAACGAGTTCTTCGCGGCACCACCGGGCCACGCCGAACCGGGTCCCACCCCACCGATGCGCCCGGCGGCGGGCGGGAGAGATCTCTCGTCTCCCCTCGGCGAACCCTCGACGGGAGCACTGCCGTCCTCACCCACCGAGCTCGGGACTCCGCCGGTAGCTCTTCAGCCTGTGGAGTCCTCGGCGCGCTTTGTGCCCGCGGGGCCGGCGCCGGTCCCCTCGCCATCATCGCCGTACTACTTCCTCGACGAGGCGGCCGCATTCACCCCTGCGTCTTTTCCCACCCACGCGGCGACCGACGTGCCGGCATTACCCGACGAGGCCACTCTGCAGGCTCTCCTCACCGTCTTGCCGGCCGAGCTGGCCGCCGACGATCCTCCGACGGAACACCCCGAGCGGTACTTCCTGCGGCTCCCGACCGAGCGGACCGGCCGGCCTGACCCCCACCCCCCCTTCGACGTGAACGCCGTACGCCGGGACTTCCCCATCCTGTCGGAACAAGTCAACGGCCACCAGCTGGTGTGGCTGGACAATGCCGCCACCACCCAGAAGCCGCGCACGGTCATCGATCGGCTCACGCACTTCTACGAGCACGAGAATTCCAACGTGCACCGTGCCGCGCACGAGCTCGCTGCCCGTGCCACCGACGCCTACGAGGGTGCCCGGGCCAAAGTGGGCCGCTTCCTGGGCGCCAGCTCGGCCGAGGAGATCGTCTTCGTCCGTGGCGCCACCGAAGGGATCAACCTGATCGCCCAGAGCTGGGGACGCCACAATCTCCGCGAGGGGGACGAGATCGTGATCTCGCACCTCGAGCATCACGCCAACATCGTGCCGTGGCACCAGCTCGTGTCCGAGACGGGTGCTGTGCTCAGAGTGATCCCGGTGGACAGCGACGGGCAGATCCTGCTCGACGAATACCAACGGTTGCTCGGCGATCGCACCAAGCTCGTGTCGGTCGCCCACGTTTCGAACGCGCTGGGAACGGTCACTCCGATCAGCGAGGTCATCGATCTGGGACACCGCGCCGGCGCGTGCGTGCTCGTCGACGGCGCGCAATCCGTGTCGCACATGCCCGTGGACGTCCGGTCCCTCGACGCAGACTTCTTCGTGCTCTCGGGCCACAAGATCTTCGGTCCGACCGGCATCGGCGCCGTCTACGGCAAGGCCTCGGTGCTCCAGTCCATGCCGCCGTGGCAGGGCGGCGGGAGCATGATCCGCGACGTCACCCTGGAGCGGTCCCTCTACCAGGACCCCCCGATGCGGTTCGAGGCCGGCACCGGCAACATCGCAGATGCGGTGGGGCTCGGTGCGGCGCTCGACTATCTCGAGCGCCTGGGCATGGCCAACATCGAGCGCTACGAGCACGAGCTCCTGGCCTACGCCACGCACGCCATGCTCGAGGTGCCAGGCCTCTGCATCATCGGCACCGCACCCCACAAGGCCAGCGTGCTGTCGTTCGTGCTCGAGGGATCGACCCCCGAAGAGGTGAGCCAGGCCCTCAATCAGGAGGGCATCGCGGTGCGCGCCGGCCACCACTGTGCCCAGCCCATCCTGCGTCGCTTCGGCCTCGAGGCGACGGTCAGAGCGTCGCTGGCGCTCTACAACACCACCGACGAAGTCGACCGAATGGTCGGCGTGCTGCGACGCCTCGCCCTCGACACGGGGCGCGCCCGGCGCTAGCGGGCGCCACCGACCTGTCTCGCCGTGGGCTCCTCCCCCGGCCTGGGGGGCTTCACGCTGGTCTTCTCTCGAAAGCTGACCGATCCGCTCAGGATTCCAAACCTTTTTTATAGATTTGGTGCGTTTTAGGTCCCGATACGGGTAAAATCAGACGTATGCCCACGCGACCCGACGTCGTCGCCGTCATCGGCGGAGGAGCCTCGGGGGTACTGGCCGCCGTGCATCTCCAGCGGGCCGCACGCGAGCCGGTGCGGGTGGTCATCGTCGAGCCCAGAGCCGAGCTCGGGCGGGGCATCGCCTACGGCACAACCGACCCCGGACACCTGCTCAACGTCCGGGCCGGTTGCCTGAGCGCCCTGCCCGAGGAGCCGGGCCACTTCACCGCGTGGGCCCGGCGCCACACCGACGCCGACACCACGTCGTTTCTTCCCCGGACCTGGTACGGCGAGTATCTCCGGTCCCTGCTCGAGCCGGTCGAGCACGTGCCGGCTCGCGCCGAGGACCTCACACCCGTCGGTGCCGGGGTGCAGATCGCCTTGTCCGACGGCACACGCCGAAACGTCGACCGGGTGGTCCTGGCCCCGGGCTCTCCACCACCGGCGTGGCCAGAACCTCTGGGCGGCAACGGTGACCGGTGGATCGGCGACCCGTGGGCTCCGGGAGCGCTGGCCGAGATTCCTCCCGGCGCCCCGGTCCTGTTGGTCGGGACGGGCCTCAGTGCGGTGGATGCGGCCCTCACCTTGCATGGTGCCGGGCACCGCCACATCGTCGCCACCTCGCGGCACGGGCTCCTCCCCCACCCCCATTCCGAGAAGCCCTTCCCGGAACTGTCCATCGACCTTCCGAGGCGACCCACGGCGCGGGCGCTGGTGGCCTGGGCGCGCCAGACCGCGGCGGAGGTGGGCGACTGGGGTCCGGTGGTCGACGCTCTTCGGCCCGGTACCGACGAGTTGTGGGGTGCGATGACGGCATCTGAGCGCAAGCGACTGCTCCGTCACGTCTACCGCCGATGGGAGGTGCTCCGCCACCGTATGGCGCCACCGGTGGCGACACGCATCGATGACATGCTCCAGTCCGGACACCTCACGATCGTGGCCGGCGCCGTCCGGTCCGCCCGTGCGACCCCCGGCGGCATCGAGGTGACAGTGGCCGGCCGTCAGCTGAGGTTCGGCGCGGTGGTCAACTGCACCGGACCATCAGCCGACGTCCGCCGGACACGCCATCCCCTCGTCCGTCGTCTCCTCGACCGCGGCGTGGCCCACCCCGGTCCCCTGGCACTCGGGCTCGACACCGACGAGCACGGGTCCGTGCCCGGCACCCACGACGCCCTGTGGGTGGTCGGCCCCCTGCGCCGGGGCCAGCGTTGGGAGACCACCGCCATTCCCGAGATCCGGGCGCAGGCCGCCGATCTCGCCCTGTCGTTGTGGCGATCGGACGAGTTGGTGGTGGCCTGATGGAGATCATCGTCGTCGATGCCTCGGACCTGGGTAACCGGTCGTATGTCGTGACCGACGGCGCTCGGGCCATGGCCGTCGATCCACCGCGGCCCCCGTCCGGCGTCCTCGACGTCCTCCAGGCACGGGGCCTGGTCCTCGACATCGTGGTGGACACCCACCTGCACAACGACCACGTGAGCGGCGGTCCCGAACTGGCCGAGGTGACGGGCGCCGCCTACGCGGTTTGCCTCGACGAGCACGTCGAAGGCGCCCGTGGCATCGTCGACGGAGAGCGCTTCAGCGTCGGCGCGATGGGCGTGGAAGTGGTGGCCACTCCCGGGCATACACCCCACCATCAGTCTTTCGTCGTCACCGAGGGCGACAGCTGCGTCGCCTTCACCGGCGGATCCCTGCTCATCGGGACCGTGGGACGCACCGATCTCCTCGGTGCAGATCGCGCCGCGGACCTGGCCGGCGAGCAGTGGGCGTCGGTGCGACGGCTGCTCGACAACCTGCCGGGGCCGACCGCTGTCCATCCGACCCACGGATTCGGGAGCTTCTGCTCGGCGACTGCCTCTTCGGGCACCGACACGACGATCGAAGCCGAGCGCGGCGTGAACCCGGCCGCCCGGCTCGAGCGCGAAGTCTTCGTCAAGACGCTGTTGGCGGGATTCGGCGAGTACCCCAGCTACTTCGCCCACATCGCCGCCCTCAACCGGGCGGGCTTGCAACCCAGTGCCTACCGGGACCCCGTCCCGACGCTCTCTGACGCTGACCTCGCAGAGCTGACGCCGACCATATGGGTCATCGACGTCCGGTCCCGGACCGAGTTCGCCGCGGCCCACGTCCCGGGCACCATCAACGTGGGAGTCGATGGTCCCTTCGCCACCTACGTCGGGTGGACGATGCCCTGGGGGACCGACTTCGCCCTCGTCGGGACCGACGACGACGAACTGTCTCGGGCCCGACGAGCCCTGGCCCACATCGGGCTCGACGTGCCCGTGGGTACCGCCGTCCCCACCGCCGAGGCCCGAACGGGACGCCTCCGCCGGGCGAGATTCGCCGAGCTCGCCGTCGAGTGGACCGACGACGTGGCGGTCATCGACGTCCGGCGCCAAGAGGAATGGGACACGGGGCACCTCAGAGGTGCCCGTCACGTCCCGGTCCATCGCCTGATGGAGACCGACCTCCCCCCCGGCCAGCTCTGGCTGTACTGCGCGGCCGGCTACCGAGCCGTGCTGGGTGCGTCGTTGTTGCAGCGCAGCGGCCGCGACGTCGTCGCCATCGACGACTCCTGGCGCGCCGCCACCTCAGCCGGCCTGGCCACGACGTCATCGAGCTGAGACGCGCGACGCGCGACGCACCCGGGTGCCTGGCACGAGTGATCGCCGTCTCGTGCCGGGCACCTCGGGTGCGACAGGCTGCGTCGCCTACGGCGTCCGACACGGGGGGCCATGCCGTTCGCTCGGCCACACCGTAGCCACCGAAAGATGATCTTGTCAATCAACTTTGTGTAGATTAGAGCCAGACAACCCCCCCGGAGTCCTCGATGGCACCTTCTTCAGACCTTCACCTGGCGGTCGCCCTCGACGGTGCTGGGTGGCACCCCGCGGCGTGGCGCGACCTCCACGCCCGGCCTTCAGAGCTGTTCTCTCCCCGCTACTGGGTCGACCTGGCTCGGGAAGCCGAGCGCGGCACGCTCGATTTCGTCACGATCGAGGACTCCCTCGCCATCCAGTCCGGGCGTCGGGGTGTCGTCGATGCCCGCACCGATCGGGTCCGGGGTCGGCTCGACGCCGTCCTCATCGCCGCACGGATCGCGCCGACCACATCCGCGCTCGGCCTGGTCCCCGTGGCGACAACGACCCATACCGAGCCGTTCCACGTGTCGAAGGCCATCGCCACTCTCGACTACGTCAGCAACGGGCGCGCCGGCTTCCAGGCGCGTGTCTCGGCCACCGCTCTCGAAGCGGGTCAGTTCGGACGGCGGGGTGTTCCCGACGTGGTCGAAGGCGAGGGCCGCCTCGACCAGGGCTCGGACTTCGTCACCGACCTGTTCGACGAGGCCGCCGACTTCATCGAGGTGGTCCGTCGACTCTGGGACAGTTGGGAGGACGACGCCGAGATCCGCGACGCCACGACCGGCCGTTTCATCGACCGGGACCGGCTGCACTACATCGACTTCGAAGGGCGGTGGTTCTCGGTCAAGGGCCCGTCCATCACGCCTCGACCACCCCAGGGCCAGCCCCTGGTCACCGTCCTCGCCCATGTTCCGGTCGCCTTTCGCCTCGCGGCGCGTGGCGCCGACGTCGTGTTCACCACCCCCCACAGCGCCCCAGAGGCTCACGCCATCGTGACCGAGGTTCGTGGCCATGAGCGCGACGTCGACCGGGAAGGACCTCCCCTGCGGGTCTTCGCCGACCTCGTCGTCTTTCTCGGCCCCGACGCGGCGGCGGCCCGCACCCGAAAGGCCCGTCTCGACGAGCTCGACGGCGGGGCGTACCGCTCCGACGCCGCGGTGTTCACCGGGACCCCCGGGGAACTGGCCGACGTGTTGACCGAGTGGCACGCGTCGGGGATCGACGGGTTCCGGCTGCGACCCGGGACCATTCCTCACGACCTCGAGGCCGTCACCCGAGACCTTGTCGACCTGCTCGACAGACGGGGGGTGTTCCCCCGCCGGTACGACGACTCCACCCTCCGGGGCCGGCTCGGACTCCCTCGACCGCACAACCGTTACGCCGCCGTCGGCGCCACCCGGCACGGTGCGACGCCATGAGCCGAGGAAACGAGATGCGCGCGGGCGCAAGGCAGATCCACCTGGCGGTGCACTTCCCGGGCGTCAACAACACCACGGTCTGGAGTGACCCCGAGGCCGGAAGCCACATCGAGTTTCCCTCCTTCGTGACACTGGCCCAGACCGCGGAGCGGGCCAAGTTCGACTTCTTCTTCCTCGCCGAGGGGCTTCGGCTGCGCGAGCAGCGCGGCAAGATCCACGACCTCGACGTCGTGGGACGTCCCGACACCTTCACCGTGCTGGCCGCTCTGGCCGCGGTCACCGATCGCATCGGACTCTCCGGCACCATCAACTCGACCTTCAACGAGCCCTTCGAGGTGGCCCGACAGTTCGCCTCGCTCGACCACCTCTCCGAGGGTCGGGCGGCGTGGAACGTCGTCACCTCGTGGGATGCCTTCACGGGCGAGAACTTCCGGCGGGGTGGGTTTCTGGCCCGAGAGGACCGCTACGAGCGGGCCCGGGAGTTCCTCGAGACCGCCCGGGAGCTGTGGGACACCTGGGACGAGGGTGCCGTTCTGGCCGACCCGCACTCGGGCGTGTTCGTGTCGGACCCGCTCCAAGGTGCCTTTGCGCACCGCGGCGTCCAGTTCGACATCGCCGGGCACTTCGGCGTCCCCCGGTCACCGCAGGGCCAGCCCGTCATCTTCCAGGCCGGGGACTCCGATGCCGGGAGGGAGTTCGCGGCCGCCGCCTCGGACTGCATCTTCTCGCGCCACGGGACCCTCGAGAGCGGCCAACGCTTCTACCAGGACGTGAAGGGAAGGATGGCCCGCTACGGGCGGCTCCCCGACGAACTCAAGATCCTTCCGGCGGCGACGTTCGTCCTCGGCGACAGCGAGGCGGACGCCAAGGAGCGTGCGACGGTGATCCGGCGTCAGCAAGTCAGCGGACCGACGGCGATCTTCTTTCTCGAGCAGGTGTGGAACCGCGACCTCTCGGCCTATGACCCCGAGGGCCCGCTCCCCGAGATCGATCCCGATCTTTCCGAGGACACCGTGGTGAAGGGCCGGGCCAACATCTTCCAGGACCGGATCGAGACCGCCACCGAGTGGCGGGCGGTGGCCCAGGCGCGGGACCTCTCCATACGCGACCTCGTGATCGAGGTGACCAGCCGGCCGTCGTTCGTCGGCACCCCCGAACACGTCGCCACCCAGATCGACACCGCGGTCCAGGCCCGGGCCGCCGACGGATTCATCCTGGTGCCTCACCTCACCCCCGGTGGCCTCGCCGAGTTCGCCGACACCGTCGTCCCCATCCTCCAGGAGCGAGGCAGGTTCCGCTCCGACTACGAAGGCCCGACACTGCGCGACCACCTCGGTCTCCCCGCGGCGCGTTCGACCCGGCGCTTCTCTTCGGCTTCGGTGTTCGCACCGTCATGACCCCGTCTCGGGTACCGCTGGGGGTCCTCGACCTGGTGCCGCTCACCTCGGGCTCGGACCCCTCCACGGCGCTGCGCAACACGGTCGACCTCCTGCGGACGGTGGAGGCACTGGGCTACTCCCGGTACTGGTTCGCCGAGCACCATCTCAACCCGGGCGTGGCCGGCTCGTCGCCCGCGGTGTTGATCGCTCTTGTCGCCGCGGCCACCAAACGCATCCGTCTGGGGTCAGGCGGAGTGCAGAGCGGACACCGGACCGCCTTGTCGGTGGTCGAGGAGTTCGGTCTTCTCGAGGCCATGCACCCGGGCCGGATCGACCTCGGCATCGGGCGCTCAGGCGGCCGGAACTTCCTACGCGACCGACTGGCGGCCGCGGCGAAGAACGGGGCAGGAGACAAGACCCCCGGCGTCGAGGCCCGGCGGAGCGCGAACGGATTGCTCATCCCCTCGTCCCCGTCGCTCGCCGGGCTCGCCAACTCTCCCCGCCTGGCGCTCACGGCCGAGCTCCTCCAGCAGCAGGGCGCCGAGTCCGCCGCCTACGGCGACCTGTTGCGCGACGTCGTCGGTCTGCTCCGAGGCAGCTACCGGTCGCCCGACGGGCTCGATCCCCATCCCCGTCCGGGAGCCGGCGCCGATGTCGAGCTCTGGGTGCTGGGGAGCAGTGCCGGGGAGAGCGCCACGGTGGCGGGAGAGCTGGGACTGCGGTTCGCCGCCAGCTATCACATCAGCCCCTCGACGGCGCTCGAGGCGATCGACGCCTATCGCGCCGCGTTCAGAGCCTCACCCGACCTGGACAGGCCCTATGTCGCCATGTCCGCTGACGTCGTCGTGGGCCCCGACGACGAGAGCGCCCGTGAGCTGGCCACCGGGTATGGCCTCTGGGTCCGCAGCATCCGCAAGGGCGAGGGGGCCATGCCCTTCCCGAGCCCGGACGAGGCCCGCCCCCACAGGTGGAGCGACGAGGACCGCGCCCTGGTCCGCGACCGGGTGGAGACGCAATTCGTCGGATCGCCGCAGACCGTGGCCACCCGCCTGGAGCAGCTGCGCGAGGCCACCGACGCCGACGAGCTGGTGGTGACCACGGTCACCCACCGCCACCAGGACCGGGTTCGTTCCTTCGGGCTCCTCGCCACAGAGTGGTTCAACACGGACCCGCCCGGTCGGCCCGGCCGGGGCAGCGACGCCAGGGCCGGCGCGTCGAGCCGGGACGTGCGCTCATGAGTGTGGCGGTGGTCGTCGGGAACCCCAAGGCCCGATCTCGGACCCTCGGCGTGGCGCTGGCCGCGGCCGACGCCATCGGGGCTTGCCTCGAAGAGCCACCCGGTCGGCTGGTGGTCGACCTGGCCGACGTCGCCGCCGAGCTGTTCGACCCCGGTTCGACAACGGTCACGAACCTGCTCCGCCAAGTGGCGGCCAGTGACGTCATCATCGTGGCATCGCCGACGTACAAAGCGACGTTCACCGGCCTGTTGAAGTCGTTCCTCGATCGCTACGCCAACGACGCGCTGGCGGGGACCGTCGGAGTGGCGGTGATGACGGGGGCGGCGGAGATCCATGCGCTGGCTCCCGAAGTGCATCTCCGACCGTTGCTGGTGGAGCTCGGGTCCTCGACCCCCACGAAGGGGCTCTACGTGACCGAACGGCAATTCGAAGACCTCGACAATGTGATCGGTGCGTGGGCCACGACGGCCCGGCCGCTCATCGAGCAGGCCCTGAGGAGAGAAGGTCGGAGCAACCACACCGGCCACTAACCTCTGGTCCGTGACTGACGCCATCGCGCACCCACATCGCAAGCTGACGCTGACGGGGTGTGTCAACTTCCGCGACCTCGGGGGCTATCCGGCGGCCGACGGGCGCACCATCCGTTGGCGCCGGCTCTTTCGCGCCGACGGCCTCACCCGCCTCGACGAGTCCGACTGCGCCCAGTTGGAGGGCTTCGGCCTGCGGACGGTCATCGATCTCCGCACCAAAGGAGAGGTCGACGAGCGCGGCCGCTTTCCCCAGGACACCTTCGAGGTCGAGTACCACCACCTTCCCCTCACCGACGTGTTACCGCCCACCGAGGACCTCAGCCGATACGACGAGCCGGCCTTCGTGACGACTCGGTACCAGCAGCTGTTCTCGGAAGGGTCGGGCTCGCTGGCCCGCGCCGTGGAGGTGCTGGCGGAGCCAGATGCCCTGCCGGCGGTGTTCCATTGCAGCGCCGGGAAGGACCGCACCGGCATCCTCGCCGCGCTCGTCCTCGGCTTCCTGGGCGTGCCCCGTGACGTCATCGTGGAGGACTACGCCTTGAGCGCGGAAGGGATGATCGCGCTCTTGGAGCGTCTCAAGCAGGAGTACGCTGACGCCGTGGCCGAGGTCGAGCGCTACGCGCCGGCGGTCATCTCGGTGTCGCCGAAGACCATGGCGGCGTTCCTCGACGCCCTCGAGCGCGAGCACGGCTCCTTCGACGACCTGGCCCGATCCCTCGGCGTCACCGACGCCGTGACCCGGCTGCGGACGGCCCTGCTCGAAACGCCGTAGTCGCCCGGACCGTTCCTCGTGACGCCCGATTCAGGAAACGCCGGCGCAGGAGCGACGTTCAGTCGACGGGCCGCCTGAAGACGAGAAGGTCGGTCCCGTCGCGCTCGGTGACGGCGTTGACGAGCTCCCACCCGTTCTCCGAGCGCGTGCGCAGCACCTCGTCGACCTTGCCCTCGTC
>Ga0187890_10001069_pt1 | contig 19923 bp, 17 predicted proteins | sample June2016WEW_21_1_FD_133005 | JGI IMG/M metagenome (GOLD analysis project Ga0187890, IMG submission 133005) | Peatland microbial communities from SPRUCE experiment site at the Marcell Experimental Forest, Minnesota, USA - June2016WEW_21_10 | ecosystem: Environmental > Terrestrial > Soil >... | reverse complement strand
GCGGGATCCGATACGGCTGGACCTTTGATGGCCATCAACGGCTCCTCTCGTGGGATACGGCGGACACGGCGCTGCTCTTGTGACGAAAGGTACGGTCCAGGTCGGCGGACATGCAATGGGCGCGATCCCCAAAACGTCCACAGGGAATTGGACGAGTCGTACAATGGCCTGGGAACTTGTTGACCACGCGGCGCATTGAGCGGCATATGGCGAGCGGTTAGCGTTGTCCTGAGTGTCCAGTCAGCTATAGAGAAGGACGGTCTTCGATGTCCGGTGATCTCCAAGAGCAGGCCAAGCGCCACCTGTGGATGCACTTCACGCGCATGGGGTCATACGCGGAGTCAGACCACGAGGTGCCGGTGATCGTGCGCGGCGAGGGCTGCTACGTGTACGACGAGCACGGCAAGCGCCACCTGGACGGCCTATCGGCCCTGTACTGCGTGAACATCGGCCATGGGCGCGCCGAGCTCGGCGAAGCGGCGGCGGCGCAGTCGAAGGAGCTGGCGTTCTACACGAACTGGAGCTACGCGCACCCGCGCGCGATCGAACTGGCCACGCGCATCGCCGACCTGACGCCTGGCAACCTCAACCGCGTGTTCTTCACCTCCGGCGGCTCGGAGGCGGTCGAGTCGGCGTGGAAGCTCGCGAAGGCCTACCACGCGGCGATGGGCGAACCGCGCCGGTACAAGCTGATCGCGCGCAACCTCGCCTACCACGGCACGTCGATGGGCGCGCTGTCGGCGACGGGCCTGACGCCGCTGCGCGTGCCGTTCGAACCGCTGACGCCCGGCGGCGTGCACGTGCCCAACACCAACTCCTACCGCTGGCAGGAAGACCGCGACCCGCTGTGGGCGGCGAACGCGATCGAGGAGGCGATCGAGTTCGAGGGGCCCGAGACGGTCGCGGCGGTGATCCTCGAGCCGGTGCAGAACGGCGGCGGCTGCTTCGTCCCGCAGGACGGCTACTTCCAGCGCGTGCGCGAGATCTGCGACCGCCACGGGGTGCTGCTGATCTCCGACGAGGTGATCTGCTCGTGGGGTCGTCTGGGGCACTGGTTCGGGTGCGAGCGCTACGACTACCAGCCGGACATGATCACGACGGCCAAGGGCATCAGCTCGGCGTACGTGCCACTCGGCGCGCTGATCGCGGGCGACCACATCGCCGAGCCGTTCCTGCACGGCAAGGCGGCGTTCAACCACGGGTTCACGTTCGGCGGGCATCCGGTGGCGTGCGCGGTGGGGCTGGCGAACATCGACATCATGGAGAACGAGCGCCTGTGCGAGAACGTGCTCGCCAACGAGGGCGCGTTCCGGGAGATGCTGGACGGCCTGCGCGATCTGCCGATCGTGGGCGACGTGCGCGGCGCGGGCTACTTCCAGGCGATCGAGCTGGTCAAGGACAAAGACACGAAGGAGACCTTCGACCACGAGGAATCCGAGCATCTGCTGCGCGGCTTCCTCTCGGGCGAGCTCTACCAGCGCGGTCTGATCTGCCGCACCGACGACCGTGGCGATCCGATCGTGCAGCTGTCCCCGCCGCTGATCGCCGGACCGCAGCAGTTCGAGGAGATCGAGGCGATCCTGCGACCGGTGCTGAGCGAGGCCTCGGAGCGGATGGAGCGGTGGAGCTCACTGTCGCGAGCCTGATCGGCGAGCTCGGGCTGCAGCTGGCCTGCGGGCAGGAGTCCGCCGACGCGCACGTGCGCTGGGTGCACAGCACCGAGCTGCCCGACCCGACGCCGTGGCTGAAAGGCGGCGAGCTGCTGCTGACGACGGGCATCCAGCTGACCGGCCCGAAGGTCCAGCGCGAGCTGATCGACCGGCTCGCCGACCACGACATCGCGGGTCTGGGCTTCGGCACGGGCTTCGCCCACAGGCGGCTGCCGGCGGCGCTCCTGACGGCGGCGCGCAACCGCGAGTTCCCGCTGTTCGAGGTGCCGTACGAGCTGCCGTTCATCGCGATCACAGAGCGTGCGTTCGCGCAGCTGCTGGACGAGCGCTACGAGTTGCTGCAGCGCACGATGGTCGGCGACGTGCTCGCGGAGGTGCTGACCGGACATCTCTACCCGGAGGACTTGCAGGCGCGCCTGCGCCCGTTCGGGATCGGCGAGCAGGTGGCGGTCCTCGCGTTCAGGCCACCGGACGCGAGCGCGGCGGCGGCGGTGGTGGAGCGGATCCTGGCGCGCGAGCGGGTACCGAGCCTGGTGGCGATCCGCGCGGGCCTGCTGTGCGCGGTGGTCGACCCGGGCGAGGACGCGCCGATCGAGCTGGCGCGCAAGATCCGCGCCGAGCTGGCCAGCCGCTTCGGCGAGGTGCGCGCGGCGGCATCGCGCGCGACCGCCACGCACTCGCTGCGGATGGCCTTCCACGAGGCGCGCTGTGCGCTCGAGGCGGTGCGCCTGCGCAACGGCAGCGCGCCGGAGGTCGCCTCCTACGCGGACCTGGGCGCGTTCCAGCTGCTGCTGTCGCTGCAGGACGACGACGCGCTGAGCTCGTACTGTCGCAGCGTGCTCGACCCGATCGAGCAGGGCGAGGGCGACTACGGCGACGAGCTGGTGCGCTCGCTGGACGTGTTCATCGAGCACAACGGACACTGGGAGAAGGCCGCGAACGCGCTGTTCTGCCACCGGCACACGCTGCGCTACCGCATCCGCCGCATCGAGCAGCTGACCGGACGCGACTTCTCCAACGCGCGTGACCGCATCGAGTTCTGGCTGGCGCTGCGGGGCAGGGAGCTCGCGCGATGAGCACCGGCGCACGGATCGTCTTTTCTAGGGACCCCCTCCGGGGGTCTCGCGGGGTCGGCCTGCGTCACCACGAGGGGAGGAGGCGAGGATGAAGATCGGTGTCCCGAGCGAGGTCAAGACTGACGAGTACCGCGTGGCGATCACCCCGGCGGGCGTGCGGGAGCTGGCGGCGCGCGGGCACGAGGTGCTCGTGCAGGCGGGCGCGGGCGCGGGCAGCGCGATGAGCGACGAGCAGTTCGTCGCGCAGGGCGCGCGGATCGTGGCGGACGCCGACGCGGTGTTCGCGCAGGCGGAGCTGGTCTTGAAGGTCAAGGAGCCCCAGCCGGAGGAGGTCGGGCGCCTGCGCGAGGGGCAGACGCTGTTCACCTACCTGCACCTGGCGGCCGAGCCGGAGCTGGCCCGGGGCCTGATGGCCTCGGGCGCGACGTGCATCGCGTATGAGACGGTGGTGGACGCCGAGGGGCGCCTGCCGTTGCTGGCGCCGATGAGCGAGGTGGCGGGCAAGATCGCCACGCAGGCGGGCGCGTTCATGCTGGAGAAGCCACTCGGCGGGCGCGGGATCCTGCTGGGCGGGGTACCGGGCGTGGCGGCGGCGACGGTGCTGGTGATCGGCGGCGGCGTGGTGGGCATGAACGCGGCGTTCATCGCGATCGGCATGCAGGCGGACGTGTTCGTGTTCGACCGCTCGATCGACCGGCTGCGCGAGCTCGAAGTGGCGTTCGCGGGCCGCGCCTCGACGGTGTACTCATCGACGCTCGCGATCGAGGAGATGCTGCCGTCGGCCGATCTGGTGATCGGCGCTGTGCTGGTGCACGGTGGACGGGCGCCGGAGGTGATCAGCCGCGCGCAGCTGAAGCTGATGAAGCGCAACGCGGTGCTGGTGGACGTGTCGATCGACCAGGGCGGCTGCTTTGAGACCTCGCGTCCGACGACGCACTCGGACCCCACCTACGAGGTCGACGGGATCACCCACTACTGCGTCACCAACATGCCCGGCGCGGTGCCGATCACCTCGACGTACGCGCTCACGAACGCGACGCTGCCGTATGTGATCGAGCTCGCCGAGCGCGGTGTCGAGGATGCGCTCGAGCGCAGCCCCAGCCTGCGCATGGGACTGAACGTGCAGGGCGGGCGGATCACCCACCCGGCGGTCACGGAGGCGCTCGGCATGACTGAGTCGGCGGCGCGGTGAGCGCTCGCGTGCGTCGCGGCGGCGGCGGCGACCACGACGACGAAGGGCCGTATAGCGATGGTTATACGGTGCCCGTCGGGTCAGTGTCGCTCCGTGACGACCACGACGGAGGCCGTATAGCGATGGTAATACGGTGCTCGTCGGGTCGGTGTCGCTCCGTGACGACCATGACGGAGGCCGTATAGCGATGGTAATACGGTGCCCGTCGGCGAAGTCATTTCTGCGAGGACGGTATAGCGATGGTAGTGCGAGCAATGACCTGAGACACCCCCCGGACGAGGAGAGCGACGATGGCGAGCACGACGGAGACCCTGAGCAACTTCATCGATGGCGAGCGCGTGGCGTCGAGCGGCGAGACCGAACCGGTGCTCAACCCGGCGACGGGGGAGGAGCTGGCGCGGGCGCCGATCTCGAGCGCGGAGGACGTCGACCGCGCGGTCCGGGCGGCGCGCGCAGCGTTCGACGGCTGGTCGAACGCGACGCCGGCGCAGCGCGCGCAGGCGCTGCTCGCGATCGCGGACCTGGTGGAGGAGCACGGCGATGAGATCGCGCGCCTGGAGGCGCTGAACGCGGGCAAGCCGATCGAAGCGGTCAAGGGCGACGAGATCCCGGTGATGGCTGACAACCTGCGCTTCTTCGCGGGCGCGGCGCGCTGCCTGGAGGGCAGGGCGGCGGGCGAGTACATGGAGGGCTACACCTCGTTCACGCGCCGCGAGGCGGTCGGCGTGATCGGGCAGGTGACCCCGTGGAACTACCCGTTGATGATGGCGATCTGGAAATTCGGGCCGGCGCTGGCGGCGGGCAACACGGTGGTGCTCAAGCCGGCGGAGACGACGCCGATCACGACCATCAGGCTGGCGGAGCTCGCGGCCGAGATCCTGCCGAAGGGCGTGCTGAACATCGTCGCCGGTCCCGGCCGCCCGACGGGCGAGGCGCTGATCAACCACCCCGAGGTCGACATGCTCGCGCTGACCGGGTCGGTGGACACGGGCAAGCACTTCGCGCGCACGGCCGCAGACACGCTCAAGCGCGTGCACCTCGAGCTCGGCGGCAAGGCGCCGGTGGTGGTGTTCGACGACGTGAGCCTGGAGGCTGCGCTTGAGACGATCGCGGGCACGGGCTACTACAACGCCGGGCAGGACTGCACGGCGGCGACGCGCGTGCTGGCGTCGAGCAACGTGTATGACGCGGTCGTCAGCGGCCTGGCCGGCCAAGCGCAGGGCCTGGTGATCGGCGACACGCTGTCACCCGACACGACGCTCGGCCCGGTCAACTCCGCGCGCCAGCGCGAGCGCGTCGAGGGCTTCCTCGCGCGCAGGCCCGATCACGCGGAGATCGTGACCGGCGGCAAGGCCGCCGAGCGCCCGGGCTTCTACGTCGAGCCGACGGTCGTGGCCGGGCTGCGCCAGGACGACGAGATGATCCAGCGCGAGATCTTCGGCCCGGTGATCACGGTGCAGCGGTTCTCAGACGAGGCGCAGGCAATCGAGTGGGCGAACGCCACCCGCTACGGCCTGGCCTCGTCGGTGTGGACGCGCGACGTGGGCCGCGCGCTGCGCGTGTCGAAGGCGCTGCGCTTCGGCTGCGTGTGGATCAACGACCACATCCCGCTCGTCTCTGAGATGCCGCACGGCGGCTTCAAGGAGTCCGGCTACGGCAAGGACCTGAGCATGTACGGCGTCGAGGACTACACGGTCGTCAAGCACGTGATGGCGAACATCCAGTAGGTCGCTAACGCTGAGTATCAGCGCGCCGCGATGGCGACTTGCCCACGTGACGGCTGCGTGCGGGAGGGCCTTCGAGGGTGCGCCTGCGCCTGCGCCGCCCGACGAGCACCGAGATCGCGCATGCGGCGAGCACGAGCAGCGCGATCAGGCCGGTGATCGCCAGGCCTGGGCTGGCGATCAGCAGCACGAGCGCGGCGAGCACGCCGAGCCCGACGTCGACCCGCGCGAGCCTGCGCCTGCGCCGTGCCCGGCGGCGTCGGGCGCGCAGGTCGGCGATGTTCGCGGGGGCCGGCGCGAGCTCTGTCGGGTGCTGCCGTGACGGGCGAGTGGCGCTCATTGCTTGATTCTGCGAAAGATCGGACGGGGAACGAATCTCATCACGAGCATCAGCCAGTGCAGCGAACGCGGAACCCACACGGTGTGGGCGTCGCGATCCAGCCCATCCACGACGGCGCCGGCAACGGCCTGTGGCGTGGTCGCGAGCGGCGCCGCGTCGAGCCCGCGCGTCATCTTCGTGGCTACGAACCCCGGTCGGACCACGAGCACGTGCACGCCCTGCTCGTGCAGCGCGTCTCCCAGCCCGTGTGCGAGCGAGTCGAGCCCCGCCTTGGATGCCCCGTAGACGACGTTCGCCCGCCGCGGACGCTCGGCCGCGACCGAGGACAGCACGACGATCGTTCCGCCCGACCCGTCAACGAGGTGCCTGGCCGCGTGCATCATCAGCGATCCGGCTCCCACGAGGTTGACCTGCAGCACCTGTGCCGCCGCGGCGATATCCGACGGCAGGCCGCCGCGCGCGCCCAGCTCGCCGACGGCGAGGATCACGAGGTCGGCGCCGCCCAGCTCCCGGACCGCCTGCTCGAGCACCTGCTCGTGCCGGCTGAGATCCAGCGCGTCGAGCTCGAACGTGCTCACCGCGGAGCACCCGGCCGCGCTGAGCTGGCTTGCGGCGACGCTCAACGCGGTGGCGTCTCGTCCCACCAGCGCCACGTCCCGCGGGGTCCGCGACTGCAGCTCGCGGACGATCGCCAGGGCGATCTCGGAGCTGCCGCCGAGAACGAGCACGCGCCGCCCGCCCGAGCCCGGAGCCGCGCTCACGCGGGCGCTCCGCAAAGCCCCAGGCGCAGGGCGAGGTCGGAGCGCAGTACGCCCTCCGGATCGACGCTTGCCCGCTGTGCGTGGAACCGGTCGAGCTCTGGGTACATCGCGCCCAGCGCCTCGCGGCCGAGACGTGCGTCCTTGCTGAGGTACACGCGCCCACCGGCGCTCGCCACCAGCTCGTCGAGCTCGTCGAGCGCCGCGTGCAGGCCTGGCGCGGCGGCCGGGATGTCCACCGCGAGCGTCCAGCCCTCCAGCGGAAACGAGAGCGGTCCGGCGGATGCCGCTCCGAAGCGCTTGAACACCGCCAGGTAGACGGGCAGGCGACGGGCGCGGATGAGCTCGAAACAGCGCTCGAGTGCATCCTCCGCTCCGCTGGGTATCACGAACTGGTACTGGATCAGACCCCCGGCGCCGTAGAGCCTGTTCCACGAGCCGACGATGTCCAGCGGGAAGAAGTACGGCGCCAGCGCGAGCGGCCGCGCGCGCTCGCGACGCGGGGCAGTCCACCAGTGCAGCGCGTTGAACGCGCGCACGCCGGACGGGCGCAGCAGGGCTCCCGGAAAGCCGTTGGGAACTTCGAACGCCGGGCTGCGCGAAAGCGTGCCCGGATACGCCGCTCTGGCGGTGCGACGCATGCGGGTCGCCGGCGCGCGGTGATCCGCGGGCAGCGGGTCGGCGCAGACGACGACCGCCCGGCCCATGCTCGCGCCCGGCGCCAGCAGGTCGAGCCAGGCCACCGAGTAACGGCGGTGCTCCTCGCCGCCCATCAGCTGCAGCGTCTGCTCGAGGCCGTCCGTGCGATCGGTGTCCGCGCTGACCCACGGAGAGGGCAGCGGCTCAGCCCGCACGGTCGCCTCGACGACGACGCCCGTCAGGCCCATGCCTCCCAGCGTGGCGTAGAACAGATCGGGGTCGCTCTCGGGCGTGACCTCGAGGAGGCCGCCGGCGGGCGTGCACAGCGACAGCGAGGTGACGTGCCGCGCGAAGCTGCCGTCGCGATGGTGGTTCTTGCCGTGGATATCGCTCGCAATCGCCCCCGCGAGCGTCACGTGGCGGGTGCCGGGGAGGACGGGAAGCGTCAGGCCGTAGGCGGCCAGACGCGCCATCAGCTGGGCGATCGTCGCGCCGGCCTGCGCCCTGACGAGCAGGTTCTCCACGTCGATCGAGACGACCCGGTCGAGCGCCGTCATGTCGAGCACCGTGCCGCCGTTGATCTGAGCGGCATCGCCGTAGCTGCGCCCGGCGCCGCGCGCGATCACGCCAGCGCCGCTGCCGCCACTGGACGCCAGTGCGTCGAGGACCTCGTCGACCGCATGCGGCTGGATCACGCTGCAGCTGCTGCGCGACGTGCGTCCCCATCCGCTCAACGAGCGCGTGCGATGCGCCAGCGGAGCCCGCGCGCTCAGCTCACGAACCGACATACACGCCACCGAGGAAGAGCACGCCCCATGTCGCCCCGATCGCGAGCAGCATTCGGTCCCGCAGGATCAGCTCCTCCGGCGCTTGACCGCCGCCCCGCCCGATCAGCATCGAGTAGCGGCCCAGCCACAGCACGAAAGGCACGATCGACAGGCCGTACCAGACGGTGTGGTCCGGTCGCGTGAACGCCCACGAGGCGTACGCCACGCTGGCGGCAGTCGCTGACGCCGCGAGCGTGAGCAGCAGCGCCCTCGGCGAGTAGCGGCGCAGCGTCGCCCGCGCGGGACCGGACCCCGAGTGCGCGCGAAGCTCGGCGTAGCGCTTGGCCGCGACGAGGAATATCGCACAGCACGCCGTCACGATGACAAACCAGCGCGACACGTAGATGTCGGTCGCCACACCGCCGGCCAGGGCGCGGATCACGAACCCGGCGGCAACGACCAGGATGTCGAGCACGGCCACCCGCCGCAGCCACAGCGAGTAGCTCGCCGTCAACGCCAGATAGCCACACGCGAGCGCGCCCAGGCCGGGCGCGATCGCACTCCCGAGCGCGATTCCCGCGACGGCCAGCACCGCAGCTATGCGCAGCGCGGCGCGCGGAGAGAGATCGCCCGCGGCCACGGGTCGCAAGCGCTTGCGCGGATGCTCACGGTCCTGCTCGCGGTCGCGCACGTCGTTGACCAGATAGGTGGCGCTCGAGATCATGCACAGGACCACCAGCGCACCGACGGCCTCGGCGGCGATCACCGGGCGATCGATCCAGCCGGCCGCACAGGGGGCCGCGAACACCAGCATGTTCTTGCTCCACTGACGAGGCCGGCACGCGCGCAGCACCACGCCACCTGAGATCGCGAGACGCCGCCGACGGCTTGTGGGCGCCTGCACGTGCGCCGGCTTGGAAGCCTCGCGAAGAATCATGCCGGGGGCCGATTCTTCCTCGGCCAGTGCCTCGAGTGGAACGATGGTCGAACCTCCAGCGATTTTGGTTAAACGACGGAAGCCGAATCTCCCGGTCGCGCGTGGCAAGGATTCCACACCGGCATCCTTTAACCCTCATAAAGCGCGCCGTCCGGAATGAGAGTTTTCTCAGTGAGAACTCGCTCACAATCATTGTAGGCGCAGTCCGCCCTCATCGCCTCTCACTAAGGTCTGGGCATGCCTCCAGCTGCTGCCGCGAACGTCCGACTCGCGTCGGCGGGCCACCGCCGCCGGCGCGACGGCGACCTGTCCGGGCTGATGCGGCTTCGTCGCATCGCGCTCGTCGCCGCGCTCGTGGCGCTGGTTCCTGTCGTCCTCTCCTACTGGGGGGCGATGAGCGAACCCTCGAACTCGAGCCTCGGCATCCGCAGCGTCGAGTGGCTTCGCGACAACGGCGCCGCCGGGCTCGTGGCACGCGTGGAGTCGGTCTACTACACGCTGACGGCGCCCAGCAAGGGTGGGCCGACGCTGCGCGCGCTCCCCAAAGTCGGTTATGGCGGCACGTCTCGCCCGACGGTCAGCGCCGAAGCTCGACCGGCCCGCGTGCCGGCCCTGATCCAGCCGGCGCTGTCCGGCGAGGGCGTCTGGCACGCCACGCGCCCGAGCCTGCAGGCGCAGCCGCCCGTGCTGGTGACCACGCTGCGCGATCAGCCGGAATACCCCCGCGTGGTGGCCGGAGTCGCGTGGATCGACACGAAGCGCACGACCCTCACGCTCAACCCGGGGCGGCTCGAGCCCACCGTAGCGCTCCCTCGGGGCTCGATGGACGTTCCCAGCGCCGATCGCCCCCGGCTGCTGGCCACGTTCAACAGCGGCTTCAAGCTCAGCGACTCCCACGGCGGCTTCGCCGTCAACGGGCACACCTACGCCCCGTTGCGCGACGGACAGGGGACGATCGTCGGATATGACAACGGGAGCGTCGACGTGGTCAACTGGCGCTACGGCTCGACTGTTCCGCCCGGCGTCGCCTTCGCGCGCCAGAACCTCCCGCTGATCGTCGAAGAAGGACGGCCGAGCCCCAACCTCGCCAACACCGCCGAATGGGGCGCGACGGTGGGCAATGCGGTCCTCGTGTGGCGCTCGGCGATCGGGGTCGACAGGCACGGCAACCTCATCTACGCGGCCGGCGAAGACCAGACGGTCGCAAGTCTCGCCAGGGCGCTGATACGCGCCGGCGCCGTCCGCGCGATGGAGCTCGACATCAACTCATACTGGGTCACGTTCATCAGCTACGGCGCGCCGGGCGCGCTGGGGCCCAGCAAGCTGCTCGAAGGCATGGAACGTCCCGCCACCCGCTACCTCGAACCCGACGACCGGGACTTCTTCGCGCTGTACTCGCGCTGACCCCGTTGCCCCGCGGCGGCTTCAAGGAGTCCGCTACGGCAAGGACCCGAGCATGTGCGGCGGCGAGGACTGCACGGTCGTGAAGCACGCGATGGCGTACATCCTGTAGGGCGGTGCCTCAGTCTGGTGGGCGAACGCCTCGATCTGGGGTGTCGCTCGCGGACGGCGGTTCATCGGTCCCGAGAAGAATCTCGGCGCACTGGGCCTCCCAAAGATCGACCGTGTCGTGAAGTCCTCGCATGTCGGCTTGCTCGACGACTTGAACGCCGCTTTCCTGGACGGCGCCCATTTGCACGCGACCTCCGATGCCCTCCACGCTGGTTTCGATTGTGTCGCGTAGCACCTTGAGCGCCACAATCTTGGCTTGCTCTAGTGTCAGGTCCTCCGGGTCGATGTAGCGCATCGTGCCGATCGCGAAGCTCGCGCTGTCGATGCCGAGCTGGATGCCGCCGAAGGCCCAGCTCTCCACCCACTCGGCTGCGCCGCCGCTGAGAAGATGGAGTGCGACGGGCTTGCCCTCTTGTCGCGACCACCAAGCGATGAGAAACTCGACATGGTCGCTGCGCCCTTCGATGCCGGGATCGCCGCGAACGTCGCTGAGGACGGCATGGAGACGAGCCTTGATGTCGAGGCGATCGGTGGCGGGCGACAGCTCGTGTGCGCGAGCGAGGCGAAGGGCGAAGCTCTGCGCCGCATCCTGCGCGCCCGCCCACGCAAGCAAGAAGCCTGGGCGTGGCTCGTACACCTTTTTGGTGGGGCGAGCGAGGCGCCGACCTCGTGTACCCCGTGTCTCGTGACTGTCGGAGCCAACGATCACGCCATCACGACAGCGGAGAGCTGCGATGAGTGTCATCTCGCGGCAGCCGTCCTGATGTTTGTACCGGGAGGCATCGAGCGTTGCATCATCGCGGCTCGATGCGACGGTTTAGCCGGGGATTCGATCAGGCGGATCGACGAAAGATCGAATTGACCGCGAATTCGGGATGTTCGGCGTAGACACGTTCGAGCAATTCGTTGAATCTGAGGCTGGAGACGTCTTGCTTGATCCGAAACAGCTCACGCGCAGCGTCGAGCAGCTTCTCGTCTTCCGCCTGCTTCAAGATCCTCTGCCCTTCGAGGAACGTGACCTTGCTGGGCTTGTACCGCGACCAGCGCTTTCCATGCACTGGCACGCGCTCGAGCAGCCCATCCTCCACGAGACGATCGAGGTCGCTATAGATCCCCGTGCTCATGGGCCCATAGTCGTATGGCTTGAACGTGTACTTGGAGCGTGCTGGCACCTGCGCGCGCTTGGCGAACAGGAACAGGCCCTTCTGAAAGCGGATCGGATCAAGCCCGTCGGGCGCACCCTCGTAGGCGGCGAATAGCAGCAGCCAGTCCCGACGCTTCATCGCTCGTCCCGCGGTGTTGATGTGCACGCAAAGACCTCGAATTGTGGTCGTCCACGCACTAGCCCAGCTTGGTCTTCGGATCGGACAGAAACCTCGCATTATGCGAACATACGTTCGCATACGGATCGGCGGTCATCCTCACGGCCGGCCTGCGAGACGACGAACGGCGCGCTCCGATGGGCATTCATCGACGGTATCGCAGTCCGCCTGTGCTGAGTGGCGACCGGCGGGACGCTACCGCGAAGGCTGCTACGGTCATGCCACGGGCGGCGAAGTCGTTCGTGAGGTTCTTTGTCTTTGTTGGCGCTGAAGGGCGCGGATGGGGTCAGTCGAATCTCCATCCGCAGCGGCGGCCACGGGGTCGCCAGAAGGAGCACCAACAACATGACGCATGCAACGTTCGCCGACCTCGGCGTGTCCAAGGTCGTCGTAGATGAGCTGGCCGAACGCGGGATCGAGCAGCCGTTCGCCGTCCAGAAGATGGTCATCCCCGACGTGCTCGCCGGCCACGACGTGCTGGCGCAGTCGCCGACCGGCTCGGGCAAGACACTCGCTTTCGGCGTGCCGCTGGTCGAGCGCCTGAAGGACTCGGACGCGCGACCCTCAGCACTGGTGCTCGCGCCAACGCGCGAGCTCGCGCTCCAGATCGTCGAGGATCTGCGCCCGCTCGCGCACGCCCGCGCGCTGTCGATCGCGGCCGTATACGGGGGCGCGGGAATCGTCAAGCAGGCTCGCCTGGCGGCGCGCGCCCACATCATCGTCGCCACGCCCGGGCGACTGCTCGACCTGATCGAGCGCGGGGACGTCTCACTCAGCCGCATCCGGATGCTCGTTCTCGACGAGGCCGACAGGATGCTCGACATGGGCTTCCGTCCGGTGGTCGACAGGATCGTCAAGATGACCGCTGCCGAGCGCCAGACGATGCTGTTCTCAGCCACGCTCGAGGGCGAGGTCGGGCGAATCGCGAAGGCCTACACCTCCAACCCGCGCCGCCACGAGCACGCACATTCGGCCGAGCGCAAGGGAGATGTGGAGCACCGCTTCGTGACCGTCACCCACGATGGCAAGGTCGCGCGCCTCGTCTCTGAGCTGGGCGAGGCCGAGCGCGGGCTGACACTCGTGTTCGTGCGCACCAAGCGCGGCGCCGACCGGCTCGTCAAGCGGCTGGCGTCGAGCAGCGTGCGGGCGGTCGCCATGCACGGCGACAAGTCCCAGGGCCAGCGCGAGCGGGCCCTGGCCAACTTCGAGGCTGGGGTCGTCGACACGCTCGTCGCCACGGACGTGGCCGCGCGGGGAATCGACGTTGCGGGCATAACACACGTGATCAACTACGACATCCCGGCCACGCGCGAGGACTACGTGCACCGCATCGGGCGCACCGCGCGCGCAGGAGCGAGCGGCGTCGGCGTGACGCTGGTCGCGCACGACCAGGCTCGCGAGCTCGCTGGGATGGTCCGCGAGCTGGGGCTGGACCGGGAGCTGGGGCTGGCAGGGATCTCCACCGGGGATCGGTCCCGCGGGGGCGACCACCGTTCGACTCCCTCCAAGGGCGCCGCCAAGCGCCCCGGCGGTGGCTCGCGCAACAGCGCCAGACGCGGTGGGCGCGCCTCCGGCCGCACGAGGTAGGCCGTGCGTGCAGTCATTTCGGCCGGGCGGTCAGCTACTGTCGCTGCGCATGACAGAGCGGCATGCGGACAACCCCGAAGCCGAGGCCGGGGCCAACGGCGACTCAGCGGAGGCCGGATCGGAGGCCGATCTGCTGACGCACTACGACATCCTGCGCGTGCGCGCCCCGAACCCGGGCCTGCTGACGCTGTCGGGGACGAACACATGGCTGGTCGGGCGCGAGCCGACGTGGATCGTCGATCCTGGCCCGCTGCTTGACGAGCACCTCACCCGGCTGTTCGCCGCGATCGATGCCCGCGGCGGGCTGGGCGGCGTGGCGCTCACCCACGATCACCACGACCACACCGAAGCCGTCGGCGCGCTGCTCGAGCGCTACCCGGCGCCGCTGGCCGCCGGACGCGGGGCGGCCGACGTGCGGCTCGGCGAACGCGTGCGCTTCGGCCCGTTCGAGGCGGTTGCGACCCCAGGGCACGCCGCTGATCACTTCGCGCTCGTGGGCGACGGAGCGTGCTTCACGGGCGACGCGGTGCTGGGCGAGGGCAGCGTGTTCATCAGCCCCTACCGCGGGGCGATGGCCGGCTACCTGCTCGCGCTCACGCGTCTGCGCATGCGCGAGGACTTCAACGTGCTGTGCCCGGGCCACGGGCCGCCCGTGTGGGATGCGCAGGCGAAGCTCGAGGAGTACGTCGCCCATCGCCTGGATCGCGAACACGGTCTGATCATCGCGCTGGGTGAAGGCAGGCGCACGATCCAGGAGCTGCTGGACGCGGTCTGGCCGGAGGTGTCCGAGCCGCTGCGCCCGCTCGCCACCGCCACGCTCGCGGCCCATCTCGACAAGCTCGAGGAAGAGCAGATCCTGCCCGAGGGCGTCGAGCGGCCGAGGTTCGAACGGACCGAGTGGTGAGCGCGCCCGAGACCTCGCTCGCTGGGGAGACCGGCCAGCCGGCCGCGGGCGCGCGCGGCGCGCCGAGCGCGCCCGACGGCTCCCAGCCTGCGGCGGCTGCGCGCGGCTCGAAGCCGACGGCGATCGACTCCCCTTTCCCGCCGATCGCCGACTACGGCTTCCTGTCGGATTGCCACACGTGCGCGCTGGTCGCATCCGACGGGTCGATCGAGTGGATGTGCCTGCCCCACTTCGACTCGCCTTCGATCTTCGGCGCGATGCTCGACCGCGGGGCCGGCAGCTGGCGGGTCGGCCCGTACGGCGTCTACGTGCCGGCAGGGCGGCGCTACATACCGGGCACCAACATCATCGAGACGACCTGGATGACGCCGCAGGGCTGGCTGCGTGTGGTGGAGGCGCTCACGATCGGCCCGTGGCACGACAACAAGCACGGCTCGAGCCACACGCGCCCGCCCACCGACTACGACGCCGACCATCTGGTGGTGCGCATCGTGGAATGCATCCAGGGGCAGGTGCAGGTCGAGATCGTGTGCGAGCCGATGCTCGACTACGGCGCCACCGCGGCGAGCTGGAGCGTCGTGCAGACCGGCGAGGAGGGCGTGTGCATGATGGACGCGACCGACGACGTGACCGCGTTCAGGCTGTTCAGCGACATCCGCATGGGCATCGAGGGCAATCGTGCGCACGGACGCCACACGATGAGCGAAGGCGAGAAGCGCTTCTGCGCGCTCTCCTGGACTGAGGGGCGCGGCGGCCCGCACACGGTCGAGCAGGCCGAGGAACACATGCAGCGCACGGCTCACTTCTGGCGCACATGGCTGGCCGAAGGCACCTATCCCGACCACCCCTGGCGCTTTAACCTGCAGCGCTCGGCGCTGGCGCTGAAGGGGCTGACGTTCATGCCCACCGGCGCGCTCGTGGCGGCCGCCACCACCTCGCTCCCGGAGACTCCCCATGGCGAGCGCAACTGGGACTACCGCTACTGCTGGATGCGCGACGCCTCCTTCACGCTGTGGGGGTTGCACGCGTTGGGCCTGAACTGGGAGGCGGACGACTTCATCCAGTACGTCGCCGACATGGAGCGCAACGAGGACGGCTCGCTGCAGATCATGTATGGGATCAAGGGCCAGAAGGAGCTCACCGAGACGACGCTCGAGCACCTCAAGGGCTACGAGGGCGCGCACCCGGTGCGTGTCGGCAACGGCGCCTACAACCAGCGTCAGAACGACGTCTTCGGGGCGGTGCTCGACTCGGTGTACCTGCATTCGAAGAAGCGCGATCACATACCCGAGCGGCTGTGGCCGGTGCTGGCCGACCAGGTGCATTGCGCGGCGGCCGCGTGGAAGGAACCGGACCAGGGGATCTGGGAGGCTCGCGGCGAGCCCTGCCACTACGTCTCCTCCAAGCTGATGTGCTGGGTGGCGATGGACCGCGGCGCGCGTCTCGCGGAACGGCGCGGCCACGTCGAACAGGCCGAACAGTGGCAGGCGCTCGCCGATGAGATCCGCGAGGACATCCTCACGCGGGGAGTGGACAAGCGCGGGGTCTTCCGCCAGCACTACGACACCGATGCGCTCGACGCGTCCACGCTGCTGGTGCCGCTGGTGCGCTTCCTCGGCCCCGAGGACGAGCGCGTGCGCGCAACCGTGATGGCGATCCGCGACGAGCTCACCGATGGCGGGCTCGTGCTGCGCTACCGCACCGAGGAGACCGACGACGGCCTGCACGGAGAGGAGGGCACGTTCCTGCTGTGCTCGTTCTGGCTCGTCTCGGCGCTGTCGGAGATCGGCGAGCATCGCGAGGCCGAGCATCTGTGCGAGCGCCTGCTCTCCTATGCTTCGCCGCTGGGGCTGTACGCGGAGGAGCTCGAGGCCTCATCGGGACGGCATCTGGGCAACTACCCGCAGGCGTTCACCCACCTGGCGCTGATCAACGCGGTCACGCACGTCGTCAACGCGCAGCAGCAGAGCTGATACCGAACCCAACACGCTCTGATGAATACCAGCAGCCACAGATTCGACTAGTGACGTAAGTCCTTATCATTGGTCGAAGTGCTCAGGCGAATAGGCTCAGCTTGGTGGTCAAGAGCGTGAAGCCCCTGATTGGCTGGCTGTTGGGCAGACAGCCGCGCATCGTGGACTACATCGTGATAGCCGTGGTCGCTGCCGTCCTTACGACCGGGATCGTCGCGGCAGCCAGCGGCGTAACGCAGGACGCGAAGACCTCGGCTGCGACGCCAAATGTGCCTTCGACGAGGACGGTCGTTCACACGGTGGCTGTCTCGCCCACGCCCGCAATATCTCCCTCGTCGTCCGACGCAAACCAAACCTTCTATGCACCTACTCGAAATATCAGCTGCTCTCTACAGGCTGAAAGTGCTGAGTGTTCTGTGGTCTCGGCGGGTCTGACCTTCGTCCTCCCACACGGTGGTGGCGGTGCATATTCAGTGCCCGGACTGTCTGTGCCGCAGGCTGCGGGAATGGAAGCGCCCTACGGGACCAAGCAGTCGGATGGGTCGATTGTCTGCGAAATCCCCCCTGAGCGTGTGCCCGCGGGTGTCACATGTCGCGACAGTGCCTCAGGACACGGATTTGAGGCTAGTCGCGATGCATCGCGTCGAACTGTTTACTGAGAGTCGAAAGGCTGGGGTCCGACCCGTAACGAGGGCTCATCGCCTCGGCTCACCGCGAGTTCATCCGACCCCTGTCGGAAACGGCGGAATCGCCTGGTTGCGATTCAGTAGCCCGGCTCGCCGGGGAGCACGATGCGGGCGACCTCGCCTTCGAGCAGCACCCGCGGCTGCACCGGCTGCACCTCGCGCCCGCGCGCGTAGGCCATGAGCGACTCGACGGACGCGAACTCGCCCAGCTGCTCGAGATGCTTGATCGTCGGGAAGACCAGCTGGATCTCGCCCGCGCTGTTGGCCTCGAGCGCCGCGCTCGGCGTGAACCAGCCGAGATCGACGCACTCCTCACCGTCGATCCGCGGCTCCTGCCCTTGCGGAAGCTCCGCGAGGAAGAAGTGCGTGTCGAAGCGGATCTGCACCTCCGCCGGCGTGATCCAGCGCGAGAACTTCACCAGCGCGCTGGGATCGTCGAGCGCGATCCCAGCCTCCTCTTGCAGCTCGCGGACCCCGGCGACACGGTGGGCTTCGTCGCCGGCGCCCTCGCGCGCGTCGACGGCGCCGCCGGGAAACACCCAGACGCCGCCCATGAAGCGCGCGTGCGGGGTGCGCCTGACGAGCAGCACCTCGAGATCCTCAGCGCCGCCGCGCAGCAGGATTACGCTCGCGGCCTGGCGGGGGGGCGTGGGCGGGCCGGGGTTCAACGTCTCGCCGGGGCCGGGGCGCTCGCTCTCCTCAGTTGCGCGCATCGGCTGACCCTACCGGCCGCTAATCTTTGGCGCATGAGCGACACCACCGCGTCGTCCCCGGAGGGGAAGGCCTCTCGAGCATGAGCACCGCCACCGAAATCCTGCAGCGCTGGATCTGCGAGTCCTGCGGCTACATCTACGACCCCGACGACGGCGACCCGGATGGCGGCATCCCCGTGGGCACCGCGTTCGAGGACATCCCCGACACCTGGTTCTGCCCGGTGTGCGGCGCGCGCAAGCGCGACTTCACCCTGTATGAGGACTAGGCCGGTCTGACGGATTGGGACCGACTGCTCGCGCTCGACGCTGAGCGCGTGTGGCATCCATACGGCGCGCTGCCGGCGGCGCTGCCTTCGCTGCCGGTGGTCTCCGCGGAGGGCGTGCGGCTGCGCCTGGCGGACGGGCGCGAGCTGATCGACGGGATGGCGTCGTGGTGGTGCGCGATCCATGGCTACCGCAACCCGGCGCTCGACGCGGCGGTGAGCGAGCAGCTGGGGAAGATGGCGCACGTGATGTTCGGCGGGCTCACGCACGAGCCCGCGGTGCTGCTCGCCGAGCGCCTGATCGAGCTCGCGCCGCAGGGGCTCGAGCGGGTGTTCTTCGCGGACTCCGGCTCGGTCGCGGTCGAGGTTGCGATCAAGCTGTGCCTGCAGTACCAGCGCGCGCTCGGGCGGGGCTCGCGCACGCGCCTGCTGACCGTCAAAGGCGGCTATCACGGCGATACGGCCGGCGCGATGGCCGTATGCGATCCGGTCGCGGGGATGCACAGCCTGTTCGCGGGCGTGCTGGCGCAGCACGTGTTCGCCGAGCGACCGCCCGACGGCTTCCATGCCGGGCTCGATGAGGGCTGGGCGGGTCACGTGCGCGAGCTCGCCGAGCGCCACGCGGGAGAGCTGGCCGGGGTGATTCTCGAGCCGGTCGTGCAGGGCGCGGGCGGCATGCGCTTTCACTCGCCCGAGTGCGTGGCGCTGATGCGGGACGTCTGCGACGAGCATGGGCTGCTGCTCGTGCTCGACGAGATCGCCACCGGCTTCGGGCGCACCGGCGCCATGTTCGCGTGCGAGCACGCCCGCGTGACACCCGATGTGATGTGCGTCGGCAAGGCCCTCACCGGCGGCTACATGACGCTCGCGGCCACGCTCTGCACCGCCGATGTCGCCGACACGGTCTCACGCGGAGAGGGGGGCGGGCTGATGCATGGGCCGACGTTCATGGCCAACCCGCTCGCCTGCGCCGTCGCGCGCGCGTCTCTCGACCTGCTCAGGGATGGCGGGTGGCAGGCGCGCGTGACGGGGATCGAGGGGTGGCTGCAGAGCGGGCTCGCCCCGGCCCGCGAGCTTGCCGGTGTCAGCGACGTGCGGGTGCTGGGGGCGATCGGGGTGATCGAGCTGGAGCGGCCGGTGGACATGGCGGCGGCTACTCGCGCTGCGGTCGAGCACGGCGTCTGGCTGCGCCCCTTCGGGCGCCTGATCTACACGATGCCGCCGTATGTGATCGGCCAGGAGGATCTGGCGCAGGCTACCGCGGCGATGCTCGCCGCCGTTCAGGCGTCGGTCTCGATTGCTGCCGTGTGAGGGATCGCGGTACGCGGAGCCCCGAGGCTCGCGCCACGCCCGGGGCGCCCGGGGTGCCCTGACCGCCTCAGCGTCTGTGCTTCTTGGGCACAGGCCTGACGATCAGGTTCTGGGAGATGATCGTCGTCCTGCTCGCGCCATTGACTAGCGTGACGCTGAGGTGTGCAGGGAGCTTGCGGAAGTGAGCCAGCAGCTTGCGTCCCGTGGCGTTGAGGCTGAGCGAGACTTTGAGTCTCTCACCGGCGGCGAGCGTGAGCGTGAGCGTTGCGACGGTCACAGTCTTCGAGTGAGTCTTGGATTTCGCGCTCACGGCGAGGATCTTCTTGCCGTGCGTCTTCTCGACGGTGCTGAGCGTGACCTGAACGTGGCAGGTCGTCCCGGCGGCGCCCTGGCAGGCGAGCGTGAAGCGCACCTTGCCCTTGGCGCCGCTCGCGGTCCCGAGCTGTGTCAGCTTGGGGCTCGGCACGGGGGGTGCGGGCGGCGCGTAGGTCACCGTCTCCGAGGCGCTCGAGCTGAGACCCGCCTGATCGGTGGCCGTCGCGGTGATCG
>Ga0187890_10001068_pt1 | contig 19930 bp, 17 predicted proteins | sample June2016WEW_21_1_FD_133005 | JGI IMG/M metagenome (GOLD analysis project Ga0187890, IMG submission 133005) | Peatland microbial communities from SPRUCE experiment site at the Marcell Experimental Forest, Minnesota, USA - June2016WEW_21_10 | ecosystem: Environmental > Terrestrial > Soil >... | reverse complement strand
TTGTGCAGTTTGCTGTAAAATCGTAATAATTACGTACTTACGAAGATTATCAACGTGGTTATCAACAGCCATTTCCACAATCTTGTGGACTACAAAACCTAGAATCTAACTGAAAGATAAAAAATATAAAAAAATAACCTCTTTCAGTTTTTTAATCGTCCATAATTTAAATTCGTATGGACAAAAGATATTGAAAAATTCAATGTTGAGTATGAGAATTTCCGATTGAAATGTTGTATGAATTAGGTGAATAAGAAAAACAATCTTTCAGGAAGTTATCAATAAAAAAGTGAATTCGGCAGCGAACACATTCCTGAAGCGTGCTACAGAAAAAGTGAGCGAATATATAATTATAATATTCCTTAAGAATCGAAGCCTCTCCCAAGGCAAGCGAAGGGAGAGCTTCAATTATGGTTTATCAAGTAAACAATTCCGTTATATTTTAATGAGGCGACACAATCCTAAAAGCAGGAGGCAAGCGCCTGCTGCTCTATTTTGCTGATGTGAGGGGCCGGCTGGTGATCGGCCGGCCCCTCATCAGAGAAAACCAGGAGAGGGAGAATGATCTCAAATTATAATGCATCTACATAGAGGGCGCGGAGCTGTTTCTTATCGACTTTGCCGACACTGGTTTTAGGAATCTCATGAGTAATGATATACTGATCAGGTATGGCATATTTGGGAATTTTCCCCTGTTCGGCGCAATGCTTCATATGGGTCTTGAGTACCTCCGGCGTAATACCGTCGTTGCGGAACGGAGGCGTCAGCACGACAAGCAGCATGGGCCGTTCTCCCCACTTGGCATCCGGTATGCCGATGGCAGCAGCCTCCTGCACCGCATTGTGAAGACTGATGGCATTTTCAAGGTCGAGCGAAGAAACCCATTCACCGCCTGTTTTAATCACATCCTTGAGCCTGTCTGTGATCTGGATATACCCTTCGGCATCCATATAGCCCACATCGCCCGTATGGAGCCAGCCGCCTTGCCAGAGTTCTTCCGTCTTCTCCGGGTCTTTGTAGTACCCCTTGGTAAACCAGGGAGCGCGCACAACAATCTCGCCGGTGGTGTGGCCATCATTAGGAAGGAAATTACCGCTGGGGTCCGCGATCCTCACATCAACCAGCGTAAGCGGCATTCCCGTCTTGATGGCAATATCGCTTTTCTGTTCGTTATCAAAGTTTTTCATATGCGGTTTGAGATTGGATACGCTGATGACCGGGCACGTCTCAGACATGCCATAACCTGTCATAACCTGGATACCCAGATCGATAGCCGCGACAGCAAGCCCCTTGGCCAAACGGGCTCCGCCGATTATGACTTTCCATCCTGAAAGGTCGATTGTCTTTGCTACAGGGCTTGTCACAAGCATCTGGAGGATCGTAGGCACGCAATGGGAATAGGTGACCTTTTCCCCAACGATAAGTTTGATAAGCATTTCCGGCTCGTATTTGCCCGGATAAACCTGTTTGACACCCATCATTGTGGCGATGAAGGGGAATCCCCAGGCATGGACATGAAACATGGGGGTAATGGGCATATAGACATCCGATGTGGAAAAGCGCAACGGACTGTCGTGACCGCTTACGGCAATGCAGACGCTCATGGCGTGAAGGACAATCTGGCGATGGGTGAAGTATACGCCTTTGGGAAGGCCCGTCGTGCCTGTTGTATAAAATGTTGTGGCCTTCGTATTTTCATCGAGATCGGGGAATTCGAAATCGGGAAACGCGCAGGCCAGGAATGCCTCATATTCCCGGTCATAGGCCACATCCGTCTTGGGCAGTTCATTGCTGTCCGAAAGAATAATGATCTTCTTCACGGAGGTAAGCTTGTCCCGGATGGAACCCAAAAGGGGCAGAAAATCGGTATTGATGAGGATCACGTCCGCTTCGGCGTGATTCATTGTATACTCGATCTGATCGGGAGACAGGCGCCAGTTCACCGTGAACAGCACGGCCCCCAGCATGGGAACGGCAAAGAAACTCTCCAGGTAGCGATGTGAATCGTAATCGAAGACCGCTACGGTATCCCCCTTCTTGACGCCGATTCCGGCAAGGGCTCTGCCTAACCGGTTGATCCGCTCAAACAGATCATTGTAAGTATAACGCATCTTGTTCCGGTAAACGATCTCCTGGTTGCCCGCGCTTAACCTTGGTCCGTTGAGTAATTCTTTGATGGTTAATTGAAACCCGTATTTATTTCCATTTAAAGATTTCCCTTTCATAGTTAGCCCTCCTAGAATTTTAGTTTTCTCTGGCTAATATGATCCGCTAAAGCGAAGTGATGCACAATCCGCAGGAAGCTGTTTTGTCTGTCCTTAATGGGATTAAAAAAAGGTAAGCCGATGACCTACAGAGGGCGCGTTTAAGGTGTTTTGGATTCTCTGCTGTTCTCAACCCAGTTGAGGGCGTAGCGCAGGAGTTCCGTGCTGTTTTTGAGATTCAGCTTTTCCTTGATGCGCTCCCGATAGGTGCCGATGGTCTTGACGCTTAAGTGAAGCCGGACTCCGATCTCGCTGATGCTGAGTCCTTCGCCGATGAGTTGGAAAACTTCAATCTCTCTGTCTGTCAGGGCATGAAGGGGCGATGCGGCAACATCTTTGGGGCCTTCAACGAAGCGTGAAAGGATCTGATCCGTCATTTTTTTGCTTGCATAAATGCCGCCGGACCGGACCTGACGGATGGCTTTGACAACGGACTCGGAGGCCTCCTGCTTCATGATGTAGCCTTTGGCGCCGGCCCGAAAGGCCCGTTCGGCGTAAAGGGACTCGTCGTGCATGGAGATGACCAGCATGGTTATCCCCTTTTGAAATTTGCGGAGTTCCTTGATGAGGTCGATGCCGCTCATATCCTTCAGGGTAATATCCACAATGATCATGGCCGGTTTAAGTTCCGCCACGGCCTTCATGGCGCCCTGGTAGTCCTCGGCCTCTCCGCAGACGCACAGGTCATCTTCCTGATTGATGAGTTGAGCAAGGCCTTGCCTGAAGATGGGGTGGTCATCAACAATGAGGATTCTATGTTTATCTGTTTTGGTTGTTTTGGTCGCGGCCATAAGCGTCATTCCTCGATAAGATTGAAAGTGCAGGTTACCAGTGTGCCTCCGCTTTGTTCCGATTCGATCCGCAGGGACGCCCCGATCATGCGGGCGCGGTAGTTCATAATCCGAAGACCTATGCCGCCAACTTTAGTTGTGTCCTTGATCCCGACGCCGTTATCGAGAATCGAAAGGGAGACCGTTCCGTTGTTGTTCAGAAACTCTATTATAATTTTGGAAGATTTGCCGTGTTCGATGGCATTGTGAATCGATTCCTTCGCAATATAATAAAGGTGCGTGGCCAGGGAATTATCATTAATGGGGATATGCCGGGGGCAGCGAAAAACGCAGTTTATGTTGAAGATGTCCGATGCGGAAGCGGCAAGTTCTTCCAGTGATGCCTCAAGCCCCAGAGATGTAAGATGGACAGGGCACAGCCCGCGGGCCAGTCGCCGTGTCTTTTCAATTGCTCCTTTGACCAGTTGATTGATCTCACCGGCATAGCGGGCGTTTTCATCGGAAATCGGGAGCAGCCTGTCGCGCAGGACCTTCGTCATTACATCGATTCCGATCAGGTGCTGGCCAAGATCGTCATGAAGTTCATAGCCGATCTTCTGGCGTTCCCTCTCGGATACATCCAGAACTTCCTTTTCCAGCTTCTTGATGGCCGTGATATCTGTGATGACTCCGAATCCCCCCATAAAATGTCCCTGGGAATCGTAGACGGCACGCGGCGAAACAAGAGTGTAGACAGGATTGCCGCCTTTATCCATCCAGGTCACTTCATAGGATTCGGGAGCATCCTTGTTCGCGATGTTTCGTGTCCATGTCTCGAGGTCGCGTTTGCTGATAAAGTCCCGGCTTGGCCTGCCGACGATCTTCTCCCGCGGAAGTTGAAGGATATTGCAGATCTTGTCGTTGACATAGGTGATGATGCCGCGGCGATCCTGAATGCCCAGGCCCTCGTTCATACTCTCCACAAGCTGGCGGAATCTCTCCTCGCTGTCGCGCAGGGCTTTTTCGGTCTTGACCCTTTCGGTAATATCCACCATGGAGGCGATGCTCTGTGTTGTCCCCGGAATCATGGCGATCGTCATAAAAATATGGAGAAGGCTGCCGTCCTTGTGCCGAATCTTGAATTCGTAATTCCTTGGCGCCGCCGATGAATCCTTGCGCCTGATCCGGTGAAAATCAAGAAGGCGTTCGACATCATCTTCGGCCACATACATAGTCCACGTATGGCCGATAATCTCCTCGCGGGGATACCCCGTGAAATTGGCAAAATCGTTGTTCATCATGGAGATGGTGGTATCTTGTTCGATGACGATGGTTGCCGTGCCGGAATTCTCGAACAGGGTCTGGTAAAAATGTCCCGAATGGGTCAAATTCTTTTCAAGCCGTTCATACTCCCGATCCTGCGACTGAAGAGCTTTGATTTCCTTGCGGGCCGCCTCCAGTTCGTCGATAAGCTCAAGCCTGGTTTTGTATCCTGTCCCCACTGCTGGACCTCCAGTGATGTGTTGATTTGGATTCTATACGAGAACGGGTTGCTTGTCCATTGGATAGTGCGGGTGGATAGCGCCGGTGGACAGTGCCGGTGGATAGTGCCGGACTATGGAATATCAAGCCAATATCAGGCCGGCAGGGCTGTATCTTTTGATCACAGCGATCATGAATTTTCATAAACAGAGTAACAATGCCAGGGGATCCGTTGCCCGGATTAATGACTCTATATACCCAAATTAGAGAGCATTGTGCAAAATCTATTAATAATCTCCACTAACTGTGGATGAGATATTTCGAAGTCCTGAACCGATGAAGTCAGACCTGCAAGCGACAAATTGAAGAGCTCCGGATTCTTTTCTCTGCGGGTGGCTTCGCGGGCTGATAGTTCGGCAAATCCCGCTATGCTTTCCGCCTGCTCGTGGCGGGTTTTGGAAAGATCAGTAATTTCCGTCCTCAGCGTCTTCAGGAGATTCAATAGCTCAACTTTATCACTTTCTTTTACCGCCTGGCTCTGCTTCAACCTCTCTTCAATCTTGTCAAGACGATCCTGAATCATTTTCTTTCACCTTTATTTGCCTTCATGATAAGTATTCTCCGAACCTCTCCTTAAATATTGTTGAAATTTTACGATGGGTGCTCTGCGATGTCAATGAAAAACTGACAGGAATTTTTTTGATGCAATCAGAAGAAAAAAGAGTTAAAATAAAAATTGAAAGAACGTATATGGATTGGATGTTAAAAGAAGTAATCAAACCAGTATTCGCTTAGACTGCAAAGGACAAGACCAGGACTTCATAATGGATGACTTTATATTTAAATCGGTAACGGGCAAGGAAAAACCTTATATCAAATCTCTGCGGCAGCTATTGAAACAATTCCGGTATCCATTCGCTCCCGGCGACAATGTTGGGATCAAACTCCATTGGGGCGAACGAGGGAATAAAGGCTATCTGCCTCCCGACTATGCAAAAGAAATTGCCGGTTGGCTGATCACAAAAGGAGCAAAACCGTTTATTTTTGATACAACGGTACTCTATTCCGGCGGCCGGCACACCGCGGAAGATTCTCTGAAAACAGCCGCAGATCATGGTTACACGGCCGATTTTCTCGGATGTCCGGTTATTGTCGCCGATGGCATGGATGGACGGGATGTTGTTTCAATTCCCGCAGGCTACAAACATTTCAAAACAGTTCAGGTTGGATCTGTCTTTGACAAAGCGCAGGGGTTTATCATCTTTTCTCATTTCAAGGGACACATGGTTTCTTTGTTCGGCGGAGCCATAAAAAATATCTCCATGGGATTTGCATCCCGCGCGCAGAAGCAGCGAATGCATGCCGATTATCATCCCGTTCTTAATCGGGAAAACTGCACCCGCTGCGGCATATGCGTCAACATTTGTCCGACTAAGGCAGCCAGTATTTCCGAACCTGACTATCCCGAATATGATCTGGAAAAATGCATTGGCTGCGCTCAGTGTATTGCCATGTGCCCGGAGGCAGCCCTCCAGATTTTCTGGAATTCCGATATGACGGTTTTTCAGGAAAAGCTTGTGGAGACAGCGGCTGCCGTCTGGAAGAAGATTCAGGGAAAGGCTATCGTCATCAACGCCCTGCTTAATATCACTGTAGAATGTGATTGCCTGCCGGGAAAGAATCCTATCATAGGTCCTGATTACGGCTTTATCGGCGGCTATAATCCCGCGGACGTGGATGCGGAATCTCTGAAAATGACAGGATCGGATATCTTTGAAAAAGTCCATCCGGGCATTCCATGGCAGCGTCAGTTCTCCTACGCACGGGAAATTGGATTTATGAGCAACGACTAAATATTATCCGGGCAAAGTAGGCGAAACCTGTTTCAGGACTGACTGCCGCCTTGTTTTTTTGATGTGTGGTCTTTCCCCAGATGGAAATTGATCCAGGATGAGGTTTGATATAGATCCCAATTGCATGGCGGGACAATGTTTTTCTCCAACTGCGCTTCTTCCCTGTATTTCTTCAATCGGGCATAGGCCCGGACATAAACACACTTCTTTTTACCCGGATAGACTTCGCACCATCCCTGGAAACTTCCGCCGCAGGCGCCGTTGCGCTGGTTCTTCGGACATTGCGACATCGGACAAAGATATGCCACATCAACAAGGGCGCAGTCTCCGCAATCTTTACAATCATATAACACAACTTTAGTCAGGTGTTCCAGTTTGTAAAAAAAGCTCTCTAATTTTGTCCCTGCCACTGTGCGGCTGAGTCCATTCATAATCCCGTAAAGTTTCTTTCCCGGCTCAAACATGAGTTTATGAGAGAACCGTGAAAACCCGTAGGAACATTCGATTTTAGCATCGGGCGGCCTGTTTCGCCGCCCAACCGGCGTCTCTTTGTTCAAACCGGTTGCCGAATCGCGTTCAAAGTAATAAAAGCCATCGGCAATAGGATAATCGAAATATTTTACTAAATCAGTCCATTGCGAAACAAGAGCCTCACCCTGACTGATAATCTTTTCCACCTGTTCATATTTAATATTGTGCCCGCCGATATGAACTCCGCTGTAGCCCATTCCCTTTAGCAGGGCGTACATTCGGGCGGCGCGCAGTATCCTGGCTCCTTCTCCCTTATCGGGCCCGCTTCGCTCCCGATCCAACTCGGCAAGGAGTTTATCCGTAACGACACTTCCGGGCAGTTCATTGCAATTCATCATCCTGGCCGCGCCATATGGAAGGATATAAATATTTCCCATAAGTGGAATATCGAAACCGTTTTGTTTCATAAAAAGGAGTATCTCGTGAAATTTCCGGGCATCGTATCCCAGTTGAGTGACGATGAATCGGGCGCCGGCATTGATCTTCTTTTTCAGCTTGTAATACTGAAGCATCTGCTCCGCTTCGGTTGCTTTGAAGGGAGAAACAACGGCTCCGGGGAAAAAATCACTGGGTTGATGATGGATGTCGCCTTTGACACCGGGATAAGTAAGCCCCCTATTCATTTCCGATATCAGTTGCAGGGTATGGATCGGATCCAGGTCAAAGACCGGGGCGGGCCTCCCCTGATAACCCGACACAGGGTAGTCGCCGCTCATAACCAGCAGGTTTCTGACCCCCGCCCGATCCAGGGCGTAAAGCTGGCTTTCCATTTGGTTACGGTTCTTGTCTTTGCAGGTAAAATGAACGAGGGGTTCTACACCCAGTTTCAGAATTTCGCCGCCCATAAAATCGGCGGACATGGCTGGGGTTCCACCCGGATTGTCTGTAACGGTAAGCGCTTGTATCTTCCCGCCGGGGGCGGCCTGCCCTGCCAAAGCTATGGCCTTTTCCTGAGACGCTTCTCTTGCGCCTCTTCCCGGCACCAATTCCCAGGTGACCGGAAACACACGATGGTTCAATAAAGCCTCTTTAAAACTATTTTCCCGCATAAATATCCTTAAGCTATTCTCAAATACCATTCGCTTTCAAAGGATCAGCTTCGACAAGGAGGTAATTACAAGCGCATTGGTATAACTTATGTGCCAAGAAAATGACACTATCAAAAGAACTTGTCAATATCTTTTCTGTCTTCTTACATTTTCCCATCTAACAGTTGCAGTTCTTGATTAAATTTGCTATTTTTCACCAATGATATGTAGAGGAGAAAATATTTCAAAGGGAATTACCTGCATCCTGACAATTCTTATCGCAGTCTTGTTTTCCACAAAATGTTACGGCTCTCTGGAAATATTGAATGTTCGTCATTGGACGGCGCCGGATCATACACGGATTGTTCTGGATGTTGATGGCGATCCGGATTATGAAATTAATGAAAGTGAAAATCTTCTCTTTCTAAATTTCAAGGAATCCTCATTACACAAATCAATACCGGCCAAAATCATCATTAATAAACCCGGAATTACAAAGATCGTTTTTCATCACATGGATGAAAATAATGTTAGAAAGGTTAGAATCGAATTTGTTCTGAATAAACACCAGAAAGTTGAAGTTTTTAAATTAAAGAAGTTTCAGGATAAACCTAACCGGATTGTTGTGGATATTCTTTTGGAACAAGGTCCCAGGGAAGTAAAAACAGCGGATCAGATCATTGAACTCAAACCCCAAAAAATAATAGTTATTGACGCCGGCCATGGCGGTGAAGATCCGGGCGCAGTGGGAAAAAAGAAAACTTATGAAAAAAATGTTGTGCTCTCCATTAGCCGTGAAGTTCAAAAAGCCATTAATAAAATGCATGGGTATCGCGCTGTTTTGACGCGCGACGGCGACTATTATGTTTCCTTCAGCAAGCGGCTGCAAAAAGCAAAGGATCTGGGCGCCAGTCTGTTTATCAGCATTCATGCGGATGCGGCAAGAAATCGAAGCGCGAAAGGCGGTTCGGTCTATTGCCTCTCTACCGGCGGAGCCAGTAATGAAGCCGCAAAACTGCTGGCCAGGAATGAAAACTTATCCGATATCCTGGGCGGCGTTCCCGATAATGAAAGCAACAATGAATCATCTTCGATCATCATGAATATGTTTCAAACCAATACAATTAATTTATCGAAAATTTATGCCGGCATTTTAATCAGGCACCTGTCTACGGTTTGCAATATAAAAAATAAAATTGTTCAGGAAGCGCCATTTCGCGTGTTGAAATTGCCGGATATTCCAGCGGTATTAATTGAAACAGCATACATATCCAATCCTCAGGAGGAAATCTTATTAAAAAATAGTAGTTTTCAAAAAACGCTGGCAACAGCGATATCTTCTTCAATAAGCGAGTATTTATCAGACACTTCCGCTGTTGCGCAAAGCGAAGATGCATCTAAAAAGGATGATGAAAACGGCAAGGCGGACAAAAAACAAAATAATGATGAATTAACTGCAACCTATTATAAAGTAAAATGCGGTGACACACTTTTTTCAGTGGCGAAGCATTTTAATACAAAAGTCGCTCTTCTTTTAAAACTTAACAAATTAAAATTGGAAGATCCGCTTTTTGTCGGCAGAAAAATCATGGTGCCCGCAAACAAAACCGAAAATAAAATAAATACAAACCCTGCATCGGCAGCCGAAAAAAAGAAGTCCGGCAGCCGAAAGAAATCGTCAAAATATTATACGGTTAAGAAGGGGGATACTCTTTTTATTGTGGCAAAGAATAATTCAACAACCGTAAATGAATTGCTCAAAATTAATAACATGAAAATTACCGATCCATTATTATATGGATTAAAGATAAAATTGCCTTAAAAAGTCGGAAATGTTTAATGTTTAATGAAACAGGTAAAGAAAATAATCGGATTAAAAAAATCATCGAATTTGTTTACTTGATAAACCATAATTGAAGCTCTCCGCGATAAACCGCGGAGAGGCTTCGATTCTTAAGGAATATTATAATTATATAAACGCTTGCTTATTCTGTAGCACGCTACAGGAATGCGTTGGCTGCCTTGATTCACTTTCCTATAAAAATATTTACTCAATAATATAACAATTATTTGACCTAAACATAATTTGACCTGACATTGAGTGTCAAGATTATTGATAACTTCCTGTTATCCTTATTTTCCATATTTATAATTTTATGCTATATTATAATCAATAATCGTTAAACAATCCTTCTTCATATTTGCTTTTAATACAGACTTAAAGAGATAACGAATATTAGGGATATTATGAAACGTTTTTTAAAGGAATTATTTTCAAAGGAAAATTGGAAAAAAGCTAACGACCTTCTTGCTTTCAAAGACCTAAGCCTTTCAAGGCCATTTAAAGAAAAGTATGAAGGCATTACTGTTTTGTTAGCAACGTTAATAGCATTAGTTCCACCAGCATTAATTTTGATCATTTATGGGATAATTAAACATTTTATAGGCTAGCCAGACTTAGCGGATTGGACGTGAAAATAAGAAAAAAACATTTAAAATCAATACCGAGATTCAAAAAGTCTTCACTACAATTTCATTTTGTCCACTCGTCCGCTTTGGTCAAGTTGACTGCTATTTTCGGCAACGACTGTCGTTGTAGGTTATAAGCGGTAATCTTCAGCTTTGCTCCCTAATCAAATTAACACTTAGTAGGTGTAACAAACAATTTTTCCGGTTTGATAATCGGATTTTTATTTCTTCCTTCCTTAAAGTCTCAATTTTCAAAACTGGAATTTTGTGGGGATAGTCCGGAGATAAGAAAGTCAGGTAAATGAGTTGCCTGAATCGCCCTCAACATATTGAGGCTCCGCCAAATACTGAGGCGAATTGAATTACTTTATTTTTGTCCGGTATTCCTTCCTGTTAATTTAAGATACTGTTATTAAAGGATGAATCCAACCTTCTGATTCTTCTTTGGCTATTGGCTTACTATTTGCTTTACTATTTATATTATCCTTTTAATATACATATCAACAAAATATAGAAAAAAGATACAGGAGGCAAGGATGGACGAAATATTTATAAAAAAAATTCGAACTGCGGCAGTGGCTGGATGGTGGACTTTTCTAATCGCTTATTGTCTCGTGCTGATTTCATGGTTTGGTTATCTGCTGATTATGGCAAGACAGCCGGAAGGAATGCTTTGCCTCTTCGGTAAGGATGCTACATGGGCGGAAATTCGTACTATCTGGCTGTGGGGAATAGTGGCATATAAACTTGTCGTTGCCACGATGCTATTCATCGTCATCTGGCTGACAATCTGGGCAAGACAATTAGCAAAAAAATAGAATGGACATTCGTGGCTCAGTAGCTGTTTTAAGACTATCTTCCTCTTAGATTAAGATTTAATTTGCAATTAACTAATTAGTTAATTAATATATCACAATGAGTTCATACACCATTAAAAATCCAGCCTCTGGTCATACTTCTGAAAAGGCCGATCACAATACGCGTGAGCAACTTCTCGATGCCGCTACAGCTCTGTTCGCGGAGCGGGGCATTGCAACCACCACAGTGGCTCAAATTGCGGCACGTGTCGGTGTAACCTCAGCAATGATCCACTACTACTTCAAGACCCGCGATCATTTGCTGGATGCGATCATCGAAGAAAGGATCATCCGTAGCAATGTTTTTGTCTGGCACTCGATCACTGAGAGTGAAGACGATCCTCTCACATTGGTACGGAGTCTGGTCAGCCGGATCATTCAGGTTTGCGATGAAATGCCATGGCTTCCGCCATTATGGATACGGGAGATCGTTAGTGATGGGGGGTTGATGAGGGAAAAGATACTCAGGCGCATCCCCACCGGGAAGCATAAAAAGTTCGGAAAGTGCATTACCTTAGGGCAGAAGCAAGGGGTCGTGAATCCGGATATCGATCCGCGGTTACTCTTCATGTCCATCATAGGGCTGACGATGCTTCCCCTGGCTACGGTGAAAATCTGGAATCGCGTACCAACTCTGGCAGGACTTAAAAAAGATGCTCTCGCCCGTCATGTTATCGCATTGCTTATGCATGGTCTGGCTAACCCGTCTTTAGGCGACAAAACAAACAGCGGCTGACCAAACTGGAGGAAACATGATATATCCTATTCTCAAAGCGAAGATAATATTTCAATATATCGCCATCGCTTTAGCGCTCATCGTGATGATGGCCTGTTCAGATCGGAAACCGAATACTTATCAGGGATATGTGGAGGGAGAATTCGTCTACATATCGTCATCCGAAGCGGGACGTCTCGATCGGCTGCTGGTCACCCGGGGACAACAGGTCACTGCCAGGACACCATTATTCGCGCTTGAATCGGAAAATGAAGCCGCGGCACAGCGTCAGGCACAGCAGCAACTCAGCGCCGCGGAAGCTCAACTCAATGATCTCCGCACGGGCAAACGTCCGCTGGAGCTCGATGTGATCCGGGCGCAACTTGCGCAGGCTATCGCTGAAGAAAAAAAATCTGTTGTCAAACAGGTCCGTGATGAAGTCCAGTATAAGGCCGGGGGCATTTCTCTGGCTCAGTTGGATGATACACATGCCGAGGCCGAATCCAATACTGCCCGGGTACGTGAGCTCAGAAGGCAGCTCGATGTTGCAAACCTGTCTGCCCGGGACGAACAGATCAAGGCACAATCAGCCAATGCGGCTGCGGCCCGCGCCGCTCTTGAACAGGCCACGTGGAAGTTAAATCAAAAGGCTGTCACTGCCATCCGCTCAGGTCTTGTATTTGATACCATGTACCGGGAAGGTGAGTGGGTGCAGGCAGGCAGTCCGGTTGTATGCATGCTGCCGCCTGAAAATGTGAAGGTGCGCTTCTTCGTGCCTGAAACGCTTGTCGGTTCAATGTCTTTGGGCCAATACGTTGTCCTGCACTGCGACGGATGCCCGGAGGATATCCCGGCCAGGATAACGTATATCTCGACGGAATCGGAGTATACGCCGCCGATCATCTACAGCAATGAGACTCGATCCAAGTTAATATTCATGATCGAGGCCCATCCTTCCGCAGATAAGGCTCATGGACTCCATCCCGGCCAGCCCATTGAGGTGAGGCTCAAATGAGTGACGGTTATGCCATCGACATCAGCGGGCTCAACAAGAGTTTCGGCGATAATCATGCGGTAAACGATGTTTCTCTGCAGGTAGAGCAAGGAGAAATCTTCGGTTTCCTGGGGCCCAATGGCAGCGGGAAAACCACAACCATTCGCTTGATGTGCGGGCTTCTCGTTCCTGACTCGGGCAGCGGGACCTGCCTGGGCTATGACATTCTTCGCGATAGCGAGCAAATTAAGCGTCACGTCGGATATATGACACAGAAATTCTCATACTGGGAGGATCTGACTATCCGGGAGAATCTGGATTTTGTTGCGCGCATGTATGAGATGCCTGATCGCCCTGAAGTGGTAGAACGCGCGCTGGAGGGGCTTGGCCTGACGAAGCAGGCCGATCAATTAGCCGGTTCGCTTTCCGGCGGCTGGAAGCAGCGGCTGGCCCTGGCCTCCTGTATGCTGCCCAATCCGAAGCTGCTGCTGCTGGACGAACCGACGGCAGGAGTCGATCCGGGAGCACGGCGCGATTTCTGGGAAGAGCTTTTCCGGCTCTCGGCCCAGGGTATTTCAATCCTGGTAACCACGCATTATATGGATGAGGCGGTACGTTGTCATAAACTGGCCTATATCGCTGAAGGCAGATTACTTACACAAGGCACTCCGTCAGAGATAATCTCATCCCAGGGATTGATTACCTGGGCGATCTACGGAGAAAACCTCGCCGATTTATCCGGGAAACTGCAGAATCAGCCGGGCGTGGAGCAGACTGTTCTGTTTGGAACCATGATGCATGTGAGCGGGAAAAATGGGGAAATGCTTGAGAATACCGTCCGTACCGTTACTTCAGGCACTGACTTGCGCATGGAAAAGATGGCTACCGGCCTCGAAGACGTATTCATCTATATGATGAAACAGTCTTCCAAAAATTCAGGAGCCAAAACATGACATCTTTTGCAGGATTTTCCTTTTCCCGCTGGTGGAGTATGGTGCTCAAGGAATTCATCCAGCTCAAGCGCGACAGCCTCACCTTCGGCATGATCATCGGATTACCCATTATACAAATGGCCCTGTTCGGATTCGCCATCAACAGCGATCCCAAACACATGCCCACGGCAATCATCAGCGCCGACCAAAGCGAAATGACCCGCACGATTATTGCGTCGATGAAGGCATCAGAATACTTCGAAATTGTGGGTGTTCTGCCGAACGAGGAAGCGGGTCGTGCAGCGCTTGCGCAGGGCAAGGTTGGGTTTGTTCTGAATATACCTGCCGGTTTCACCCGGAGCGTACTGCGCGGCGAACACCCTGCCCTGCTGGTCGAAGCAGACGCCACGGATCCGGTGGCAACAGGAACGGCCCTGGCTTCGGTTAGCCAGCTTCCCTCATCCGTGGCCGCGAAGGATTTGACCGGTTCCCTGAAATCCCTCGTCGGCGGCACGGCGCCTTTCGAAGTCCGGGTTCATCGTCTATATAACCCCGAAGGTATAACCCAATACAACATCATCCCCGGCCTCATGGGCTTAATACTCACCATGACGCTGGCATTGATAACAGGTCTCGCAATTACCCGGGAACGTGAGCGCGGCACGATGGAAAACCTGCTGGCCATGCCGGTGAAACCCATCGAGGTCATGACCGGAAAAATCACGCCTTATATCTTCATCGGCCTGATTCAGGCAACTATCATTTTGCTGGCGGCGCGCTTTGTATTCGGTGTTCCCTTTGCGGGAAGCATCATCACGCTGTATCTGACCGTGCTGCTGTTCGTAGCTGCCAATCTGACAATAGGGATAACCATGTCTTCGCTGGCAAAAACCCAGATGCAGGCCATGCAGATGACCCAACTCTACTTCCTTCCGAGCATGATGCTTTCAGGATTCATGTTTCCGTTTCAAGGCATGCCGAAATGGGCACAGTACATCGGCAATTTGCTGCCATTGACCCATTTCAACCGGTTGATCCGGGGAATTTTCCTCAAAGGCAACCAATGGTGGGATCTCTGGCCAGACATTTGGCCCATAATAGTGTTCACCCTTATCGCCATGACGATTGCGGTGAAGATATATCGCCGGACCCTTGATTGAGGAAGAAACGATGATTAACCCCTATATGCTCTATATGAAAAAAACGTTCCAAATAATCGTTCCGGCTGCCGTTGCCATATTGCTGGTCGGCTGTGCGGTAGGTCCGAATTTTCACAAGCCGAATCCATCCGCCTCACAGACCTATGTATCGGACACTCAACCATCAAAGACCATGGAAGCAAAAGGCCCCGGTGGCAATGCGCAGCGCTTCAACACAGCAATGGACATACCCGCGCAGTGGTGGTCGCTCTTCCACTCCGCTTCGCTCGATCGTCTGGTCCGTCAGGCTCTTACTGACAGCCCGACTCTTATGCAGGCTCAGGCAAAGCTTAAGCAGGCACAGGAAGATTTTAATGCCCGGAGAGGGGCTACGCAATATCCCGCAGTGGATGCCGGGCTGTCAATCACACGCCAGCAGGTGGATCTATCTTCATATGGAATTTCGAACTTTCCGAATCCCGGTCCTTTCACCTTGTACAATGCATCAGTGTCCGCTTCGTATACTCTGGACCTCTTTGGGGGAAACCGGCGCGCACTTGAAGGGCTTAAGGCAAAGGTCGATTATCAGGTTTTTGAGCTGGAAGCGGCAAGACAGACGCTTGTGGCGAATGTCGTTAGCACAGCCATCAGGCAGGCGTCCCTCCGTGCGAAGATTGACATAGTTCAGTATCTTATGGATGCACAGAGCCGGCAGATGGCCATTACCGAAGAGCGGTATAAGGCAGGAGGCGTATCGGCACTGGATGTTCAGAACCAGAGCATATTGCTCGATCAGACAAAGGCTTTGCTGCCTCCTCTTAAGAAACAGCTTGCACAGGTCAATGATCAGTTGGCCGTCTATTTAGGCAGGGAACCGGCCGAGGTAAAGATTGATGAGTTCGACTTGAATAGTCTCCATTTGCCCGAAGAACTGCCGCTTAGTCTGCCCTCATCACTGGCCCGACAAAGGCCCGATATTCGCGCAGCGGAAGCGCTCTGGCACCAGGCAAGCGCCAATATAGGCGTAGCTACCGCCAATCTATTCCCGCAGATAACACTGTCAGGGAGTTTCGGCTCGCAGAGAACAAATTCCGGCGACATTCTGAGCGGAGTGAATATCTGGAACATTGCCGGTAATCTCATGCAGCCGATCTTCCACGGCGGTGAATTATTGGCGAAGAAACGCTCGGCCGTCGCGGCTTATGACGAAGCCGCTGCTGCTTATAGACAGACGGCCCTGAATGGGCTGCAAGAGGTCGCCGATGCTTTGCATGCTCTTGATGCCGACGCCCGGACGCTCCAGGCCATGACCGATACCACTGACCATGCCAGAGCCGGTTACGAAATTGCTCAGCGACAATACCAGCTGGGCGGTATCAGCCATCTGGCTCTTCTTGATGCACAGCGCCAGCTCCTGCAAACGGAGATGGATAGGGTACAGGCCCAGGCCGACCGGTATGCCGATACGGCCGCCCTGCTGTATGCTCTTGGCGGCGGATGGTGGAAACCATTATCAGAGAATCTCCCTGTCGATTCAACCTCAACGACCCAGATACAAAAATGATGAGGGATTTACTTAAGTCCTCGCGGGTGTTGACAATGGCTATGACGCTGTCGCAAATCTTTCAAACAGTAATCTTTAATTTTATTGATTCCATTCCGAAATATTACACCATTTTTTTGTCCTCCGCTGGCTGTGGTGTCACGTAAGTGACGGAGGAGTATAAAAAAATCATGTAGTGCGTTGCTATAGCTGCGCTTGTTTCGCGGGCCTAAAGGCCCGAACTACGAAAGCCTCAAAGTTAATTACGCAGAATAAAAGAGTCAGGTAAATGAGTTGTTTGAATCGCCCTCAACATGTTGAGGCTCCGCCAAATATTGAGGCGAAGTGAATTACTTTATTTTTGTCCGGTATTCCTTCCTGTTAATTTAAGATACTGTTATTAAATGATTAATGAAAACTTCTAACTTTCCTTCAGTTATTGGCAAGCAACTTGCTATTGCTATAACCTGATAGTCACACAAATGAAGTTTTTTTCTTAAGAAGCGCATAGAATTATCACAGACGATTACTTCATTGTCCGGTTCCACTAAGATGGAAACGATACGATACCGATCATCGTATGAGTTACGTTTCGCGTAAGCCGTTTTTTTGCTAAAGCGAATCACCTTTTGGCCGATTCATCTGTCAGAAAGGTATTTTTTTAGACAATAAATTGAAGGATAAAAATGACCGGACAAGAGATTCTAAAGTAAAAAAACTATATCATATATGATATTGAGAAATATTTAAAAAAAGCATAAAATTAGCCATCCTGATGACTTATTGGTACGACAAGCATGGTTAAGTTCAGAAATCAAATAAGAAAGCGAGGACATAAAATGGCCAGAATTAAAGTCAGAGACACATTTAAAGATTTTTCATTAGAAAGCCACACCGACGCATTGATTGATACGGCTGCGCTTGCGGGCAGGAAATTGCTGTTGTCTTTTCATCCTTTGGCATGGACATCGGTTTGCGCCAAACAGATGCAGTCATTAGAGGCCAACTACAAGGCCTTCGAATTGCTCAATACCGTGCCGCTTGGATTATCGGTAGATGCCGCCCCCTGCAAAAAAGCGTGGGCAAAAAGTCTCGGCATTGAAAAAGTTAATTTACTGGCCGACTTCTGGCCGCACGGCGGTCTTGCTGCGAAACTCGGCTTATTCATCGATAAGTATGGTTTTTCAAAACGGGCCAATGTCATCCTTGACGAGCAGCGAAAAGCTGTATTCGTGAAAGTCTATCCGCTCAAGGAATTACCGGACATCAAAGAGGTTCTGGCTTTTTTAAGGAAATAATTATCGCTTTTCAACAACAATTTCAAAAAGGATTACAGGGTCATAGCTTTATAAACAGAAATATAAACTATTTGGTGCATTTGCTTAATATGAAGCCCTATATTTATACAGCCTGGAAGACAATGATAAAAATATTTTCATGGTTATTTGTTTTTATATTCACCCTGCCTTTTGTGTTACAAGCCTATGCATTAAGATCCTTTCTCGGGGAAAAAAGAGCTATTCGAATTGTGGGAAAGCAACTGACATCAGCAGCGGCATTAGGAGCGAAATTAATTGTTCCGCGCATAAATTCAAAACTGGATTTTGCAATTTTCAGGGAAAAGATCAAAAGAAACTTTTTATTTTTTGATAAATTTCTGTGCTTAAGAATTGAAAATGAAACACAGGATAAAATTGAATTTAGATTTCAGTTTTGTCCTGTCACAAAAATGCTTACAATATTCGGACTCTCGGAGATATGTAAATACTCATGTGCGGGAGATTGGATGCTTGCAAAGGAAAATAAGGAATATTGGACGTTCACCAGAAAACAAACAATTGGAACAGGCGGGTCATATTGCGATCATACATACTCAAGGAAGCCATAAAGAATAAAACAAAAAAAAAGAACCGGCAATGCATTGGAACACGACCGGCGATCGCCCGGTAATATGCCAGGTTGCATGCAAAGACTGTGGTATAGGTATCGGAGCGGGTCCATAGCGATTTTATTAAATTGATCATAAAATATTCAAGGAGATGCTGTATGGAAAACCGTCTTAATGCTTTGGAAGTGGCGCTCAACAATGAGATGAGGGAAAGGGAATTTTATCTTAAAAACGCCGAACGAACCAATAATCCGGCCGGGAAGGCTATGTTTCAGCAAATTGCAGCCGAAGAACTGGAACACTACGAGCGACTTAAGCAACTTGCCCAAATATGGGGTAAGCAGCAGAAATGGCCCGAAACCATTCCCCTGAAAGTGAAAGACACGACAGTTTCTACGATTCTCAAGGATATGGTAAAAAAAGCATCCAATTTACCCAAGGGGGATGAAGATGACCTCAAAGCTCTTGAGACAGCTATTAATTTTGAAGCCAAAGGTTTTGAATTTTACACTAAGTTGCAAAATGATTGCACCGATTCCGTAGAAAAGGATTTCTTTAAGCTACTGGCCAATATCGAACACGAGCACTACCTTTCCCTAAAGGACACCCAGGAGCTGATGACTGATCCTGTTTCATGGTATCAGATCAAGGAGAGGACAGGCCTTGATGGAGGCTGAAGGGCTGTTGCAGGTTCATTAAATATCATTTCGATGGATATAATGAAGTCATCATTGATACTAAAAAATCATTTTACAATCTTTTCATCTGCAGACGCTGCGTCCGGAGTATATTTATGGCAGTAAAAAGGCCTCATAATTATCCAATGATTATGAGGCCTTCGTTTTTTAAAACATAAATGCGATATAAATTTACTTTGCTTCCGCTCCTTTGATAAATATTTCGACTCTGCGGTTTTTCTGGCGTCCTTCTTCCGTGTTATTGTCGGCAACAGGTTTACTGAATCCATAACCGAAAGCGGCAATGCGGGCCCTTTTTATGCCAAACTCTTTTACCAGGTACAGCTTTACGCTGTTGGCGCGAACTTTTGACAGACGCATATTATAGGCTTTTGTGCCGATATTGTCCGTATGACCTTTAAGGATAGCCTTTGTTCTGGGGTTTTCTTTCATTGAATCAGCCACTTTTTTAAGACCATCGCGATATTGTTCTCTTACAAAATGTTTCGCAAATTCAAATTCAATGGACGCCGCGAGAGCAAGATTCTCCTGTTTGAACTTATCGGCTTTGCAAGCCTTATCTTTTTTAGAATTTGAAGCCTTTGCTGCGTCGCTTATTCTCTGGTCCCTATCTAAAGCCGACAGGTCACCGGGCCTGGCCGCTACCTTTGTGGCAGCCGGTCCTTCACTTATTCTCTGGTCTATAACTAAAGCCGGCAAATCACCGGGCCTGGCCACTACCTTTGTGGAAGCCGGTCCTTCACTCTTTGTAAACAGCTTTCCGGAAC
>Ga0187890_10001066_pt1 | contig 19937 bp, 25 predicted proteins | sample June2016WEW_21_1_FD_133005 | JGI IMG/M metagenome (GOLD analysis project Ga0187890, IMG submission 133005) | Peatland microbial communities from SPRUCE experiment site at the Marcell Experimental Forest, Minnesota, USA - June2016WEW_21_10 | ecosystem: Environmental > Terrestrial > Soil >... | reverse complement strand
GTCGTGCACACATGAGCCGGCGGCTGTCATCGAAGCGGCCCGGGAACTCGCCGGCCGGTCCCCTGCTGACCGCGTCCGCCCCGGGGGCTGGCGGGGGGAAGGATGCCGGTGACGGATTCCGATGATGCGGCCGGGCGGGCCCGGCAGCGCGACCTGGTCCGCCGCGGCTACGACACCATTTCGCTGGCCTACCGCGGCGATGATGCGCGGGCCGCCGCCTCGTCCGCCGAGGACACCAGCCGGTACACCGGCTGGGTAGCGGAACTGGCGGGCCTGCTGAGGCCCGGAGCCCGGGTGGTGGATCTGGGCTGCGGCGCGGGCATACCGGCCACCCGCCAGCTGGCCGATCACGGGTTGCGGGTGATCGGCGTCGATTTCTCCACCGTCCAGCTCCGCCGCGCCCGGCGGCTCGTCCCGGCGGCCAGACTGGTCCAGGCCGACATGACCACCCTGCATCTGCAGCCAGCCAGCACAGACGCCGTGGTGTCGTTCTACGCCCTGATCCACGTGCCCGTCCCCGACCAGCAGGCGTTGTTCCCGCGGATCCGGGACTGGCTCCGCCCGGGCGGCTACTTCCTGGCCATCGTCGGGGCCACCCGGTGGACAGGCACCGGGCAATACCTCGGTGCCGGCATGTTCTGGGACCACGCCGACACCGATACATACCTCGGCTGGTTCCAGGCGGCACGGCTCAGGCCGGTCTGGCACCGCCACATCCCCGAGGGAGACAGCGGGCACACGCTCATCCTGGCCCAGGCCTGGTAACCGCGGACCACTGACGGCCCTCGGGCAGATGTCACTGGGTGCTGGCCACCAGTACATCGCGCTGCAGCCACCGGCTGCCCGGCCGGGCGTCCCGTGTAGGGTCCGGTCTCATGGACCCTGCCACCTATCTGGCTCACTTGTGCCGCGATTTCGGTGCCTTCGAGGCGTGCCTGGCCGGAGACCTGTCGGCACCAATTGAGCATTGTGGTGGCTGGAGGCTGTACGACCTCGCCGACCATCTGGGCCAGGGCAATATGTGGGCTGCGGTGGCCGTGACCGAAAAGCGCGGCGACTACCAGGCACCCCCCGCGCCACACGATGGGGCGGCCCTCACGAGGTGGTTCCGAGACACCTGCGGCGTCCTGCTCGCTGCGCTGGACAGTGACCCTGCGGCCAGCGCGTGGACCATCGCCCCTCCGCCTACCGTCGGCTTCTGGCAGCGCCGCAGGTGCCTGGAAACCCTGATCCACCGCTGGGACGCCGAGCACGCGCTCGGGATGCCTGGCCGGCTTGACCCGGCGCTGGCCGCCGACGGCATCGCCGAAGTCGTCGATACCATGGCCCCCCGCCAGGTCCGGCTCGGCCGCGCGAGCGCTCCCCGGCACGCGATCCGCCTCCGCGAGGGCGAGACGGGGTCCTCCTGGACTCTCGGCCCTGGCGAGCCGGTCGCCACCATCGGTGGCACAGCCGCCAACCTGCTGCTCTTGCTGTGGGGCCGTCTTTCCGCCGACGATCCGTCGATCACCTGGGATGGGGACCGGCGGTTTGCCCAGGCCACTCTCAGCGGGGCACTCGTCCCCTGACCCGGTCAACCCGCACGCCGATAGCATTCCGGGCGGCCCGTCCACCGGACGCTCGGGAACGTCCCGGAGCAGATCGGCCTGGTCAGCTGCTCTACGTAGAAGACCGGTGCCTGATCATCGACCAACGCCGCCTGCAGTTGCAGGCACCCCGCTCAGGTAGCAGGTTCAGCGGCGGCGCCCCCAGCGGCGCCTCAAGTACCTGATGAGTCTGCGGATCAGGAAGTACATCGGGGCCACACCTTTCTTCGGTAGCGCCGCCGCGAACGGTACAGGACGGGCCGGGCACGGAGCCACCCGGGGCACCCACGGTCTGACTCTGCCATCTTCCTGCGGGGGGACGTGAGATGCCTGGGTTGGGTAGCGTCGGTGGCCATGAAGCCTGTTCACCAGCGTCCTCCCTTCGTGGCTGATGAGCGCACCCAGCTTGTGGGCTGGCTTGACCTCCAGCGCGCGATCGTGCACCTGAAAGGCAGAGGGCTGTCGGACGCGGACGCCCATCGCTCCGTGCTTCCAGCCTCACCCCTGATGACGGTGGCGGGTGTCGTCTCCCACTTGCGCTGGGTCGAGCATCTCTGGTTCGAGGTTGCCTTCCTCGGTAAGCCGGCCGTCGGGCCGCAGTTCGACGAGGAAACCGAGGACGCCGACATGAGGGTGTCCGGCATTCCGCTCACTCAGCTGCTCCGCGAGTACGAACGCCAGTGCGCCGTGTCCAACGAGATAATCGCGGCTCATCCGCTGGACGACGCGGGCAGGCACACCGACTTCGATGCCGCTGCCTACTACTGATCCGGCGTCGTGCGGGATGGGCCGCCCGATACCCGGCTCACTAACCGTGGTGGACGAGGGTGAGTGTGCCAGCATTTAGTGATGGAGATGACGCTGCGCTTTGAAATCTTTCCGGACGACCTGGACGCCACCGTTGACTTCTACACCAGGGTGCTCCGCTTCGGCATCGTGAAGGATGAGCGCGACGATACGAGCCCGTACGTATCGCTGACACGCGGCAATGTCCACGTCGGCGCGCTCGGAACGGCGCTCACAGGCGATGCCCGCGCAGCCCGACGGCCGCCTGCGGGAGTGGAACTAGTGCTTGAAGTGGACGATGTCGCCGGTGAACGCGACCACGTCGTAGCGGCGGGATGGCCCCTCAGCGAGGATCTCCAGGACCGTTCCTGGGGCCTGACAGACTTCCGGATCCTCGATCCGGCCGGTTACTACCTGCGGATCACGGACCGGGCAAAATGAGGGGCGCCCTTCGTCTGCCCAGGGGCCCGCATCCTTGGTGATCACTCGCCGGTCGGGCCCTGGGCGAGTTCGCTGGCGATGTCGAGATGACCGACGTGACGCGCGTACTCCTGCAGCAGGTGGAACAAGATCCGCTCAAGCGGCGGCGGATCGGCGCCGTCCCACCGCTCGCCCGGCTGGCCGATCTCATCCAGGTCATGGGACTCCACGATGGCCCGGGTCCGCCCGGCCTGGGCGTGCAGGGCCGCGACCAGCCCGGCGAGTGTCTCCTCCGGTCCGACGTACCAGCGGTCATCACGGCTGTCACCCCAGGGATCGGGGACATCGCGGCCTTCGAAGCCCCATTCGAGCCACCGCATCTCCACGAAGGTGAGGTGCTTGAGCAACCCGAGAGGTGTCCAGCCGGACGGCAGCCGGCTGCGGCGCAGTTCGCCGCTGGGCAGGCCCTCTAGCTTGCTGACCAGCCGGGAACGGAAGAAGTCGAGATAGCCGAGGAAGACCTCAGCGCGTGACGGCACCGGGATGGTGGGCGACGGAAATGGGATGCTCACCCCACCCAGCCTGCACCATGTGACGCGGGCTCCGGGCCGCGCGTCGGGCGTTATGCGAGACTTGGCCATATGGATTCCCGGCCTGGCGATCACCGTGGCCGGTCGGGGAGATTCCCCGCGTGCGAGCCCCGGCCGGCCCGGATCCGCACTTCATGAGGGTCGCCGGCAGCCCGCCGAGCGTGCCCGTCGGGGAAGATCTCCCGGTCCGTAACGCGAGGAACGCTGTCTACGCCGTCTTCTTCAGCGCAGGCTTCATCTTTGCCAGCTGGGCTTCCCGGATCCCCCAGGTCCGCGCGGAGCTGGGAGTAGGCCCGGGGGTCCTCGGGCTGGTGCTGCTGTCGGCCGCGGTCGGCTCGGCCCTCGGGACGACCCTGTCCGGGCTGCTGATCGGCTGGATCGGCGAGATCCGCACGGTGATCGCGATGTGCTGGACCGCCGCGGCCGGGATGATCGTCGTCGCGGCCGGGTGCCGGCTGGGCCGGCCGGGCATCCCCGAGGTGGCGGCCGGGCTGTCCCTGTTCGGCCTCGGCAACGGGGCCTGGGACGTGGCCATGAACGTGCAGGGCGCCGCGGTGGAGCGCGCGCTTGGCCGGGCCATCCTGCCCAGGTTCCACGCCGGGTGGAGCATCGGCACGGTGGCGGGGGCGGGTGTCGGCGCGGTCATGGTGGTGCTCCAGGTGCCGGTCACGGTGCACCTGATCGCCGCCACGCTGGCTGTCGCCGTGGCCGTGCCGATCGCCGCCCGCAAATTCCTGCCTACCAGCCGCACCACCGAGCACGAGGCCGCCGGGACTTCGCGGCGCCGGGCGCTGGACGCGTGGACCGACCCGCGGACCCTGCTGATCGGCCTGTTCGTGCTCTGCATGGCGTTCACCGAGGGAACCGGGAACGATTGGCTCAGCCTCGGGGTCATCGACGGCTACCACGTGCCGGCTGCCCTGGGCACCCTGGCGTTCGCCCTGTTCCTGGCCGCGATGACCGCAGGACGCTGGTTCGGCCCCCGGCTCATCGACCGCTACGGCCGGGTCCGCGTGCTGCGGGTCTGCGCCGCCACCGCCCTGGCCGGCCTCCTCATGATCGTGTTCGGCGGGTTCCTGCCGGTCGCGCTGGCCGGCGCCGCGGCGATGGGGCTGGGGACGTCGCTGGGGTTCCCGGTCGGGCTCAGCTCCGCCGCCGACGATCCCCGGCATGCCGCTCCGCGGGTCAGCACCGCCGCGTCCATGGGCTACCTGGCCTTCCTCGCCGGGCCACCGGCCATCGGCTTCCTCGCCGACCAGGTCGGGGTCCTTCGCAGCCTCACGATCGCGGGCATCCTGATCGCCGCCGCCTTCGTCCTCGCCCGTTTCACCGCGCCGCTCCCCCGGTCCGCCGGGCGAGGAGCGGCTGGCCCCGCGCATCCTGACTGATCCAGCGCGCCACCAGGTCATCTGCGACGCGACGCGATGCGCAGCGCGTAGGCAACGCCGGCGCAAGCCTGGGGTTGCCAGGGACTACAGGGAGAATCCGATCGCGCGCAGCTGATCGCGCCCGCTGCCGGTGATGTCGGCGGGCCGCCAGGGCGGCAGCCACACCCAGTTGACCTGGAAGCCGGTGACGTCACCGAGCCCGGCCAGCTCCGCCCGGATCTGGTCTTCCATGATGCTGGTCAGCGGGCAGGCCGCGGAGGTCAGCGTCATCGTGATGACCGCGGTCTGGTCCTGGACCTCGACGCGGCGGACGAACCCGAGGTCGACGATGTTGACGCCGAGGTCGGGGTCGATGACCTCGAGCAGGGCCTCACGCACCGCCATCGCCCGCGCATCGGCTGGCTCCGCGGGCCCCGGCTCAGCCGCCTCCGGCACCCCGGCCGCGCACGCCCCGCCCGCAGACGGCTCGCCCGCAGGCACCCCGCCGGCGGGAGCCTCGGCGATATTCCCTCCGCCCCCGAACGGCTGACCGGCGGAATCCTCCCCGCGGCTGGCATGCTGCCCGGCCGGCCGCAACGTCATCGCCACCCGGCACGTCGGGCTGGCGATCCAGTCCGCGGTGCCGTGCGCCTTGCGGCGGACTCGGACGATGTCCTCCCCGGCCTCGACCAGGCCCGCCACCAGGATGAGCCGCGCCGGGCTGAGCCCGGCCTGCTCGGCCCGCACGATGACCCGGTCGAGCAGCCGGGCCACCGGTTCGCAGGTGCGCCCGGGGCCGAACCGCAGCCGGGCCTGGGCCCGGATCGCGTCCAGGCCCATGATGGCCTGCAGCGCTGCCCGCCCGTCCGGCTCGGCCAGGCGGACCTGGTTCTCGTCCACCCGCAGCTCGGCGCGCAGCGTCACGGAGTCATTCACCGGCCGACATCCACCCAGATCGTGCCGTCGTCCCCGACCTTGCAGCCGAAGACGGTCAGCCGGGCGTTGTCCGGGTTGATGCCGCAGCCCGTGTCCGCGTCGAACTCCCACAGGTGCCGGGCGCAGATCAGCGTCTCGCCGTCGAAGTCGCCCTCGTCCAGCGGCCCGGCCTGGTGCGGGCAGGTGTTGGCGTAGGCGCGGACCTGCCCGCCCACGTTGATAAGCAGCACGGTCTCGCCCTCGACGGTCACGGAAGTCATGTCGCCCTCCCACAACTCGTCGAGGTTGATGGTCTCGCGCCACTGCGCGGGCTGGTTAGCCTGCGGGGTTTGGGTGGCCTGGGCCGGCGGCGTGGCCTGGACCGGAGGCGTGGCCTGGGCGGGCGGCGCGGTCTGGGCGCCCTCCACGGTCAGGCCGTCCCCGCGGCCGCCTCAGCGCCCGCCCCGGCGGCCGGATCGAGCACCGAGGCCAGGAAGCCCTCCCGGGCCGCGCGGGCGTGCGCCGCGACCTCGCCGGCGCTGGTCCCCTGCTCCGGCAGCGACTCCAGGAACTGCCCCAGCCCGAGTGCGGCGTCATCGGCGAGCGACGACCAGCGGGCGATCCACCTGCCGAGCACGTCCCGGTTCTCCTCCCGCTGCGTGACCGCGAACTCCGCCAGCCGCTGAGTCCAGCGGCCGCGACGCTGCGCGTCAGCCGCCAGGAACGAGGTGAGCAGCCAGGTGAGGTCGTCGCTGTTCGCCCTGGCCACCTGGCCGAGCTGGGTGAGCAGCACATCGTCCAGGGTCGGGGCCAGGATCAGGTTGAGGGCGGTGAACGCCTCGCCCCAGTCGTAGCTGGCCAGCGCGTATTCGACGGCCTTACGGGCGGGCTGCCATCCCGCGTGCCCCTCCCACAGCGATCGTTCCGCGGAGCCGATGCCCGAGTCCGGCCGCGCGATCTGCAGCTCGCGGGTGCGGTAGGCGATCGTGGTCACCCGGCGCAGGAAATCGGCGGTCGAGAAGCCTGCGGCGTTGGTGATGTAGGAGCTGGGGGCCATGTAACCGACGTAGGCCTCGACCTGCTGGAAGCCGTGGCACAGGTAGCGCGACGGGGTCAGCAGGTGAGCCAGCAGCGCCACCGACCCCGCGGACAGCTCAGCGTCCGAGCCCGCGTCGGCGTGCGCCTGGAGTACCCCCGCGACCTTCGCCTCCGCATCGGCCTGGAGGCCGACGTAAGCCTTGTAGGTGAGCGCGTCCGGATCGCGGTACCCGTCCCAGTCCCCCGCCTGCAGCGGCGAGTTGTCCCGGTAGGTGAGGAACCACAGGTTGGGCGCGGAGGAGGGGTTCTGCTCGAACGCCGCGGCGCGGCCGGCGCGCAGCGTCCAGTTCTGCTTGTGCGTGACGATCTCGTACTCGCTGGGCATCTTGCGCACATCGCCGAACGCGCTGAAGGTCCGGCGCGGGCGCGGCTTGCGCGCGGGCGTCTCGGTCATGCCGGCACCTGCCTTCCGCTCTGGGACTCCCCGCTCCGGGCGGCCGCGCTCCGGGCGGCCGCGCTCCGGGCGGCCGTGCCCCGGGCGGCCGCGCTCCGGGCGGCCGTGCCCCGGGCGGTCGCGCTCTGAGTGTGACCGAAGCTCTCCCATGTGATGGCGTCGCTGCTGGTGATGGCCCGGCCGCTGAAGGCGGTCATCATCTCGCCGAACGAGGCGATCGCGAAGTCCGCGCCCAGGTAACGGCGCAGCGTCTGCTCGGTCACCGTGATCCGGTCCTCGCCCTGCACCCGGACGTACGCGCCCCGGTCGACGACCTCGATGGCGGAGCCCGGGTTGTCGTCCTCGATGGCCGCGATGACCTGCTCGACCTCATCACCCATCCGCAAGATGGGGCCGACCGGGTTCTTCATGACCCCTCCGGGATGTCGTATTCGACCGCCACGTGGTCGAGCGGCTGAATGCCCGCGGCCGCGACGGTGATGTCGGGCGGCATCCGCTTGCCCTGGTAGATCACGACCTTCTCGTAGGGCAGCGCACGGACCCGCCTGCCCTCCACGTGATGCGCGACCGCCGCGGCTACCTCGCGCATAGTGTTGGCCGTGGTGACCGGCACCAGGATCTGCACGAAGTCAGTGGCGAAAATGGCGTTCAGCGGAACCAGCTGAGGGGGCTGGTCCTCGATCCCCAGTTCCGCCGTCATGACTGGGCCCCCAGCGAGATGCCCTCGACCGGCCGCCCGACGTAGTCCTTGGTCCACGCCTCGTAGTCGGGGTCGTCCCCCATCGCGTCAGGCGTCATGCCCATGTAGCCGAGGATGCCGCCGACGTCCATGGGCTGGATCTGCCCGGCCAGGAACCGGTCGACCAGCGTCTCGTGATTGACGTTGTCCCGGTCCTTCCAGAAGATCTGCCGGCACGCGTTGGTGCAGAAGTGGAAGGTCTTGCCGTCGTAGCGCAGCGACCAGTCCCGCACCCGCCAGGTGCCGTCACGGGACTGGGTGGCGTTGCAGCAGGGCAGGTGGCAGGTCATGCACAGCCAGGGCAGCGTTTCCGGCAGCGTGGCTTCGACGTTGTTGGCGTTGACGTTGTCGATCAGCACGTCCCACTTGTCGCCGTAGACCTTCTCCCAGTTCGGGTACTTCTCGGTCAGCCAGGCGCGCTCGTCCTTGCTGACCCCGGCCTTGGGCCGCCACCACAGCGTGGGCCGCCAGTACCACAGGCCCATCTGCAGCCCGTGGTGCCAGGTGTCGAGGCCGCGCATGAACTCATCCCAGAACCACGGCTTGCGCAGCCCGTAATCCTCGATGGTGCGGACGAACTGGTCGATGACCCATTCCTCCATGAACTCCCGGTAGGACTGTTTGCGGTGCTCAAGCGGGGTGTAGTAGTCCATGGCCGGCCCGGTCAGCGCGGCGAACGCACGGGCTGATCCCCAGAAGGACTTGTCCACCACCCACTGCGCCCGGACCGGGTCGTGCTCGACCAGGATCTCCAGGGTCGGGCCGCCCTGCTGGGAGTGCCGGGCCTCGTCGGTCTGGATGGAGGAGATCATGTTGGCGAAGTTGACGTCACCGGACTCCAGGGCGTCCGAGGCCAGCGCCACGAACTGCAGGTTGGTGAACCCGGTCTCGAACGTGAACGGCAGCTCGATGGCCATGTCGACCACGTTGGGCGCGATCATCATGTTGTCGAACAGGTTGCGCAGCGAGATCAGCACCCAGTCGTTGGTGTGGAACGCCTTCTGCGTCCAGTCGTACTGGGCGTCCTTCCCGACAAACTCGTGCCCGAAGAACGTGGTGATCTGGGCGTGCCGCAGCTCGTCAAGCTGCCCGAACGTGGCCATGTTCCGCCACGCCCCGTTCAGCCCGAACCGGGCCATCTTCAACTCGGCCAGCACGGCCGCGTACTCGACCAGGGCCACGCCGCCGAAGTGCATCTTGGTGGCCGACTTCCAGCCTTCGTCGAGATGCTCGAACGTCGAGGAACGCTGCAGCGCTGCCTTGACCGCGTAAGCCGAGGCTTCCTTGTCCCGCTGCACGGCCACGTACTCGGGGTAGCTGACCTTGTAATCCTCTTCCCACGCCGACCACGCCTCGCGCGGCACCTTGCCGGTGCCGGCGTGCCACTCGGGGAAGACCGCGTCATAGTCCACGTAGCTGTAGGTCCAGTCCACGTCGCGGACGAAGCCCTGCCATTCCTCGCGCTTGAGCAGTGCCATCTTCCAGGGTCCCCTTCGTCAGTCGACTTCCTCGTGGCCGAGCTGCTGGCTGATGCCGGCGTCGTTCCAGTAGCCGGTCATGCTGTCGATGAGCAGGTCCGGCCCAACGTGGAAGACGAACAGGTGCGGCTCGCAGTAGTGCTGGCCGGCTGGCCTGATCAGGCCCCACGCCAGCTGCTGGGTGCCCTCGATGTCGACCTCGGCCACCACGTCACCGTCGTCGTTCGCGGTCAGGGTGTGCACGGTGTTGGTCAGGTCCGGGAACGCGGTGACCAGCCCGGTCCACAGCGGCTTGCCGATCGTGGCGACCTTGCCGTCGCCGCGCAGCACCCGCTGCTTGCCCCAGACCTCGACCGGCACGTACGAGAGGCTGGCGTTGATCGAGCAGAGGTCGGCCATGCCGTTGACGTCGTGGGCCCGGTAGCGGTCGAAGAACTCGGTGACGACCCTGGCCGCCGTCTCAGCGGTGCGCACTCGCGTGGTGGTCATCGTGATCCCTTCTCAGGCGATGGCGATCGCGTCGAACCGCTTGACCGCGAGCCGCCGGTAGAGCTGCTGCTGGCACCAGTACACGGACACGCCGGTGATCAGGCCGCCGGTCACGGTGAACCGCCACGCCTGGTCGATGTCCAGGTGCTTCTCCTGGTTGATGGCGCCCGCGTAGGCGCCGGCCTGGGTACCTTCCACCTTGATCAGGGCGGTGACCACGCCGCCCGTGGGGATAACCCGGGCCGTGGTAACCAGCAGGTCAGGGAACGCCTGGACCAGGTCCTCCAGGACGCCCCGCAGCGCGTCGCGGCCCGCCGCGGCGATCCCGAGCGGATGGACGGTGACGGAAGCCTGCGGGCTGACGAGGGCGAGCGCGCCCGCCACGTCGCGGCGAGCGAGACCATCCAGGAAGGCCTGCACGGTCCCGGCCGGGGTGGTACCAGCCGGGACGGTGGTTTCGGCGGTGCTGCTGGTCATGGGCGACACTCCTCACCTAACGATCAGAGTCCGACGGGGTCAGGCGGCGGCACGGGCCGGGACCCGCAGGGCCTTGATGACCGCGTCCGCGGTCGCCTCGGTCGATCCCGGGTTCTGCCCGGTGATGAGGTTGCGGTCCGCGACCACGTGCGAGATCCACGCCGCGGGACCGTCGTCAAATACGGCGCCCGCGTTCTTCAGTGCAGTGTCCAGGAACCAGGCCATGCCGAGCCGCCCCGCTTCGGTCTGGACTTCTTCCTCGTCGGTGAAGCAGGTCAGCCGGTAGCCGTCGAACAGCCACTGCCCGTCGGCGCGTTCGGGCGCGGACAGCAGCAGGGCCGGCCCGTGGCACAAGGAGGCGATCGGCGCGGACTTGCTGTGCAGCGCGACGAGCAGCCGCCCCGCATCCGGGTTGCCGGCCAGGTCGACCATGGGTCCGTGCCCGCCCGGCGCGAACGCCGCGTCGAAGGCGTCCAGGTCCTCGTCGGTCAGCGAGGACAGCGCCACCGGGTGCTGGAATCCCGGGATGGCCTGCAGCGCGGCGAGCCGCTCGGCGGCCATCCGCTCGCTGTCGGCGCGCTGGGCGTCGACCTCACCCTGGATTTCCTCCCGGGTCAGGCCGTGCGAGCCATCCTCGGCCAGCACGTCGGCGAACTGCCGGTCCTGCCGCCAGGCCCGTTTCGCGGCCGCGCTGACGATCCGGTGCGCCTGCGCGGGGCTGTAACCCGCGGATTCGAGCCGGGCCGCCACCCGCCGGGCGGCCGCCAGCCCGAGCTCGGTGTTCTGGTGCAGGGTGATGCGGATGTCGTCGACGTCGTGGGCGAACGTGCGGACCACCGAGGCCAGGTAGTCCTTGTCCTCTTCCGGGTAGTGGAAGAACCACGACAGGCCGTACGGGTCCGCGTAGGGCGGCTGGCCGTCCGGGGTGATCACGGTGACGTCGAGGCCGGCCGCGACGAAGCGCTGATAGGGCTTGAGCGCTTCCTCCGCGAAATAGCCAGTCGGGTGGGCGGTGCCGTCCGCGAGGATCATTTCGCGGGCGCTGGTCACGAGATATGCGATCCGGGCCATCAGCCACCTCCACAGCGAGGGCTGCCTCGGGCACATGGTGCGTCCTGGTGACTTTGCCATCGCGTCGCGGATACAGCTACGCCCTGGCATGACGGTTTCCTGCTGAGATGTTGCCCATTCCGGCGCTGATGCCAGATTCCGGCTGATCTCTATCGTGATCCAGCAGAACCAGCGGTGAGCAGCGATGGCTTAGCCGGGGTGGGTGCCGCATGCTGGGCATCAGCGATGCGAGGAGGCAGCGCAGTGGGTTTCGGGCAGCTCGAACGGCCGGCGATCTCAGGGGACCTGATCGCGGAGCTCGCCGCCCGCGCGCCACGGGCCGGCGCCAACGCTGGGGCGTGGCCGGGCCTGACCGTCTACCGGTTCACCGCGCCGGCCGGGCCGAGCTGGGAGGAGATCCAGTCCCTGTCGCTGTGCATCGTGGCGCAGGGCCGCAAGGCGGTCACGGTCAACGGCGAGACCTACCTCTACGACCCGTTCCACTACCTGGTGCTGAGCAGCCACCTGCACTTCCAGGCCGAGATCCTGGAGGCCTCGCCGACCCGGCCCTTCCTGTCCCTCGTCCTGCAGATCGAGCCGGCCCTGGTCCGCCGGGTGTCCAGCGACATGCTGGAGCGCCGCACCACTGCGTTCCGGTCCCGCCTCGGCGAGGCCCAGGTCCCGGGCCGCCAGGCCCTGGTGTCCGCCCTCGATCAGGAGCTGCTCGGGGCGGTGCTGCGGTTCCTGCGCGCGGTGGGCACGGACGCCGACCGGCGGGTCCTGGCCCCGCTGTACCTGCAGGAGATGGTCTACCGGGTCCTGCAGCGTGAGCAGTTCGCCCGGCTGCTCGCGATCGCCGCGGCGGAGGCGGCCACGAACCCGGTGTCCGCGGTGCTCGACTACGTGCGGGCCCATCTGTCCGAGCCGCTGACCGTGGCCGACATGGCCGAGCAGGTCAGCCTCAGCCCCTCCGCGTTCGCCCACTTGTTCCGGGACGTCACCGGCCGGTCGCCGTATCAGTTCCTGAAGGAGATGCGCCTGGACCAGGCCCGCGAACTGCTCGTGGACGGGAACCTGGCCGTGGCCAGGGTCTCCAAAGAGGTGGGCTACGCCAGCGTCTCGCACTTCATCAGCGAGTTCCGCGGCCGCTTCGGCGTCACCCCCCGCGCCTACTGCGACATGAACGCCATGCACGCCGAACTCGGCAGCCAGCGGCTGCCCGAGGGCGGCACCCGCGCCTGAACTTCCTGACCTGCCTTCCCCACCTGCCTTCCCACCTGCACTGCGGCAGCCGTCCCGCCGCGCACGTAACCCCACGGGGCGTGTCCACCGGCCGGGGCGGCCGGTCCGGCAGGCCGCGGCGGTGACGGCTTGACCTTGACCCTGCGTCAGGGTTGGACCATCGACGCATGCAGAACCTGACCCTCGATCCGGCCAGCACGGCGACCCGCTCAGCGGTCGCCGTCCGGGGCCTGCGCAAGTCCTTCGGCAAGCAGGTGGTGCTCGACGGCATCGACCTGGATGTGCCCGAAGGCACGGTGTTCGCCCTGCTCGGCCCCAACGGCTCCGGCAAGACGACGACAGTCCGCATCCTGTCCACCCTGCTCGCCGCCGACGGCGGGACCGCCTGGGTGGCCGGCCACGACCCCGCGACCGAGCCCGGCCTGGTCCGCGCGGCGATCGGGGTCACCGGCCAGTTCTCCGCGGTGGACGAGCTGCTCACCGGGCAGGAGAACCTGATCCTCATGGCCGACCTGAACCACCTGGGCCGGGCCGAGGGCCGCCGGCGGGCCGCGGAACTGCTCCAGCGGTTCGAGCTCACCGGGGCGGCGGGGAAGATGGCCGCGACCTACTCGGGCGGCATGCGGCGCCGGCTCGACCTGGCCATGACGCTCGTAGGTGACCCGCGCATCATCTTCCTGGACGAGCCGACCACCGGCCTCGACCCGCGCAGCCGCCGCACCATGTGGGAGATCATCCGCGAGCTGGTGGCCCGGGGCGTGACCATCTTCCTGACCACGCAGTACCTGGACGAGGCCGATGAGCTCGCTGACCGGATCGGGGTCCTGCACCACGGCCAGATGGTCGCCGACGCGGCGCCGGCCGAGCTCAAGCGGCAGATCCCCGGCGGCCGCATCGACCTGCACTTCAGCGACGCCGCCGCGCTGGACTCCGCCGCCAGGCTGCTCGGTGAGGGCTCAGCTGACCAGGCCGGCCTGGTCCTCCAGGTCCCCTACGACGGCCGGGCGCGGTCGCTCAAGGACCTGCTCGACCGGCTTGACACGCTGGCGATCCCCGAGCCGGCCGTGTCCGTGCACACCCCCGACCTCGACGACGTGTTCTTCGCCCTCACCGGCCACGCCCCCACCGGACAGCCCGGCACCGGGTACGCCCCCGCCGGACAGCCCAGCACCGGACACCCCAGCACCGGACAGGACGATCCCCGATGACCACTCTCTCCCTGGCCGCCCGCGACTCGGCCACGATGCTCCGCCGCGACGTGCGGCACTCGCTGCGCTACCCGATGATGACGGTCAGCGGCATCACCGTGCCGGTCGTGCTGCTGCTGCTGTTCGTGGGGGTCTTCGGGCATGCCCTGTCCGCGGGCCTCGGCACCCCGCTGGCCGGCGTCAGCTACGTCAACTTCCTGGCGCCCGGCATCCTGGTGATGACCGCGGGCTTCGCGGCCGAGGCGACCGCGGTGAACGTCTGCACCGACATGCACACGGGCATCATCCCCCGGTTCCGCACCATGGCCATCTCCCGCGGGTCGGTGCTCACCGGCCAGGTGACCGGGAGCCTGATCCGGACGATGATCAGCGGCGTCCTGGTCGTCGCGGTCGCGCTGCTGCTGGGTTTCCGGCCCTCGGCCGGGCCGGTGGCGTGGATCGCGGCCGCCGGGATGTTCGCCCTGCTCACCCTCGCGCTCACCTGGCTGACGGTGTCGTTCGGGCTGATGGCCAAGACGCCCGCCGGGGCGAACAGCCTCGCCCTGATCCCCGCGTTCCTGCCCTTCCTCAGCAGCGCGTTCATCCCGGCCGGCTCGATGTCCGGCGGGGTCCGGTGGTTCGCGGAGCACGAGCCGTTCACGCCCATCACCGACACGCTGCGGGGGCTGCTGACCGGGACCCCGATCGGCGGCAACGCCGCCCTTGCCATCGCCTGGTGCGCGGGCATCACACTGGGCGGGTACTTCTGGGCCCGGGCGCTGTACAACCGCGGAGGATAGGGATGCTCACCATCGGCCAGGTCGCCGCCTACACCGGGGTGACGGTGCGCGCCATCCGGCACTACCACCAGCGCGGCCTCCTCGCCGAGCCCGCCCGGGACGCCTCGGGCTACCGGCGCTATGACGGGCGCGCCGTGGTCGAGCTGATCCGGATCAAGACCCTGGCCGGGGCGGGCGTGCCGCTGGCCCGCATCCAGGAACTCCTCGACGCCGGGCCCGCGGAGTTCACCGGGGCCGTCAGCCAGATCGACGAGGCACTGAAGAAGAAGATCCGCGAGCTCACCCAGCACCGGCGCAAGATCGCGGAGCTCACCGGGGGTGAGCGGCTGTTCCTGCCCGCCGAGATCGTGGACATCCTCGGCGAACTGCGCCGCATCGGCGTCAGCGAGCGGACGGTGCAGATCGAGCGGGACGCCTGGATCCTGGTGGCCGCGCTCTCCCCGGAACTGGTACCGGAATGGGCCGGCACCAAGCGGGCCGCCCTCGACGATCCGGAATTCCAGCGCCTCTACCTCCTGGGCGACCAGGCTTTCGACTGGGATCCGGCCGATCCGCGGCTCGCCGAGGTGGCCGACGCGATGGCGGCCTGGGCCGCCAGCAGCCGCCCGGACGCCTCCCCCGGCGAGACGCCCGCCAGCGTGGCGGCCGTCGCCCTGATGGCCTCGCACATCGTCGGCTCCTCACCGTCCTGGGAGCGTATGAACGAACTCGCCGCGAAACGGCTCGCAGCCCTGAAAGATCCCCCGGCCCCCGATGAAGGGCGGGACGCCGGGGAGATCACGATCCGCGGGCCCCGGCTGCTGCTCCGCCCGCTCCGGGCCGGGGAGATCGACGCGGAATGGCAGGCCATGCTGACCGCCGATCCCATGGTCATCGCCGAACTGCCCGATGAGGCCGAGTTCAAGGCCCGGCTCCGGCGATCGGGCCGCCTGGCGGACGGCCACCTCGACCTGGCCATCGACCTGGACGGCACGCTGATCGGACGCATCCAGACGTTCATCCCCCCGGGCCGCCCGCTCCCCCCGGGTACCTTCGATCTGGGCATCGGGCTGCGCGGGCACGCCCGGGGCCAGGGCCACGGGCGCGAGGCACTGGCGCTGCTCACCGGCTGGCTGTTCGGGCACGCGGGCGCCACGGTCATCGAGGCCGCCACCGATCCCGCGAACATCGCCATGCGAACGGTCTTCCAGCGGGCCGGCTGGGCCGAGGCCGGAACGGTCACCGAATTGGGCCGGGAATGGGTGCTATGCCAGATCACCCGCAACGGCTGGGATACCTTCCGGCAAAGCGGCGCGGAAAGGGGGCGCCCGCCGGATCTCAGTCGCGGCTGACTTCACCGGGACGAGAGCGAAGTTCGTTGCGGAGAATTTTGTGTTTTGGACGGCCGGCCATGCGCTAGCGCGGGGCGGACCGCGGCTTGAAGTAGGCGGCGGATTCCTTATTGAACAAGAACACGATCGCGCCGAGCCCGACCAGCCAGACCAGGACGCTCACGATCAGGGAGCCCACCGCATGCACCCGGGCGAAGGAGGCGAGCAGGTCCAGGGTGTTGATGCCGAAGAACACCGCGGCCACGATCCGGGCCCAGTTGCGGCCCCGGCCGTTGGCCCACGCCATCCACAGCCACAGGCCGATCGCGATCAGTCCCCCGATGATCGAGGTGACCACCGCCGCGACCTCGGCAGTGTGCCGCTGCGTGGCGGTGTAGTGGGGATAGTGCGCGAGGATGTTGGCCTTGAGGCTGCCGATGCTCACCAGGGTGACGATGACCACGATCGCGCTGAGCGCGGCGCCGGCGTACATGAGCCGGACCGCGTTGCGCACCGAATTCGGCGCCTCCGGGCGGCCCTGCTCCGGCAACTCCGGCGAGGACGACGGGTAAGACTCGTACATGGCTGCTCCCCGTGGGTGGCCAGCCAGTGAGCGGACTGCTCCCCCGGTGAGCTGCGGCCGCCAGCCGGGCCGCATAACTAAGTCCTCCGCCAGGTTACGCCGTCCGGATAGAGCCATTCAGCTTGTTTTGTCTTGCCGGGCCCGAGCCTTAGCCGGAGTTTCCCGGCGCGGTCCAGCCGCCGGCCGTGGCCGGCCTTACCCGTGGCCGGCCTTTTCGCGGGCGGCTATCCGGTGAACCGGGCACTGGGGCCGCCGCGCAGGTGCCCAGGCGGGAGCTTCCGGCCGCACACCACGAGCGCGAGATCCTGGGCGGAGCCAGATACCGGCGTTCCGGACCCGTACGACCAGTCCAGGTCGTCGGCCCGCAATTCGATGCCGGCGAGATCGGTCCCGAAGAACCGGACTGACTTCGCGCCGGTGATGCCATCCAGGACGATCCCCAGGCGTTCGCGGGGAACCCGGCGGCCGAGGCCCAGGGCCACGGTGATGTCCAGCCCGTGGATCACGTCGTGGGTCAGCGCTCCCTGATAGCCGCCGCCGGGTGGCTTCCAGGGGTTCCCCGCGTTGTCCCGGAGGGCCGCGGTCAGCTGGCCGGGCGGGGCGGCCGCGTCCCGGCGGGCGCAGCGGTCGGCCATCCGGTTGAAGTTCCCGCGCGACCTGATCATCTCGAACGCGAACCGCGCGGGTCGGTAGCGGAACGGCATCGTGATGTGCGCGACGACTTCGCGGACCCGCCAGCCGGCACACAGCGTCGGTGAGTCCCACGACTGCGGCGGCAAGCCGGCCAGGATCGTGGCCAGTTCCTGGCGTTCCGCCGCGATCGACCCGGTGATGCCGGCATCCCGTGCCGTCGGGGCGGTCATCGTGACTCCTCGGCGCCGGGGCCGGCCGTCAGGGTCGCGAGGTATCCGGCGAAGCGGTCCAGCGAGGTGAGGAAGCCAGCCTGGGCCTCCGGGGACCGGAACGCCTCGGGCACCCTGACCTGGCGGATCTCGACCCCGGTGCGGGAGCCGCCGAGGTCGGTGAAGCTCACGGTCACCGTCATCCCGGAGTGGGTCTCGGTCCACACAAGCCGCTCCGGCTCCACGATTTCGTCGAACACGGCCCGGGTGGGATAACGGCTGCCGTCGGCATCGTTGATCATGACGGTCTCGAACGCACCGCCCGGGCGCGCGTCCACCGTGATGAGCTCGATCGGGGCGCTGGTCCCGGCCGGTCCCCAGAAGTGGGTGAGGTGCTCCGGCTGGGTCATGCACTGGAACACGAGCTCTCGGGGGGCCTCGAAGGCCCTGGTGAACACGAGTTCAGCCGCGGGTGCCGTGGGGTCGTTCACTGGTCGTTCCTCTCGTTCGGGGCTCCCTGGAGATCGCGCAGGTGAGCGTCGAGCTTGTCGAACCGCTGCGTCCAGACCCGGCGGTTGTCCTCGATCCAGGCGGCGGCCGGATCAAGCACCCCGGCCTCCAGATGGCAGGGCCGGAACTGGGCGCGCCGGGTCCGCGAGATGAGCCCGCAGCGCTCGAGCACCTTCAGGTGCTTGGAGATCCCGGGCAGCGTCAGGTCGAAGGGCGCGGCGAGCTCGGTCACCGTGGCATCTCCCCGCGCCAGCCGGGCCACGATGGCCCGCCTGGTCGGGTCCGCCAGGGCCGTGAACGTGGCATCGAGCTGATCCTGCACCACTGTCATCTGGCCTCCCGCGGACGCTGATCCCTGGCTCTTAGTTCACCACCTAGTTAATTAGCCGTCAAGTTAAATACAGTGAGCGAATCCCCGTGCTCAACGGGCGGCGGGCGGGTGCGCCGGCGTTGACCAGGGCAGCGATGGGGGCCGCGGCGGCCATAGGCAACGTGGCGGCGAGCAGGGCAGCGATGGGGACCGTGGCGGCGAGCAGGATGGCCGCCCCCCCAGGCCATGGCGACCGAGTAGCCGTGCACGGTGGCGCTCACCCGGGCGACCTCCCCACTAACGCCCATCCCCTCGGGGCAGGTCACGTGGTGGGAGTACTTTGCGCAGGTAGGCCGCTGATTCCGCGTAGCCCAGAGCCTCGTAAAAGGGAGCAGCGCGGCGGGTCGCGAGCGCGACCAGCACGCAGTCCCGCCCCGCGGCCCAGGACTCGAATCCGCTCATCAGGGCCCGGCCCAGGCCGCGTCCGCGGTACTCCTGGCGGACGAAGAGCTCCTCGGCCCAGGCCACCGGCCCGTTCGCGTAGAACGTGAGATGCCGGAAGCCGAGCAGGTAGCCGGCGCAATCATCGCCCTCGGCGGCCACGAGGAGGCAGGCGTCCTTTGAGGCAACCAGGGCCGGGTAGGCCTGGTCGAACCTCTCCCTGGCGAACACGAACGACTGCGCGAGCTCACTCGCGAGCACGGCGACGGCGGCGGCATCATCACCGCGAGCACGCCTGATCTGGACCCGCGAACCATCCACCCGCACATGATCTCCCGGGGCCGGACGGCTGTACCGTGCGGTCATGGCTATCTCGTTCAGTGCGGCGACCCTCGAACTGCTGGAAGGGCGGAACTACGCCGTCCTCGCCACCATCAATCCCGACGGCAGTCCGCAGACCTCCGCGATGTGGGTCGGCCGCGACGGGGATGACCTGGTCTTCTCTACCGTCGAGGGCCGCAAGAAACACCGCAACATGCTCCGCGACCCACGAGTCAGCGTCAGCATCCTGGACTCCGCGGACCCGGAGAATTATGTGGAGCTCCGCGGCCGGGTGACGATGACGCCCGACCCTGACCGGCTCCTGCACATCCAGCTGTCCCACAAATACGACGGCACCGATCCCGGCGAGGACAGGCCGGGTGCGCATCGCGTGATCGTGCGGATGACGGTGGACAAGGCAGCCGGCCACGCCGCGTGATCCCTGTGGTCACCCCATGAATGGCGCGCCGACGACCCCCTCCAGCGCCGGCCTCATCGCCCTCTGAGCGGACGCGGCTCGGGAAGCTGCGTTTCCTCGGAGATGCTTGGAATCGGAACGTGATCAGACGATTGGTGTTGCGCCAGCAGCACTGATCGTTTGATCACGCTCGCGGAACGTCCGGCGTGGCGGCACAGCGGCAACACCAATAACAACGGCAACGCAGGCCACGCAGGTGCGGCCGCGCGGAGCCCTGGCGGATGGGCCGACGGCTTCGGTTGTGCCTGGATCAGCCTGGGCGCCAGCGGGCAGGGTCGACACCATGAACAATTCCACCGCACTCGTCACCGGCGCCAACAAGGGCATCGGCAAGGAGATCGCGCGCCAGCTGGCGGGCGCCGGGCTCACCGTCTACGTCGGCTCCCGCGACGCCGGCCGGGGACAGCAGGCCGTCGACGAGATCGGCGGCGGCACCCGCCTCCTCGTCCTCGACGTTACCGAACCCAAGAGCATCGCCGGCGCCGCGCAACAGGTCGACAACCTGGACATCCTGGTCAACAACG
>Ga0187890_10001064_pt1 | contig 19962 bp, 15 predicted proteins | sample June2016WEW_21_1_FD_133005 | JGI IMG/M metagenome (GOLD analysis project Ga0187890, IMG submission 133005) | Peatland microbial communities from SPRUCE experiment site at the Marcell Experimental Forest, Minnesota, USA - June2016WEW_21_10 | ecosystem: Environmental > Terrestrial > Soil >... | reverse complement strand
TGTATTCGGCGCCATAATGCGCTCGATGCTGACGCAGACCACTACGGACCGCGCGGGCATTCGGCTGTCGCTCGAGAAGACCGAGCCGAGGCGCGCCGGCAAGGTTGCTTTGATGAGTCTGAACCACTGCGAAGGGTGACGCAGCATCGCCCCGCCGGCCTCAACCAGCACGCAGTTCCCCGCCAGCCAAAGATTTGCCAGTTGCGTGGGAACAATGGCTCCATCGCGAAAGACATTACCCGCAATTAGTTCAGGATCGAGGCCCGATTGCAACACAGTTTGTGTCTTGGCAGAATTCTCATCACCGATTACATAAATCAAGGGCAGCGCGGCGAGCGATTTTGCGCCCGCGCGATTGGCTTGGTGTACTCTTGCATCCGCTTCGCGCAGCAGCGAGCTCAGATTGATCGCATCAGGCGTATCGAGCCCGGCAGCTTGACCACGGGCTGCGTGCAATCTATGCAAATACCAGAGGATAACGATCGTCGTCAGCGCGCCCAGCAGGCCCAGAATCACACAGAAGAGGATGAGCCTCGTACCCTCGAAATGCAGCGCAAACGCTCCCCGGATTACTAAGGCCATGTAAAGAACAAAGATCAATATCCCAATCAAAACGCGTTTCATACGAAGTTCTCCCGGTGGCTTATTGCACTCTGATAGGCCAGGATTGCGGACGGTTCGTCACCGCTGCGCGCGCTCACGGGCATCGACCGGCCAAGCACCATCAGGTACCCGACGTATGCCATCAGGGTGAGGACAATGAGAACGACGGTCGTGATGGCTAGACGCCGTACCCAGAGATCGCGCTTGGGGGCCTGCGGTGCGACTGGCGCCTGGGCCGGGCGGAAGAGCGCATACGCGCCGCGGATGCGGTTGATTTTTTCCCGGATGCGGTTCAGAATCGCGTGAATCTCCGATGTATCGCCGAAGGCGAAGCGGCCGCGGTAGCCCAGCAGCAGGCATAGCGCGTGCAGTTCCAGCACATCGGCAACTTCGGGCGATTCAGGACGATTGAGCAACTCGGTGACGTTGCGGAAGAAGTACTCGCCTGCAAAATGTCCGCCGAACATCTCCTCCTGCAAGGGGCGCCGAGCCCAGTCAGCGAAAGCTGGGTCTTTGGAATTGAGCACGCTCTCGTCAAGGAACCCAATCATGGCGTAGATAGCCATTTTCGAGACGTCATCGCTGTAGCCCATCGCTGAAGAATCTTTCACTGCGGCGGACATCATCCTGCGCAAAGTGGCGCGGAAGGATTCGGCGTTCTCAACGCGCTGGACAAAAAATCGCGTGCGGAGAATGACCGTAAAGACCTCCTGGAAGGCCATGGCCAGATTACTTGTTTTCATCTCTGCGAGAACAGAAACCGGTGCGGCATTCATTGCGAAGTCTCCGTGATAATGGTGAGATCAAAAGTGGCGTCGCCGAGCTCGCCCGGCAGATAGACACCCACCTGTTTGGTTTGGAGAATATGTTGCCAGCAGGCGCCGCTAAGGGAGACGGAGAAGTAGTGCACATCTGCCTGGGCATGGAGTGCGGCGGGCGGGACCGGAAGGTGCATCAGTTCCAAGCCGGGCAGAGCTCGCTGCACCAGCTTCACCACACCTTCGGCAGAACAGACTTTGACCAGCTTTGGCGTCTGGCGCAGGATGACCGAGTCAATCAGCGGAGTGCGGATGCCCAGCACCCATCGCGCGCGCCGCAGGCAGCGCTCATCCTTGATTTCCGCTGCGTATATGTAACGGTCCGATTTGTGGAACTGGAGCAGGATGGTGTTGGACGGGGCCACAACCTCGAGATAGCGCCGGATGAGCGAGTCCATCTCTTTGAATGTGGCTGTCAGATCCCGATGTTGGTATGTCGGGATCTCGGCGTGGGTGGCCTCAAGAGAAAAGGTGCTTAGCGCACCAGCTAAGCGGGCCAGATCCCTGTAGACCTCTTCGGGATGGCCGCGACGATCCCGAAGATGATGGCGCAGGGCCGGGAGCGCAGAACTGATCGCATGAAGAAACCAATAATTTGCGACATCAAGAGCCGATGTTCCCAACTCGAAGCCTCTGGAGTTGGTTCTATCTCCTCGAGTAGAGACAATCTTCTCCTCGATGGCCTGGGCCAGCCGGTGGAGCAGCAGCACAAGGTTTTCGCATGCTCCGATGCGCAGGCAAGGAGGAATGAAGTCGGGGTCGCTAGCAAATCCTCCCTTGCCGTCTCGGAAGATCCGGGCGATGGGAAACGAAATGCTATCGGCAGAGAGCTGAGCCTGACTCAGGAGGGTAAGATTCTTTCGTGCGAACGAAACGCTGGACTCCCCGATGCCAACCGAGTCATCACGCAGGGTTCGCTGCACTGCGCCGTACCGGGCTTGGTCGCCTCCGGTAAGGTCGCAGTCCAGGCCCTGATCCAGACGCGGTGGAATCGACAGATGAAGGATAATCTCGCTGTCAGTGGAAGCGAAAAGATCGGCGAGTTGCACGGGATTGGGAGCCGAATCGCAGTCGGGCAGATCGAAGATGAGCCCGTCGGGCAAGATGCCGGATGCATAGCTGAGAATGGCAAGACCGTTGCGCAAGGCCTCTGTGTCGAGGGCAAAGTGGAGAAATCCCCAAGGCTCCTGGCGGGGATTGGAGTTTAGAAACCAAAGCGTGTCTTCGAAATACCGGCTTTGTGTCTGAAAGTGGTGGGGGCCGAGATGCATTCCTTCAGACCAGACAACCCGCGATAGAAACTTCATAGCAGGGACACCACCATAGGCTAGAATTGGAGATCGGGTTGACTTTTAAATCGACAAAAGGCAAACCCTGGCGTCAGCAGCTTGACCTTCCTCGATACAGGCTTCCGGTCTCCCGGAGATCACTCAGAGAATCTTCGCTGAGTCTATTCGTTCGGTGGCTCACGGTGCAACCGAGCTTTTTTGGATGAATTGGCAAATCGCCTGCAACGGAATGATTTATGCTACCGGCATCACCCTAGAGGTCTGATGGCATGGACAAACCGATGACGCCCGCTGGACCCAACACAAACCCACAACCGGACGACTCACGTTCTGAACAAGACTTCGGTGCAACAGGAGTCTTTGGGGTGGTGAAACCGCTAAAACCCGTAGCGGGGCCCGAATCGGCCATGGGGGCAGCGCCTGCCGAACCGGGGTACCCGGCAGCCGATGCTTCTAAGTCGCCGTCCCCGCATGTGCAACAGCCGGTTCTCAAGCCGGAGCCGGTGGTCCACAAGGTGATCTTCGGTGGTGGCGCGGCGGCAAGATCGCCAGAGTTGCTCGACAGGATGAGAATGACGTCGTCCGAGAAGGCGTCCTTTCGACAGAACTCCCCGGAAAAGCCAGCTTCGCCGGAGCCAATGGCCGGGGGCGGGGGCGACAGTCAAGGGTTCACGCAACTGCTGGGCATGCTACAGGCAGATCGGTCACCGTCCTCGGGTGCTGTTTCAGCAACGTTTTCAACAAGTCAGACGCGCCAGGGGCAAGAACTGACAGGTGTGCCGCAATCTCCGGGTATGCCAGCGTCCGTTGTAGCACCGGCGCAAATCATTCAGCCTGCCACGCCACCAATTTCTCAGGAGCCCGCCACCGCCCCGGCCCCTCAGGGTTCGGGAGGGTTCACAGAGTTATTTCGTGCCACGTCAGCTAGCGGCAGCGAGTCTGGCGGGGGGCAGTCCCAGCCTCTTAGGTCTGGGCCGTCATCTGTCGACGACCGCGCTGCCAAATCCGCTTCGGCTCCGACCGCGAGCATGCCGGGCGCCTTCACGCAGTTGTTTAGCACACTGGGCGCAGCCGATGCGCCTTCGACTGCGCCAATAGAGCAGGGAACTGCAACTTCCTCTGCAAGCGTCCCAGGGTCATTCACGCGTATGTTGTCGCTGGAGCGACAACCGGTTTCAGCCCCCACTCCTTTTGCCTCTGCCGTGGACTACGAAGAGCACAGGCCTGCGGCTGGAAGCCCCGATTACGGCGATACTCCGCAAGCTGCGAGGTCTCTCGAGCAGAACCGCGATCCATTTGCTCCCGCACCGCATACCGAGTCGCAGCCGCTCCAAAGTGCTCCGCCGGCTAGTGGAGTAGGACTCACGCGACTGATTCGAATGTTGGACGAGACGGGAACGCCGCCGCGGCCGATCGAGACTGATTCCCTGGCAGCTCCGCAAGGTGCAGGACCAGGCGTCTGGACCCAGACCTTCGCGTCGGTTGGTGAGTCAGAGAGCCCTACCGCGCAGACAACGAAACCGCCCAAATTGAACTCTGCGCCGCCACCCCCACAAGCGCTCACTCCCCAAGTCGCTCCTTACGGCGCGGCTCCGGCTTCTCCTTCTTCATCAGCCGGACCAAGCGAATTTACTCGAATTCTCGATGCCTCACGAATGCGCGAAATGACCATGAAGAGCGGTCAGGCCCCCGCTGCGCCATCTGCACCTCCGCCCCCGGCGTCGCCGCAAAACTACGCGCTTCCGGCGGTCCCTGTTTATCACGTACCGGCCGTGCAGCCGGCTACGGGCATGCCCGGCTACGCCGGACTCCACCCCTCCGCGCCTCCGGCTGCTTATCCGATGAATTATGTGACTCCACACGCCGGAGGGATGGCTGCACCTGCTGTGCACATGCCGCCCACGCCGAGAATGCCAGTAGTTCCCGTACTCCCGCCGATTCCTGCACCTGCGTCGGCCGCCCCAACGACTCCGGCTCAGCCAGCAGTTGGAAAGCTTCAGAAGTACATACCTCTGCTGCTCATTGTGAACGGTTTTTTGTTCCTCGCGGTTCTTGTTCTACTTATTTTTCTATTTTTGAAGCATTAGAGAGAAAGGTAAGACGCGATGAAAACATTCCACGATCGACGATTGTTGCGGGATGACTTGAAACGGTTATCCAGTTCGATCCAGCAAGGGTCTTGTTCTAGAGGGCGTAGTTGAACACGGTTCATTCTGCTCTGACAGGGCAAGCGCAAAGTTTGCTGATGGAGGCGTTATGCGAACCCGCAAGTTAATCGGTGCCCTGGCTCTCGGCGCGCTCTTTTTGTCGATTCAGACCTTGACCCGCGCTTTGTCCGGTGAGGCGCAGGTCCAATACAACGCTCGATTGAAAGTGATGTCCAAGGCGGATTTGGACCAGCGTCTGCGCGCCCCTTTTGCCGAAGGCGTTGCTCACCCTCCAGGCATTCTGAACTGCAAGCAACTGCTAGCCCGAAAAGGGCAGTTGCCGCAGGCCTCGGGCCAGGAGTTTCAAGCCGAGCGCTCCACGATGGCGGAATGCATCGTCTTTCAGGAGTTGCGCCGCGCTGTTCCCGCTCGTATCTCGTATGTGCATGACCTTGCCTGGGACGAGCATGTGCTTCCTGTGCTGCCTCCCCAACTCGCCATTACAGTCTCGGCTGGGGCGACGCGCGCTGCCGACGTTGCCGCAAATCGAGGCCGTAACTGGCAGGCTCTCGATCCGTCTGTCACAGCCAGCCCGAGTTCGAAGGGAGCTGACGAGATCGTCGTGACAGGAAATGGCTTTAGCGAGCGGCTCGTCCTGTGGGGCCGTGGCGATTTCAAGGGTGACGGTTCCGAAGATCTCTTGGTTCAATCATTTGATACGCTCACCGATGGCACATACCGCAACACTCGCCTCTTTGTGCTGACCCGCCATGCGATAAACGATCGGTTCTTAGTTGTCGGTTCGCCGTTTTGATTACTTCTTTGCGTTCGCGGCGCTGGCTTTCGCGTCTGCGTCCGCTTTTTCCAGTTGAGCTTGGGTCCATGTATTGCGGGAGTCTTGAATTCCCAGTCGGTGGCATTGCGCCGCTGCTTTCGCCCAATCCTTATCTTTCGCGGCTGTACAAAAGGAGGGAAACTGGGAAGTCAGTTTTCCTATGCCCAGATTGAAAGCCATATCGAAGATGGATGCGCAGGCCTCCTCAGGATATGTATTGAAGTCGGTGAAGGTCGTCAGGAGTGTCAATGTAAAATCTCTTACGCGGGCACTCAACAGGTCGTCAATGGCCTTATCCGGAAGATCGAGTTTGGTGAATTGTTTGTAATAAGTGGCGAGTCTTCCGGCCGGTTGTTGGTTAAAGCTATCGAAATCCGTCTTGATCTCGGCAGCGGTTGCCGGGCCAGGAAGCACCGGCGGCTTGGCTGTTGGATTGGGTCGTCTGACAAACGCCAAACTCTGCGCCGCCGTCGCATTAGGCAGCATATTTCCTACTCCTACAGTAACGTTGCCGGTCGTGTCCTCGTACATGTACGAGAACACTCCTTCAAACTCCTTTATCTTCGGCAGATAAGTGGCTGTATTCAGCATTTGCAAACCGCCAAAAAGACTAATGCATTATGTGGACAACATTCTGTCGCAACCCGGCTTTTGAGATGAAAAAAGTATCTTACGGTGAATAGACGAACTGAGGATTATTGGATGACCCCTGTTTTCTTGGTTTCACCGCCAGTAACGGAGTTGTCATTTGAAACATGGTAAACCACCTGAGAATCGTTTAAACCGATTGATAGTGTGCGGGATGTTTGATCGAATTCAACCCCACTTGACTCGAGGGATTGCCAGCAGCTATCGACAAGCACGGATAGCGATTCATGAACAGGTTGTGTGAGCGACAAGACGTGAAGGTACAATTCTTCGCCAGCGCCGCACTGATGCGATCCGCCACTTGGATTGGAAGCGAACGTATCCGTGAAAATCAGCAATTGACCAGGGTTCTCAGCGATGACAGACGCCTCGAAAGGAGGGTTCGATTTTCCCCCAAATAAATCCTTATGAACAAGAGGAACTTGAAATGTCTCTCCCCTCGGCGAAGTTAACACGAATGTAGTAGACCCTGCTTCGCAGCGGAGGACGGCCCGGCCGGACTGAACCGGGTTTATTGCTAGAGTATGGGAATTTGAGGGGTGTCGCTGCGCCTGCACCGGTGGAAAGAGCATGAAAACGCTAGAAACTACAATAACGAATGCTCTCTCAGCCTTGTTCACCAGATACCTCTCAATTGGTACAGGCGTAGACGTCGACCATCATATCAACGTCCATGCGCTTTGAGATAGTTCACACCGCCTGGGCAAGCAGAACAATCAACTCCATCTGTGGATTGAGTAACTCCGCGGGGGCATAGACGGCGAAGTTTCGAGCGCGCTGTACCGATTCCCAGACCGGCCCACCTGCTTCGATGGCGAAGTACTGATGACGCAGTTTCACTGGAATCGAACGCGGTGGCGTGGCAAGGTGTGTCAGTCGCAATCCAGGCAGGGCATTACGGATGAGGGTTTCGAGCTGCGTTGCCGAACAGGCCTTGAGTAGTTTCGGTGTCCGGTCGATCAAATCCGCGTCGCGAATGTCGGCCGAGATGGCGAGATAAAAACGTGACCCCTCAAAGTAGGCGTCCTTCTCAATCGATGTCGCGTAAATCGTATCGCGTACCATCTTGAGCGGCAACGCGACAAAGTTACTGGGCACCACCGTTTCCAGCATGATGCGGATCAGGCGATCCAACTCCCCGAAACAGAGTCCTAGCTGCTCATGGTTGTAGGCTGGCAAGTCCTTTGGAGTGATCTTGTGGGAAAAGGCAGTCAAAGCTCCCGCTAGTTCGGATAATTCAACGAAGAGATCTTCGGGCAGAACATTGTTCGATTCGAGGAAATGGCGCAACAGCGGTATATGGCTGTTGATGGTGTAGAGAAGCCAGAAATTGGCCACATCGGAAGCGGTAAAATCCGCCAAAGACTGATTCTTCTGGCGCCGGCCACTTGACAATTGGCTGCTCCGCGCTACCAGCAGTTCGACCATATTGCTGAGTATGCGTTTAAGAGCGGAGTGGGCATGGATGTCAATGAGCGGAGGGATATAAGCAGGGTCGACCTGATACATGCCAGTCTCTGACCGCAGAATCCGAATGAAGCCCAAAATCACCGAACCTTCTCGGCTTTCTCCCTCGGCAAGAATTTGAAGATTTTTGCGCGCCACCTGGACAGGCTTCTCGCCGCTTCCAGTGTTTTCGTCGCGAACCATCAGTAACTGAGCCAGGAAACGCGTGCTAACCCGCCCCCGATCGACTGATACGTTCATGCCTCCCTGAAGGTACTCGGGCACCGCGAGGAAAAATGTGCAGCCTTGCCGCCCATCCTGGAAGCACTCGTCCAGGATTCGCGCAGATGGGGGATTCTCCGAGGCCGGAATGTCGAGCGGAAGAGCATCGGGGAAGATGCCCGTGGCGCGCGTGATCGCCAGTCGCCCCTCGGAGAGAGCCTTGGTATCGATCTGAATCTCGCGAAAGCCCCAGGTGCGGGCATTCAGGGAATCCAGATAAAATCGGGCGCTATCTTCAACGAAGCGTTCCTGGGCCTGCAAGTGCTGAGGCGAGAGAAAAGTCCCTTTGGACCAAATGACGGGTTGAAGCTGTCGCATTCTTATCAACCTCGGGGTGAGAATCTGATGTTACCGCCTGAGTCGAGACCGTGTCCAAGCCAATTGCCGGGGATCGTTCTCATTGGGGTTTCCTGCAGAGGATGAGCGGTCGGAACGGATCGCGTGGACCAGAAAGCCTGGGTCGGTCCGATGTCGACACACTCCCTCGCAAGGAGTAAACGGCTACAGACGTAGCGAACAGAAGGAGAACAACTATTCATAAGTTCGATGATTTGTTTACCATTGGATGTTCTGGAAGAAAAATTTTCTTGGACACAGCGGCCAACCCGCTGTATGATTGCCGTGTCCAAAATTCCAATATTTTCGGGGGAAGTAAATTCAGTCCTGTTCTTCTTTTGGACAACAAGTCAGTTCCTCGTTTCCCCACATTTCAGGAGCATTATGGCCAGAGAGAGCACACAGCAGACATTGAGTCGCGTCCGGGCACCCCGGGTGCAGATCACTTATGACGTAGAAGTCGGAAACGCCATTGAGATAAAGGAATTGCCCTTCGTGATGGGTGTTCTCGGCGATCTGACTGGACAGCCTGAGAAGCCACTTGCGGCCTTAAAGGATCGCAAGTTCGTCGAGATTAACCCCGATAACTTCGATGACGTCCTCAAAGGTATGGCACCCCATCTGAAGTTCTCCGTTGAAAATAAGTTGAGTTCCGACCCCAGGGCCGGTCAGGTTGATGTCAATCTGCACTTCGAGAGTTTCGAGGACTTTTCCCCCGCCAAAGTGGCGGAACAGGTAGCGCCGATCAAGGAATTGCTCGATCTGCGGACCAGGCTCTCTAATCTGCGGGGAAGCTTGCAGGGCAACGATCAGCTCGATCAAGCGCTCTTCGACGCGGTTTCAAAGACAGAAGAACTGGGGAAATTGAAGGCAGAGCTTGGCAGCAAGGCGGAGGGGGACAAACATGAGTAGCCCGGCGAATCAGGCGGCGGCTCAGTCCGGCGCAGCACAAACAACCGAGGTGTCGCTGCTCGATCAAATCGTCTCTCGTGGGCGCTTCGGCTCGGACACAATTGCGCAAGAACGCGGCAAGGACATGGTGAAGGAGTTCATCAACCAGGTCCTTGAAGGGCATATGACCCTTACCCGCGATGCGGAAGCGACCCTTGGTGCGCGTATCGCCGAGATTGACAGGTTGGTATCGCTGCAACTGAACGAGGTGATGCATAATCCCGCCTTTCAAAAGCTGGAAGCTACCTGGCGAGGAATCCATCACCTGGTCACGGAGAGCCAAACCAGCGACATGCTGAAGATCAAGCTGCTGAACGTAGGCAAGAAGGATCTTCTCCGCGATCTGCAGCGCGCGCTGGAGTTCGATCAGAGCGCGCTCTTCAAGAAGGTCTACGAAGAAGAGTTTGGGGTATTTGGCGGCGCTCCCTTCGGCGCTCTTGTGGGCGACTACGAATTTGGACGTGGCGGCGAAGACATCGAGTTACTGGAGAAGGTTGCGCAGGTTGCCGCAGCGGCGCATGCACCCTTCCTCTCCGCAGCCTCGCCTGAGATGATCAACCTGTCTGAATACTCCCAACTGGGGGGGATTCGCGATGTTTCAAAGGTCTTCGACAGCACCGAGTATGCGCGGTGGAAGGGATTCCGGTCTTCGGACGACTCCCGTTACGTAGCTCTTACCCTGCCTCACGTCCTGTTGCGCGAGCCGTACGGCAAGAATACTAAACAGATTGACGAGTTTGCTTACGAAGAGGGTGTCGACGGCAAGGATCACTCAAAATATCTATGGGGCAACGCCGCTTACTCATTGGCAGGCAGGCTGACCAACTCCTTTGCCCGCTTTGGCTGGTGCGCCTCGATTCGCGGCGTGGAAAACGGCGGGCTGGTGGAGGCTTTGGCCACTCACAACTTCCGCACCGATGAGGGCGATCTGGCACTGAAATGTCCCACGGAAGTCGCGATCACCGACCGCCGTGAAAAAGAGTTGGCCGATCAGGGATTTGTGCCGCTGGTGCATTGCAAGGGCATGGACTATGCGGCCTTCTTCAGCGTACAGACCTGCAACAAGCCCAAGCTGTACGACAAGCCGGAGGCCAATGCCAACGCCAGGCTGTCGGCGCAGTTGCCGTATATGCTGGCAATGTCCCGTTTTGCGCACTATCTAAAGGCGATGATGCGCGACAAACTCGGCAGCACCATGAGCCGAACCCAGGCCCAGCAATTCCTCAATCGGTGGATATCGAATTACGTGCTGGCAAGCGACAACGCATCCCCCGCGGCTAAGTCCGAAAAACCGCTCCGCGAGGCTCGCATTGATGTAATGGAAATCCCTGGAAAGCCTGGAGCGTTGCGCGCCGTGGCCTTTCTGCGTCCCCACTTCCAACTTGATGAACTCACTGTCTCCCTGAGGCTTGTAGCGGATCTGCCAGAACCAGCGGGGAAATAGATCGACAGCTTCATAGCTCTCGAACCCACAATCCACAACCGGCCTTTGAATGGGCCAATATGAAAGGATTCTCACATGGCAGTTGATTTCTTTTTGGATCTACAAGGCGCTGGAATTCAAGGCGAATCGGTCACCAAGGGCTTCGAGAACCAGATTCAGCTTCTTTCCTTCAGTTGGGGTGGAAGCCAGGTATCTTCAGTCGCTGGGACCGGCGGTTCCGGTGCGGGTAAGGTTGACTTGGCCGACCTGAGCGTTATGAAGCATCTTGATTCCGCAAGCCCCCTGATCTACAAGAACCTTGCCGCGGGCACACACCTTCAGACTGCCACATTGAGTGCGTCGAAGGCTGGCGCCGGCGGCACCAGCGGCGGCAGCGTGGCGTTTCTCAAAATCACCTTAGGCGAACTGTTTGTAACATCAATGCAACTGTCCGGTTCGAGCGAGCTCCCGACAGAGAGTGTCTCGTTCAGCTATAACACGATCAAGTACGAGTACAGCAAGCAGGACGATCAAGGTAATCTCGCTTCCACCGGTGCGATCACCTACGACCTCAAGACCAACCAACTCACCTAAGTTCGCTTGGGTTTTGCAGCGAAGGCAGGCGGCTAGTAGCCGAAGAGCGCATGGCGACGAGTGGAGTCCCAATCCACTCGTCGCCATGCGCTATCACCTGTAGACTGTCCAGGCAGCAGTATTCTCTGGACAATCATTACGGACGCCGATTAATTCGCGATCAAGAAGGGTCCGGATGAATGTTAGGACAGTGCTGTACCGGATGCGCCGCCACAAACCTTCTCCGTTCAACAACACCTTCTTGAAAGATGCTTTGATCTGCTGTTCTAAATGCGGCGCTGTTGTGGGCACTTCATCTGCCGCCGGTGGCTCGGAGAATCTGAAGACGTAAATCACTATGCTGTGGGAATGAATGCCCCCTCACGAGGAGAGATGACACCACTTGCGCTTTACCGCGAAGGAAAACTGCGGGAGGCCATCAAAGTGCTTGGCGACGAGTTGAGGTCCAATCCTCTCGACCCCAAGCGCCGCACGTTCCTGTTTGAACTTCTGGTCTTTGCCGGCGAGTATGACCGTGCAGAGAAGCAGCTGGATCTTCTGGCGGGAGCAAATGCCGGGGCAGCCGCGGGAACTCTGCTCTACCGAAGTGCTCTGCACGCCGAGCGCACCAGACAAGCCATGTTTTTGAACCATGAGGCGCCTCCACTGACAAAAGAGACCGTTCATGGCGGCGAGTGGAATGGAAAGCCGTTCACCGAGATCGGCGATTCCGATCCGCGAATTGGCGCGAATCTAGAGGTCTTCATAGCCGGCAGTTATACCTGGATTCCTGTTCACTATCTTCGCAAACTCGAAATCCAGCCTCCCGCAAACCTGCGCGATCTGATGTGGGCACAGGCTCGCGTCGAGACCAGCTCCGACTTCCGCTTGCAGGAGCTTGGCGAAGTCCTTCTTCCGGTCCTTTGTCCTCTTTCTTTCCGCCACGCGGATGAATCCGTCAATCTGGGCCGCGAATCGGTCTGGGAACCGGACGACAATGTTGGCGAAGTCCCCTATGGCGCCAAGATGATGCTCATCGACAAAGTCGAGGTGCCGCTGCTCGAGATTCGCAGCGTGGTCTGGTCCGCTCCCGAAAAGGAGTCTCAAGATGCCTCTGCGTGAGGATTTGCTTGAGCCGATTGCAGGATCTAACCCTTCAGGCGTGGACCTTTACTACGACAAGGTCTTCGACCAGATTAAGGAAGCGCGCAGAGAAGACGAAGACGATCTTCCCGAAGGAGCCTGGGAACGAGCCCAAAAGAAGAAGGCCGATTATCGGGCGGTGATCAAACTGGCTGGCGATGCGCTGGCCAAAAAAAGCAAGGATCTTCGGCTCGCGGGCTGGCTCGTCGAGTCGCACATCAGGACCGAGGGTTTTCAAATACTCGGGCCCGGTATAGAACTCCTTCGCTCGCTGCAGGAGAACTTCTGGCCCACCCTCTATCCCATCATCGAAGAGGGCGGAGACCTGGAGCTGCGCGTCATTACGGTTGAGACGGTGGCAGGTCTGATCGCTGTCGCCGCTCGCAAAGTGCCTCTTACCAAGAGCGGACTGAGCCACGAGGATTATCTTGCGGCCCAGGTCGTCGGGTATGAGAAAGACGCAACCACGGATGCAAAGCGAGAGGTTCGCAAGGATGCCGTCGATCATGGCCGTCTGACGGCTGAAGATTTCGATCATGCCTTTGCAGCCACGCCTAAGAGCTTTTACGTGGACGCGAATACAGCGCTCACAGCGTCGATTGAGGCCGCACAGCGACTCGATGATTACGCGCAGGAGACCTACGGCGACAACGCTCCAATCCTCTCGAAGCTGCGCGGCGCGCTGACGGAGGTGCATCGAGTTGCGGAATTTCTGCTCAATGAGCGGCGCAAGACTGAGCCTGATCCGGTGCCGGTGGTCGAGACCGCGGAGCCCGGCACTGCGGCTGAAACAGGAGAGCCCAGCCTGACCGAAGACGGGGCGGGGAACGAAAACCAGGCTGAGCGAGGTCGGCATGGAGCCGCCTCATCCTGTCACGTAGCCCAAATTTCCGACGCCTACGCATACGTAGTGGAGTGCGCGGAGTTCTTGTTTCAGAAAGACCTGACCTCCCCGGTCCCCTATCTTGTCTGTGCCGGATTGCGGCTGGGTGAAACCCGCATGCAAGGGCCAATACCCGCGCCAGGCTTTGCGGTGGGTCCAACTCCCGAAATCCGGCAGTCGCTACGCACTTTGGCCAGCCAGCAGGCATGGCAGGCATTGATGAGTGCTTCGCTCCCGATTCTGGCGAGCGAGTGCGCGAGGGCGTGGCTCGATCTGCATCGCTACATCTGGCGCGCGGCGAAGGAGACTGGGGCGAATGCGATCTCGGCTGCCGTGGCGGGAACGGTGCGAAGCATACTTGTAGTTCGGCCCGAGCTGCGCCACTGGACTCTTGAGGACGACACCGGGGCCGCGAATCCCGAGACGCAGAAGTGGCTTGATACAAGCGTTCTTCAATAAAGTTGGTTGTATTCATAAGTTTTGAAAGGGCGCGGCTTGGCGCGACATGTTTGGCCATTGAGGGAAATCTTTCAGCTAGCTCAAAGTGACACCGGGAGGGTGAGATGGCCAGGAATAAGTTGGATATTCTCGTCACGCAGTCGCTCGTCGATCGTCTGGTCGATCGCGAGCACTGGCCCGAAACGCGTGCCGCGTCGATCGCAATGTACCGCGACTCACTCAAGCGAGATGTTGAGTGGCTACTGAATACCAGGAAGCCCGTCACGCCGGAGTTGGAGTCTTATCCCGCTGTAGCTTCTTCGGTTTTCAACTATGGGCTACCGGACCTGCAAACCTTCGATGGTTCCGCGGGTAAGGAGCACAACTCCCTGAGAATTGCCCTGGAAATGTGCATTCGAACCTTTGAACCCAGGATCAGTCACCCGCGTGTCTACCTCGCCCGATCGGATTTGCTGGTCCGAAGCTTGAGATTTCATATCGAAGGGCAGATCACTTACGAAAACATGGACGAGGAGATTAAATTCGATACGGTGCTGGAGTTGATCAGCGGCGGATACGAGGTGAAGTAAGGGTATGCGCGAGGGCCTACTCGAATACTACGAGCGCGAACTGACCTATCTGCGCCAGATGGGCGCTGAGTTTGGGCGTAAGTATCCGAAGGTTGCCGGCAGGCTTCTGCTCGATCCAGATCGTTGCGACGATCCGCACGTGAGTCGCCTCCTCGAGGGCTTTGCGCTGCTTGCCGCTCGCGTCCATCGCAGAATCGACGACGATTTTCCAGAGATTTGCGAGTCCCTTACCCGAATCATCCATCCCGGCTATCTTCGTCCCATACCTTCCATGACCATCGTGGAGTGCCAACCGGACCCCGCCCAGGGCAAGAAGACCGCAGGCATGCGCATTCCGCGAGGAACGCCGCTGGTGACCAAGGCCACGGTCGAGGGCTTGGCCTGCCGTTTTCAAACCGCCTATGACGTGGATCTGTGGCCGTTTTCGGTGGTCGCGGCGGAGTGGCGGCAGCCGGAGCGGATGCAGCGTCCCCCGCGCGCGACAGTCGGAGTACAGGCAGTCGCGGCTGCCCGTCTGCGGCTTCGCTGTCAGATGGACGTCGTGTTCACAGGGCTTCCGCTCTCCCGTTTGCGATTTCACCTGGCAGGGGATGCAAGTGTCGTTTATTCGCTCTATGAGCTGTTTTCCGATCGATGCATCGAGATACAGCTTCGCGATCCCAACGATGAAAGGAAGCTGATCAGCCTGGAACCATCGCATTTGCACCCAGTGGGCTTCGACGCCGAAGAGAGCTTGCTACCTTTCGTGCGGCGCTCCATGGATGGCCACCGTCTTCTGCAGGAGTATTTTGCATTTCCAGAGAAGTTTCTCTTTTTCGATCTCGATGGCCTTGAACCATTAGCGCAGTCGGGCTTTGGCGAAGAAGCCGAAATCGTCTTTCTCTTCTCAGGCTTCGAGCGCTCCGAGCGGCAGCAGGTCATGGAACTCGGCGTCAACGAGCGGACCTTCCGCCTCAGTTGCACCCCGGCCATCAATCTTTTTCCGCTGATGTGTGAGCCGATCCTTGTCAGCCAAACGCGTCACGAATACACTATCGTTCCAGACAATCGGCATTCAACCGTGATGGAGATTTTCAACATTGAAGAGGTGGTCGCGACCAATCCAAAACTGCGAAAATCCGTCGTGCTGGAGCCCATGCATGCCTACCGTCACCAAACCCGCGCCCGCGAGGATCTCGCATTTTGGGTGGCAACGCGGCACCTGAATGAGTTTAACGAGCGGGAGCCCTCGACGATGACCATTTCGGTGGTCGATCTAACCGGTTTTTTCACCGAACCCGAGGCGGATGTCTTGATGGTGCAAGCGCTTTGCACAAACTTTGATTTGCCCTCCCGCTTTCACTTCGGATCCGAGGCCGGCGATTTCGAGGCGACCGGCTATGCGGCAGCCAAGACAGTGACCGCATTGCGGCGCCCCACTGCCAGCATTAATCCGCCCGGCGGGCAAGACCATCTATGGCGTCTGATTTCGTTGTTATCCTTGAACTATCTATCTCTCAACGAAGGCGGCCGCACAGCCCTGCAGGAGATACTTCGATTGCATAATCATTCGGATTCCGCGGCCAGCGAAAATGAGGTGGGATCGATTTTGAAATTGGATTATGCGCCTGGCTTTGCCCTGGTCAATTCGGCTTATGGACTTATCCCCGCAAGGGGAATACAAGTGGAAATGGAGTTGGACGAACAACAATTCGCTGGAAGCGGCGCTTATCTCTTTGCTGCCGTACTCGATCGGTTTCTTGCCGGTTACGCTGCAATCAACAGCTTCTCGCAACTAACCGCACGAAGCAACCTGAGAAAGGAGGCGATGGGTAAATGGCCGCCAAGAGCCGGTACTCAAGCCCTGCTCTGACCGGGCAGATAACAATGGACCAGGTAGCACTTTGCAACATTCGCAAGATGCTCGAAGAGGAGCCCTTCCGCGTGCACTTCTTTCAGGCTGTGCGCATGCTCCAAAGGATGGCACACGATCTCAAACCTGTGGGATATTTTGTCACTCCTCGCGGCGAAACAATTCGCTTCTCAGCACGTACGTCACTTGCATTCCCAGCAAGCGAAATCTACGATCTGCAACCGATGGAAAACGGCCAGATAGGAATGACCGTCGAGTTCATGGGCCTCTGCGCTGCGATCTCTGTCATGCCCGCTCCATATACTGAGTTTTTACTGGCACGGGCTCGAGAAAAAGACCATGCCATGGAAGACTTTCTTAACATCTTTAACCATCGCATGATCTCATTCTTCTACCGTGGCTGGGAAAAGTATCGCTTCTTCATTGAATATGAACGATCGGGACGCGACAGGCTTTCTGCACGGTTGTTGGACCTGCTGGGCCTGGGCACTGAAGGCCTGCGTGGCCGTAGCGGAATTCCAGACGATGCGTATCTGTATTATGTGGGTTTGTTGGCGCGTCATGTGCGTTCAGCGGCCTCGCTTGAGCAGATTCTGTCAGACTACTTCGGCGTGGATGTGCACATTCAGCAATTTGCTGGCGCCTGGCGGAAGCTCAAACCCGAGAATCAAACCTGCTTCACGGGCCTCGGTGGAAACAGCGAACGTCTCGGCGTGGGAGCCGTCGCAGGAGATGAGGTCTGGGATCATCACGGACGCATTCGCATCTCTTTCGGCCCGATGGGCTTCGAGAAATATCTGAGATTTCTACCCGGCAAAGACGCGTATCACGAACTGGTAGCGTGGCTGAAGTTTTACTCGAATGGAAGTTATGAGACAGAGGTTCAGTTGTTGCTGGCGCGGGAAGACGCCCCGCCCTGTGAACTGGGGTCGAGTGGAGAAATGCGCCCGCAACTTGGGCTGGTAAGCTGGTTGAAAACCAGACCCCTCGAGCGCGATCCAGCGGATGCGACTTATCTGGTGAATTAGCAAGAATGTAATTTGGAGGAACGTCGAAACTGTGAGCACAAACCTGAAGGCCTTGATCGATAAGCTGAATGACACTACCAGGCGTAACCTCGAAGCCGCTGCCGGCCTATGCGTCGCGCGGACACACTACGACATCGAAATAGAACATTTCCTCTTGAAGACTCTCGATAGCAGCGACAATGACATCGGCGCGATCCTCAAGCACTTTGGAGTCGATCGATCGCGCTTGACCAGAGACCTGGAGCAGAGCCTCGATTCGCTCAAAAGGGGCAACGCGCGCTCGCCCGCTTTCAGCCCAACCGTGGTCAAGATGCTCTCCGAGGCCTGGACCGTCGCCAGCATAGACTTCAACGCGGGAAATATCCGCACCGGCTTCGCCCTCCTCGCATTGCTCGGCCACGACGAGCTAGCTCGTGTCGTGAAAGATATTAGCAAAGAGTTACATCTCGTTAACGTAGACGGCCTCCGCAGCGCGTTCTACGACATCGTAGCTAAATCGAATGAAACGCAAACCAGCATCGGCGCCGCGGACCAAGGCAAAGACGAACACAGAGGTAGCGGCGAGGCTGCCGCACCCGGTGCCAGAGGCGGCAAGACGCCTCATCTCGATAAGTACACGGTCAACCTGACCGCGAACGCCAAAGCGGGTAAGATTGACCCGGTCCTCGGCCGCGATCAGGAAGTCCGACAGATGATCGATATTCTGATGCGTCGTCGACAAAACAATCCGATCCTTACGGGCGAGGCGGGTGTCGGAAAGACAGCAGTCGTCGAGGGCTTCGCCAACCGCGTTGTCAGCGGGGATGTGCCGCCGGCCTTGAAGGGAATCCATATTCACACACTTGATCTCGCGCTTTTGCAGGCGGGCGCGGGAGTGAAAGGCGAGTTTGAAAACCGGCTCAAGGAACTTATCAACGAGGTGAAATCCTCGACTGAGAAAATTATTCTCTTCATCGACGAAGCTCATACCATGATTGGCGCGGGTGGCGCGGCAGGACAGAATGACGCGGCAAACATTCTTAAGCCCGCCCTGGCTCGCGGCGAACTGCGCACGATCGCCGCAACCACATGGTCCGAATACAAGAAATACTTTGAAAAAGACCCGGCACTGGCAAGAAGGTTTCAGGTCGTCAAGGTCGAAGAGCCCACTGAAGAAGTCGCCTGCACCATGCTGCGCGGCATCAAAGCATCGCTTGAGAAGCATCACAACCTGCGCATTCTTGACGAGGCAATTACCGCTACAGTTAAGCTATCCCACCGCTATATCGCGGGCCGCCAGCTTCCTGATAAGGCAGTTAGCGTACTAGACACGGCCTGTGCGCGCCTTTCGCTGGGCCAGAACTCGACGCCGGCCTTGCTTGAGGATATACTGCGCCGCATCGACGCGTTTGAAGTTCAACGACGGGTCCTCGAACGCGAAACGAAGATAGGCGCAGACCACGCGGAGAAGCTACTGGAGATTGAAACTCAAATCGCGGTCGCGGCCGAGAAGCGGGATACTCTCAACGAACAATGGGAGAAAGAAAAGGCGCTGACCGGCAAGATTCGCGAGTTACAGGAGAGTCTTGTATCGCCTGATAGTAAAACAGTGGAAGCTTCCGTCAAAGAGAGCGAAGTTAGGATCGAACTATCCAAGCTTGAAGTCGAGTTAGCTGCGCTGCAAGGTGACCACGGCATGATGCGCGTCTCGGTTGATGCGCAGATCGTCGGCGAAGTGATCTCCGCCTGGACAGGCATACCACTCGGCAAGATGGTCCGCAACGAAATTGAAACGGTACTTACGCTGGATGAGCATTTGAAGAAGCGCGTAATCGGCCAGGATCATGCACTTTTTGCGATTGCGCAGAGAATCCTCACGTCACGAGCTAACCTCGATGATCCAGTCAAACCGGTCGGAGTCTTTTTGTTAGTCGGACCCAGCGGAGTTGGAAAGACAGAGACGGCGATCGCGCTTGCAGATGTTCTCTATGGCGGCGAACGCAACATGATCACCATTAACATGTCGGAGTTTCAGGAAGCTCATACAGTTTCAACCCTGAAGGGATCCCCTCCGGGATACGTTGGCTATGGCGAGGGCGGCGTGTTAACCGAAGCAGTAAGACGCAGGCCCTATTCGGTTGTGCTGCTCGATGAAGTGGAGAAAGCGCACCCCGATGTATTGGAGCTCTTCTTTCAGGTATTCGACAAAGGGAGAATGGAAGATGGAGAAGGTCGCGAGATTGACTTCCGCAACACAATCATTTTACTGACAACCAACTCGGCAACCGAAACGATAATGAAACTCACCGCCGACCCGGAGACGACGCCTGACAGTCAAGGCATGGTGCTTGCGTTGAAGCCAGAGTTGAACAAGATCTTCAAGCCGGCGTTTCTTGGCAGGCTTTTGATAGTGCCGTATTTCCCGGTGCGTGATGAAGCTCTCAAGCAGATTATTCGCCTCAAGTTGGGCAAGATTCAGAGACGCCTGGCGGAGATGCACAAGATCACTCTTGAATACGATGACGTGCTCCTGAACGAAGTGGCCAGCCGCTGCACAGAAGTGGAAAGCGGTGCGCGGAACGTCGATAACATTCTGTCTAACACGATGCTGCCCGATCTATCGCGCCAGATTTTATCTCGACTGGCAGAAGGCTCCACCGCGGATAAGGTAAGTATCTCGGTCAAGGACGGAATGATG
>Ga0187890_10001063_pt1 | contig 20020 bp, 20 predicted proteins | sample June2016WEW_21_1_FD_133005 | JGI IMG/M metagenome (GOLD analysis project Ga0187890, IMG submission 133005) | Peatland microbial communities from SPRUCE experiment site at the Marcell Experimental Forest, Minnesota, USA - June2016WEW_21_10 | ecosystem: Environmental > Terrestrial > Soil >... | reverse complement strand
GGCGCCGCACTACCAGATCGTATTGACGCGGGAAGGTGCGCTCGACACCATGACGATAGAGATCGAGCTGGCGTCGGGCTCCCGCGATACGGACGCCGGCCGCGGCCGCAAAGCCGAAGAAGTGCGGCAGCACATCAAATCGCTGATCGGCGTCACCTGCCATGTTGCCGTCAAGACGCCGGGCGAGCTGCCGCGCTCGCAGGGCAAAGCCGTGCGGGTGATAGATCGGCGCAACAAGGCCAATTGATCGCGCGCGTTTGCGTTGCGGGAGCAGCCGGTGCGATGTCGAACCGCTGGCGCTATTCCTGGGATACGGGTGGATCCATATCATCGGCCCAGGTAACGCTCGGCTTCGGATAGCGGCGCAGCAGTCGATGTACGAGATTGACGTGCTCGGCCTCTTCCTCGACCAGCTCCGCCGCCATCGTCTTGACCTTCGGATCTTTTGCCGTCTCGACGATGGAGGTGAAATAGGCCAGCGCTCGCTTTTCGCCGGCGAGTGAGAGCTGCAATGCATGCCAAGGCGTCATCATGTAGTGCGCGGAACCGAGTTCGGCCTCTTCCGGGCTTTCTCCTCGTTCAAAGTTTGCAATCTGGCGGGCGCGAGTGACGACGTCGAAATCGCCGGCGAGACGACGGATTTCCTCGCCGTGGATGCCTTCGGCGCGGGCTAGGTCGCGGAAGACCTTGACCAGTTCCGGATTGTTGTGGGTTTCCATCTGATCGGCCAGCAGATTGTAACGCTCGACCGCGTCGATCTCGATCTGATAAGCGACGCTAAGCAGATCGTTGAGGCTGGCGACCTTTGGAGTGCCCGGCGTCTTGGTCATAGCTCGAAGCCCTTCTCCAGCTGCGACAGATCGGTGTCGCTTGCGCCGACTGCGGGTTGAAACGGCGCGCGATTGCCGCGGTACAGAATGCCGATGTTGAAACCGTCGTCGGTCATGAGCCGGCGCGCCGCTTTGCCCTGATCGGCGGTTGGGCCGACCGAGGCTGGGTGCACTTGCTCCTTCCACGCCTTTTCATCGGGGCGAAAGGTCACGCAGGGGCTGAGGATTTCGACGAACGAGAATCCCGGGTGCTTGATCGCTTCGGCCAACACGTCGGCGGTTTCGTTCGGTTCGCCGGAGAAGCAGCGGGCGATGAAGTTCGCGCCCGAGGCGAGCGCAACGACCAGCGGATGGAAAGGCCGCACCCCAGTGCCGCCCGGCGACAGCGCGGTGTCGAACTCCGGCTCGGTCGTGGGCGACGGCTGGCCCTTGGTCATGCCGTAGATGTGGTTGTCCATCACCACATAGGTCATGTCGATGTTGCGGCGGCAGGCGTGCAGGAAATGGTTGCCGCCGATCGAGTACCCGTCGCCATCGCCGCTGGCGACCACGACGGTGAGGTCGGGCCGCGTCACTTTCAGCCCTGCGGCGATGGCGAGCGAACGGCCATGCACGCCGTGAAAGCCGTAACAATTCGTATAGGCGGGAATGCGTGACGAGCAGCCGATACCGGATACGACGACGATCTGTTCGGGTGGCAGACCCAATTGAGCGAATGCGCGCGTGAACGACATGAGCACGTGATAATCGCCGCAGCCGGGACACCAGATCGGCTTCACGTCGGATTTGTAGTCTGCCGGCTTGGTAGCCAAGCGCGTTTCAACACTCGACATGGTTATCTCCATTCCGTAATGGCGCGATGGATTTCGCCGGCCGTGATCGGCAGTGGCCCCGGCCGGTTGAACACCTGAACCGGCGCCGGCAGGTCGTAGTGGGCCCGCAGGTATTTGTGAAACTGGCCGCCATGCGTCTGCTCGACGACCAGAATGCGTTTGACGCCTTCAAGGGCGGCTGCCATCTGTTTCGGCCGGGCCGGCGCCAGCAGGCGCGGCGCGACGACGCGGGCGTCGAGTCCTTCCGCCGCCGCGCGTCCGATCGCTTCGCGCGCAGCCCCCGTGAGCGATCCCCAGGTGATGACCGCGATATCGCCGGTGCCCGCGACACTCGCCCAATGGTCGCCAAAGTTGAAGTGTTCGAGCTTGTCGCGCCGCTTGTCGAGCTGGGTCAGATGGTCCGCGGCTCCGCTGGTTGGGGTCCCGCGCTCGGAATGGGTGAGGCCGTCGGCCGTGTATTGACCGCCGCGCAGTCCCGGGATGGCCATCGGCGACACGCCGTTGGCAGCCATGGCATAGCGCTTGTAGGAGCCGGCAATGTCGGTGGCGACTGTGCGTGCGCCGATGAACGCGACGTCGGCGGGCCGTTCGATCGCGGCGCGTGACTGCCCCATGAACTGGTCGGACAGGATGATGACCGGGGCTTGCAGCGTTTCCGCGAGATAGGTCGCCCATTGCGTGGTGAACATGCAGTCGCCAACCGATTGTGGCGCTAGTACGAGATGCGGCGCGTCGCCGTGCAAGCCATAGACGGCGATGTTCAGGTCGGCTTGTTCGGATTTGGTGGGAATGCCGGTCGACGGACCGCCGCGCATAACGTCCACGACCACGACTGGGATTTCGGCAGAGGTGGCGAGGCCGAGTGCTTCGATCATCAGCGAGAGTCCGGGCCCCGAGGTCGCCGTCAGCGCGGGCGTGCCGCCAAAGGATGAGCCGATGATCATGTTGATTGCGGCGAGCTCGTCTTCAGCTTGCAGCAGTACCCCGCCGACCTTGGGAAGGCTCGGAGCGAGCCATTCGAGAATTTCAGTCGCCGGCGTGATCGGATAAGCGGCGGCAAAGCGAATGCCGCCGCGGATGGCGCCGAGCGCGGTTGCCTCGTTGCCCGACAGAAGCCATCGGCGGGCGGGGTTCGGACTGGGTGCGGCGAGTTGCTTGCCGAAGACGATGCCCGCTGCCGCGCCGAATCCGACTTTGATGCCGGCGAGGCTGGCCTCGATGGCGGCCGGCCCCTTGTCGGCGAGACGCTTTTCGATGGGCGAAAACACCTGCTCGGTGGTAAAGCCCAGCAGGCGGCTTGCGATGCCGAGCGCGATCATGTTGGGGCGCCCTTCGGGAATGGCCTTGGCCATGTCCTTCATCGGCACATCAACCACGCGGGCGCCGTTTTGGGTCACCATCGGCGGCGGCTCGCCGCCGCGGGGATCGCTGATCACCAGGGTCTGCGGTCCGACCTTAATTTCGGCGCCGAAACGGTGGGCGTTCAACCAGTCGATGCCGATCAGCAGGTCGAACTGGTCGGGTAGGCATTCGACCGGGTGGACAGCCAGGCGGAGCAGCCCTGCCGCCTCACCGCCGCGGATCTGGGGGCCCAGGGTGCGGGTATAGAGCCCGTGCCACCCGGCGGCGCTGGCCGCTTCAAGCAGAGAATCTCCTGTAGTCAGAGCGCCGGCGCCACCGCTGCCGACGATTGCGATCGATATGCTCGGCGAAGCTGCCATGGTCGTCATCTCCTGATCCGAGCCCGCCCAGCGGGCGCCGCCAACATGTATTTAAGTACTAGAATACGATTTTTTTGCTTTTCCTTGACCTTGGTCAAGGCCAACCCAATGGTCTTCGGACGAAGAATGAACATAGAATAAGGCCGCGTGCCAGTCCGCCGATGGGCTTGCCGGGCAAGCTGGAGATCAACCCATGAGCGCCAAGCCAGTTCGTTGGATGATGACGGGCGCGCGCAAGCCTATGGTGGCGATGGAATTCGAAATTGGCAAGCTGGGCCCCGATGAAGTCCTTGTCGAAATCGCCGGTTGCGGGGTGTGTCACACCGATTTGGGCTACTATTACGATGGCGTGCGCACCAAGCACGCGCTGCCGTTGACGCTCGGGCATGAGATCAGCGGCCGTGTCATCGATTCCGGCGCGGATGTGCTCTGGTGCACCGATCACGCCGTGATCATCCCGGCGGTCATTCCGTGCGGCCACTGCGATGCCTGCCAGCGCGGCAAGGCGACGATCTGTCCGAACCAGAAGATGCCGGGCAACGATATTCACGGTGGCTTTGCTACCCACATCATCGTGCCGGCGCGCGGACTGTGTGTTGTTGATGAGCGCCGCCTGGCGGCGGCTGGAATCGAACTGGCCGATCTCTCCGTCATCGCTGATGCGGTGACTACGCCCTATCAGGCGGTGGTGCAGGCCGGCGTCACCACCGGAGATCTTGTCGTCGTCAACGGTGTTGGCGGCGTCGGCGGCTATGCGGCCCAGATCGCGGCCGCCTTGGGCGGCGTCGTTGTCGCAATCGACGTGAACGACGAAAAACTCGCCGCGATGAAGGGGCAGGGCGTCTCGCTTACCCTGAACGCCAAACAGATGACGCCGCGCGACATCAAGGCGGCGATCCAGGCCTTCGCCAAGGAACGCGGCCTGCGCCAGACCGAGTGGATCATTTTCGAATGTTCCGGCACCCGCACTGGGCAGGAGACCGCGTTCAGTCTGCTTAATCACGGCGCCACGCTCGCCGTTGTCGGATTCACCATGGACAAGGTCGAGGTGCGGCTCTCGAACTTAATGGCATATCACGCGCGGGCGATCGGAAACTGGGGATGTCCGCCCGATCTCTATCCCGAGGCCTTGGAACTCGTGTTGAACGGCCGCGTCAAGGTCACGACATTTATCGAGAAACATCCGCTCAGCGAGATCAACCACGTGTTCGAGGTAGCCCATGCCGGGGCACTCAAGCGCCGTGCCGTTCTCATTCCTGCATCGTGAGGAGCTCTCCATGACTGTCGAAGCAGCCCGCGTCATCGCCGAGCCAAAATCCGAGCCCAAGGATCACAATCTCGTCATCGAGGCTGTGCGCGAAACGGTTTCCAAAGGCGTGCACTACGAGAAGCGCCCAGTGAAAGGGACGGACGGCGAGCCGGTGGCCGGGCTGTTCAACGCCTGGATCACGCTCGACAACCCAAGCCAGTTCAATTCCTACACAACCGATATGGTGAAGGCGACCATTCTGGCTTTTCGCGCCGCGAGTGCGGCGCGCGACGTTGTTGCCGTGGTCTTTACCGGCGCCGGCGACAAAGCTTTTTGCACCGGCGGCAACACCAAGGAATACGCCGAGTACTACGCCGGCAATCCCCAGGAATACCGGGGGTATATGCGGCTGTTCAATGATATGGTCTCGGCGATCATTGGCTGCGACAAACCGGTGATTTGCCGCGTGAATGGCATGCGCATCGGCGGCGGCCAAGAAATCGGCATGGCCTGCGATTTCTCGATTGCGCAAGACCTCGCTCGCTTCGGGCAGGCCGGGCCCAAGCACGGCTCGGCTCCGATCGGCGGGGCGACCGACTTCCTCCCCTACATGATGGGCTGCGAACAGGCGATGGTTTCTGGCCTGCTTTGCGAACCATTCTCGGCGCACAAGGCCTATCGTCTCGGCATCATCAGCGAGATCGTGCCGGCGCTGAAAGTTGACGGCAGCTTCGTCGCAAACCCGATGGTTTGCACCGATCGCTACCTCGATGAGTATGGGCGCATCGTCCACGGCGAGCCAAAGACGGGCGCGGCGGCCGCCGAAGGCCAAGTGCTGTTGAAACGCGGCACCATCGACCTTAGCCTGCTCGATGAGCGGGTCGAAGCGCTGTGCACTAAGCTCCTCTACACCTTCCCCGATTGCACGACCAAGACGGTCGAGGAGCTGCGCAAGCCGAAGCTCAACGCGTGGAATAACAACAAGGAAAACGCGCGCGACTGGCTGGCTCTCAACATGATGACGGAAGCGCGCGCCGGTTTTCGCGCCTTCAACGAAGGCACGCGGGAGACCGGGCGGGAAGTCGATTTTGTTGCGCTACGCCGGGCGCTCGCCGCCAACACGCCATGGAGCGATGAGCTCACCGAAAGCATCATGCCGCGGGCGAGGTCATAGCCGTGACGCGGCCGGTCAAGATCTGGCACGAGGCGGACGGTCGCTTGCTGCGGCTACGGCTGAACCGTCCGAAGGCCAATCTTGTCGATGCCACCATGATAGCGGAGCTCGACCAGGCGCTGGAGCATCTCGGCAATGGTCAGCTCGGTGCGGCGCTGATCGATGCCGAAGGGCCGCATTTCAGTTTCGGCGCCAGCGTCGAAGAACATCTGCCAAGTCGATGCGCCGCTATGCTGGCGGGGCTGCATCGCTTGGTCCTGCGTATGGTCGAGTCGCCGGTGCCTCTGTTGGTGGCGGTGCGCGGCCAATGCCTCGGCGGTGGGCTGGAACTGGCGCTTGCCGGTCATCTCATGTTCGTCACCCCGGAAGCCAATCTCAGCCAGCCGGAAATGAAGCTCGGTGTGTTCGCGCCGGCCGCCTCCTGTTTGTTGCCGGAATTGGTTGGCCCGCAGCGCGCCTTCGATCTGCTGGTGTCGGGCCGCAGCATCACCGGCGTGCAAGCGGCAGCCATCGGCATTGCGCATGAAGCGGTCGTCGATCCGGAGCGCGCCGCGCTCGCCTATTTCGAGGAATATTTGAAGCCGAAAAGCGCGAGCTCGTTGCGCTTCGCAATCAAGGCGGCGCGGCTCGACTACGTCGCGCGCGTCAGGGAAAAGCTCCGCGCCGTTGAGCGGCTTTATCTCGACGAACTCATGGCCACCGCTGACGCGGTGGCAGGTCTCGAAGCTTTTATCGCGAAGAGGGCGCCACAATGGCAACATCGTTGAACCCTTCGGCCACGGCCGACATCGTCGCGCGCGCGACCGCCCTGTTCGATGACCTATCCTTCACGTCCGCGCGCGAATGGAAAGCCGCGAAGCCCGGCCGCAAGGTGATCGGCTACATGCCGATCTATGTGCCGCGCGAGATCATTCATGCCGCTGGCATGCTGCCGCTCGGCATCGTCGGTGGCGGCGATCAGCTCGAAGTTATCCACGGCGACGCCTATTACCAGAGCTACATCTGCCGCATTCCGCGCTCGACCATCGAGCTGGGTGTGTCCGGTCGCATCGATTTCGTCGACGGTATGCTGTTCCCATCGATCTGCGACGTGATCCGCAATCTGTCCGGCATGTGGAAGATGATGTTCCCCCACGTCTATTCCCATTATTTCGACGTCCCGCAGAACTATCGGGACGATATAGGCGGGAATTTCTACATCAACGAGCTGGCCGAGCTCAGGCACGATCTCGGCGAGCTTCGCGGCGAGCCGATAACCGACGACGAACTTCGGCATTCAATCGCGGTTTACAACGAGAACCGCCACTTGGTGCGCGATCTCTACGACTTCAGGGCGGAGCGGCCGTGGCAGGCGCCCGCCGCCGAGGTCTATCTGATGGTGCGCGCCGGCCTCGTGCTCCCGGTGGAGGAGCACACCATCATGCTGCGCGAATATCTTGCGGCTGCGCGAGCCGATCAGCGGCCGATGCGCGACAATTGCCGCGTCGTGCTAACCGGCATGTTCTGCGAGCAGCCGCCGCTCAATCTGATCAAGTCGCTCGAACTGTCCGGTTGCTACGTGGTGGACGACGATCTCCTGCTGGTCACCCGTTGGCTCACCGGCGACGTCGAGATCGAGGGTGATCCGCTGCAGAATCTTTCGCTCGCCTTCCTGCATCATTCCGAGTCGACAGCGTCCAAATACGAACCAGATCAGAAGGAAAAGGGCCAGCATCTCGTCCGCGCGGTTAAACGGACCGCGGCGGAAGGCGTTATCTTTGCCGCACCGAGCTTCTGCGATCCGGCGTTGCTCGAACGGCCGATGCTACAGCACGTGCTCAAGGAAGCCGGCATCCCTTACATCGCGTTCAAGTACGCCGAGAACTCCGGCCAGATGCAGCCGATTCGAGAGCAAGCCGGCACTTTCGCGGATTCAATCAAACTATGGAGCGGATCATGACGACGCAGACAAAGATTGTCACCTCCAGGGCGCCGGTGAAGGAGGCCGTCAAGGATGCTTCCATGGTGAAGCAGAAAGAGATGATGGCCGCGCATTACGATCGCCTGACCAGCGCGCCCGAGACCGGCGACAAGGTGGCCACCACCTTCGTGCCCGGCAATCTCAACGAGCTGATCATGTGCTTTGACCTCCTGAACAATCTGCCGGAGGTCAATGCCATTCAGAATGGATTGCGGCGCGTGAGCGGCAGCTTCGTGCTCGAAGCGGAAAAACTCGGCCATTCGGAGGACGTCTGCACCTATGTGAAGTCGGACATCGGCATGATGGCCAAAGGCAATCTCGCGCCCAACGGAAAGAAATTTCCTAATCCCGACGTGCTTCTGCTTTCCTATACTGGCTGCTTCACCTTCATGAAGTGGTTCGAACTGCTGCGCGAGCAGTACAAGTGCGAGACGGTCATGTTGCACACGCCTTACATGGGCGACGGCAAGATCACCAAGAACATGATCGACTACATGGTGAAGCAGCTCAAGGACGAGGTCATCCCTACGCTCGAGCGCGTGTCCGGAGTGAAGTTCGACATCGACCGATTGCGCGAATACCTGAAGAAATCGTCCAAGGCCGAGGACAATCTTGTCCGCGTGCTGCAAAGCGCCAAGGCCAAGCCGTCGCCGATCGACGCGTATTTTGGCGGTATCTACTACATCGGGCCGATCTTCGGCGCCTTCCGCGGCACCCAGGACGCTATCGATTACTACCGGTTTCTGCGCGAGGAGGTCGAAGACCGGCTGGCCAAAGGCCAAGGGCCGGTCACGCCCGACGGCGACATGGGCAAGGAGAAATATCGCCTGGTCGTCGAAGGGCCGCCGAACTACACCAGCTTCCGCCAGTTCTGGAAGATGTTCTACGACGAAGGCGCGGTCGTCGTCGCGTCGAGCTACACCAAGGTCGGCGGCGTCTACGATTTCGGTTTCCGCCACGATCCGGACAAGCCGTTGGAGACGCTGGCCGAATATTGCCTCGGCGTCTACACCAACCGCAGCCTGCCGATGCGCATCGACATGCTGGTCAACTACATCAACGAATACGAAGCGGACGGCCTACTGATCAACTCGATCAAGAGCTGCAACAGCTTCTCGGCCGGACAGTTGCTAATGATGCGTGAGGTCGAAAAGCGCACAGGCAAGCCGGCGGCGTTTGTGGAATCCGACTTGGTCGATCCGCGCTATTTCTCGGCGGCCAACATCAAAAATCGTCTGGAGAGCTATTTCCAGATGGTCGATCAAAAGCGTGCCGGCGTAGACGCGGCGGCTTGAGGAGATATACATGAAGACTTTCGTCGGCGTCGACCTTGGCTCGACAACAACCAAGGCTGTCCTCCTCGACGAGGACCGCAAAGTGATCGGGCGCGGCATCACTAATTCGCGCTCGAATTACGCGACTGCGGCGCGCGTGGCGGGTCGGGAAGCGTATGTCGACGGCCAGTTTACGCTGTTCCGCCGGGCACTGACCGACGCCCACGGGCTAATCGAGCTCGACACGTTCCTCGACGTGCTGGAGCGAGCGTTTCGCCTCGAGCAGTTTCTCGAACAACTCGACGATCTCGAGCAGACCTGCATCGGTCAAATCCAAGGCGAGCGCTTCGCCAAGGTCGAGTCCGGTGTGAAGGATTCGCTCGGCGAGGTGTTCCGACGGTTACGCAAGGAGGCGCCCGAACTTTATGCTCCCGGCGCCAAGCGCAAGTCGGACTTTTTCCGCGATATCGCCGGATCGCGCTACCATACCCATGCCGAAGAGGTCGCCCGCGAGGCGAACCTTCCCTATGACCTGCTGCTCAACGTCTACGACAAATCGATTATCGAGGTAGAGAACCGGCCGCCGGCGGGCGAGCTGAGTGACAAATTCCGCCGGGCACTCGCGCGTGTACTGAAAACGGAGCCATCGGTGAAATCGGCGGCAGCCGACATCCAGCAAATGATCGAAAGCGCGCTCGCGGTAAAACTGGAGGAAACCTATCTCGTCGGCACCGGCTATGGCCGGGTGACGCTGCCGTTCTCTAAGGAGCATATCCGCTCGGAGATCCTCTGCCACGGCCTCGGCGCGCACCTGATGTATCCGCAGACGCGCACTGTGCTGGACATCGGCGGTCAGGATACCAAGGGCATCCAGATCGACGAGAACGGGATCGTTGCAAACTTTCAGATGAACGACCGCTGTGCGGCAGGATGCGGGCGCTATCTCGGCTATATCGCCGACGAGATGAACATGGGCCTGCATGAATTGGGCCCCATGGCCATGAAGTCGGACAGGCCGGCGCGCATCAACTCGACCTGCACCGTGTTCGCCGGCGCGGAGCTGCGCGACCGGCTTTCGCTCGGGGAAAAGCGCGAAGATATTTTAGCCGGCCTGCATCGCGCTATCATATTGCGCGCGATCTCCATCATCTCGCGCTCGGGCGGCGTCACCAACGAGTTCACCTTCACTGGCGGCGTTGCCAAGAACGAGGCCGCGGTGCGCGAGCTAAGGAAGGTCATCAAGGACAACTACGGAGAGGTTACCATCAATATCGATCCGGACTCGATCTATACTGGTGCGCTCGGCGCGGCGGAGTTCGCGCGCCGGGCGCATTCGGGGCAGGCGGACGGGAGCGAACAATGACCATCACGGCGGGCATCGACATCGGCACCAGCACCATCAAGGCGGTGCTGTTCAAGGTCGAGAACGGCAAGGAAACCTGGCTGTCGCGCTACGTGATGCGCATCCGGCAACGCGATCCCATGGAACTGGCACGCGTCGCCTATGACGCCGTGCTCGAAGACGCGAAACTTCGTCCCGAAGACGTCGATTATGTCGCTACCACGGGCGAAGGCGAAAGCGTGCCGTTCCATACCGGCCACTTCTACTCGATGACGACCCATGCTCGCGGCGCCATCTTCCTCGACCCAGAATCGCGAGCGGCGCTCGACATCGGCGCGCTGCACGGCCGAGCGATCCAGATCGACGGGCGCGGCAAAGTCCTCAGCTACAAGATGACGAGCCAATGCGCCTCGGGCTCGGGGCAATTCCTCGAAAACATCGCTCGCTATCTCGGTATCGCGCAGGAGGAGATCGGATCGTTGTCGCGCCAAGGCGATAATCCCGAGGTTGTGAGTAGCATTTGCGCCGTGCTCGCGGAGACCGACGTGATCAACATGGTTTCGCGCGGCATTTCGACGTCGAATATCCTCAAAGGCATCCACCTGTCGATGGCGGCCCGGCTATCCAAACTACTGAAATCGATCGGCGTCGTGGATGGCGCGGTGATGGTGACCGGAGGGCTTGCACTCGACAAGGGACTGGTCGCTGCGCTCGAAGAAGATATCTCGCACGTCAAGGATATGAAGATCGCGGTCCGCAGCCACCCGGATTCGATGTATGCCGGGGCGATCGGAGCCGCGCTCTGGGGAGCGTTTCGATTTGAAAAACTTGCCGCCGCCAGCCGGATGCCGAACGCGGCATGAGACTGTGAGGAGATGCCACTATGGCCCTGATGATCACCGATACCTGCACCGCCTGCGACGCTTGCGAGCCGGTGTGCCCGAACAAGGCAATCACCGCCGGCAATCCGATGTACGTCATCGATGCGCTCAAATGCACGGAGTGCGTGGGTGCCGAGGATGAGCCGCAGTGCAAGCTGGTTTGCCCGGCGAATTGCATCGAGCCCAATCCGGACTGGAACGAAACGAAAGAGGATCTGCTAGCCAAATACGAGCAGTTGCACGGCTAACGGCAAACCTCAATTTTAGTCCGACCACGTCCGGTCAAGGAACTGGTATGAGCTTCACCAATCGGATCAGCCAGACGCTGCATGACGAGCACGACGCAACTGTCGCTCTGATGGAGCGACTTCAGCAGTTTCTGGCGCGCAATCGGCGCGGTGGGCCGCCAAGTTCGGTCGCCGGCGACGTTGCACGTTTGTTGTCCGACCTGTCGATCGGTCTGGGGACGGAGGTGGAGCGCCATTTTGCATTCGAGGAAAACCATCTCTTCACATATTTAGAGGCGACGGGCGACGGCGGCATCGGTGCGCACCTGACGAGCGAGCATGCGACCATTCGCCCGCTCGGAGCGCGCGTCGTCGAGATTGCGCGCGCGGCCGCTGCCAAGTCTTTCACGCTGGCGGAATGGGAAGAGTTTGTGCGCGTGGGCCAGGAACTCGCCGATTGCTTGCTCGCGCATGTGCAGAAGGAAGAGATGGCGCTGCTGCCGGTAATCGAAGAAACCATGGATGCGGAAACTGAAGCCCGCCTTTATCAGGAATATGTCGAGGACGCATGAGGCACTTCTATGAGTAATCCTGCTGCGCACACGGACAACCGTGTCCGCCCGTTAACGCCGGCGGATCTTGACCGGGTTATCGCCATCGACTGGGGGCACGTGGGTGAGCCACGCCGACGATTTTTCGAGAAGCGGCTGGACCATGCCAAGCAGCACCGGGAAGATTTCGTGCATGTTGGCGTCGCCCGTGATGGCGTGCTGGTCGGTTTTGCCTTCGCCCGTATCCTGCGTGGGGAATTTGGCCGTGAGCAGGCCATGGCCACGCTCGACGCGTTCGGCGTCGAGCGAAGCAACCAGGACCGCGGCGTTGGCCGTGCATTGATGAACGGCCTCACCGAAGTCATGCGTCGGAAGGGGGTGCAATCGCTCCAATCGCAGGCCGATTGGACCAACCATGCTTTGCTGCGATTTTTCGATGCATCCGGCTTTGGATTGGCGCCGCGCCTAGTGCTGGAGCGTTCGGTTCTGACTCCACTCGCGGAACCGGTCGAGGACGAGTGACAACGAGATAAGGAGTAGCGACAATGGCTCGACGCACCGGTATCACCATCCCGCAACACGTGGGGGAAGCCGCGGAGATTGATTACAGCGGACAGCCTGCCCCGGATTTCGGGCTGCTCGCGCGCGACAGGATACCCGTGCGTTCGCTGGCCGAAGGCGATCTGCTTGCGCTGGTGGCGATCGATCGCCGGATCACTGGCCGCGACCGTTCCAAATATTTCCAGCGCAAGCTGGCCGACGCGCTGACCGAATCGGATGTGCGCGTCTCGCTCGTTGCCGATCTCGATTCCGTGCCGGTCGGCTTCATCATGGCCCGCGTCGACCTCGGCGAATTTGGCCGGGTCGAAACCACGGCGATCATCGATACGATTGGTGTCGATCCGAACTACCAGAATCGCGGCGTCGGTCACGCTCTGATATCGCAATTATTGGCGAACCTCGGCACGTTGCGCGTCGAGAAGGTGCGCACCGAAGTCGATTGGCAGGATCACGATTTACTCGGCTATCTCGGTCGCAATGGGTTCCGTCCTTCGCAACAGCTGTGTTTCAACCGATCCCTCGTTTGAGGTCTGCTTACTATTAGATGCTGATCAAATCGAAAACTTGCTTGTCAGCCGCCCTTTGAATTTTGCGATCACCGCGTAGCGATTTAGCTATTCTAATTGCAGCAGACGGTGCCGATGCCGATGGCTTGCGCTCGCATTATCAGCGTGCACTGCAGCGTAAATAAGTGGCGCCCCATGGCGATATGTTGCCCATGGCGATACGTTGAACGAGATCAAGGGCATTGACGACGCCATCGAAGCGGAGGCCCAGGCGCAGGCGATCTGCATGCAGACGAAAGACTACGAGCGAGCCTATGAGGCTTTTATCGGCAAGACGAAGCCGGTGTCAAGGGCAACTGATGATTGGATCTGAGCGCGCGAATGCGCTCAGACAGTTGTCGCGCCCACCGGGGTGAGGGCGAAGGATGCGGCAACGCGCGTTGATCGAGCGACCCCATGCCGCAAGTTGTTGAGGGAGAATAGGCATGTCGCAAGTGACGGAGAAGCGCGAGGGCAATCCCGCAATGCTAAAGGACTCAAGCTTCCAGTGGGAGGATCCACTGGATCTCGAAGGCGAACTCACCGAAGAGGAGCGCATGGTGCGCGACACCGCGCGTCGCTTCGCGCAGGATTATTTGATGCCGCGCGTCGTCGCCGATTACCGCGAGGAAAAATACGATCCCAGCATGTTGTCGGAAATGGGCAAGCTCGGTCTGCTCGGCCCGACGATTCCGGAAGAATACGGCGGGGCTGGCTTGGGTTACGTCGCTTACGGTTTGATCGCGTGCGAACTCGAGCGCGTCGACAGCGGCTATCGCTCCACCATGTCGGTGCAGTCCTCGCTGGTGATGTATCCGATCTATGCCATGCACCGAGGCACGGCGACGCAAACACCTGCTCAAGCTTGCAACCGGCGAGACGATTGGCTGCTTTGGTCTGACCGAGCCCGGCCATGGCTCCGATCCCGACTCGATGGTAACCCGCGCGGAGAAAGTCGCAGGGGGCTACAAACTTAACGGCGCTAAGACCTGGATTTCCAACGCGCCGGTCGCGCATGTAGCGGTGGTGTGGGCAAAGCTCGATAATGTCATCCGCGGCTTCATCGTCGAGCGCGGCACGAAAGGTTTCTCCACGCCGAAGATCGAAGGCAAGCTCAGTTTGCGCGCTTCCATCACCGGCGAGATCGCGCTGGAAGACTGCGTGGTGCCGGACGACAATCTGCTTCCCAACGCAAAGGGTCTTGCCGGCCCCTTCGGCTGTCTCAACAATGCGCGCTACGGCATTGCCTGGGGCCGCGTGCTGTTCGGCATATCGCTCGCCGTCGGGTCGGGCGAAATGGTGTCGCTGATGGGTCGTAACGGCATGGGCAAGACCATGGTAGACCATCTTCATTCCAGTGCAGCGGCCGCGACGCGGAGGGAAGGCCTGCCCCATTCGCAATAAAGCAGAAAAATGTGTAGCTGATCATGCGCTGGGCCGTGCCGCTGGCTGGCGGCGTCACGAACATCGAGGCAAGGAAGGCATGATGCGCAAAGCATGCGAGTCATGACCCCGTTCTAACGGTTCGCGCTCCCGCACGAGGTCGGCAGTTCGTGACTCCATCCCCAACCTCGGGCTCCGGATAGAGAAAAATCGGTTCGTGACCAAGGTGGGCAACGGGGGCGGTATTGACCTCTCCGCCGTCCATCGTTTGCAGGATCGCAACCATGGCCTCGGCGCTTCGAGGCCGCACAGGATCATATGTTCCGCATCCGCCGCCCGCCACACCCGGGAATTTTTTGCTGGCCGAGCGCGCAAGACCCTCTTTTTTACGCAGGCATCTATAAATCGGTACCACAATGCTTAATTAGACGCTATGGTGTCCGAGGCGAAAGGCTAATGGTGTCCGAGGCGAACGGTGGTGGATTCGTTGGCGACGAATATGAATGCGCGAGCAGCGACGACCAGTGCGGCCGTGTCGGTCCGGCGCGTGCAAGCCGCCGATATCCCGCATGTGATCGCGCTCGACACCCGGGTGACCAAAGTCGCCAAGGCGGAATACTGGGGCGATGTTTTCCATCGTTACGGCAAACAACGGCTGCACGAGCGGTTTTTCCTGGTGACGGAGGGTCGCAAGGATCGGCCGGGTTCGGGCGTGGTCGGCTTTATCATCGGCGAGATTCGCGCGTGGGAATTTGGTTCTACACCCTGTGGCTGGGTATTTGCGTTGTCGGTTGAACCGGAGACGCGTTTGCAGGGCATTGGTAGTGCGTTGCTCGATGCGATCTCCAGAGAGTTCAAGAAAGCGGGCGTCGGCAAGATGCGAACAATGGTCGCGAGGGACGGCCGACTTCCTCTGCTGTTTTTCCGAAGCGAAGGAATGATGGCTGGCCCCTACATCCAGCTCGAGAAGGACCTCGATTGAACCGGCAGCGCGGCAATCAGAATCTTGCCAGGAGGGGCATTCGGACGGCAATGTCATGAGGTTGCAGATTTCGACCGGGCTTGCCATATTCGCGGTTCTGGAACTCGCCGCGCGCGAAGACCGTCGGCTTTCCGTCGCCGAGATTGGCGAGAAATACGGCGTCTCGAGCCACCACTTGGCGAAAGTCATGCATGTCATGGGCCGTGCCGGTCTGGTCCGCTCGGTTCGTGGCGCGGGTGGCGGTTACCAATTCACCGGCAATGCTCGGCGTACAACGCTGCTGGACGTGGCCCAACTCTTCGAAGACCTGAACTCCGTTGTGCAGGACGCCGGGGTTGCGGATGCAACGCCTGAGGGGCAAGCCCTGCGCGAAGTTCTCAATGAAATCGACGATATCGCGCGCGCGACCCTCGGATCGATTACCATTGCAACGATGCGTAAGCTCGTCGACCGGCGCGCGACCGGTCGCGGTCGGCGTCCGCAAGCTGCGATGTCACGCCGGCGGCGTCAGCCACGTTTTTGAGGGGCGCAACAACGTTTCATTTCGGGAGCAATTTAGCTAGCTAATTGCGGCAGACGCTACCGATGCCAATGGCTTGCGCTCGCATTATCAGCGTGCCCTACGGCGTAAATAAGCGGCGCTCCATGGCGATCTGTTGATCGAGATCAAGACAGTCAGGCCGATCCGCTCCACGAGTGAGGCCGGTTTAGTTTGAGGCTATTTCAGGATGCTGACCACTGGTTCCGGTGACTCGAGCTGGCATACGTCGATATACAAACCGTCCGCCTCGTGGACACGCGATCCGTCCTGCGGACGGTACGGCGATGATGATGGCTTACGGTCGGTTCCCTGGCTTGGAACCGAGCGCGGACACCAGGCGGCGGGCGAGGCCGGCCGCAGCAAGCCGGCGGTAATGCGCCGAGGCCACCGTGGTCCGCATCGGCTGCACCTGTTTCTGCACCGAGCGATCGACCTGCTGCAGCATTTTTTCGTCGATCGGCCGCCCCAGCAGTTCGTCGGTTCCGGCGAGCAGGAAGGGGCGGGAATTGGTACCGGTTATTCCGATGCGGAGCGCCTTCACCACGCCGTCGGCAGTCGCGAGCGCCACCGCCACGCCGGCGAGCGGATAGTCGATCGCACCGCGTACGCGCAGTTTGGCGTAAGCCGACGGCGGCGGGTTCGGGGGCAGGTGCACGGCGACGACGATTTCGTCGGCAGCAAGCGCGAGATGCCCTTTGCCGTCCTCGACATAGAGTTTGCCGAGCGGAATGCGCCGGCGTTGCTGCGCCCCGGCGATTTCGACCTCGGCTCCGAGCGCCAGCAAGGCCGGTGCGAGATCGCCGGTAAAGGCGGCATGGCAGCGCTGGCCCTGCGGCGCCACATGGCAGACCTCGCCGCCGTGCTTGAGGCAGTAGCTGTTGGCGTGCCGCCACCACTCACTCTGATTGTAGAAGATGCAGCGCGTATCGAGGCACAGATTGCCGCCGACCGTCGCCATGGCGCGGTGGCCCGGGCCCGCGATCGCCTCGGCGGCCTCGGTCAGGGCGCGATAATGCTCGGCCAGTATCGGGGAGCGCGGCAGCGTCGCGACGGTGACGGAGGCACCGATCCGCACGCCAGTGTCCGTGGCTTCGATGCCGGCAAGTTCGCCGACCTGCGCGAGGTCGATCAACAGCGTCGGGCTGGCAATGCCGCGGCGCATGTTGACCACGAGATCGGTTCCGCCGGCAAGAAAACGGCTGTCTGGATGCTCGCGCCGCGCCGCGACCGCGGCTTCGACGTCGCGTGGCCGCGCAATGTGGAACTGAGGCATCAGCGCCGTCATGACGCCTCCCTCCGCGCATCGCCGAGCCGCTTGCGGCGCCGCCGTTCGACCAGCGCTTCCATCACGCGGTCGGCCGTCGCCGGCAACTCGCTCAAGTCGACGCCGATCGCGTTGGCGACCGCGTTGATCAGAGCCGGCGGAAATCCGGCCAGCGCGCCTTCGCTCGCTTCCTTGGCGCCGAACGGACCGTATGGATCATGGCTTTCCACGATCTGAACGTCGATCGGCGGGGATTCGGCGCTCGTCGGAACCCGATATTCGAGCAGGCTTGCATGCACCGGCAGGCCCTCGGCGTAGTGGGTTTCCTCGGTGAGCGCCTGACCCATGCCCATCCACACCGATCCTTCGATCTGGCCTTCGACCGCGAGCGGATTGATCGCATGCCCGCAATCGAGCGCCGCCCAAACCTTGTCGACCGAGATCGCGCCGGTCGCCTCATCGACCGTCACTTCCACCACCTGAGCCGCATAGCTGAAGCCCATGGTCGAACCGACGGCGCCGCCGCGATGCTTGCCGCCCTGCGCCTCCGGCGGACAAGTAAAGGTGCCAGAAACAGTGATCGGACCGCGCTCGGCGAGTGCTGCTTTCACGACTTCCGCGAAGGAAAGGTTCGATTGCCCGCCGCTGCCCACTTGAAAGACTTCGCCGACACATTCGATGTCTTCCGGGCTCGCCTCGAGCTTGCGCGCCGCCGCGGCGGTCAGCATGGCTTTGAGGCTGCGGGCTGCGTCGATTGCGGCGTTGCCGACCATGAAGGTGACGCGGGACGAGTACGAACCGTTGTCCTTCGGCGTAATGGCGCTGTCGGCGGCGATGACGCGCACCCGCTCAAGCGAAATGCCGAGCGTCTCCGCGACGGCGATCGCGACCATTGTCGAGGAGCCCTGGCCGATATCGGCGGCGCCGGTCAGCGCCGTCACGCCGCCATCGAAATCGATGCGCAGATTGACGGTGGCGTGCGGCTCGCCGGTCCAGTGGATGGGCTTGGCGGCGCCGCTGACGTAATGCGAGCAGGCCATGCCGAGGCCTTTGCCCGGAGGCAACTTGCCAATGCGCTCGGCCCATCGACTGGCGCGCTCGACCTTTTCCAGACATTCGTCGAGGCCGTAGCTGTTCACCATCAGGTCGTTCAAGGTGCGGGTCGGCGCGCGCAGCAGATTGGCGCGGCGCACAGCGAACGGATCGAGCTTGAGCTCGCGCGCCATGCGATCGAGCAGGCATTCGAAGGCATGCCGGCTATCGACCGAGCCGTGACCGCGCATGGCACCGCAGGGCGGCAGGTTGGCATAGACCCGATAGCCGTCGTATTTGATCGCCGGAATGTCGTAGATGCCCTGCAGCAGCGAGCCGGCATAGAGGATGGTCACGATGCCGTAGCCGGCATAGGCGCCGCCGCGCTGCACCACCTCGCACTCGCACGCACTGATGCGGCCATCGCGCCGCATGCCGAGCTTCAGCCTGATGTCGGTCTGCGGCCGCGCGCGGTGGGTCAAGAAGGTTTCCTCGCGCGTCAATTGCATCAGCACCTTGCCGCCAGCGGCGCGCGCCAACAGTGCGGTGACGATCTCGAAATTCAGCACCTCCACCCGCGCGCCGAACCCGCCGCCGACGAATGGCTTGACCACGCGAATCCGCGAGGCGTCCATCTCCAGGCAACGCGCCAGCATCAAATGCAGGTAGTAGATGACCTGGGACACGCTCTGAAACATCAATCGTCCGGTCAGCGGATCGTAATCGGCCAGCGCGGCGTGCGGCTCGATCTGGGCGTGATTGACCTCTGCGCAGCGGAAGGTCGCTTCGCGAACGAGATCAGCCACGGCGAACTCTTGGCGCACATCGCCGAACTCGTTGTGCACCTCGCGTTCGAGATTGCCCGGCTTGTTGTCGTGCAGCAGCGTCGCCCCGGGGGCGCGCGCTTCCTCCGACGTATAATAGGCCGGAAGCTCGCGGACCTCGAATTCGACCAGCTTCAGCGCGTGTTCGGCGGTCTCTCCGTCGATCGCGGCGACGGCCGCGACCGGCTCGCCGCGGTAGCGCACCCGCTCGCGAGCCAGCGGGTATTCGTTCATGGCGACCGGCAATACGCCGTAGGTGTGTGGGCAGTCGTCGCCGGTGACGACGGCTACGACGCCTGGCAGCGCCCGTGCCTTCGACACATCGAGCCGAATGATCTCGCCGTGACTCACTGGGCTGCGGAAAATCCGACCGATCAGCGCATCGGCGTGTTCGAGATCCGCCGTGTAGCGCGCGCGGCCGGTAACCTTGTCGATGCCGTCGATCAGCGGCACGCCGGCACGCGCGGTCCCGCCGTTACCGCTCGGAGCGTCTTTCATGGCGCCATCTCCGCCGCGCTGCGCACCGATTCGATGATCTTCACGTAGCCGGTGCAGCGGCAGAGATTGCCCGACAGCGCCACGCGAATATCGTGATCGTTGGGCTTCGGATTGCGCCGCAGCAGCGCTTCGGCGGCCATGATCATGCCGGGCGTGCAGAAGCCGCATTGCGCCCCGAGCTTCTCGTGGAAAGCGCGCTGCAGCCGGCTGGGCCGGCCCTGCGCGACAAGACCTTCGATGGTCTCGACCGCGCGCCCTTCGCAACGCACCGCGAGCGTGATGCAGGCGGGCACCGCCTGGCCGTCGACCAGGACCGTGCAGGCGCCGCATTCGCCGCCGTCGCAGCCG
>Ga0187890_10001060_pt1 | contig 20048 bp, 22 predicted proteins | sample June2016WEW_21_1_FD_133005 | JGI IMG/M metagenome (GOLD analysis project Ga0187890, IMG submission 133005) | Peatland microbial communities from SPRUCE experiment site at the Marcell Experimental Forest, Minnesota, USA - June2016WEW_21_10 | ecosystem: Environmental > Terrestrial > Soil >... | reverse complement strand
GGCGTCCTGCTCACCGGCCACGCGTACGCCAACGTCATCGGCGCCCTCAGCATGAGGCCGGCCAACCTGATCAGCGGCAACACCGGCAACGGCGTCACGCTGCGGGCGGGCACGACCCGGAACGGGGTGATCAAGAACTACATCGGGCTGAACCGGAGCGGCCGGCCGCTGCCGAACACCGGCCGCCCGGTCGTGAACCACGGCAGGCACAACAGGATCCGGGGCAACCGGACCTGAGCCGGGGCCGGCCAGTGCTCAGGCGGCGGCCAGTACGCCTAACCGCCGCCGGGCGGTCAGGCGGCTGCCTGACGTGCCGACGTAGCTGCCCGAGGTCGGCGCCACGTCGCTGTAGTCGCGGCCGGTCGCGACCGTGACGTAGCTGCTGCCCGCACGCCGGCCGTGACAGGGGTCGAAGGGCACCGCGATCGCGTCCTGGGCCCGGGGGATCACGACCTCGACCCAGGCGTGCGTGCCGCCCTGGCCGATCAGGTGCCCGGACACGTACCGGGCCGGCAGCCCAAGCAGGTGGCAGAGGGCCAGCATGACGTGGGCCATGTCCTGGCAGACGCCCCGGCCGTCGGCCAGGGCCTCGGCGGCCGTGGTCCGTACCGACGTGACCCCGTCCGCGTACTCCAGCGAGCCGTGCACCAGCTCACAGACCCACTCCGCCTGGTCCAGCGGGTCCACGGCGGCGGATGGCAGGCGTCCGGCGAGGTCCCGGAGCCGGTCATCGGCGGCGGTCAGCCGGGTCGGGGACAGCAGTGCGGGGCTGCGCAGCGCCTGCAGCGGCAGGACGGCATGCCCGTCGCGGCGGATCCGCTCCACGACCGCGGTAAGCCGGAACTCCACGGCCTGCGCCACGTGCTCGGCGCGCAGCCAGGTGACCATGTTGCCGTGCCGGTCCTGGCGCAGCTGGCGCCGGGCCTGCGCGCCCGTCACCTCGAGCTGATGGGCCCGCCGGTGCTGGCCGCCGTGCCGGGCGGGCGGCACGATGACCAGACGCTGCCGCAGCGACCGCACCGGGGCCTCGTACTCGTAGCGAAAGCTCTGCTCGATGACGTAGGTCACCCGCCGGGCGGCGTCCAGGTCCAGCCCCGGGTGATCGAGCGGCTCCGACCCGTACTGCCCGGACCCGTACTGCCCGGACCCGTACTGCCGGGACCCGTGCTGCAGGAACCGCTGCAGCTGGGGATCGAGTGTCATCCGGGCGCCTCCTCAGCCTGAACCACCATCGACTCCAGGATCGGGCCGCCGAACGTCGTGGCCATGGCCACGTCCGACGCGTCCCGTCCCCGGCCGATCACCACCCGGCCCTTGCGCCGCATGTTGTTGCGGGGATCAAAGGTCCACCACCGCTCGCCCAGCCAGACCTCCATCCATGCGGCGAAGTCCATCGGCGCGGGGTCCGGCGGGACGTCCATGTCGGGCAGGTACCCGAAGACGTAGCGGGCCGGGATGTTCAGCGCCCGGCAGAACGAGATGGCCAGGTGAGTGAAGTCCCGGCAGACGCCCCGGCCCGCCGCGTAGACGTCCGCGGCGGTGGACAGCGAGGTGCTGCTGCCGTACTTGAATTCCAGATGGCCGTGCACGTGATCACAGATGGCCTCGACCCGGCGGTAACCGGGGGGCAGCGTGCCGAACTGGGACCACGCCTCATCAGCCAGCACGTCAGGCAGGCAGTACCGGCTCGGCAGGGTGTAGATCAACGTGTCATCGGGCAGCGCGTCGGGCTTGGCCTCGGTGGCGCCGCAATCCGCGTCCTCGGTGGCGTCGGGAACGTCGGCCAGCGCGTGATAGCCGACGCTCGAGCGGCCGGCGGGGAGCACGGCCCGGGCACAGGGGTTCCCGTACAGGTCGGTGTAACTGTGCAGCTCCATGGGGGGCTGCACCGACCAGCGCTCGTGATCCACGACAACATATTCTTCCGGGGCCCCGGGCGCGGAACCGCGGGGCTGCACCTGGAAGACGACCGGCGTGTCGATCGCGGACCGGTAGGTGAAATCGCATCCCACCTGAATACGCCGCCGTCGCATATCCCCATCGTCCACGGCGGATGTTTCTGCCCCGTTACGTCAGGCCCAGCCGCGTATACCCGCTTTTGTCCTGTGACTCATCTCACCCTCCCCCTACCTGGGCGGGGAATGTCTGGCCTGGGCGGGTTGAAAGCGGATGAAAGTGCCGCGATCGGGGGTAGGTACTTGCTGGGCTGCTGACCAGCAGCCTTGCAAGTTGGCTGGTGCTGCGTCCCGGGCCTGGTTAGGATGCCAACGCTGGCGGGCGGCGACCATGACGATCTGCGGCATATGCACCGATCTGGCGGCTGCGCTCAGAGCCTCTCCAGGTAGACTGGCCGGCTAAGGACGGGCATGGCCTGGATCGCATGTTGTCCCGCCTTGAAGTTTCCCGGCCCCAACGGCAGAGTCCGAAGGGCGTCCCTGCAAACGGCGGAACGTGATGGGAGTCGGAATGCGCGTTCTGGTTCTAGGCGGCGATGGTTTCTGTGGCTGGCCGACCTCGCTTTACTTGTCGGACCGCGGCCACGATGTGACCATCATCGACAACTTGAGCCGTCGCAAGATCGACATCGACCTGGAAGTGGAGTCGCTGACTCCGATCCGGCCGATCGGCGAGCGGATCCGGGTCTGGCGGGAGGTCTCCGGCCGCGAGATCGGCTTCGTGAGCCTGGACCTGGCTACCGAGTACGACCGGCTGACCGCGCTGCTGGCGGAACTGCGCCCGGATGCGATCGTGCACTTCGCCGAGCAGCGCGCGGCGCCGTACTCGATGCGGACCACGGCCACCAAGCGTTACACCGTGGACAACAACGTGCGGGCTACGCACAACCTGCTGGCCGCGCTGGTCGAGACCGGGATCGACGCCGCGCTGGCGCACCTGGGAACGATGGGGGTCTACGGGTACGGCTGGTCGGGCAGCGCGCCCATCCCCGAGGGCTACCTGACCGTGAAGGTGCCGACGCCCGACGGTGAGCTGGAGCGGGAAATCCTGCACCCGGCCAACCCGGGGTCGGTCTACCACATGACCAAGACGCTCGACCAGCTGATGTTCGCCTTCTACGCCAAGAACGACGGGCTGCGCATCACCGACCTGCACCAGGGCATCGTGTGGGGCACGCAGACCGATCAGACCAGCCAGGACGAGCGGCTTATCAACAGGTTCGACTACGACGGCGACTACGGCACCGTGCTCAACCGGTTCCTGATGCAGGCCGCCATCGGGCACCCGCTGACAGTGCACGGTACCGGCGGCCAGACCCGGGCGTTCATCCACATCCGCGACACCGTGCGGTGCATCGAGCTGGCCATCACCAACCCGCCTGAGACGGGCGACCGGCCGCGCGTCCTCAACCAGATCACCGAGACCCACCGGGTCCTCGACCTGGCCAAGATGGTCGGCGACGTGATGGGCGTGGACATCGCCTACCTGCCCAACCCGCGGCGCGAGGCCGAGGAGAACGACCTGATCGTCCGCAACGACCAGTTCCTCGCCCTGGGCCTTCAGCCGACCACGCTGTCCGAGGGGCTGCTCGGCGAGGGCACTGAGGTCGCCAGGCACTACGCCTACCGGGCCGACCCCTCCAAGATCATCGCCCGTTCGGTCTGGAAGGCAGGCATGGAGACCGCCGACGACCTGATGACCGAGCTGCCCGTCCAGGGATAGCCGCCCAGGACCAGCCGCTAGCGCGGCACGCTGAGTTCAGCCACGGCGCTGCGGCACCGGGTCCGGTGCCGCAGCGCTGCGGCGCCGCTAGCCTGGTCGGCGTCGACCCGGCGGAGGCGTACCAGCTGGCGCGCCCGGCGGCGGTCAGGCGCGAGTGCTCGGAGAACCCCGTCGTGCCTACTGTCCTCGACTGGGCGGAGCGGGATCTGGGCGCGGCTCCCGGATCCGGGCGGCGAAGTCGCCTGCGGCTTCTACTACCCGGGCCAGCGCCAGCAGGCGGCCGCCGACACCGCCCTGGTGGACCGGCTGGCCCGGCGGCGGCTGCTGACCCAACGAGGCGGTCGCCTCCGGCTGCCCGGGGGACCCGCTCTGGCTCTCAGCAGTCTCAGCGGCCGCGGCAGGCGCGGCAGCCACATGATCTGCTCGATGATCAGACGATCGGTGTTGCCCTGGCAACACCGATCGTCTGATCACGTTCGCGGTATTACCGGCCCGGGGCACAGGCGTAACACAAGCCACGCAGGACGCAGGGCTTGTGGGCGAGGCCGTGGCGGCGGTCCGAGGGAACGTGGCGGCTAACTGGCGCCGTAAGCCTGGACGGCGTGGCCGGGACGGGATGGTGGACCCCGGCTGGCTCTCGGAGCTGCTCTCCGGGACCTGCGGGGCGGACGTAGCCACCGCGGGCTTCCTGGCAAGCGTCCAGGTCATCGCCGAGACCCTGGGTGCCCCGGCGGGTGTCGGAGAGGCGCTAATCACGTAGCGTGATGTGTCATGACGTCACCCGAGGCGGCGCTGCGGTTCCGGCCGATCGCCGTCGCGGTCGTGCGGACCGGCCGGCGGCACGCCTGGCGGATCCTGGCCGTCTCGATCGTAGTGTCCGCGGTGACCGTGGCGGCCGAGCTCGTTGCTGATCGTCTCCTCGACCGGACCGCCCTGGCCACAGCACTGTTCGGCTCCCTGTCCACCTCGACGGTAAGCCTGCTCGGCGCGGTGTTCCTGTCGGGCTTCCTGTGCCGGCTGGTCAGTGCCACCGAGCACGGGGATACCGAGCACGGGGATACCGAGCACGGGGATACCGAGCACGGGGATACCGAGCACGGGGATACCGAGCACGGCGCGCACGACACCCGGATCCGCGACGTGCTGCGGTCGCTGCCCTGGGGCTCGCTGGTCCTGGCCGACCTGCTGACCACCTTGATCATCGTGGTGGGGCTGGTGGCGCTGGTCATTCCAGGGCTGGCCGCCATCACGCTGCTGGCCGTGGTCGGGCCGGTCATCGAGATCGAGCACCGGCACCCCGCGGCGGGCCTGCGCCGTTCCGCGCATCTGGTCCGGCCGCATTTCTGGCGGGTCGTGGCGTTCGCGACGCTGCCCCTGCTGCTGTCCAACGGGATCGTGGCCATCCTGCCCGATCCGTCCGGGACCACCGACGTCGTGACCACCCTGATCGTCCGGTCGATCGTTGAAGGGATCCTCGACTCGGTGGTCGGACTGCTGCTGGTGGAACTCTGCTTCCGCCTCATGGCCGCCGACCGCGCCACGGCCCGCGCAGCGGCCCGGCCGCCCAGCCGGCAGCCTGGATCCCGGCCAGCGGGCTTACCCGACAGCGCTTGCCTCTATGGCGATCGCCGGGGCCGGCCGCGGCTGATGGTGGCGCCCGGTCAGGACCGGCTGGGAGCGGTCGGCCGGGACCAGGGTGGCCAGGGTGGCCGCGAACCGGCTGCCGGGGGCCTGGCGTGCGACGCGTTCCGCGTCCGCGGCCGTGTCCACGTCGAGAAGCTCTGGCACCTGGCGGACCCGCAGGCCCGCGGCGCGCAGCCGGGCCAGCTGGACCCGGCCGGTGTGATCCGCCGACATCGGCACGCCCAGGATCAGTTCCGGGTCGGGCCGGCGCAGGCCGAGCAGCCAGAAGCCGCCGTCCTCGGCCGGGCCGAAGACCGCGTCCGCGTCCCCGGCGGCCAGTGGGTGCGCCACCGTTTCCAGCAGCCCCGGAGTCACCTGGGGGGTGTCCATGCCGATCAGCACGATGGGCAGGGCGAGTCCTGCGTAGGCGTCGTCGAAGGCGGCGGTGATCCGCTCGTCCAGTCCCTTGCCGCGTTGCGGCGACACCTCGAACCGGGCCGGCAGTTCTGCCCGCAGCGCGCCGGGCGCGGCCCGCTGGTCATCCAGGGCCAGGGTGTGCCGGGCGAAGCAGGCGCTGGCCCCGGCTTCCAGCGTGTCGATGAGCGCCGCCTCGGCCAGCATCGCGGCTTCCTGCGGGGTGAACGGCGGGGTGAGCCTGGTCTTGACCCGGCCCGGCACCGGGGCCTTGGCCAGGACGATGAGCTGGGCCGCGACGGTGCCGCCCGGGGCGGCGCTCGATGGGCTGCCGCAGCTCATGAGGCGAGCACCCGGCGCATGTCGCGGACGGTCCGCACCGTCCCGCCCACCGTCCCGGTGACCTTGGACCGCCCGGACCGGGGCAGGTAGGGGATATCCACCTCGTCGATCCTCCAGTCGGCGGTGGCCGCGGCCATCACCATCTCCAGCGGGTAGCCGAAGCGCCGGTCGGCGAGCCCCAGCCCGAGGAGCGGGGCGCGGCGGGCACAGCGCATCGGCCCGAGGTCGCGCAGGCGCACCCCGGTGCGCCGGCGGAGCTCAGCGGCGAGGACCTTGTTCGCCACCCGGGCGTGCACCGGCCAGCTGCCCAGAGTGCGGGCCATCCGGCGGCCCAGCACCAGGTCAGCGGAGCCGAGCCGGACCGGATCGGCGACCTGCGGCAGGTCGCGGGGGTCGAGCGAGGCGTCCGCGTCCATGAAGCAGACGATGTCGCTGGTCGCGGCGGCCAGCCCGGCATGGCAGGCGGCGCCGAAACCGCGCTGCGGAACCCGGATGACCTCGGCGCCGTGATCGACCGCGATGCTGGCCGACCCGTCGGTCGAGCCGTTGTCGGCCACGATGGGGTGAAAGCCCGGCGGCATCCGGGACAGGACCCAGGGCAGTGCCTCGGCCTCGTTCAGGCAGGGCAGGATGACGTCGATCCTCATGGCGGCGACAGTAGCCCGGGCAGACCGTTATTGACCCTTACAGAGTCGTGACGTATCCTCCCGCACGGTATGAGCCCAGGTGGGCCCCGTGATTCGCTGCTGTCATGCGAATTCTGGTGACCGGGGCCGCGGGGTTCATCGGCTCCCATGCAGTCGATTGTCTGCGGGCGGCGGGCCACGAGGTCCAGGGCCTGGACTCGCTGGCCCCGGCCGTACACACCGGGCGGCCCGGGTACCTGCCCGAGAACTTCGACCTGGCGGTAGGGGACGTCCGCGATCCCGACGCGGTGCGCCGGGCGGTAGCGGGCGCGGACGTCGTGTGCCATCAGGCCGCGCTGGTCGGCCTCGGCGTCGACCTGGCCGATCTGCCCGCCTACTCCGACGTCAACGTCACCGGCACCGCGGTGCTGCTCGAGGCCATGGGCCGCAGCGGCGTGCCCCGCCTGGTGCTGGCCTCGTCCATGGTGGTCTACGGGGAAGGTGCCTACGACTGCCCCGGGCACGGCCGGGTCCGGCCGGCCCCGCGGGACGTGAGCGATCTGGAGGCGGGCGTCTTCGAGCCCCGCTGCCCGCGGTGCTCGGCGCCGCTGACCGTGGCCACCGTCACCGAGGATGCCCCGCTCGATCCCCGCAACGCCTATGCGGCCAGCAAGCTCGCCCAGGAGCATCTGGCGGCCACCTGGGCCAGGATGACCGGCGGGTCCGCGGTCGCGCTCCGGTACCACAACGTCTACGGGCCACGGATGCCGCGGGACACGCCGTACTCCGGCGTGGCGGCGATCTTCCGCTCCGCGCTGGAGGGAGGCCGGTCCCCGCAGGTTTACGAGGACGGCCAGCAGCGCCGGGACTTCGTGCATGTGCACGACGTGGCCCGGGCCAACCTGGCCGCGCTGCGGGCCGGCGTGCCGGGCTCACTGCGGGCCTTCAACGTGGCCAGCGGGGAGCCGCACACGGTGGGGGAGATGGCGACGGCGCTGGCCGGCGCGTTCGGCGGCCCCGCTCCCACCGTGACCGGGCGCTACCGGCTGGGCGACGTCCGGCACATCGTGGCCTCGCCCGAGGCGGCCGCCCGCGGGCTCGGATTCCGCGCCGAGACCAGGTTCGCCGACGGCATGACCGAGTTCGCCCACGCCCCGCTGCGCCGCCCGGCCGGTGGTGGAATAAGCAGCGCCGCGTAGGCTGCCGGGGTGCCCAGCCCGTCAAGGGCTGGCGGGGCGGCCAGCCCGTCAAGCCCCGGGGACCTGCAGCCCGTGTGCCAGGCGTAGCGCAGACATTTTCTCAGCTCGCCTGCCGGGCGTAGCCCGGGTCCGCGATCAGGGCCGTGTGCTGGGTCGTGTGCTGGGCCAGCGGCAGCCGGATCACGAACTGGCATCCCCGCGCGATGTTCTGCACGGCGATCTGCCCCGAGTGCGCCTCCACGATGCCGCGGGCGATGCTGAGCCCGAGCCCGGCGTTGTTGTCCGGGCCTGGGGTCCGGGCCGTCTCCGCTCGGAACGCCACGTCGAAGACCCGGGGCAGGGCCTCGGGCGGGATCCCGCCGCAGGCGTCCACCACGCTGACGCAGGCCATGCCGCGGTGCAGGTCACCCTGGACCTCGACCATGCCCTCGGACGGCGTGTGCCGGATGGCGTTGGTCACCAGGTTGCGCAGCGCTCGGCCGAACTCATCGGCGTCGACCAGGACCGGCAGCCCGCGTACCGAGGAGCCGCGCAGCCGCACGCCCTTGGCGCGGGCCAGCGGCTCGGTGCTGGCCAGGGCCTCGGCCACCAGGTCGTCCAGCCCGACCAGGCGGCGCGACAGCCGGAGCGCGCCCGCGTGGATGCGGGCCAGCTCGAACAGGTCGTCGATCATCGCGGACAGCCGGTCGGCCTCCCGGCGGATCTGCGTGTGGTACGTGCTCACCGTCTCGAAGTCGACCACCACGCCATCCTCCAGTGCCTCCGCCATGGCGCGCAGCCCGGCCAGCGGGGTACGCAGGTCGTGGCTGACCCAGGCGACGAGCTCCCGGCGGCTGGCCTCCAGGGCCCGCTCCCGGGTCCGGGACTCGGCGAGTTTCTCGTGCGCCAAGGCCAGCTCATCGGAGAGGGTGGCGAACTCCGCGGGCAGGTGGGCCTGGGGTGGCTCGTAGTAGCCGACGCTGCCGACGTTGCGGACCGCGTCGAGCAGGACCCGGCTGGCCGCGGTGACCCGGTGGCCGACCAGCAGCGCGACCGCGAAACCCGCCACGCCCGCGATAACCACGACGGCCAGGACGACGTTCCGGTCGTCGACGGAGATCATCATCTTGTAGGCGATGACCGCGACCCCGGCCATCGAGCTGACGATGACCACCGCGGCCACCACGAACAGGAGCGTGGCCAGCGACCGCCGCGCGAGCAGCCGGACGCTGAGCAGGCCGGCCACGGCGGAGGCGACGGCAACCCCGACGACGGTGTACGTCACCTGCCAGAGCGTGGGCGCGTCGATGCCTGTCATGCTTCTCCCGGTTCGTAGCGGTAGCCGACACCCCAGACGGTGACGATCCGCCGGGGCGCGGTCGGGTCCGGCTCGATCTTTTCCCGCAGCCGCCGGATGTGGACGGTAACGGTCGAAGTGTCGCCGAAGGTCCAGCCCCACACGTGCGCCAGCAGCTGCTCCCGGCCGAACGCCTGCCGGGGACGGCCCATGAGGAACACCAGGAGGTCATACTCCCGGGAGGTCAGGGACAGCGCGCTCTCGGCCAGCATCACCGAGTGCGCGCCCAGGTCGACCACGAGGTTGCCGTCCTTGATGACGCCGAGCGCAGGCGGGTCGGGCAGGCCGCCGCCCCGGGCGCGGCGCAGCACGGACCGGACCCGCAGGGTCAGCTCGCGGGGGCTGAACGGCTTGGTGACGTAATCGTCGGCGCCGGTCTCGAAGCCGACCACGCGGTCGGTCTCCTCTCCCAGCGCGGTCAGCATGACCACGGGGATAGGCCATTGCGCACGCAATCTCCGGCAGACTTCCAGGCCGTCGATGCCGGGCAGCATCAGATCCAGGACCACCAGGTCCGGCGGTTCGGCGGCGACCCGGCGCAGGGCCTCGTAGCCGTCGCCAACGCATTGCACGTGGTGCCCATCGCGCGTCAGGTAACGCCCGACGACATCAGCCAGGGTCGCGTCATCGTCGACCACGATGATCCGGCCCGGCCGGTCGGGGTTGGTGTTCACTCTTACACCGTAGATGCCGCACTGACTTTGTGCCCCTGACCGGGACAGATCCGTCATCGGTCCGTAAGGGTCATTCCGCTGCCGGCGAGGTTAGGCTCATCGCCGCTGCCACCGGGCCGGGCTGCTGACCCGGCCAGACCCCGGAAGGAGGGGACCGCGTGCTCGGTGAGCTGTACGAAGATGCTCTTGCTGGCCTGGCGCGGCCGGAAATCGAGTACGAGGACGGCCGCCGGACCCCGCTCAGGATCGATGACTGGCTGCACGTGATCCCGGGCGACGCCTCGATCCTGGACCGCTGTCAGGGCCACACGCTGGACGTCGGGTCCGGCCCCGGGCGGCTCACCGTGGCGCTGGCCGAGCGGGGCGTGCCTGCCCTCGGCATCGACATCACGCCGTCGGCCGTGCAGCTGGCCCGCTCGTGTGGCGCGCTGGCGCTGCACCGGGACGTGTTCGCCACGGTCCCGGGGACCGGGCGGTGGGCCCGGGTTCTGCTCGCCGACGGCAACATCGGCATCGGCGGGGACCCGGATGCCCTGCTCAGCCGGGTGGCCGAGCTGCTCAAGCCGCTCGGCCAGGCGCTGGTCGAGGTGAAGCCCCCCGGCGCGCCGCTGGCCAAGGACATGGTCCGGCTGAGCCACGCGGGCCAGTGCAGCTCCTGGTTCCCCTGGGCATCCATCGGCGCCGACCAGATCAGCGAGCTCGGCCTGCGCGCCGGGCTGGCCGTGACCGAGGTGTGGACCGACGCCGGCCGCTGGTTCGCCGCGCTGTCCCGGGGGATCGATTCATGACCACGAAAGTCAGGATCGCGGCCGCAGCCGTGGCCGCAGCGGCCCTCACCGCGCTGCTTGCCCTCACGGTCCACTCGGTAGTGTTCGCGCGGATCGGCGTGCTCCCAGTGGCCCTCGGCCTCTGGGCACTCTTCGCCGCCGGTGCCTGGCTGGTGTTCCGGCTCCCGGGCCGCTGGGCGGTGGCCCTGATCGTGATCGGCGGCATCGCGGTGCAGCTGGCGGCCCTGTCCGCCGGGCCGCAGGGCAGCGACGACCTGTACCGCTACATCTGGGACGGGCGGGTCCAGGCCGCGGGCATCGACCCGTATCAGTACGCGCCGGCCGCGCCCCAGCTGGTCTCGCTCCGCGACCCCTTCCTGTGGAACGCCCAGGCGCCGTACTGCGTCCACGCCGGGATGCGGCTGGACAGCTCGACCCAGGTCGCGGCGCCCGGCTGCACCCGGATCAACCGGCCCATCGTGCACACCATCTACCCGCCGGTGGCCGAGGCCTACTTCCTGGGCGTGCACTACCTGTCGCCGGCGGGCAGCGGGACCACGCCGATTCAGGCGGGCGCGGCGCTCTGCGCGGTCCTGGTCACGGTGCTGCTGCTGTACGGGCTGCCGAAGGTGGGCCGGGACCGCCGGCTCGCGGTGCTGTGGGCGTGGTGTCCGACCGTGGCCCTGGAGGCGGGCAACAACGGCCATGTGGACGTGCTCGCCGTGGGCATCACCGCGGCCGCGCTGATCTTGCTGGCCCGGCCCGGGGCGCTGAACTCTTCCACTCGGGCGAGCTTCGCCACCGGGCCCCTGCGGCGGCCCATGGCCGGCGGTGCGCTGCTTGCCCTGGCCATCTGGACGAAGGTCACCCCGGTACTGATCGCCCCGGCCGTGCTGCGGCGCCGCCGGCCGGTCGCGGTCATCGGCGCGGGCGTCGCCGCTACGGTCATCGTGTACCTGCCCCACGTGCTGGCCGTGGGCAGCGGGGTGATCGGCTTCCTGCCCGGCTACCTGCAGCAGGAGGGGTACGCGAACGGCTCCCGGTTCCTGCTGCTCGGCATGCTGGTGCCGGGGAAGTGGGGCTTCGCAGCGGCCTTCGCGGTCCTCGCCACGGTCGCGCTGGCCGTGCTGCTACGCGGTGATCCCGACCGCCCGTGGCGCGGCGCGGTGGTGATGACCGGCGTGGCGCTGGCCGTCACCACGCCCCCGTTCCCCTGGTACGCGATGCTCCTGGTCATGCTGGTCGCCTTCGACGGCCGAGTGGAGTGGCTGGGCTTCGCCATGGTCCGCTACCTGGCGGTCAGCGACCCGCTGCCCGGGGTCCGGGTTCCCGTCCTCGACGCCCTGCGGGCCGCTTACGGCCTAGCGCTGGCCGTGGTGGTGGCCGTGGCGCTGATCCGGTGGCACCAGTCCCGCACCCTGGTCCGGCCCGCACCAGCCCCCGCTCTCCCGGCAGCGGCCCCGGAGGCCATCCCCGTATCTCAGTGAGGTTTGCCGGAGCGGCGGGCTTCGGTGGCACCGCTGAGCATGCCGGCGATCCCGGCGACGGTGTCGAGTTCCCCGGAGGCGATCGCCATGACGAGCTCGTAGGCGGCATCGTTGGTCAGGATCAGCCGCCGGCCGTTGACACCGTAGAAGGCAATCAGCCCGGACAGCGCGAGCCGCTTGTTGCCATCAGCGAGGGCATGGTTACGGGCCAGGGAATGCAGCAGGGCCGCTGCTTTCTCATCCAGGGTCGGGTAGGCGTCGGCCCCGAAGGCCGTGGCCTGCGGGCGGGCGAGCGCCGCCTCGAGCAAGCCGAGATCCCGGACCTTCACGTCGGGGCCGAGGATCCGTTCGGCGACGCGCAGCAGCTCAGGCAGCGTCAGGTAGATCATTCACCGAGCCGCCGCAAGGCCTCGGCGTACCGAGGGATCTCCTCGTCGAGGACCCGGTCCAGCAGGTCTTCCCGGCTGTGCTGTTCGACGTACTCGAGGATGGCCTGCCGGGCGACATCCTGCATGGAACGCTCTTCCTGGCGGGCTCGCTGGCGCAGTGCTTCCGCTTCCTCATCGCTCAGTCGCAGAGTCATGGCCATGAGTCAATGATACCAACATTGATACCAGGCCCTCACCGGCCTCTCCGCCTACCGCTAACCATGATCCCGGGCAATTAGTGCGATATCTGGCACTTATCGACCACGATCATGGTGCGGGTGGGATACCTGTCGGCCGGGTCACAGGTACGACCGTAAGCAAGCGCTCCAGCCCGGCGAAGTCGCCCGGATTGGTGGTGAAGAGACGGAGGTCCTCGGCGATGGCCACCGACGCGATCATCAGGTCCACGGCCCGGCGCCGGGGCTTGCGCCCTGCGGCGATGACTGCCGCCGTGACCTGACCGTAGGCACGAGCCGCCTCGACGCCGAACGGAATCGGGTCGAACTCGTTCTCGGCCCGCTGCAAGATATCGAGCCGACGGGCCCGCTCCGCGTGCTCCTCGTAGTCCTTCTGCTCACTACCGGGCCGCACTTCATGGGGGCCGGCGGACAACTCGGCGAGGGTGATGGCGCTGATGGCGACAGCCGCTGGCAACTCACCGGGATCGATCCACTTGCGCAAGATAAGGATATTGGTGTCGAGCAAGCCCGACTGGTAGCTCTCAGCGGCCATCGGGGATGCCCGCCTGGTGGTCGGCAGCAGCCTCCTGATCAGCGCGGAACGCCGCGAGGTCAACAGCCGGGGCGCGGCGCGACGCGGCGGCGAAGTCCGCCCTCGGAATGAACCGGCGGCGGCGCCGGATCGGGATCAGTTCTCCGATCTCACGGCCATCCCGCGTAACCGTGAACGCCTGGCCGCCCTCGACCGCGTCCATGATCTCCCGCGACTTGTTCCGCAAATCCCGCTGTGTTATCTCCTGCTGTGCGCTCATGGAACCACTCTATCCAGTTGTAGCACCTGGTGCTACCTGGTGCTACAACCGGCTTCATGATCGTGGCAATTACTGCGCTGGCAGGTTCCTCTTGTGTCGCCGGTCGCGGGGCTGGAGGTGGGAGTTAGGGGCTTGATCTTCTGGCGATGGTCAGAGCTGGGCTGTCCACTCGATCGTGGGCTGGCGCCTCTGGCCGACGAGGGACAGGTTTTCGGATTCCCTGCATCCCCTATATAGCAGCACCAAGGGCAGAAGATCATGGACGGGTGACAGATCCTGCGTAGCTGGGGCGAGGGCATGGGGTTATGGGCGCGCCGGCCAGTGTGACGATCCTCGACCCGGCGGCGGCCTGAGCGCGTCTTGGGTTGGGATCCTCCGCTTCCCTTACGCGTCAGGGATCGACCCCGATCATGGATGACCGTGTGGGCCGGGGGAGTCCGGGCCGTGGGCGGGGCGGGCCGGACTCCAGGCGTCGAAGCCGGGACGCAGAGCAGTCGGTGACGGGGCGGGGTCATGGGCGGCGGGCTGCTGCTGGGCGCGGGTCCGCGCCGCCGCGGCGGCCGCCTGCCGCTTCCGGGCCCGGGTCGCGGCCCGGCGCCATGCCAGGGCGTAGATGACCGCGGAGGCCGCGAACATGACTCCGGTCACGGCCAGCCAGCGCCACAAGTACGGCTGGGTGGTCAGCCCGCTGGCCCGGTGATATTCGGGCCCGGACAGGCCCAGGATGAGCGGGAAGAAAGCCAGCAAGAGCAGCAGGGAGAACGCCACCGGGATCCGCACGTAGTTGATCGCCGGGGGACCCGGAACCTGGCCGGGCCCGGGCGGGCTGGCCTGGCCCGGGCTGGCCTGGCTCGGGCTGGCCTGGCTCCGGCGTCCCCGTCCGGGCAGCAGTCGCTGCACGGACAGGTCGGCCAGCGAGTACAGCGGGAACAGCAGCAGGTCGTGGCCGATGATCGCGACCGTGAACCAGATCGCGAAGCCGCGGAACTGCCCGGCGGCGATCACCGCCCGGACCGCGTAGCCGGCCAGCGCGAACGCGGCGAGCAAGGCCAGCAGGTGCAGCGGGTTGGCACCGTACCAGTGCCGGATCCGGCTGGTGATGCTCCTGCCGCGGGTCGTCACGCCCCTCACACCTGCTTCAGGAAAGTGATCTTGCTGACCCATTTCGTGTTGTGCACACCCGGTGCGTTCGGGATGATCGTGCGGGCCGGATAGCCGTGATCCCAGGGCAGCACGTGGCCATTGAGCGTGACGGCCAGCAGCGACTGCGGATCGGTCACCTGGCCCGCGGACAGGACCGCGGACTTGAACGCCCCGACCTGCTGGATCGAGTCGACCTGCGCCCCCGCCGGCGCCGGCATCCCGGCCAGCCGGGCCAGGTCGGCCAGCCGGACGCCGGTCCAGTGGGCGGACACCGACCAGCCTTCGACGCAGGCGATCGGCAGCTCCACCACGCGCTGCGGCAGGGCGAGAATCTCGTTCCGGGTCAGCGTGAGCGTGCGGGCGCCGACCAGCGTGAGCCGGTACCCCGGGCCGACGTCGGCCGCGGTCAGGCCGATCGACGCCGCGGTCCGGTTGACCGGCAGGTAGTGCGGGGCGGTCGCGGACAGCCCGCGCGGCCCGAACAGTGCGGTACGCCGGGCCGGCCCTCCGATGGACTGGCCGACGACCAACCCGGCCAGGGTGACCGACGCGCCGCCGACGGCGGCCAGCAGGCCCCGGCGGGAGATGGTCGGGGCGCGCGGACGGGTCGGGCGCAGGCTTTCGCCGTCTGGTTCCGCGGGGTCCAATTCTTCTGGGCCGGTCTCCGCCAGCGGGGTACGCAGTTCCCGGCGCAGGCTGCGGGACCGCAGCCCCTTGACCATCCGCGGGAACTTCAGGGCCACGTGGATGACGAACCCGGCAATGAACACCCAGGCGCCGTAAAGATGGGCGGTATAGAAGGAGAACGGGAAGACGTAGTAGTTCTGGATGTTCAGGATGCCGGTCGCGAACTCGAACAGCACGCCCCCGACCAGCATGATCAGGCTGACCCGCTCCAGGATCTGGGCCAGTGAGCGCACAGGTGGCCAGGCGAACAAGCGGGGGAGCACCGACCACAGCTTGGCCAGCACGACCGGCAGCAGGGCAAGCCCCAGCGTGATGTGCACCCCCTGGTCCACCCGGTAGAGCCAGGACGGGTCGGTCGGCCAGGAGAACAGGTAGAAGTGCAGCAGGCCCGCGCCGGGCGTCTGGTCGTTGCCGGGCAGCAGCGGATCGTAGGCCGCGTAGGACAGCAGGCCGGTCACCGCCAGGATGGTCAGCCCGGCCAGCAGCACCACGGCCAGGACCGAAGTGAGCCACAGGCCGCGCAGCGGGCTGCGCCAGATCCCCGGCCGGAACGGGCCAGGTGGCGGATGCCCGGCTGCCCGGCGGGCCGCGTCCGCTGCCCGCCGGGCCATCTCCGCCGCCCGGTTCAACTCCGCCGCAGCCGAGGCCGCCAGCGCGCGCCGCCGCCGCACGGCCCGGCGCCTGCCCGCGTCGCGGCGCGCCCGTACGGCGCGCCGCAGCCCGGCGGCGCGCTGCCTCGATCCCCGTGTCCCGGCCCCGGCCATGGTCTGACGTTATGCACGTCGGCGCAGGTGAGGGCGGTTTCGAAGCGGACGGTAAGAACCTCGTAAGAGCGGGGACGCGCGGCTGGGGTGCATGAATACCAGCCGGGCGGGTGAGCCGTCAGTGCGCTCTCAGCGGGCGCGCGCCGGCGGAGACGTCAGGCGGGGGGTCAGCGCCTGTTCAGCACGAATCCTGGCCGTCCCGCATGGCCCGGCCCAGCTGGGCCAGCGCGTCGGCGAACGCCTGCTGCTCCGCGGCGGAGAACGCCTCGAACAGCTCGGCCATGGCGTCCAGCCGGGGCTCCAGGGCCTGTTCTGCTTCCCGGGCCCCGCTCGCGGACAGCTCGACCAGGGTGGCCCGCCGGTCGGTCGGATGCGGACGGCGGACTACGAGATGGGCGTCTTCGAGCGCATCCACCATCGCGGTCATGTTCCGCGGGCTGACCCCGAGCTGGACGCCGAGGTCCCGCATGATCGCCGGGCCGCCGCAGTGCAGCGCCTGGAGCAGCCGTAGCCGGGCGTAGGTGAGCCCGCCGCAGGCCCGCCCCTCCATCCAGCGCAGGAACGCGGACGTGAAGCGCACGGTCTCCGCGACCAGCCTGCGGCGGCGTTCCGCCTCGGGCAGGCCGGCCAGGGACACGCCGTCCAGGGCCTTCACGCCAGGAGGCATGCCATCCGCGCCCAGTCCGTCCCCGGGCAGGCTGCCCCGGGGCTCCGGGCCCTCCGCAGCGCAGCCCTCAGCCACGGTCGGCTCAAGCACCTGATCCACCCCCCTACGTCCCAGCGTACCTGGGGTGCTTCGTTGACACTATTATTACGTACGATAATATCTACTCGGTGACTTTCACATTTGAGTAAACGACCTCCAGGGAGAACTGAGCCATGACTGCAGCCGACGGGCAATCGGAAGCCACCGGGGGACCGGCGGGTGACGCTCCGGACACCGTGCTGGCCGGCCCGAGTACCTGGACCCTGGACCCGGCGCGTTCGTCGGCCGAGCTGCGCTCCAAGTCGATGTGGGGGCTGGTCACGGTGCGCGGCGCGTTCGGCGAGCTGGCCGGGAACGCCGAGATCCTTCCCGGCGGCGCGGCACGGGGCCGGCTGGAGATCGGCGCGACCTCGCTGAACACCAAGAACGCCAAGCGGGACAGGCACCTGGCCTCGGCGGACTTCTTCAACGCCGCCGAGCACCCGTTGATCGTCGCCGACCTGGCCAGCACGACCAGGACCGCCGACCGGGTGGCTGTCCAGGGCACGCTCACGGTCGCGGGGGAGACCCGGCCGCTCAGCTTCAACGCCACGCTGGCGGAGGTCAGCCCGGCGGCGTTCACCCTGCGAGCCGAGGGGGTCGTGGTGGACCGGGCCGACTTCGGCCTGACCTGGAATCAGATGGGCATGCTGACCGGCCCGTCGACCATCGACGTGGTGGCACGCTTCACGCGATCCTGACCAGGCAGTCACTCCGCTGATACACCGACCCCGTACCGTGGAACTGTGCGTGCATGGGTAGTCCATCAGCCGGGGCCGGTCGCGTCCGGCCCGCTGCGCCTGGTCGAGCGCCCGGTTCCCGAGCCGGGTCCCGGCCAGCTGCTGCTGCGGATCCGCTGCTGCGGCGTGTGCCGGACCGACCTGCACCTGGCTGAGGGAGACCTGCCGCCCAAGCGGGCGGACACCACACCCGGCCATGAGGTGGTCGCCGAGGTCGTGGCGGCCGGGCCGGGCACCCGCCGGTTCACGAGCGGTGACCGGGTCGGGGCGGCCTGGCTGGGCGGCACCGACGGGTCCTGCGTGTTCTGCCGCCGGGGCCAGGAGAACCTCTGCCCGGCCTCGGTCTACACCGGCTGGGACTTCGACGGCGGGTACGCCGAGTACATGGTGGCGGCGGAGGCCTTCGTGCACCCGCTGCCGGGCGGTTTCAGCGACGCCGAGCTGGCCCCGCTGCTGTGCGCCGGGATCATCGGCTACCGGGCGCTGCGCCGGGCCGAGGTGCCGCCCGGCGGCACGCTGGGGATCTGGGGGTTCGGCGGTTCCGCGCATCTCGCGGCCCAGGTCGCCATGGCCCAGGGTGCCGCGGTGCACGTCTTCACCCGGGGTGAGGCGGCCCGCGAGCTGGCCCGCTCGCTGGGCGTCGCGTCGGCGCAGGACTCCTTCGACCCGGCGCCCGTGCCGCTGGACTCCGCGATCCTGTTCGCGCCGGTCGGCACCCTGGTGCCGGCCGCGCTGAGTGCCCTGGACCGTGGCGGGACGCTGGCGATCGCCGGGATCTACCTGACCGACATCCCGGAGCTGAACTACGACCGTCACCTGTTCCAGGAGCGTCAGGTGCGCAGCGTCACCTCCAACACCCGGGCCGACGCGACCGAGTTCCTGACCCTGGCCGAGCGGCTCCAGATCAAGGTCACCACCACCCCGTACCAGTTCGACCAGGCCGATCAGGCGCTGAGCGACCTGGCGGGGGAACGGGTCCACGGGGCGGCAGTACTGTCCATGCCATGAGCGACCAGGTGGCTGCCAGCGAGCCTCAGCCCGGCGAGCCTGAGGCCAGTGGGCAGAAGGCCGGCCAGCAGGAGGCCGGCCAGCAGGAAGACCAGGCGCGGAAGTTGCTCAGCCGGGTCCCGCTGCTGGACGGGCATAACGACCTGCCCTGGGCGCTGCGCGAAGCTGGGTGCGCCGGCCTGGACGCCGCGGTCCTGAGCGAGCGGGTCAGCTTCACCCAGACCGACCTGCCGCGGCTGGCCGAGGGCGGGGTGGGCGGCCAGTTCTGGTCGGTGTACGTGCCCGCGACGCTCGCCGGTGAGGCGGCGGTAGCCGCCACGCTGGAGCAGATCGACCTGGTGCACCGCATGATCCGGCGCTATCCCGGCCAGCTCGGGCTCGCGCTGACCGCGGACGACGTGCAGCGGATCTTCACCGCCGGCCGGGTCGCGTCGCTGCTCGGCGCGGAGGGCGGCCACAGCATCGCGTCCTCGATGGGGGTGCTCCGCGCGCTGTACGCGCTCGGCGTCCGGTACCTTACCCTGACCCACAACGCCAATGTGCCCTGGGCCGACTCGGCCACCGACCAGCCCCGGGCCGGGGGGCTGACCGAATTCGGCCGCGCGGTGGTCCGCGAGATGCAGCGCCTGGGCATGCTCGCCGACCTGTCCCACGTGTCCCAGGCCACGATGAGTGACGCGCTGGACGTCGCGGAGGCGCCCGTGATCTTCTCCCACTCCAGCGCCCGGGCGCTGTGCGACCACCCGCGCAACGTGCCCGACGAAATCCTGGCCCGCCTGCCGGGTAACCGCGGGGTGTGCATGGTCACTTTCGTGTCCTCGTTCGTCTCGCCCGAATGCTGGGCCTGGGAGCGTGAGCTGACCGCCGAGATGGAGCGGCGCGGCACCGACCCGTGGGAGCTGTCCGCGCGGGGCCGCGTCCGGCGGGAGCTGGTGGCGGCCAGCCCCCATTCTCAGGCAACCCTGCCGCGGGCCACGCTGGCCCAGGTCGTGGCCCATATCGAGCACGTCCGTAAGGTGGCCGGCGTCGATCACGTAGGACTGGGCGGCGATTTCGACGGCACCGACCAGTTGCCAGATGGGCTGGCCGACGTCTCCTGTTATCCGGCGCTGATCGCCCGGCTGCTCAGCCGGGGGTGGACCGAGGAGGACTGCACCAAGCTGGCCGGCGGCAACATCCTGCGGGTCATGCACGAGGCTGAGGCGGCGGCCCGGGAACTGTCCGGCCGGCGGCCACCGTCCACCGCCCGGATCGAGGACCTGGATGGCCCTGCGGGTTGAAGGGCTTTCAGGCTCCGAACGCGTCCCGGAACAGCGTGACCAGGTTACGCGCGCCGCGGCCACCAGAGTCCTTCTGGGGGTTGTAGCAGGCCAGCGACACCCCGGCTAGCGCGGGC
>Ga0187890_10001059_pt1 | contig 20065 bp, 18 predicted proteins | sample June2016WEW_21_1_FD_133005 | JGI IMG/M metagenome (GOLD analysis project Ga0187890, IMG submission 133005) | Peatland microbial communities from SPRUCE experiment site at the Marcell Experimental Forest, Minnesota, USA - June2016WEW_21_10 | ecosystem: Environmental > Terrestrial > Soil >... | reverse complement strand
TGGTGGGACGGCTGGGACTCGAACCCAGGACCAAAGCCTTAAAAGGGCCTTGCTCTACCAACTGAGCTACCGTCCCACGGAGCCGCGAAGTATAGCTGAACTCGCGCGACCCGACAGGCCTGCGCTGAGTATCGAATGTGCTCGCGAAAATCCCTTCAGGCGTAGCGCGTGGGGTCCGGGACCGCCGCTTCCACGAAGCCGAGCGCACGCAATCGGCACGCATCGCAGCGGCCGCACGCGAGGCCTTCCGGACTCGCCTGATAGCACGACACCGTCATCGCATAATCGACGCCTAGCTCGAGTCCCATGAGGATGATCTCCGCCTTGGACATGTGGATGAGAGGCGCGTGGATCTTGAAGCGCGTGCCTTCGCTGCCGGCCTTGGTAGCGAGCTGGGCGAGCTGCTCGAAGGCCGCGATGAACTGCGGGCGACAATCGGGATACCCCGAGTAATCGATGGCGTTCACACCGAGGAAGATATCCACGGCTCCGAGCACCTCCGCCCAGCCGAGGGCAAGCGCGAGCATCAGAGTATTGCGCGCGGGGACATAAGTGACCGGAATACCCGACGTGGGCGATTCCGGCACGGGCACCTTCGGATCGGTCAACGCCGAGCCCCCGATACCCGCGAGATCGACGCTCATGACGCGGTGCTCGCGCGCACCCAGCACTACCGCAACCTGCCCCGCGGCCGCCAGTTCCGCGGTGTGGCGCTGTCCGTAATTGACGCTGAGCGCGTAGTTTTCGAAACCGCGGGCGCGCGCAATAGCGAGCGTGGTCGCGGAATCGAGGCCACCCGACAATAGCACCACGGCACCCCTCATCACTTGCCCGGCACGTCGCCCCACAACACTTTGTGAAGCTGCAATTGAAATCGCACGGGCAGCCTATCGGCCAGAATCCAATCCGCGAGCGTCGCCGCCGGCACCTCGGTAAAGCTCGGCGAGAAAAGGACCTGACAGCGCTCGCTCAATGCATGCTCCTGCAGATACGCCTTGCTCCAGTCATAGTCCTCGCGTGAACAGACGACGAATTTCACTTGATCCTGCGGCGTGAGCAGCGGGAAATTCTCCACTTTGTTGCGTGCGGCCTCGCCCGAGCCGGGAGTTTTTACATCGAGAACGCGCACGACCCGAGGGTCGACCCGGGAGATGGACATGGCGCCGCTCGTCTCGAGAGAGACCTTGAAGCCCGCGTCGCACAGCCGCTCGAGCAGCACCAGGCAGTTCGGCTGGGCGAGCGGCTCGCCGCCCGTCACGCAAACATGCTTTGCGTCGAACTTGCGCACCGCCCCGAGAATCGAGTCGACGTCCTGCCAATCGCCGGCATGAAACGCATATTCGGTGTCGCAGTACCGGCATCGCAGCGGACAGCCGGTCAAGCGCACGAACACCGTGCGAAATCCTACCGAGTCGGCCTCTCCCTGCAGCGAGTGGAAAATCTCATTGATGCGCAGGCGCTCGCGTTTGGCTGCATCGACACTCAATGCTTCTCCGACGCCATCTTATCGAGGCGTGCCTGCGCCAAACGAGCCGCGGGCATGTCCGGATATTTGGCCACGACCTGTGCGAGCGTGTCGTGCGCCGCTTGAAAATCCTTGAGCTCGTAGTCGCAGTAGCCGACTTTCACGAGTGCGTCGGGAACCTTCCGGGATTGAGGATACTTGCTCACCACGCCCTGAAACGCCGCGAGCGCCTCCGGGAACGATTTCTTGACGTAGTACGCCTCGCCGAGCCAGTACTGAGCGTTGTCCGCGAGCGAGCTGTCGGGATAGGTCGTGAGAAACTGCTGGAAAGCTGCGACCGCCTGGTCGAACTGGCTGTCCTTCAGAAGACCGAACGCCGCCTGATAAGCCGCCGTGTCGGAGCCGGCGCCCGCGTGGCCGTTGGCAGCCCCCCCGCCCACCAACGTGCCCGCCCCTACTCCCGGCCCTGCAGCTCCCGACGCTCCCGCACCGGCCACAACACCCGCGCCAACACTCGCACCGGCCGCGCCGCCCGCGAGCGCCCCCCCTCCCGCGACGACGCCGCTCCGTGCCTCGAGCACCTTCATGCGCAGATCGAGGTCGGCGTACAGATCGCGCTGCTGCTTGCGGCTCGTGTCGAGCGCGTGGTTCAGCTGGTCGACGTCGTTATGCACGCCCCGCAGATCGGCACGCAGCTCGCCCATTTGATTCGAAAGCTCGAGCAGGCTGTTGTTCGCGACGACACGCTCGATGCGAGTGACGCGCGTATCGATATCCGTGAGCTTGATCTGCACGGGGTCCTCTTCGGGGGGCGTTGCACAGCCCGCCAGCGTCAGGAGCGCGAGGCAAGCGGCAGCAGGAGCGAGACTCCTCACGGCCCGTAGACCAGCTCCACCCGGCGGTTCTTCGCCCAGGCGGCCTCATCATCGCCCTCAACCGCCGGGCGCTCCGACCCGAAGCTGACCGTGGTGAGCTGACTCTCCGCTGCTCCTTGCAGCATCAATGCGCGCCGCACGGCCTGTGCACGGCGCTCGCCCAATCCGATGTTGTATTCGCGCGTGCCGCGCTCGTCGGTGTTGCCCTCGAGCTTGAGCTTCGCATTGGGATGCGCCGTGAGGTACTGAGCGTTCCCCGTGATGACCGGGGCAAACTCCGGCTTGATGTCGGATTTGTCGAAGTCGAAGTAGATGATCCTACCGACCGATGCGTTCGGCCCCGCGCCCTGCGCGCCGCCTTGGACGCCCGTATCGCCCCCCAACGGGCTGGTCGAGGTCGATGCGCCTTCCGTGCCGCTTGTGCCCCCGGCACCCGGCACCTGGCTGCCGACGACTGGCGGTTCGACCGTCGTAGCCTTCTTGGGACAGCCGGCGAGAAGCGCCGCGGCCGCGAACAAACAAGCGATCGATACGATTTTTTTCATTGAAAATTCCCATCCGAGTGCTGACTGAAGCCCAAGTGCGAAACATCGAGCATTATGAACCGTGTTGGGCGATACATCGACCTCAGAAGGGCGACCAGGCGGGTTCTTGCACCTCGCCCTCGCTGGAGACCAGCCGCTCCTGCACGCGTGCGTCGGGGGTGACGAGCGCCAGCACGCCGCGTCCGCGGTCGCGGCTCGCATAGATGATCATGGCACCGTTAGGCGCATAGCTCGGCGATACGTCGAACTGCCCCTTGGTGAGCACTTGCACGTCTCCGCGGCCTTTGAGGTCCATGACGGCGATGCGGTACGCGCCCTCTTCCTGCGTCACGAAAGCGAGCTGCGACTCGTCGGGGGAAACGCGCGGCCTCGCGTTGTAGTTCCCCTGGAACGTCAGGCGCCGCGGTCGATCGCCGGGCTGCAGACCCACTTTGTAAACCTGCGGGCCGCCCGCGCGGTCCGAGGTGAAATACAAGCTCTGCCCGTCTCGCGACCACTGCGGCTCGGTGTCGATGCCCGGATCGTCGGTGACGCGCATGAGCGCATCGGTCGCCAGATCGAGCACGTACACATCCAAGTTGCCGTCGCGCGTGGACAGGGTAAGGGCGAGTTTCTTGCCGTCGGGCGACCACGCGGGAGCCTGATTGACCCCTGCCTTGGCCGAGACCACGTGCCGCTCGCCCGTCTTCAAGTGCTGCACGTACACCGTGGGCAGACGATGCTCGAACGAGACGTAGGCAAGACTCTGCCCGTCCGGCGACCAGGCCGGCGACATCAGCGGCTCATTGGATTGCATCACCACGTGCGGATTCTCGCCATCGGCGTCGGCGACGATCAGGTGATAGCTGCGATTCGGCAGGGACCCCGATACCGAGACGTAGGCGATGCGAGTCGCGAAGGCGCCGCGAATGCCGGTGATCTTGTCGAAAATCATGTCGGCGATCTGGTGGCTGGCGAGCCTCAAGCCGGCGTGATTCGCGGCGATCTGAAAGCCCAGCAATCGCTGGTGGTTGAGCACGTTGTAGAGCTCGAAGCTGATGTTGTAGCGATCGGGACCCTGCGGCGTCATGAGGCCGACCACGATGTAATCGTTGCCGAGCCGTCGCCAGTCGTCGAAGGTGATGCTCGCGCCCGCGTGCGGCTCTTCCACCATGTCCTTGCGATCCATGGCCTTGAAGCGGCCGCTGCGCGCCAGATCGTTGCTCACAACCTGGGCAACGTCGAGGTCGGAAGCACCGGCCGCCGCAAACGGCACGATCGCGATGGGAACGGCATTGTCCTGTCCGCGGGTCACCTCGACCACGAACTCCGCGAAGCCGCGCTGAGCGAGCCCCAGGCAAACCGTCAAGAGCAGAACGGAGAAGGCTTTATTCATCGGGTTTGAACCTAAACGCAAAGTTTCTCTGGAAGAGCGCCGGATCCGGAGGATCGGGCAACGGGGACGCACGATACACCGCATTCTCGATTGATTGCCGGACCGCCGCGTCGCCGTTGCATTGCGTGACTCGCGCGCTGGTGACCTCGCCGCCCGGCACCTGGGTGACCTCGACCAGGCAATCGATGCCCACCCGTGCCGATGGCGGCTTGATCCAGGCCTTCTGGATACGGGCTTGCAGGCTCGCCTTGTAGCGATCGGCGAGCGGGCCCGCCTCCACGGCGGCCACGTGCTCTTCCTCCGCCATCTGGCGCCGTAGTTCCTCGACCCGCGCCCGTTCGTCCGCGGCCTTCGCAGCGGCGGCCGCCTTGGCCTCCGCGGCCGCTTTCGCGTCCGCCGCCGCCTTCGCGTCCGCCGCCGCCTTCGCCTCGGCTGCGGCCTTCGCGTCCGCCTGCCGCTTGGCCTCTTCGGCGGTCTTGGCTTCGGCCTGGCGCCTGGCCTCTTGCGCAGCTCGCGCCGTGGCTGCCACTTGAGCCTCCTTGGTAGCTGCCGCATCCTTTGCCGCCTTGGCTTCCCTCGCCTGCTCGGCCGCTTTCGCTGCACTCGCCGCCTGGGCCGCTTCCGCCTCGCGCGCCGCCCTGGCGGCGGTGGCCTCCTCGACCTTCTGCGCCTCGGCCGCGGCTTTGGCGGCCGCCTGGGCCTCGGCCGCGGCGCGTGCCTGCGCGGCCGCCCGAGCGGCCTCCTCGGCTTGGGCGCGCTCCGCGGCGCGCAGGATCTGCGAGTCGACGAGGATCGCGTTGATGGGGGCCGAGTGCATGCTGACCGACGAGTGCGTGGGCACCAGTGTGAGGTAGACCAAGGCCGCCGCCAGAACTCCGTGCAGCAACACGGAGCAAATAACCGGACCGGAGTTTTCGCGGACGAAACTCGCCATCAATGAGCTCCGCTCGGCGGACGCGGTAGCGGACGTTCGGGGTCGGTCAACAGTCCCACCTTGTCCGCGCCCGCGCGTTGCAAGAGCACCATGGCGTGGGCCACCGTACCGTAGGGTACCGCGCTGTCCGCCCGGACCAGCACGGGCGTCTGCGGGTCGCGGCGTAAGAGCGCCGCCGTGCGCGAGGTCACGGTCGCCTCGTCGGCGGGTCGGTCGGAGTTCGGACCGAAATTCACATACAGGCGTCCGCGCGCGTCCACCGTCACGATGAGGGGCTCGTGCTTTTGAAGGAACGACGGGTCGATGGGCTTCGCGCCGGCTGTGGGCAGGTCCACCTTGACGCCTTCCTTGAGGAGGGGTGCCGTAATCATGAAAATGATCAGGAGCACCAGCATCACGTCGATGTAAGGAACGACGTTGATCTCTCCCATCAATTTGCGACGACGCAGCGGTGCCGGCATGCGTTAGGAGGCGTGCGCGCGGGCCGAGCCGTGGCGCTGAAGAATGGTTGAAAACTCTTCGACAAAAGTGTCGAAGCGAAGTTCCAGCCGGCTCACCTGGTCGGCGAACCGGTTGTAGGCGATCACGGCGGGAATGGCTGCGAACAATCCGATGGCCGTGGTGATGAGAGCTTCGGCGATGCCCGGCGCCACTGCGGACAGGGTCGCCTGCTGCACGTTGCCGAGGTTGTGGAACGCCGTCATGATGCCCCACACGGTGCCGAAGAGACCCACATAGGGGCTGGTCGAACCTACGGTCGCGAGCGTCGCGAGATTGCGCTCCAGCCGATCCATCTCGCGCATCTGCGCAATGCGCATGCCACGCCGCGAGCCCTCGAGCAACAAGTCGGCGGCCGTGCCAAGCTGGCGCAAGCGGCTGAATTCGCCGAAGCCCGACTCGAAGATGCTTTGCATCCCCGTGCCCGCACGACCCTTGGTCTCGATGTTCCGGTAAAGTGCCGCCAGATCCCCGCCCGACCAGAACTGCGTCTCGAACTGATCCGCGGTGCGCCTGGAATGCGAGATCACGCGGCTCTTGCGGAAGATGATCGCCCACGACATGACCGAGGCGAGCAGCAACAGGGCGACCACCGCTTGCACGACGGGACTCGCGTCGAGCACCATGCTCCAGACTGACAACTCATTCGGCATCACGCCACTCCGTGAATAGATCCTTGGGGATGGCGCGCGGCCGAAGCGTGGCCGAGTCCAGACAGGCGACGCGGGCGGTGGCGTCGATCAACTGTAAATCTTGTCGCCATATCGCTTGCTTGAAGTGAATTGTCGCACCGGTCAACTTCACAAGCTCCGCGGTGACGAGAATTTCATCATCCAGCACCGCCGGGCGCAGGAAATCCACTGTCACGTTCACGACCACGAATTGCAGCCCGCGCTCGGCCTTGAGTCGCGGCTGATCGACCCCGAGAGATCGCAGCCACTCCGTGCGGCAGCGCTCCAGAAACTTGAGGTAATTGGCGTAGTACACGACGCCGCCCGCATCCGTGTCCTCCCAGTACACCCGCACACAGTGCTCGTAAGAGTAGTCCGACATCCCCTGCATTTAGGGCGGATCCCGAAACAGCGGCAAGCTCAGGTCGCGCTCGATCACCGGTGCTTTCAGCCCGAAATGAGCGTAGGCGTTTCGGGTCGCGACCCGCCCGCGCGCCGTGCGCATCAAAAAGCCCTGCTGGATGAGGAATGGCTCGATCACATCCTCGATCGTGCCGCGCTCCTCGCTCATCGCGGCCGCCAAGCTGTCGACACCCACTGGACCACCGTCGAACTTCTCGATGACGGTCAACAAGAGCTTGCGGTCCAGCATGTCGAACCCCTGCGGGTCGACCTCGAGCATGTCGAGCGCGGCAAGCGCCACCTCGGCGCTGATGAGCCCGGCGGCCTTGACCTCGGCGAAATCGCGAACCCGGCGCAGGAGCCGGTTGGCGATGCGCGGGGTGCCGCGGGAGCGCTCCGCAATGCGCGTGGCACCCTCGGGCAACAGCCGCAGCTTCAGTATCGACGCGCTGCGCACCACGATCTTGACCAGCTCTTCGGTGGTGTAGAACTCGAGGCGCTGCACGATGCCGAAGCGATCGCGCAGTGGCGAGGTGAGAAGCCCTGCGCGCGTCGTGGCACCGACCAGGGTGAACGACGGCAGATCGAGTTTGATGGAGCGCGCACCCGGTCCCTCGCCGATCATGAGGTCGAGCTGGGAATCCTCCATGGCTGGATAGAGAACCTCTTCCACCAACGGGCTCAGCCGGTGAATCTCGTCCACGAACAGCACGTCGCGTGGCTCGAGGTTGGTGAGCAATGCCGCGAGATCTCCCGGGCGCTCCAGAATGGGTCCCGAGGTCTGGCGCAGATTGACCTTGAGCTCGTTCGCGATGATATGCGCGAGGGTGGTCTTACCGAGGCCCGGCGGCCCGAAAATGAGCACGTGATCGAGCGCCTCGCCGCGCATGCGCGCCGCCTGGATGAAGATCTCCATCTGCGCGGTTACCTTGGGCTGCCCCACGTACTCGGCGAGAGTCTTGGGACGTACTGCGCGCTCGACGACCTCGTCGTCGCCGCCGACGGCCGTGCTGATGATGCGGTCCTGTTCGATGCCCATATCTTGAGTTTACGGCTTGGCCGCTGCTTTGAGCGCGCGGCGGATGATTTCGGTGGTGGACAGGCCCGGCTCATCGGCCGCCTTCAGGAGCCGCGTGACCTCGGGGGGCTTGTATCCGAGCGCCACCAGTGCGGCAAAGGCCTCGCCCTGCGGGCTCGCCGCTGCCGGGCTCAAGGGACTGCCCTCGCGGACCGTCGGAGCTGCGAACTTCTGCACGCTGTCGCGCATCTCGATGATCACCCGCTCCGCGGTCTTGCGCCCGATTCCGGGGATGCGTGTGAGCATGGCGACATCCTCGGCTTCGACGATGCGCAGGAAGTCATCCACACTCGCTCCCGACAAGATGCCGAGCGCGATCTTCGGACCCACGCCCGACACCTTGAGAAGGCCCCGGAACAAGCGCCGCTCGCTCTCCGTGCCGAAGCCGAACAGCACGTGCGCGTCCTCGCGCACGACCAAATGAGTATAGAGCGCGACCGGCTCCCCCACGGCCGGCAACCCATAGAAGGTCGACATGGGCGCCTCGAGCTCGTATCCGACTCCGTTCACGTCCACCATCAGGGACGGCGGCTGCTTGAGCGCCAGGCGGCCCTTCAGGAAGCCGATCATCCGCGCGTCGCCAGTTTCAGCGAGGCGCGCACCTGCCCGCGAAGCGCGTGACAGACCGCGGCGGCGAGCGCATCCGCCGCGTCGGCAGCGATCGGGCCATCGAGGCGCAGGATATTGCGCATCATGAGCTGCACCTGGGCCTTCTCGGCGCCGCCTGATCCGACCACCGCGAGCTTGATCTGGCGCGTTGCGTATTCGAATACCTCGGCATTCGACTCCGCCGCCCCGCAAATCGCCGCGCCGCGCGCCTGGCCCAGCTTGAGCGCGCTGTCGGGGTTGCGATTCACGAACACGCGCTCGATGGCAATCTGCTGCGGGCGGTACTCGGCGACGACACTGCGCACGCAGCTGAAAATCTCCCAGAGCCGAGTCGCGAAGTCTTCTTGGGAGGTGCGGATGACGCCGCTCGCCACATAGATCAATCGCGGCCCGACCGCATCGAGGACGCCGAAGCCCGTGCATTGAGAGCCGGGATCGATACCGAGTACCCGCACCACCGGGGCCTTAGTTGACATGGCCGAGTATGATACCGGCATTGGCCGGCTAAACCCATCGACCGCCGGCACTCAGGATCGATGGAAACGACCACCCCTATCCGCACCGCGAGCTCGGCGCTCGAACTCCGGATCGCGTCACTGATGCAGCTCGATGTACCGCCCGACATGGAGCAAAAGCGCGGCGCTGCGCTCGAAGTGGCCGGGATCGTGCGCACCCTCGACGCGGACGACGACGTGGTGCTCGCTGCGCTCCTGCAGCCGCTACTCGAGGGCGGGCTGATCGATCGGGAAGCGGCCGCGACGCGCGTAGGCGCCGAAGCGGCCCGACTGGCGCGCGCCTTGAGCGAGCTCGGCGAGTTCGGTCTGCCGCCCGACTGGACACCGGAGCGGGGGCTCGAGCCGGCGCAAGCCGAGGCTCTTCGCAAGATGCTCGTGGCTGTCGTCGGCGACGTGCGACTGGTGGTGGTGAAGCTCGCCGAGCAGTTGCAGCGCATGCGCCGAGCCAAAGGCCTCGACGGCGCCGAGAAACGCAAGCTCGCCATCGTGACGCGCGAGGTCTACGCTCCGCTCGCCAACCGCTTGGGCGTGTGGCAGGTGAAGTGGGAGCTCGAGGATCTCGCGTTTCGCTACCTGCAGCCCACCGAGTATCGCCATATCGCGGCGGCGCTCAAGGTGCGCCGCACCGAGCGCGAGCTCTACATCGAGGAGCTCAAAAGCCGGCTCGAGCGCGAGCTCAGCGCGGCGGGCATCGAGGCGCGGGTCGACGGACGGCCGAAGCACATCTACAGTATCTGGCGCAAGATGCAGGCGAAAAAGCTCGCGTTCGAGGAAATCATGGACGTGCGGGCGGCGCGCGTGCTGGTCGACACGGTGGCCGACTGCTACGCGGCTCTCGGTGTCGTGCATTCGCTGTGGCAGTTCATGCCGGGCGAGTTCGACGATTACATCGCGACGCCGAAAGACAATCTCTACCGCTCGATCCACACGGCTGTCTTGGGTCCCGGAGGCCAGCCGGTCGAGATCCAGATCCGCACTCACGAAATGCATGCTCACTCCGAGCGCGGCGTGGCCGCGCACTGGCGCTACAAGGAAGGGGGCCGCGGAGACCAAGCCTACGAGCGCAAGATCAATCAGCTACGTGCACTGCTCGCCCCGGAAGAGAAGGACTCCGCGCACGACTTTCTCGACCGCATGCGTGTGGAGCTGTTCCAGGACCGTGTCTACGTGCTCTCGCCCAAAGGAGAGATCGTCGATGTGCCGGTCGGAGGCACACCCTTGGACTTCGCATACCAGGTGCACACCGATCTCGGCCACCGCACGCGCGGCGCCAAGGTGAACGGACGCATGGTGCCGCTGGACTATCAACTGAAAAACAGCGAGACCGTCGAGATCATCACCGGCAAGTCCGCACATCCGTCGCGCGACTGGCTCTCGCCACAGTCAGGCTTTCTCGCGAGCCCGCGCCATCGCAACAAGGTCCGGGCGTGGTTTCGCAAGCAAGAGGCGGCCCAAAACAAGCTCGAAGGACGCGCGCTGCTCGATCGCGAAATCCAGCGCCTCGGCGTCAATACCCCGTCGATGCCGGAGCTCCTGGCCGAGCTCAGGCTCGGGAGCGCCGAGGAGCTGCACGAGGCGCTGGGCTTGGGCGAGGTGAACACCGCCCAGGTCGCGGCCGCCATCCAGCGCTTATTCGCCCGCGCCGCGCGCCCGGAGGTGCCGGCCAAGGCACGCGCAGCCGCGCCGCGCGAGCCCGAGCTCGAGGTCCAGGGCGTCGGGAACTTGCTCGCGACCTATGCTCGTTGCTGCAAGCCCGTGTCCCCCGAGCCGATCGTGGGTTACATCACCGTCGGACGCGGCGTCACGATCCATACCCAATCGTGCTTGAATCTCGCCCGCCTCGCGGCAAAAGCGCCGGCGCGCATCCTGCCGGTCGGATGGGGCGCCGCAGCCGCGCAGTTTCCGGTGGACCTCGAGGTCGAGGCTTTCGACCGCCGCGGGCTGGTGCGTGATGTGAGCGCAGCCGTCGCGGACGAGAAAATCAGCATCCGCAGCATGACCACGACCACCGATGCGCGCGACCATCTCGCGCGTATGCAGATCGCGATCGACATCACCGGCCTGCCGCAGCTCTCACGAGTTCTCGCGCGCATCGCGCAGCTCCCGAACGTCGTGAGCGCGCGCCGCAGGAAATGAGCGCCGTCTAACGGTTCGAGGCCCTTCTAGAGTCCCGGTGCGCCGCCGCTACCGGCAGGCGATTCCTTGCTGGTGCGGCGGATGAACGCCGCCACGTTGTCGTGCAGCGCACGAAGCGATGCGTCCTTCGCGTAAACCATGTGGCCCGAGTCGTAGAACTGGTACTCGATGTTGCTTTGGAGCTTTACCGGCATGGGCAGGTGATGCATCTCGTAGACGCCTTGATAGAAAGGCGTCGCGAGATCGAAATAGCCCGCGTTTAGCTGGACCTTGAGCGTCGGGTTGATCTTCATGGCGTTCGCGAGGTCGGGCAGCACGTTGGCCGCCATGCCGGAGGGGATGGGCGGAGTTTGCCCCGGTTGCGCGTGACCGAAATTCCAGGTTCTGAAGATGCCGATGCTCGGCTTGAACGCCTCGTCGGGACTCCAATGCAGCTCCCTGCGTGCGTAGTCGTTGAAAGCCGAGACGTACGCCGAGCTCAGGGCGCTCGATTGCGGGTCGTAGTTCGCCCGCTGGCTCAAAGGATCGATGTCGGGTCCGGAGAAGCGCGTATCGAGCCGGCCAGTCGTCATGTCCTCGGCCGCCTGCAGGGTTTGGCGAAATTCCCCACCGTCGATGCGCAAGTCCGCCTTCAAGATGTACTCGACGGGCAGGCCCGTGTAGTCGTGCAGCTTCTGTGCGATTGCCGTGCGCTCGGCGGGCGGCAGGTCCGAGCCTGCCGCAAGCGCCCGCGCGTAATCACCCATGGCGAACTGCTCGACCTCGGCGAGGAACGCCGCGAGGTCCGGGTGATCGCCCGCGAGCTTGTGGTGATACCACGCGGTGGCCGCATAGGTGGGAAGGACCGTCTCGTAGGGCACATCGATGCCGGGGTTGCTGGTCGGTCGGTCCGGGCTTAGATCGAAGCTCAGAATTTGCGAGAGGAGGATGACCCCGTTGAAATCGACGGACCGCTCGGCCTCGAGCTGGTTGATGAGGACGGCGGAGCGTGGGGTGCCATAGCTCTCGCCGAAGAGATATTTGGGCGAGTTCCAGCGACCGTACTTGGTGAGGAACTGCGAGATGAACTCGGCGAATGCATAGGCGTCCGGATCGATGCCGTAGAACGCCTTCTCCTTGTCCTTACCGGCGATGCGGCTGAAGCCGGTGCCCGGGGCGTCGATGAATACGAGATCGCTCGCGTCGAGGAGACTCGAGGCGTTGTTCACGAGCGAATAGGGTGCCGCCGGCGTGTGCGCATCGGTCGAGGTCACGATACGCCGAGGGCCGAACGCCCCCATGTGCAGCCACATGGTGGAGGACCCCGGGCCGCCGTTGTAGAGGAACGTCAGAGGACGCGACGGGCCTGCGCTGTTCTTGAAATAGGCGACGTAGAACATCGACGCTTCGGCAGTCGGATTGTGGCCGTCGCCCTCGGCCCCCGGGGAGAGGGAGGCCTCCTCTTTGTCGGATCTCGGATCGCGGGGCACGTCGTCCCAGCCCTTCGGATGCACGATCAACGTGCCCGCGACGGCCTGGTAGGCGATGGTCTGGCCGCCGATCGCGACACTTCCCGTGCTCGTCTTGGATTCGGATTTGAAAGGCTCGAACTTGCCGGAGGCCTTGGCGGTATCGGCGGGCTGATCCTTGTCGGGCAGGTTCGCCGGCGCGGGGGGCGCCGCGCAGACCTCGGCCGACAGCAATGCCAAGGAGGCTGTCGCAAGCAGCGCACGGTATCCGCTTGCTCGCGCTCGCCCGCTTGCGTTCGATTGCGCGTGTGCTTTCGACCGACTCATTTGAGCTCTCCGTATTTCGTGATGCGCAATTATAGGGCGATTCACGAGCCGCAGAGCCGGTGTGATCAGCGGTTGATGGCGTCGATGGCGCGCTTGTCGGCCGCGAGCGCGGCCTCGTGCACGGCCTCGGATAACGTCGGATGCGCGTGGATGGTGCGCTGGAGGTCCTCGGTGCTGGCCGAGTACTCCATGGCGAGCACCGCCTCGGCGATGAGCTCACCCGCGAACGGTCCAATGATGTGCACGCCGAGGATCTCGTCGTCATCCTTGGCGGCGACGATCTTTGCCATGCCCTGCGCCGCCTCCATGGCGCGTGCCCGTCCGCTCGCGGCGAAGGGAAACGCGCCGACCTTGTAGGGACGTCCGCTCGCCTTCACTTGCTCCTCGGTGAGGCCGACCCAGGCGATTTCCGGGGCGGTGTAGATCACGGAGGGAATGACCTTATAGTTCACTTCGCCATAGCGGCCGGCGATGAGGTCGGCCACCATGATGCCTTCTTCCTTGCCTTTGTGAGCGAGCATGGGACCCCGAACCACATCGCCCACCGCCCAGACGTTGGCCGCAGCGGTGCGGCAGTGCTCGTCCACTTGAATGAAGCCGCGTGCGTCGAGCTCGACTCCCGTGCCTTCGGCAAGCAGGTCCTGCGTGAAGGGACGCCGCCCGACGGCGACCACGAGCTTGTCCACTTGCAGCGTGTGCTCGCCTTGCGCATCCGAATAGACCACGTCGACCGCCGAGCCCGAGACCGTGCCCCGCAGTACCTTGGCGCCGAGCTTGATGTCGAGTCCTTGTTTCTTCATATGGCGCTGCGCTTCCCGCGCGATGGTCTGATCCACCATCGGCAAGAGATCCGGCAGCGCTTCGAGGACGGTGACCTCGCTCCCGAGACGTGCCCAGACGCTACCGAGCTCGAGCCCGATGACGCCCGCACCGATCACCCCGAGACGCTTGGGTACGGCATCGAATTCTAGGGCGTTCCACGAATCGACGATGTATTTGCCATCGTGCGGCACGGCGCTCAAACGGATGGGCGTCGAGCCCGACGCCAGCACGACGTGCTTCGCCCGCAAGGTCCTCTGCGAGCCGTCGGGAGCCGTCACCTGCACGTTGTTGTCCGGTAACAGCCGGCCGTGGCCGGGGATGCCCACTGCGCCGGCGGCCTTCAAGAGTGAGGCGATGCCGTTCGTCATGGTCTTCACGATGGCGGCGCGCCGCTTCTGCATTTGCGCGAGGTCGAGCTTGATGTCGCCGATCTTGATGCCATGCTGCGCGAACTCGTGCTTCGCGCGATGATAGAGCTCCGAGGACTCGAGCAGCGCCTTCGACGGGATGCACCCGGCGTTGAGACAGGTTCCGCCGAAGGCATAGGTACCATCGGTATTCTTCCATTCGTCCACGCAGGCCACTGTGAGCTTGTTTTGCCCGGCACGAATAGCTGCCGGATAGCCCGCGGGACCCGCCCCGATCACGATCACATCGTAGGTGTCGCTCATATGCCGAGCACCATGCGCGCCGGATCCTCGAGGCATTGCTTGACCGTCACCAGGAATTGCACCGCCTCGCGGCCGTCGATGATCCGATGATCGTAAGTGAGGGCGATGTACATCATGGGACGTACCACGACCTGACCGTCGACGGCCACCGGGCGCTCCTGAATCTTGTGCATGCCGAGAATGGCGCTTTGCGGGGAATTGACGATGGGCGTCGACAGGAGCGATCCGAACACTCCACCGTTGGTGATGGTGAAGGTACCCCCGGTCAACTCTTCCATGGTGATGGTGCCCGTGCGGGCGCGCGCGGCGAAATTGCCGATCGACTTCTCGATCTCGGCGAAGGTGAGCTGATCCGCATCGCGCAGAATAGGCACGATCAGCCCTCGGTCGGTGGAGACGGCCACGCCGATATCGAAATAATCGTGATAAACGATGTCGTGGTTCTCTACCGAGGCGTTCACGGCTGGAAATTTTCGCAGCGCCTCGACGCACGCCTTGGTGAAGAACGACATCAAGCCGAGCTTGACGCCGTACTGCTTCTCGAAGGCTTCTTTGTAGCGCCCCCGCAGCTCATTCACCAGGTGCAGATCGACCTCGTTGAAGGACGTGAGCAGTGCTTGAGTTGCCTGTGCCTGCACCATGCGCTCGGCAATGCGCGCGCGTAACCGCGTCATGGGCACGCGCTGCTCGGCCCGGCTGCCACGCAGACTCGGCTTTGGCGACATCGGAGCGGCGGGCTCCCCCGCGGGGGGCGGCGGCGCGGTCATGGGGGAGCGCGTCATCGGCGACCCGGCGGTCCCCGGCGCGTCCTTCGCCGCGAGGTAATTCACCACGTCCGATTTCGACACGCGTCCGTCGCGACCGGAGCCGACCAGAGATTTGGGATCGAGCTTGTTCTCCTCGGCGACGCGCCTCGCGGCCGGGCTCAATTTGCCGCCCGCCTCCGCGGAGTTGGGCGCGCCCGCACGCACCGCATCCTGTGCCGGGGCGGCGGCGCCGTCGGCCGCGGCCATGACGGCGGGCGCGCTGGCGCCCGGCACGGTGGCCGCTTCCTCGATCAGCGCCAGGAGCTGGCCGCTCGTCACCGTCGTGCCGTCCTTGAGCTTGATTTCCGAGATCACGCCCGCTACCGGGGCCGGGACCTCGAGCACGACCTTGTCGGTTTCCAGATCAACCAGATTCTCATCGCGCGCCACCGCTTCGCCGGGCTGTTTGTGCCACGCGACCAGCGTAGCGTCGGCCACCGACTCGGGCAGCTGCGGCACGCGCACTTCGATTGTCATGACCCAGTCCTAGTTTGAGCTTCGGGAACGCGCATCGTTTGGCGCGAAGTCTCTTCGGGCGGCACGCCTTGGAGCGCGGCGGTGACGAGATTCTTCTGCTGCTGCTCGTGCAGCGCCGAGATCCCCGTGGCGGGCGCCGCGGCGCCGGCGCGACCCGCATAGAGCAACTCGTCGCGCGGGCCTAGAGGTAATTGCAACCGGTGGCGGATCTGATACCAGCCGCCCTGGTTCTGCGGCTCTTCTTGACACCACACGACTTCGCGCGCGTTCGAGTACTTGCGCAAGATCGTCTCGTATTCATCCGAGGGGAAGGGATAGAGCTGCTCGAGCCGGATGAGGGCCACCGTGTCGACCTTCGCCTCGCGGCGTGCCTTGAGCAAGTCGAAATACACCTTGCCGCTGCACAACACGATGCGCTTCACCGCCTCCGGGTTGATCTCATCGATCTCGTCGATGATGGTGCGAAAGCTGCCGCCGGCGAGCTCCTCCAGCCGCGACACCGACAGCGGGTGCCGCAGCAGGCTTTTCGGGGTCATGATGATGAGGGGCTTGCGCAGCGGCCGCAGCATCTGCCGACGCAGCATATGGAACATCTGTGCGGGCGTCGAAGGCACGCATACCTGCATGTTGTATTCCGCGCAAAGCTGCAGGAATCGCTCGAGGCGAGCCGAGGAATGCTCGGGGCCCTGACCCTCGTAGCCATGCGGCAGGAAGAGTGTGAGGCCCGAGAGCCTCCCCCACTTCGCCTCACCCGAGCTGATGAACTGATCGATGATGACCTGCGCGCCGTTCGCGAAATCGCCGAACTGCCCCTCCCAGATGGTCAAGCAGTGCGGCTCGGCGGTGGAGAAACCGTACTCGAATCCCATCACCGCCTCCTCCGACAACACCGAGTCGGTGACGGTGAAGGTGGGCTGGCTGGTGGCGAGGTGCTGCAGAGGTACGTACGTCTTGGCCGTCGCCTGGTCATGCAGCACCGCGTGCCGATGAAAGAAAGTCCCGCGGCCGCTGTCCTGTCCGGTCAGACGAACCGGGTACCCTTCCTGGATCAGACTCGCGTAGGCGAGCGTCTCCGCGCAGCCCCAGTCGAGCGCGAGCTCGCCCGCGACCATGCGTTCGCGCGCCTGCATGATGGCGAGCACCCGCGGATGCAACGTAAAATCGGCCGGATAGGTGGTGATGGCCTTGCCGAGCGCGTGCAGACGCGCCATGTCCACCGAGGTGCGCACCGGCTCGGACCAATCGGCGTCCAAGTACGCGCTCCAATCGACGGTGTACTTGTTGCCGATCAAGCCGAGCGCCGCCCGAGCCTGGGGCTTGCCCGCGTCGAGACCTGCGCGATACTGATCCATCATCGCGGCCGCCTCGCTCGCGCTCAGTACGCCCTCGGCGACGAGCTTATCGGTGTATTGCTGCCGCGCGGTCGGCTTCTTGCGGATCACCTGGTACATCACGGGTTGCGTCGCCGCCGGCTCGTCGGCCTCATTGTGTCCATGTCGGCGATAGCACACCAGATCGATCACCACGTCCTTGTGAAACTTGACTCGGTACTCGAGGGCGAAGCGCGTGACGAAGCACACCGCCTCGGGATCGTCCGCATTGACGTGCAGAATCGGGGCCTCGACCATTTTCGCGACATCCGAGCAGTAGAGCGTCGAGCGCGTGTCGTGCGGATTGCTGGTAGTGAAGCCCACTTGATTATTGATGATGATGTGCACCGAGCCGCCGGTATAGAATCCGCGCGCTTGCGACAGCTGCAGCGTCTCCATGATGACGCCCTGCCCGGCGAAGGCGGCGTCGCCGTGTATCAGCACCGGCAGCACCTTGTCGCCCTTCGAGTCGCCGCGGCGTTCCTGCCTCGCCCGCACCGAGCCCTCCACCACGGGATCCACCACTTCGAGGTGCGAGGGATTGAAGGCGAGCGCCACGTGTACGTTGCCCGTGGGGGTCTTCAAGTCGGCGGAGAATCCCTTGTGATACTTCACATCGCCCGAGCCGCGCAGCTTCTTCAGGTCGTACTGCCCCTCGAACTCGATGAATAGATCCTTGGGGGACTTGCCGAGCAGATTCACCAGCACGTTGAGACGGCCGCGGTGCGCCATGCCGACGATGGTCTCCTCGATGCCGTCCTTGCCCGCTTCCTGCACCAGCTCATCGAGCAGCGGGATGAGGCTGTCGCCGCCCTCCAGCGAGAATCGCTTTTGACCGACGTACTTCGTGTGCAGATAGCGCTCCAGGCCTTCGGCGGCCGTGAGCTGCCAGAGAATGTTCCTCTTCTCCGCGGTGCTGAAGCGTTGCTGCAAGCGCTCCGACTGAAACTGGTCTTGCAGCCAGAGCCGCTCCTCGGTGTCCGATACGTGCGCGAACTCGGCGCCGATCGTGTCGCAATAGATGAAGTTGATCGCCGCGAGGATATCCTTCAGCTTCATGCACGAGGGAATCGCCGGCGTGCGGCTGCCCGTGACGAACTCCGTGTCCATGTCGGCTGCCGACAGGCCGAAGTAGGCGGGATCGAGAATATACGGTCTCTCGCGCGGAGAGAGATTGAGCGGGTCCAGATGCGCCGCCAGATGACCGCGATTCGCATACACCTGAATCAGCCGCGACACCGCCGCCTGCTTTGCGCTCGCCGCGCCGCTGTCTGCCGGAGGCGGCCGACGATCGGCGCTGCGATCGGCGGCGCTGCGCTCCCCCACGGCCCGCTCGCGGGGCTCAGCGAGGGTGCGCTCGCGCGTCAAGCGTTGCGGCTTCTCAGGCGCCCCGCCCGCCTGCAAGCTCGCAAAGTACCGGGCCCATCCCGGCTCGATCGACTTAGGGTCATTGAGGAAGCGCTGATAAAGCTCCTCGATGAAATCGGCGTTCGCGCCGCTAAGAGCCGTGGTGGCCAGCTGGTCGGCTAGGGATGCGCTCATGTGGAGAGGGAAAAACCTATCAAATCAGGAGGATACGGAAGGTAGATAAACTCGCAGACAAGTCAGCATTCTAGCCCAATAGTCGACATTATGGAATGCGACCCAGCCCGCGGAATCCGCACCTGGCGTAAAGAATTGACGGGGCCTGCACTCGCAGTCCGCTAGAAGCTCCGCTCCGTGAGCACGCGCAGCATGCCCATCTCGTGACCGACGAGGAACAGGTAGGTCAAGAGCACTCCGTAGAGCAATAGCTCCACTCGAACCACGCGCATGAACCGATAGCGCGCGAGAAACACCATCAGCATCACGCAACCGCCGGTCATCGCGATCTTCAGGACGGCGAACGCCCCCATGTCATGGCCCATAACGGCCGCCATGATCGGGTTCACCTCGATCGCTCCGCCCGACATCAGCGTTACGGTTAGAAATGCGTCTACCACGCTCAAAATCAAGATGCCGACGGACACCGCCCAGAGATGTGCCCCGTGCCAATCGGTGGCCTGAAAGCGTCCGTCGTCCGTGCGCCGCCCCACACGGCGCCGACGTGGGCGAACGCTGCCGTACAAGAACGCCCACCAGATACGTTGCCGCCGATCGGGCCGTGCGCGCCGCTCGAAGCCTCCTCGGACCTGCGAAGCTTTAGCGGGCGACCAATCTTCCTGCGTCGGCGGTAGCGATGTCATATCGCCTCACTATCCCGAGATGCACAGGCCTTGGGCAAGCCCGATTCGCCATAATCCGGGCGTAGATGGGCATATTTTTTTTGGCACTAGACGGCGCTCACCATCTGCGCCATGAAATCACTCACGGGCAGCGCCAGAAGTGCCGCACGATCGGTAAACATCTTCTTGATGGCCTCGGTTTGCTTGGCTGCGAAGTGCGCGGCGACGCTCGCCTCGAACTTCTTCACCAGCACCGGCATGCCCTCGGCGCGACGCTTGCGGTGGCCGATGGGATAGTCCACCTGGATACGCGGGCTCGAGGTGCCATCCTTGAAGAACACCTGCACGGCATTGCCGATGTAGCGCTTTTCGGGCGCATAGTATTCTTGGGTGAACGTCGGGTTTTCACGCACTTGCATCTTGGCACGCAAAGCGTCGACGCGCGGATCCTTGGCCACCTCGTCCTCGTAGTCCGCCGCCGTGAGCCTGCCGAAGATCAGCGGAATCGCCACCATGTACTGGATACAGTGATCGCGATCTGCGGGGTTCGCGAGCGGTCCGGTCTTGTCGATGATGCGCACGCCGGGCTCCTGCGTTTCGATGACCACCCGCTCGATGTCGGCGAGCTTGTCGCGGATGTCTCGATGCAAAGTCATCGCCGCCTCGACCGCGGTCTGCGCATGAAACTCCGCCGGATACGAGATCTTGAACAGCACGTTCTCCATCACGTAGCTGCCGAAGGCTTGCGGCAGCACCAAGGGTTTGGACTTGAACAGAACGTCCTGGAAGCCCCAGGTTTTCGCCGTCAGCGCGGACGGATAGCCCATCTCGCCCTTG
>Ga0187890_10001058_pt1 | contig 20085 bp, 16 predicted proteins | sample June2016WEW_21_1_FD_133005 | JGI IMG/M metagenome (GOLD analysis project Ga0187890, IMG submission 133005) | Peatland microbial communities from SPRUCE experiment site at the Marcell Experimental Forest, Minnesota, USA - June2016WEW_21_10 | ecosystem: Environmental > Terrestrial > Soil >... | reverse complement strand
CTAGCCGCCCGTCTGGGCTGGAGCTTTCTCGATGTGGACGAAGCCATCGAGGCCGAAGCCGGCGCAACCATCGCCGAGCTCTTTGCCCGCCACGGAGAAGCCTCTTTCCGCGAGCGCGAGCAGGCGGCCATCGCCCGCCTGTGCGCCGGCGAGGCCCTGGTTCTGGCTCTGGGCGGAGGCGCAATCGAGCACGCAGGCACCCGCGCGCTGCTGCTCACCGCTCCCGGCACACTCCTGATTCATCTGGAGGTGGAACTGGCCACCACCCTCGCCCGATGCTGCGGCACCGAGCACACGCGGCCCATTCTCGCCGACCAGGCCAACCTGGCCAGCCGCTATGCTCGCCGCCTTCCGCTCTACCGCACCGCGCACGTCTCCATCCCCGTCGATGCGCTCACCCCAGCCGAGGCTGTGGACGCGATTCTGCTGGCCGCCCGCCTGGGGTAACCGAGAATAGGCGCAATTGTCGCCCCGCACCTTTCGTTCCATCGGTGGCTTCGAGTTACAGAAATCGAATGCCGGAATGCGCATTCCGGCCCAACCGCCGGCAAGCATGAAACTGCGGATTATTCGAAAGAATTAGCGATACTCGGATGCTTGACGTGCTATATAATCCAGTTCCTGAAACCCAGTTCCCGAGCCTTCCCCGGCGATTGAGAGGACCTGGGATTTCAAGAGGAGGTTCGCGATGGCGCTCAACGCCTATTTGATGTTGACAGGCACTAAACAGGGCACGATCAAAGGTTCCACCGCCAAGGGAAAACGATCGGACGCCATAGAAATCAGCGATTTCAGCTTCGGCATCGAATCGCCGCGCGATGAGCACTCCGGCCTGCCCACGGGCCAGCGGCAGCACAAGCCTGTAGTGATTGTCAGAGAGGTCGATGAAGCATCGCCCCTGCTCTTCCAGGCCTTGTGCACAAATGAAAGCTTCAAATCGGCTACATTGAGTTTCGCCAGGGCAAGCGCGAGCGGAAAGCCTCTCCCGATCAACACCATCGAACTGACAAACGCCAGCATCAGTGAGATCGCGCACGCGCAAAACAGTGGCGGAAAAAGGCGCGAGCGAGTTACCGTGCAGTATGACACGCTGCTAGTCAACGGATTGTCCGACGTGGTCCTCCATTCAATTTGACAGGGAACCTGGATCGGGCTGCTCCGAGTTTATGCGAATCGGCCCACCGAGTTCCAGCTTGCTATCATCGGGAAAGGCTCGCGGCAGCACACGGGCCGGGTGCTTGTGCCGAGGTATGCAATCGTCCAGATGACTCCCGTCTCCCAAGTCGCCGATCCGGCAGTGCTCACCGCACCGTCGGCTGAGAACGCCGGGCGTGGTCCGGGTTCGAGCCAGGCTCATCGACAGGGTCACCTCCACGCTCCCGAGCCCGGCGCCACGGCCACTCTGATTCACGACCTGCGCGAACTCTTCAAGGTCAAGGTTGTGGGGCTGGTGCTGGTTACCGGCTGGGGCGGCTTTTACCTGGGGTCGATGCAGTCGGGAATCTCCAGCTTCCAGGGCGGCTTGCTCGACGCGCTGCTCGGCATCGGGTTGGTCTCCGCCGGGGCCGGCGCGCTCAACGAGGCCCTGGAGCGCAAGATCGATGCGCGCATGAAGCGCACTGCCGACCGTCCGCTGGCCGCCGGCCGCTTCTCGCTGGCTCACGGCATTCTGGCCGGCCTCGGCGCTTTGGCGCTGGGCGCCGTGTGGCTGGCGCTGCGCACCAACCTGCTCACCTTGGCCCTGGCGCTGCTCACGGCCTTTACTTACGTCGCTATTTACACGCCGCTCAAGCGCTTCACCACCATGGCGACCTTCATCGGCGCGTTCCCCGGCGCCATGGGCCCCATGCTCGGCTGGACCGCCGCGCGAGGCCGCATCGAATGGCCGGCCGTGGCGCTCTTCGCCATCCTCTTCGTCTGGCAGTTCCCTCATTTCATGGCCATCGCCTGGCTCTATCGCGACGACTACGCCCGCGCCGGCATCCGCATGCTGCCCGTCGTCCAGCCCGACGGCTGGTCCACCGTGGCCGAGGCGCTCTTCTTCGCCGTGGTCATGATTCCTGTCAGCCTCACGCCCTGGCTGCTGGGTTTAGCCGGCCCGACTTATGCCGGCCTCGCCACCGCGCTGGGCCTCTTTTACCTGGCCTATACCATCCGATTCGCCCGCATCCTGCGCGCCCCCACGGAGACCGAAAGCCGCATGTTGGCGCGCGATCTGCTCAAGGTCAGCGTCCTTTATCTGCCCCTGCTCTTCACCACGCTCATGCTCTGCGCCACGGCAAAGCACTAAGGAAGCGGAACCATGATGGTCACAGCAACTCCTCAATTGAAGACTCGAACCTCCAGTACCCGCCCCGCCATCGCCGCCATCCTGGTTATCAGCGCGGCGGCCACAGTCTTCCTCTTCTGGCTTATTTACGTCCATCCCGCCGCGGCGTCCAGCGCGCAGTACGCCTTTCTGCCCGCTCTCAACGCCTTGCTCAACGGCCTCAGCGCCACCGCTCTGGCCATCGGCTACACCTTCATCCGGGCGCGCCGCATTCCGGCTCACCGCGCGGCCATGATGACGGCCTTTGGATTCTCCACTTTGTTTCTGGTCAGCTATATCCTGCACCACGCCCTGCATGGCGACGTTCGCTATCCCGCCCACGCCGCTCTGCGCTCGCTCTACCTGCCGCTCCTGGCCAGCCACATCGTGCTGGCCGTCGTGGCGCTGCCGCTGGTGCTGGTTACGTTCTTCTTCTCGCTCACCGGCCGCATCCCGCAGCACCGCAAAGTCGCGCGCTGGACATTCCCGCTCTGGCTCTACGTCTCAATCACCGGCGTCGTCACTTACATCATGCTGCGCCTGGCGCAAGGTTAGGGGCCAGAGACTAGGGAGTAGGGAATAGGGAATAGCGAACAGGAAACAGAGAGTAGAGGACCCAGACTGGGTGCCCCATCCTTTTCGCGCACTTGGCGAAAAGGGTGGGATACCTCGAACCTCAACCGTCCCAAGTTCAGAGGATCGAAGATGCCCGCAAGCAACGCAAATCCAACGCAGGCCAACGACGGCACCCGCCAACTGCTGCAATGGGGCGCGTCGATCCTGGGCGCGGGCCTTTTGTCTGGCCTGCTGCTGCTGACCGTGCTGGGCGGTTTTTCGCCCACCGGCGCCAGCACCAACGCCGGCTGGTTCGCCCTCATCGTCGCCCTGATGTGCATTCCTTTCGGCGGTTTGCTGCTGGCCCTCGGCGCAGCCAAATGGCTCCGCAACCGGGCGCTTTCCCGCAGCAGGTGATCGTCTGCTATTCTTTTCAATTACTGGAGAGCAAGAACATGGCAAAGAGCGTTAACAAGGTCATTCTTTTAGGCAATGTGGGCAAGGACCCCGAAATCCGTTCCACCGCCGGCGGCGCCATCGTCGCCAATCTCACCCTGGCGACCAGCGACCGGTTTCAGGATGCGCAGGGCAACTGGCAGGACCGCACCGAGTGGCACACGCTGGTCGCCTTCAAGCGCACCGCGGAGATCATTCGCGATTACGTGAAGAAGGGCTCCAAGCTGTACGTCGAGGGCAAGCTCCAGACACGCAGTTGGGACGACAAGGAGTCCGGCCAGAAGCGTTACAAGACCGAGGTCGTGGTCTTCGACCTCTCGCTGCTCTCCGCCCGAGACGAGGGCGCAAGCGGCGGCGCGGGCGGCTACAGCCGGGCAGCGGGTTCTGCAAGCTCAGCCAGTTCGTCGGCCAGCTTCGACCAGCGGCCTCCGGCGGCGGCCGGCGCCCCGGACGACTACGTCCAATCCGCCGAAATCTCCGACGACGATATTCCGTTTTAAGAACAGGGGTCAGAGATCAGGGATCAGCGGTCAACAAACTGGCGGTCGGTGTGGTGTGGCGAGCGAGCTTGCAAGGCGAAAATGCATTGAGGCCGAATCCGAATGGGATTCCTTGCCGGCCCTGATCTCTGATCTCTGATCCCTGACCCCTGATCCTCACTCCGTCTTCATCAGCGTCGCAATCAGCGTATCCCGGTGCCCGTTGGCCATCGCATCGGCGTTGCCGAGCACGCGCATCCAGGCGAAGACCGCTGCCCCGGCCAGCGCCACAAAAACCGGAACGGCCAGCCACAGGTTCTGCAAGAACCAGCACACCGCGAAGACCGCCGCGCCCACGCCGATCACTCCCAACTGCACCAGCAGGCTGAGCAGCGCGTTGGCCTGCGATCCGCGCTGCCGCGCAATCCGCCCCGGATTGATGCGATAGGGCATGGTGAGCGAAAAGACGTTGCCGGCGGCCAGGTTCGAAGGCAGTGCAAAGAGCAGCCAGGCCGCGGTGGCCGCTATCACCGCGCTGCCGGGAACGCCTAGGCGCAGGCTGGTCAGAACGCCGGCCAGCAAGGCCACCAGCAGGAACAACAAGGAATGGAACAGGTTCTTGGCCAGCATCGCCTTTCGGATGGGCGTGGGTGAAAGAAAGTACACCTGAATCCCCGCTCCCTCGGTGCCCAGGTTGTTATAGAACAACTGCGTGAACCCCAGGAGCGCGTAGAGCACGGCAATCGGCACCGCCATCGGGAAGCCGCGTCCCTGGGAACCGCCCCCCCTGAGGAATGCGACCGAGAAGATAACCCCCATCAGGAGCGGCGCTCCCACCGCATAGAGCAGCGGCAAGCTGCGCACCAGGGTGCGCAGTTCCTTTTCCATCACCGCGGCGATGGGGCCGGAGCCATCCAGCCACCATCCGCCCTTGCGCCGCTGCGCCGCCTTTCTCCGGCTGGGCGCCGAGCCCAGGTTTTCTCCGCGATACTCGGATCGGAGCCGCCCCGCCAGCACGCCCCCGGCAGCCAGCAAATAGATCCCCAGCGCCCCCAGCGATCCCATTGCCGCTCCCGGCCGCTGACCGGCCGCCTTCCCCAGCGCACCGGCGGCCAGCCCCGGAGGCAGCCACTGTTGCACCTGATCGACGGTCTGCAGCCACGGCCCATACCGGGCTTTGAATTCGGCCTTCGACCGCTGGTACTCCCGCGCCTGCGCCAAAGCCTGCTCTCGCGTGGCATTTCTGGGCAGCCTGCTTCTGTGGTGAAGCGCCGGATTCAGCAGTTGCAGGCTCAGCATCGCCACCATGAACACCGCGCCCACAATCTCTCGCGTCTTGCGCTGCGCCAGCCAGCGATCGATCCAGGCAAAGATGGCCCTGGTCAGCAGAATGTTGAAGGCCGCAAAGACCGCCAGCCCCAGCGCCGTCCAGGCAAACAGCTCCGGCCGCGCTATGGTGATGCCAACCCAGAGGCCAATGCAGCACAGCACGCCCAGAATCGTCGAGGAATCCGCCAGCCCAAAGACCAGGTACAGCAGCAAATACGACCCGAAGCGCACCGGAAAGCGCAACAGAATGCCCAGATCGAACTGCTCCTGAAACGAAGCCATCATGACCGGAATCATCTGCCAGAGTAAGAAGATCCCCCAAAACAGCAACGGCAAGAACTGCCAGCTTCCCTTGGAAGCCAGCAGGCAGGCCGCCGCCCCAACGCCCAAGCCCAGCGCCAGCCCCAGGATGGCATAGACGACGTATGCGACGGTGCGCGCGCCCAGCTCGAACGCGCCCAGCTTGGAGCGCAGGCCGTTCCTGAACATCTGCCAGCGCAACGCGGCCATGGCCGCGTACTGCGCCCGCGCCTGCGCGCCCAGCATTCCCCCGCTCATGCCGGCCCCATTCATGCCAGCCTCGTTTCTGTATTCGTGTAATGTCTGGGTGCCCCATCCTTGCGATCCGCCGCGGCGAATTTTTGCCGCAAGGGTGGGATAGCAAAACACCCGCTCCAGGAACTGTGAATTGGCATCACGCCAGCCATGACAGCTCCTGCGCCGGCTCCTGCTGGCCGCCCGCTCCCACAATCGACAGAAAAATCTCTTCCAGCGTCAGCCGCTGCTCCCGCTCAACTCCCGGCAGCGTGCTGGCCACACCCGCCCGCAGCGCCTCGATCGATCCGTTGGCCACCAGCCGCCCTTGCGAAATGATAGCCACATGGCTGCACAGCCGCTCCACAATCTCCAGCACGTGGGTGGTCAGGAAGATCGTCGCCCCGCGGTTGATCATTCCTTGCAGCATGGCCTTCAACATGCCGGCGGCAATCGCGTCCACGCCCTCGAACGGCTCATCGAGAAACAGCACCTTGGGCCCGTGAATCACCGCCGCGGCCATGGCCAGCTTCTTCTGCATTCCGTGCGAGAAGTCGGTCACCAGCTTGCGGGTTTCGCTGGCCAGTTGCATAAAGTCGAGCAGCTCTTCGGTGCGGCGGTTGGTGGTCGCACGATCGAGGCCGTACATGCGCCCCACAAAGCGCAGGTACTCGGGCGCGGTCAGCCGTCCCATCAGCGCCATCCCCTCCGGCACCACGCCGATCTGGCGTTTCAGGTCGAGCGCCTCGGCCCCGAACGGCTGGCCCAGTATCTCGATAGTCCCCGCGCTCGGCTCCAGCAGCCCGGTCAGCATCTTGATAGTGGTGGACTTGCCCGCCCCGTTCGGCCCCAGAAAGCCGAAGAACTGCCCCGGAGCCACGCTCAGCGTGACATCGTCCACGGCGGTCAGCGCGCCGAAGCGCCGCGTGAGCCCGTGGGTCTGAATCGCCGCATTTTCCATGTGGGGCAAGAATAGCAAGGTTGGCTTGCAGGAACAAAACCGAGGTTTGGCTGCGCGGCGGGCCGGTCTCCGAATAGGCGGCCATCCTCCCGGAACTCGGAACCGCAGGTGGCAGTCAGTCTGGAAACACGCATTGGGTTGTTCGCGACAGTTGACAGCCGAATTCCTGAATACTGGCCGACTTGCAAGGAGTAATATGTGTTGGCTGAAGCTTTTGGGTTTTCCCAGATCTCAAGATCGAGACCTGGGCCGCCCGCCCCTTGAAGAGTACCATGAAGAAAATATCGTCAGGTGCCTCTGGGGAAAGACATGCCAAAGCTCGCCCGTTACGTTCAGCCGATTCACTTCGAGGATTTTTCCGGCGCACAGTTCGAGCGCCTTGTGTTTGCCTACCACTGGCGGAGCGAGAAATGGCGATCGTTGGAATGGTATGGTCAGACGGGGAGCGACCTCGGACGCGACATCTGGGGTGTTCGTGAGAACGGGGAGTCTGTCTGCATTCAATGCGTCAATCGCAAGAATTTGAAATTTGCCAAAGCTGAAAAAGACATTGCAAAGGTACTGAACGCGGATAACGGCATTCCGCATACCTTTCGTATCGTCGCAGTTTCCAACCTTTCCGCGCGTCTACGTGACAAGATCAAGAGCCATGTCTTATCGCTTGGTGTGAAGGTATCCGACAACTGGTCAGGTCCGGAATTTGAAGAGTTCCTACGTGATGGTGCCGAATCTCTTCTAAAGAGATTTGTCGGAGGGGAAGAGTTTCCTGACACGCCAGCGGACTTGAAGAGCATTACCGAAGCCGGAATTCCGCCAGCTCTTCGCACACCCAGCCTTGTATTTGTTTTTGGTGTGCCGCTGGGAGATAACGATTCTGCGTCATGGATGATGACTTTACCTCACTTCGGGCCTCGTACCGCGCATAGCTGCAAAATCAATTTTTATGACGAAGACCGCATCAACATCCAACATCAATGGTTGGTCGCACATCCTAATTCTCCTTATCCTCCTCCGGAGCTAACGGGCGAATCCCGAAAGCAGGTTTATGTAGCCGAGGCTAGCCCGGAGGGATCATCGGGCGGATTCCAATGGAATCCCCTTAACCCAGATAGTCAGCACTACACCATCAACATTGATTGTCGAGATGGTGTATTCACGGAGAAATGGGAAATAGTGCGCGTAGGCGGCGTTCTTCGTTCAAGGGTCACGATTGAACGCGGCGCTAATTGGATTACAAAGAATCCCAACCAAGACCCAATCGTATTCAAACTTGAAGACCCGGAATTTGTCAGCACACCATTGGCTACCGAAGTTCCAAAGGCCAGACCAGGGAAGGTTGTTCATCCTGGCTGGAAGCCCAATCATAGATTCGAGATTCCAGCGGCGATTCTTGACCCCAACGGTAACCTACAAATTATGTCCGGGATCAAGTTGCCAGACGGAAGTACGCTGACTGATATTGGATGTTGGAATATCCTTACGAGGCATTTTGGAGATAGTCCAGATGAAGCTACGACTCAAACGCCTCCAGCTTCTTCACAAATACTGGAGCGTCTTGAGGTTAGGGGTCCCATAGAACAGACATGGAATGGCGGCAACTCTACCGCATACTGGCTTGAAGTAACCAACAAGAGCACCGCTAAAACGATCCGAAACGTTAGGGCAGAGGTGGTCAAAATTGAACCACCCCAAACCCATCTCAATTGGCCGGTGCCGCTGGTCGTCAAGCATAGCCAGGGAAAGCCAGTTCGCGATAGCACGTCCCTCAACGCTGGTCAGCCCGGAGGTTTTGATCTCGTTTCGGCGCATAAAGGAGGTCCGATAAGCGTTCTTCACACGGTCCCCGACATCAACAGTACTCTCCACCAGGGAAATGTATTCAGGTTGACTGTGACGGTCACAGGAGAAGATGCATCTCCTGCGACGAAGCAATTTGACGTTTGGCAAGATGCTGAGGGATTTCTTCGATGCACACCGGCCTAAGCGGTGGTGCCCTGTCACGACACGGGCAAAGTCGCCAACTGGATTATTAATGAAAAACGCCGATGTCGGCTGGAGAGTTTCTGGATTTCCGCCCAATCAGCTTAGCACGTACTGAACGCCCCAACTGCACTTAACAAACTCCGATTCTCTGTGGCCCGCGTGAATGACGAACAACTTGGAAGCTGCCCACACTCTCCGGCTGGCAGGTTCTATCCTTCGCTTGCTTCTTCTTCCTCCGCCTCGCCCAGCGGATCGTTGTCGCGGTCCGTCACCTCGGCCAGCGCGGCCAGCCGAGCCGCAAGTTCCGACTTCCAGCATCCCTCCGGAGCGCGCCAGCTCCAGTTGCCCCCGGCGACCGCGGGGGTATTCATGCGCGCCTCCGAGCCAAGCTCAAGCAGGTCCTGCGCCGGAACCATGGCCACCTGCGCCACGCTGGCCTCCACAGCGCGGATCAGCGGCCAGACGGGGCGCTTGCCAACCGGCCCCGCGTAGGCCTCGACAGCGCCGCGCTCCACCTTGCCGGCCGCATCCCACCAGCCTTGCGTGGTGTCGTTGTCGTGCGTGCCGGTATAGGCCACGGTATCCGGCGTGAAGCGGTGGGGCAGATGAATGTGCGCGCCCTTGCTGTTGAAGCCGAACTGCAAGACCTTCATCCCCGGCAATCCCAGCTCCAGCCGCAGCGCGTCCACCGCCGGGGTAATCATGCCCAGGTCCTCGGCAATGAGGGGCAGCGGCCCCAGCGCGGCTTCCAGCGCCCTAAAGAGCTTGAGCCCCGGCGCCTTCACCCACTCGCCCTTGACCGCCGTCTCCTCCTCGGCCGGAATGGCCCAATAAGACTCGAAGCCGCGGAAGTGGTCCAGCCGGACCATGTCATAGAGCGCGCAAGCGCGGCGAATCCGCTCGATCCACCAGGCAAAACCCCGCTCGGCCAGCACCTGCCAGCGATACAGCGGATTGCCCCAGCGCTGCCCGGTGGGCGAAAAGTAGTCGGGCGGCACGCCGGCGATGCGGATGGGCTTCAGGTCGTCATCGAGCTCGAAAAGCTCCGGGTGAACCCACACGTCGGCCGAATCCATATTGACGAAGATGGCCACGTCGCCCAGGATGCGTATCGCGCTGAGCGCCGCGGCCTCCCGCAGGTTCTTCCATTGCACGGAAAACGCAAACTGCAGCACGCGCTCCCGGTCGAGCGCCCGCCCATGCTCCGCGGCTGCCTGGGCGAGGGCCTCCGTCTGGCGGCGGCGCAGCGGCTTGGGCCAGACCGCCCACGCGCCGGTATGGAATTGGCGGCGCAGCACGGCATAGAGGGCGTAGTCGTTGAGCCAGGCGGCCTCGGCGCGGCAAAACTCCTCGAAGCGGCGCCGCTGCCTGGCCAGCTTCGGGTCGCGCGGCCCGCGATCCAGAAAGTTCCCCGCCGCCTCATGGAGCAGCGGCAGCTTCCGCTCTTCGACCTCGTTGAAGTCCACGTTGCCGCTTTGCCCGGCCAGGCCGCCGATGCGCTCCCCTGCGATCCAGCCCCAGTCGGCGAGGAATTCCAGGCTGATGAGAGAGGGATTGCCCGCAAAGGCCGACGAAGCCGCATAGGGCGAGTTCCCATATCCCGTCGGGCCGAGCGGCAGAACCTGCCAGACGTGCTGTTTAGCCGCGGCCAGAAAGGCCACAAACTCGTAAGCGGCAGGCCCCAGGTCGCCGATGCCTCCATAGGACGGCAGGGAAGTGATGTGCAGCAGAACTCCGGACGAGCGTTGAAACTCCATGGCTTCATTATCTCCGCCGCCGCCGCGGAATGCCGGAACCCGGCCCGCATGAGCAATAACGGCCCGAATCCTCAAGCGGCTGCGAGCCTCTCTTGCGGTCTTGTGCGGATTCCCGGCCGGCTTACGTGCCCGGCATTCCCGGCTCCTGCGCCTTGGCGCTCAACCGGATGCGGTTATTCTTCTTGTACCTGTCCATGACGCTGCTGAGGAATACGCTGAAGGCGTTCGAGCGGCGCTGTTCCAGGAGCTGTTCTCGGGCCTGGTCAAGGTTCCTGGCAATCTCGTCCGCGGTGGGCTCCTGCTTGTCCACTAGTTTGGCCACCACGCCGGTCCGCCCGGCGTCGATGGGTCCGCTGATCTGGCCCGCGGCAAGGTCGAAGAGCTGCGGAGCGACCCGCGCCACCTGGCCCAGGTCGGGCACCTGGCTCGAGGCGCTCACCAGGTCGCTGGCCTTCAGCGTCGCGCCTTCTTCCTTGGCGGCCTTGGCTAAGTCGTTTTCAACTTTGGCCTTGTCCGCCAACTGCTTGGTCTTCAGGCTGAGCAGCGCAGGCAGCACCTGCTCGCGGTAGTCTTCGAGAACGTGGCTCTTCCAATCCTCGAAGTTCGGCGCGTGGGCCGCGACGATTCCCGTAACCTGGAAGATCGCGTAGCCTTCGCCGGTCGGCGCCGCCTGCGGCGGATCGCCCTGCTTGGACTCGAAGGCCTTGGCGACCACCAGCGATCCATTGGGCAGCGCGGCAATCGCGCCCTGGCTGGTCACCGGCGGCGTGGTCGCCAACTCCAATTGGTGGGCCGCGGCGGTCTTCTCCAGTCCGTTCTTGGTGGCATCCTTGGTCAGAGCCTGCGCGTAATCCTCCTCGGCCTGCGCCGTCTTCTGGCGAATCAGCGTGGCCTGAATGGCGGGCTGCACATCGCTCAGCGGTTCGGAGTGCGCCGCCTGGCGCTCTTCCACCTGCACAATGTGGTAGCCAAACCGGGTCTTCACAATCTTGGTCTCGCCGATCTTCTGCGCGAAGATGGCGTCATCAAATTCCGGCACCATGGCGCCGCGCTTGGCAAAGCCCAGTTCGCCGCCCGAGTCCTTGCTGCCGGGGTCGTCGGAGTACTGCTTGGCCAGTTCGGCAAAGTTCGCGCCGCCCTGGATCTGCTTCAGAATTCCCTCAGCCTTGGCCTTGGCCGCCGCGTCGGTCGTGGCGTCAGCGCCGCCTGCCGCTTGAATGAGGATGTGCCGCGACCGCGCCTGTTCCGGAACCGAATAATCGGCTTGGTGCGCGTCGAAGTACTTCTGAATCTCCTGCTGGCTGGGCTGCGGAACCCCTCCCGGAAGCTGGTTGGACGTAAAGGCAAAGTAGGTGATCCGGCGCTCTTCCGGCACTGCCGATGCGTAGCGCGCGGCGTTGGTCTTGAAAAACTTCTCGAGCTGGCTGTCGGGGGGATTGATCTGCCTGCTCAGATCGTCCGCTGAGATCACCGCGTAGTCGAACCTGATCTTGATGTTGCTCTTGCGATACTCGTCGCGAACTTCCTGGTCGCTCACCGTCACCCCGGCCGTGATCAGCGCCTCGAGCCGGCGGAGGACGATATTGTTCTTCAGGTCCTCATCGAACTCCGTCACCGGGAGATTGAAGCGTTTCTTGATGAGGGCGGCGTATTGTTCGTCACCGATGAACTGGCCGTTGGGGAAGAGAACCTGGCCGGGGGGGCCGGTTTGCAGGTACTGGCACACATCGTCGCTGGTGGCGTGAATGCCCAGCCTTTCCGCCTCTGCCAGCAAAACCTGCTGGCCCACCAGTTGCTGGCCGATGCGCTGCTCAAACAGGCCCAGAATCATAGGGCTGTCGGGGTAGCGCTGCTGCTGCAACTGCTGGCGGGCCAGCTTTTCCACCCGCTCCTGGCTCACCACCTCGCCCAATGCGAACAGGCGGCTGTACCAGTGGGGGTAAACAACGGCATAGGTGTCGGCGGACCTGGAAGCCCCGCCGAGAGGGCCGGGAATCAGGTACACCGCCGCCGCGGCCAGCGGAATGATCAGGAAGAAGGCGCAAAGCCCAGCTATCCCGATAAGCAGGTAAGGCAAATCGGGCCTGAGCTTCGCATTCGCAGGCTCAGCGCTTCCGGCCTCGTGAGGTGTGGCCAGCGCCTTTGAGAACTCCGCGATCTTCACCCAGTAGGCGAGCCAGCAGACCACGCATGCACCCGCCAGGACGCCCCGAATCAGAGTCTGCAAGACCCCGGCGCCGGCAATCGCTGAAAGGAGAATGACAAGGGGCAGAACGCACATCGCCAGGCCCACCGCTCTCCCCGGTTGGGGATCGGCGTTTGGAACCTTTCTGTGCCTGAACTCGTTGCCCAGCGAAGTTGCCAGCCTGAACACAACAAAAAAACGCCAGAAAGCGCTGAAAATCGGAATCAGCAGGAGCCACACCGCTTCCGGCGACATCGCTCGCGACGCCGGACAACACTTCTCCAAGGCGCGTCGAAGGGTGCGAATGTAGAGAGCCAGGATGGCAATGCCGGCAAGAATCCCGGCAGAAATGAGGAGGAACACCAGAAGCGGTCCGCCAATCTCCAATAGGCGAGTCCCCTCCGGCACTTGCGGGCAACTCATCGCTAAGTACAGGCTGGCCATGACTCGATAGTATATGCACCCGGCGAACCGCCGCGCGGGATCGAGGCAGTCTCCCGCCCCGGCCTCAACCCCGGGGCCGGCCGAAAATCCGCTTCACCGGCCGGCTTACGCGCCTGGAATTCCCGGCCCTTGCGCCTTGGCGTTCACGCGGATACGGCCCTGCTTCTTGTACTCATCCATGATGCCGCTGAGGAAGACGCTGAAGGCGTCCGATTGGCGCTGCTCCAGGATCTGTTCGCGCGTCTGATCGAGGTTCTTGACAATCTCGTCCGTGGTGGGCTCCTGCTTGACCACCAGTTTGGCCACCACGCCGGTCCGCTGCGCGTCGATGGGTCCGCTGATCTGGCCTACGGCAAGGTCGAAGAGCTGCGGAGCAACCTGCTCCAGTTGGCCTATATCCGGTACCTGGCTGGAGGGGCTTACCAGGTCGCTGGTCTTCATGGTCGCGCCCGCCTCCTTGGCCACCTTGGCCAGATCGTTTTCAGCCTTGGCTTTGTCCGCCAGCTGCTTGGTCTTCAGGCTCAGCAGCGCCGGCAGAACCTGGTCGCGGTAGTCCTCCAGAACATGGCCCTTCCAATCCTCGAAATTCGGCGCATGGGCCGCGGCGATCCCGGTAACCTGGAAGATCGCATAGCCCTCGCCGGTCTGCGCCGCTTGCGGCGGATCGCTCTGCTTGGACTGGAAGGCCTTGGCGATCAGCTGCGATCCGTTGGGCAATGCGGCGATTACCCCCTGGCTCCCTACCGGCGGCGTGGTCGCCAACTCCAGATGGTGGGCCGCGGCGGTCTTCTCCAAGCCGTTCTTGAGGGCTTCCGAAGTCAAAAGCTGCGCATAGCTGGTCTCGGCCTGGGCCTGCTTCTGGCGAAACAGCGTGGCCACAATGGCCGGCTGCACATCGCTGAGCGATTCGGAGTGCGCCGGCTGGCGCTCTTCCACCTGGATGATGTGATAGCCGTATTGCCGGGATCTCACGACTTTTGTCTCGCCAACCTTCTGCGTGAAGATCGCATGCAGAAACTCCGGAACCATCGCGGCGTTTTTGTTTACGAAGCCCAGTTCGCCGCCCGAGTCCTTGCTGCCGGTGTCGTCGGAGTATTGCTTGGCCAGTTCGGCAAAGTTCGCGCCGCCCTGAATCTGCTTCAGAATCCCATCGGCCTTGGCCTTGGCCGCGGCGTCGGTCGCGGCGTCCGCGCCGGCAGCCACCTTGATGAGAATGTGCCGCGACCGCGCCTGCTCCGGAATCGAGTAATCGGCCCTGTGCATGTTGAAGTACTGCTGAATCTCCTGCTGCGTGGGCTGCTGAACTCCGCCCGGAAGCTGATCGGGCGTAAAGGCAAAGTAGGTGATCTGGCGCTCTTCAGGCACCGCCGTTGCGTAGCGCGCGGCGTTGGTCTTGAAAAAACTGGCCAGCTGGCTGTCAGGGGGATTTATCTGCTTGCTCAGTTCGTCGGCGGAGAGGACCGCGTAGTCGAACTTGATCTTGATGTTGTTCTTGCGATACTCGTCGCGGACCTCCTGGTCGCTCACCGTGACCCCGGCCGTAATCAGCGACTCCAGGCGATGAAAGAGGATGTCGTTCCTCACTCCCTCTTCAAACTCCGCGACCGATTGGTTGCGGCTCTCCGCGATCATGGCTGCGTACCGCTCGTCGCCGATGAACTGGCCGTTGGGGAAGAGAACCTGCCCGTTCGGACCGCTGCGCAGAAGCTGGATCACATCGTCGCCGGTGGCTTGAATACCCAGCTTCTCCGCCTCCGCCAGCACAATCTCCTGCTGCACGAGTTGCTGGCCCGCCTGCCTCTCAACCAGCCCCAGAATTGCCGCATTGTCGGGGTAGTGCTGCCGCGCCATCTGCTGGCGGGCGGCCTTCTCCACCTGTTCCTGGGTCACGGTCACGCCCGAGGACAGAAATTTGCTGTACCAGTGGGGGTAAATCACGGCATAGGTACTGGCGGATGAGGCTCCCACGCCGGTAAGGCCGGGAATCAGGTACACCACCATGGACACCGAGGCGGCGCCGATCACCAGGGCCATAAGCGCCTTGATGATGCGGTTGTCTTTCTGTTGCAGAAAACGAATCATGGTTGGACTTGAACCTTCAACTCTCTATGCGCGGCGCGGCGGTCCCTGCTCAGCAGGAGCGGGCCGGTTCGGGCTCGGCTGCATGGGACAGGCATCTGCCGCAGATGCGCAGTTCTCAATCTACGCGATTCTATGCCATTATAGACGACCGGCAACCGGGCAGGAATGGACGGAGATTTCCCACGTGGAATCATAGGCGGAAGGGGGCAGGTTCGAACCTTCCACCGGCAGCGCGGACAGGGCAATCGCAGGAGCTTCTTTCGTTGCCGAGTTCGGTTCCATTCGCCCTCCAAGCAGGCCGTTCCCGCGCGCCTCCCGGCGGGGAGGCGACGAGAGCAGCCAGGTTACTGGACCGTCAGCGCCAGCGTGGCGGAGTTCGTGATGGCGGCTACGCCGTTGCTGGACTGCGCAGTGACGGTGACCGTGTACGTGCCGGCAGGCGTGGCAGGATTGATGGGCGGGCCGTGGTTGTAATAGTCGTAGCGCGCGTTGCAGGCGGTTGCGCCCAGCATGGCGACGAAGGCCACCAGGGCCAGCAGCGAGAGCCGGTTGAGCCAGGCGCGGCGCCGGACTCCCAAGGCAAGACCGCCCAGGCCAAGCGCGCCGGGAAGCAGAAACGCCCAGTTCACGGAGTTGGAGCCGGGATGGGCAACCGATGCATAAGAAGCCACCTGGGTGACGATGAGCATGGTGCTGCTGACCGCGGCGGTGGCGTTGGGCAGGATCTCGACGTTCTCCGGCGTGAATGTGCAGGAGGATTGATCGGGAAGCCCGGAGCAGGAGAGCGTAACGAACATCGGTGCCGATAGCGCGGCGCTGTTCTGAGGCGTAACGGAGGCGGTCAAGGTTCCCGTCTGGCCGGGAGTGAGAGTCATCGCGGCCGACGAGACGGAAACCAGAAAGTTGGGCGTCGAGCTGGCCTGGGCGTGAACCTGAGCCGCCTCGGAGACCGAAGCCCGATGACGTGCGTCGCCGGCATAGGCCGCAGTCAGGGAGTGAGGACCGGCAGGCAGGGCAACCACCACGCTGGCCTGGCCCGCGGCATCGAGCGCCGCGCCGGCCAGTTGAGCGCCGTTGTCGCCTATGACCACCGAGCCGGTTGCCGGAAGCCCATCCTCGCCGTTCACCGTTACCGCGACAGTGGCCTGCGTGCGTCCGCCCAGGTCGCGGGTCTCCACCGTCAGTGAGGTCTGCGTGGCCAAGCCAGGCCCGCTTTCGGCCCCCAGCGCCAGCGCGGGCATCGCCAGCGCGATCACCAATCCTGCAACCAATTCAAGCCGCGGACCGCGGCAGACAATGCCTCTCACGTGCGCCTGCTCCAAATCTCAACAAAGAATCGTGTGCCGCCCGATAGCCTTGGCGTAGAACCCTATTGTATCCGGCAAGGGCGCGTGGAAGCTATGCGGGGCACCTTCTTTGGACGGAACGCGGAAGAGAATGGCGCGGCCCTCAGCCCCAAATCGAGCGCCGGGGAAACCGGGGCACCGGGACGGGCCGGGATACTACAATAGGCGCAATGATCGCTCACTTGCGCGGAAAGCTCATCCACAAGCAGCCCGGCCAGGCCATCGTCGAGGCAGCCGGTGTGGGCTATGACGTCACCATCTCGGTACCCACCTTCACGGCGTTGCCCTCCTTGGGCGCTGAGGCGGCGCTGCACATTCATACCCAGGTGCGCGAGGACCAGATTGCGCTCTTCGGCTTTCTCGATCGCGAAGAGAAGCGGCTCTTCGAGCGGCTGATCACCGTGAGCGGGGTGGGACCGAAGCTGGCCATCGGCATTTTGAGCGGCCTTTCCGTCGAGCGAACGGTGCAGGCCATCCGCGGCCACGATCACGCCCAACTGGTGCGGATTCCGGGCGTGGGCAAGAAGCTGGCCGAGCGCCTGGTCGTCGAGTTGAAGGATAAGCTGGACGATTTTGCCGCCGCGCCGGTGCGTTCCAGCGTGCAGGGGCCGGCCGCGGAAGATGTGCTGTCGGCGCTGGTCAACCTCGGCTATCAGCGTCCGGCAGCCGAGAAGGCCATCCAGCAGGCCGTGGCAAAAGACGCCGCGCTGGGCGCCGATTTCGACGGGCTTTTCCGCGGGGCGCTGAAGCTGATCCGGTAAACTTGGTTCCGTATGCCTCGCGTTACAAAACCCGCCGCCACCGCGCCCGCTGCCCATCTGCGCCCCGAGGGCCTTGCCTTTCTGCGCGCCCTCACCCGCAACAACGACCGCGAGTGGTTTACGCCGCGCAAGGCCATCTTCGAGGCCGAGCTGAAGGAGCCGATGCTGGCGATTGTCCGCAAGGTAACGGACGCGATGACGACCTTTGCGCCCAGCTTTGTGCGGCCCGCCGAGAAGTGCCTCTTCCGCATCTATCGCGATACCCGATTCAGCGCCGACAAGCGCCCATACAAGACGCACGTCGCCGCGTGGTGGTCGCACCAGGGCTTCGACAAGACCTCCGGCGCGGGCTACTACTTCCACGTCAGCGCCAAAGAGGTGGTTATCGCCGCCGGAGCCTACATGCCGGAGAAGGATCAACTGGCCGCCATCCGCCATTGGCTCCTCGATCATCATGCGGAGTTTCGCAAGGTCTTGCGGACGGCAGCCCTTCGGAAGGCATTCGCGGAATTCGAAGGCAACGCGCTCACCCGGCCGCCCAAGGGTTTCTGCAAAGACCATCCGGCGATGGACCTGATCCAGTGCCGCCAGTGGGGACTGAGCGCCACGCTCCCGGCCTCGGCGGCCCTCGAACCCGGCTTTGCCGCCACGCTGATTCGCCACTTCCGGCTGGCTGCGCCGGTGGTGGATGCGCTGAACACGCCCATCGCCGCAGCCCTTGCGCCCCGGAAAAAGGTGCTCTTCGGGCTGAACTAGCCAGCCTTCGCGGTGGTGCCTTCCACGTGCATCTGTGCCCGCGCTCGTGAGTCTAAGCGGACAAAACCGGACAAAATCGGGCAAAAACAGGCAAAATCTACACAAATCCCAAAGAAAACTGTGGAAATCAAGGTTTTTCGATTGACTTTAACCACCTTGAAGCCGCATTGTAACCATCGACGGGGTTCACCGAACCCGCATGAATACAGGGGAAACGTGCAAGCATCGCCTGGGTCGCACTCCCTCCATGCGGTACGCATAACGCAGCGGAAGCCCGGCAACACAGGCAGCCCAGAGGGCTCGCCCAGAAGGAGAACATCACATGGCAACTGGATTGACCAAGACCGCCCTGACGCGGCTACTGGCCGAGAAGCTGGAACTGACCAACAAGCAAGTCGCAGCCTTCCTGGATACCCTGGCGGAAACCGCCATCAAGGAAACCAAGAAGAACGGCGTCTTCGTGATCCCCGGCATTGGCCGCCTCGTGAAGGCGGAGCGCAAGGCCCGCATCGGCCGCAACCCGCAAACCGGCGCGGCCATCAAGATCAAGGCCAAGACGGTAGTCAAGTTCCGCGTGGCCAAGGCCGCCAAGGACGTGATCGCCCCTGTCAAGAAGTAGAATCGGGCCGCGTATAAGAGACAGCAATCTGGACTGGCGCATCGGCAAAGGGAAGGAGCGATCAGCTCTTTCCCTTTGTTGTGCGCGGTGGTCTTGTATCTTGTAAATCCCTTCGCGCGGTGTGTTATTCCGCGCGGCCAAGTAGCTTCCCTGTCTCCGGCAGCAGCGCTCGCATCACCAGCGAGAGGCCAAAGCTGACGATGATTACTTTGGCCATGAGCCGGTCGTTATAACTCCACGAAAAGAAGGCCAAAGCGGCGAATATGCCGATGGGGGTGGTCTCCGTCAGCACCGCCTGGAGCCAGCGCGGCTTGCGGCCAGTGGCCGGCATGGCCGTCCTCAGTCGGGGGATCAGGCGGGGAACGGCGCGCAGATAATCCTGGTACGGCTGGCCGAGCTGGCCGCTGAGGAAGGCTTCTTCGCCCAGGATCAGGCGAAAGAGAAAGACCGTGACGGCAGCCATGGCAAAGAGCGCGCCGCTCACCGGCATCAGCAGCGCCAGAGCGGCGAAAACGAGCCACAATCCTATATAGAGCGGATTGCGCACGAAGCGAAAAGGCCCATCGGCCAGCACTTCGCCGGCCTTCATCTGCCCATGCTTCACCGTGCCGGAGCCAAGATAGGCCGCACCCCACACGCGCAGAGCGGCGCCCGCGCCGGCCAGCAGTGCGCCTGCGGCGATGACCATCGGCGCGGCGACGGAGAACGAGCCCACACCCATCCGGCTGAGCTCCAGCGGCAGCCATACCAGCAGCGGGACGCGCCTGCCAATGCCCCATGCCTCAATCCACGGAGCCCAAAAGCCCAGGCAGACGATGGCCATGTTGATTGCCATGCGGAGGCGAAACTCAATTGCGCTTGCCTTCATTCGCTCATTCCTTTGGCCGGAGTGTAGCATCCGCGACGGAGACTGGGAGGAAATCACGCAAGCGGGCAAGCGGTGGTTCATTGCGGAGGATTGTCCGGTGGCGAACGGCTGAGAATGCCATGAGGCCCCGCCGATTCTCCGTGGTCCCGCGGACAGGTCTTCGTCCGTGGGGTGAAGCGAATTACACTGAAAGAGCTATGCAATTCCGCTTTGGGAACGAAATTCGCGAAGCTTTTCTGCGCTTTTTTGAGTCGAAGGGGCACCGCCGGGTGCACTCTTCCTCGCTGGTGCCTGCCAACGACCCGACGCTGCTGTTTACCAACGCCGGCATGAACCAGTTCAAGGACCTGTTCCTGGGCGCGGAGCGGCGGGAGTACACGCGCGCGACGACTTCGCAGAAGTGCGTCCGCGCCGGCGGCAAGCACAACGATCTTGAGAATGTTGGGTTTACGCGGCGGCATCACACTTTTTTTGAGATGCTGGGCAACTTCTCGTTCGGCGACTACTTCAAGCGCGAGGCGATTCTTTATGCGTGGGAGCTGGTGACCAGCGAGGAGTGGCTGGGCATTCCCAAGGGGCGCCTCTACGTGACCATCTTCGAGGGCGCGGATGGGGTTCCGCGCGACGACGAGGCCGAGGGCTACTGGATCGAGGCCGGCGTG
>Ga0187890_10001057_pt1 | contig 20091 bp, 19 predicted proteins | sample June2016WEW_21_1_FD_133005 | JGI IMG/M metagenome (GOLD analysis project Ga0187890, IMG submission 133005) | Peatland microbial communities from SPRUCE experiment site at the Marcell Experimental Forest, Minnesota, USA - June2016WEW_21_10 | ecosystem: Environmental > Terrestrial > Soil >... | reverse complement strand
GCCGCGTCGCCCACAACGGGAGCTGCTGGTTTCCCCTGCAGGACTTCGCCCGCCACATCCGATAGCCAGTGGATGCGCCGATCCTGATCTTCGGGTTTGAGTGCCGAAAGAACCAGCTCACCGAACAGATCGAAACTGCGAACGTCGTGATCGGTGAAAGCCCGAGCCGTGGTTGAATACGCCTGCAGCACGCCCAGGTGCTCGCGCCGGCCACGCAACGGAACCAGCACGGTGGAGCGAGCGCCCATCTGGCGCACGAAATCCACTTCGACGCGAACGTCGCTTTCACAGTCATCGCAACGAAGAATGCGCCCCGATTCCAGGCAATCCTGCAGAAACTTGGATTCGCCGAGCAGGTGAACGCCGCGCTCGATGGCCAGCGGTCCGGCGGCCGCGCGGCACACCATCGCAGATCCTTCTGCCTTCGACCCTTCTGCAAGCGCGACTACGATGCCGTCAGCCTGGGTGATGGCTTGGGCGCGGTCGCAGATTAATTGCAGTACTTCATCCAGGATAAAGCGTTCCGTCTCGAATAAGTCCCGATCGGAGTCGCATCCCGTGGCCACGCGCCGGTTTCGTATCTGCTCGTGGAGGTCGGAGAAGGCGAGCAGTGCGCGCAGGGCCTCCTGGCGCGCAATCGATTCGAGGACGCGATTGCCCTCCTGCAGTGGAGAGCCAGGGTCGGCCGTCACCTCCACTTCCCAGTCAACGCGGGTTGGATTGGCACTCATGCTTGCGCGCTCACCAACACAAAAAATCTGTACTCATCGTATCCGTGTCTCGCCGGAAGGCTCATTGCCGGCCTTGGTTCAACCGGCGACTCTTACCTGGAAACGACGGCGACAACTCCACTTTCGAGCGTAATAGTCTTTGGAGGGGTACCGCAATGTCCGTTAGTACACGTCCAACCGCGGCTCTGGCCTGCGCAACCGGCCGTGGACGGCGTCGGCCTGCCCGCGCTACGACCCTTCAGATTTTGCCCTCCGCCTCGATTCGTCCTATCGTTAAGAAAGCAGCAAGAAGCAGTCCCGGAGATGTGATGACGGACGCAGTAGAGCAGAAAGAAGCCGAAAAACTTGAGAAGTCCAGTTGGTGGTGGCGCGGAGTCGTGGCAACCAGCATGGCTGGCGCAGCCGTGATGGCGTTCCGAGGCTGCTGGCACGGTAAGATGAGCTGGCCGATTGGCGTCGAGGGTTACTCCTACCAGGTTTGTCTGAGCTGCGGCGTCAAGCGGCTGTTCGACGAGAAAACCTTCAGCGTGTATGGCCCGTTCCACTATGACCTGAACGAACTCATCGCTCGGGCAAAATCCACGAAATCAAAATACCATCTCCTGGCGGATGTGCAGCGCCGGCTGTAGTCCCAGCCTGCTCAGTTCACAGTTCAAGTGCATTGTGAACTGACCGCGGCTGCGTCTGCACTGCGGTTCCACGTGCGCCGCTCAGGCTCCGACGGGCTGGTCCTGGCTCTTGTACCACTCCACCGTACGGCGCAGGCCTTCTTCGAAGTTCACCAGAACCTTGTATCCCAAATGCTTTTGCGCCTGGTTGATGTCCGCCAGCGAATGTTTGATGTCCCCGCCACGCTCCGGACCGTACTTGACGGTGCCTTTGTAACCCGTCAGTCGTTTCAAAGCGTGGAAAGTTTCATTCAGCGTGGTCCGCTGACCGGTGGCGCAGTTAAAAACGCGCCCGGCACACTCCGTCGCCGGGGCCGAGCACGCCAGCAGATTGGCCGAGACCGCGTTGTCAATGTAGGTGAAATCGCGGCTGGTCTCGCCATCGCCAAAAATCGTGGGCTGCTCTCCGCGCAGCATCTGCATACTGAATCTTGCGAGTACGCCGGAGTAAGCCGAAGTAGGATCCTGCCGTGGCCCGAAAATATTGAAGTAGCGCAGGCAGACAGTTTCAAGGCCATAGCAGCGGTAGAACGACACCATGTAAAACTCGCTGGCCAGCTTGGCCACTGCGTATGGCGAGATCGGGTTGGGGGTCATGGCTTCATGCTTCGGAAGTGTAGGCGTATCCCCGTAAGCCGAGGATGAGGCGGCGTACACCACCCGCTTCACTTTCGCGTCGCGCGCCGCGACCAGCACGTTGACCGTGCCGTCGACATTGGCGCGGTTGCTGCCGAGAGGGTCCAGCACCGATTTCGGGACCGACGGAATGGCCGCCTGATGCAGCACATAATCGACGCCTTCCGACGCCTTGCGCATGGCATCCAGATCGAGAATGTCTGCTTCGCGGAAGTCCATCCGGCTCAGCACTTCGCTCAGGTTCTCGCGTCTGCCGGTGGCAAAGTTATCGATGCCCCGGACCTGCTCGCCGCGTTCCAACAGAGAGCGCACCAGCGAGGACCCAATGAAGCCGGCAGCACCGGTCACGAGATATTTGGCCATATGTTTTTAATGATAACGGATGGATTACCCGCCATGCACTCTGGCCCCGTCACCAGAGTAACTTTTGTTCCGGAGCCCGCCAAACGGCCGCCAGCCGCTAAAATCCCCGGAGAAAGAATTCAGAACCGGCGAACCCGTTTGGCGATCTTGTGGAACTCGTCGCGGGAGAGCAGCTGATTTTTCCGGAAGAACTCCGTCATCTCATCGAGAAAGGCTTTCAGGTCGACCGTCCCCATGTAATTCTTCATGCCGTTCTCCCGCGCCGATTCGACATTGGAGACGGCGCTGCGCCCAGTTAGAGCGTCGAGGAGTTGCTTCAGTTGGACCTCTTGTTCTGGGTCGAGTTCCCCGAAGCAGATGCCTATGCCCAGGGAAGGGTACGAGGTGCGAACCGTGCCCCCGGTCTGAATCCGGATGCCGAACGACTTGAGTACAAGATCCACTTTTGTGTCGATGGGGAACGTGGTGTTCGTTTCCACATAGCATCCATGCAGACTGATGTCGGTAAGGGTTCCCCACATGGACAAGTCGCTGCCCTCGGTTCGAAACTTCACGCTGCCCGAACAACGAAGCCGGGGGCTTTGCCGCAGCCCTTTCCACGCGAAACTGGTCGCGTCTGTGGGCGTTTTGCCGCCGCTACTTCCCCCTGCATCAGCGGGTGCGCCTTCCGCCGCCTCTCCTTTTAGCCGGCGAAGATAATTCACGCCCTCTTCCCCAGTACTGGACTCGGATGGCAAGCTAGGTTGTCCGGGATAGATATGCGGGTCCACAAGCGCCTCCGACAGTATGCCGCTCTTAGTTGAATCGGAATATTACGGGAGAAACTTTAGACCGCCGGGAATTGCGACAAAGAAGCGCGAATCTGGCTCCACACTTCCTCTTTGCCGGCTCCCGTTTTGGCCGAAAACGCCACCACGGGCACTCCGCCATAGGCTTGCCCCAGCGTGTGCATCGCCTGCCGCAACTGGTTGCCAGACAACCGGTCGCACTTGGTGGCCACAATCGCATGCGGCCGTCCCTTGGAAGCCAGGAATTCCAGCAACTGCCCGTCGCTTTCCTGGGGAGGAATATTCGAATCCACCAGCACCACGCACAGTGTCAGGCTCGATCGCTGGTGAAGATAGGGATCCACAAACCGGGCCCAGTCGTCGGAGATTTCGCGCGAGACCTTGGCATAGCCGTATCCCGGCAGGTCGGCAAAAAGCAACTCGGGCCGCGGTTGCCCCGCCCGGCGGACTTCATAAAAATTAATGCTTCGTGTGCGCCCCGGAGTGTTGCTGGTGCGGGCCAACTTCGTACCCACCAGCGCATTGATCACGCTTGATTTCCCGACGTTGGACCGTCCCAGAAAAGCGATCTCCGGCAAGGTGGGGGAAGGGAAATGCGTCAAGTCACTCGCCGACAGCATAAATCGCGCCAAAATCCGCATGCTCACAGTTTCCAGCGTTTGGGGCGCGCAAGGCAAGCGCCGCCGAAAAATAAATTCACTGGCAGGCTGCGGAAAAACTTGGCTTCGGCCTGGTTTTGGGAAGGGCACGACGTCACACCTTGCGGAAAAACTCGGTGTTGCACTTGATTTTGGGTGGCGCAGCGGTTTTACCGCTGCGATAACAGGCTTATGTTCATCAACCGCTTTATAGCCGCTGAGGTCACGCCTCCTGCGCTGTTGATGAGTTTTTCCGCAGCCTGCTAAAGCCCAAGTGGACGTTTGGGATGCACGTCCTGCTCTTTGATCGGGTGCAGTTTGTACCAGAGCGTGAGCGCGCCCGCGATGACTAGCCCAATAAGAACGCTGATCACAAAAAATAAGCGATAAGCCGGCAGCGCGATCAGCAGAATCGCCACGACAGCGACCGCGACGATCAGACCCGCCGATCCCTTCAGGGTGAATCCAAACCGGATGCCAGATTCCGGCTCCATAAGTCAATTCTAACGTGGAGCCCCGCAAGTTGGCCGCATAAATCCACGCTGTCATCCTGAGCGAAGCGCAGGACCTATGGATTTGAATTCGCCAATGCGCCTGTCCCGTCCCCGGCTGATCGGCCAGTGATATTCTGTTCGGAACGCGGACGAGATCCATATGATTCTCAGAACTCACACTCGATACTACGAAGAGATCCTTGGAATACCCGGCTTGCTCCAAGACCCGATTCTCACCTTCGGACACCAGAGCATCGATCAGGATGCTCCCCCCGGCTCCAATCCGCCCCTTCAGAGACTGCGCAGATTCCTTGTCGAAAAAGGAAAACTCCGCCGCGTTGGAAATTTGGTGAGATCAATCGTCAGACCATATCCGCGGATGCCCGTAGGCTTCCACTACAGCTCTCTTTCAGAGCTCTTGCGCGCCAGAGGGAACTCGGTCGTCTCGCTTGATTTGTTCGACGAGCGGGCCGAACTCCGGTACGACATGAATCAGCCAGTACCGGAGTCGGAATACAAGAAGTACGGAACACTGATCGACATTGGATGTCTGGAACACCTGTTCGATACAGCCCAGGTTCTGGAAAACTGTATTCGCATGATCCGCTGCGGAGGCCACTATGTGCTGGTCACCTCAATCAACGGGGACTTCGGACACGGGCTGCACGTATTCAATCCCCAGGGGCTCATTGACTGCCTCGTGGGCAACGGCTTCAAGATTATTTACTTAAAGTACTCGACTGTTTCCGGGAAACCAATTTCTGATCCCTCGACGTCTCCCGACGCACTCATCTGGATGGTATGCCGCAAAGAACAGGATGTGCCTGCTTTTTTCTGTCCGCAGCAAAAGATTTGGAGCACTTACTACGCGCCAGCAATGTAATGTTTGGACGAAGTACCGCGAGCAATTGGGTGACCCACTTCTCTCCGGCGGTTGGACATAACGACGGGTGACCAATTGTTAGCAGAGAAGAAAACGGGTGTGCCCCCAATTCCCGCGCTTTTCGCAATCACACGTATATTTATGTATGTACAATAACGCCATGTTCCACGTGGAACATTGTACGTACAACTTTACCTGTATTTGCGCGCGCGTGGGATGGGTCTCAAGCGGAGCGAGTGGGTTCCCACTGCAGCGGGGTTCTACTGCCGAGCCGTAGGAATCTCCGGCGCGGGCGGTGTCGCGATGGGAGCCATCGTCGTCTCGGTGTCCGATGGCATCTGCGGCAGCGGGCCCTCCAGCGCGACGGCCAGCACCTGGTCCATGTTGTCCACGAAATGCAATTTCATTTCTCTCCGCAGGTTTTCCGGAACCTCGGCAACATCCTTTTCGTTCTCCTGCGGCAGAATCACTTCGAACAACCCGGCGCGATGGGCGGCCAGCAGTTTCTCCTTCAATCCGCCGATGGGCAGCACCTTGCCGCGCAGCGTGATCTCGCCGGTCATGGCGATATCGCGGCGCACCGGAATCCGGCTCAGGGCGCTGGCCAGAGCGGTTGCGATGGTAATGCCGGCGGACGGGCCATCTTTCGGAATCGCGCCTTCGGGCACGTGCACGTGAATGTCAAGGTTGCGATAGAAATCGCGCGGCAGTCCGAGCCGCGCCGCCCGCGAGCGAATGTACGACATGGCAGCCTGCGCCGATTCCTGCATCACATCGCCGAGCTTGCCGGTTAACGTGAGCTTGCCTTTGCCGTCCACCACCATGGCTTCGGTGCTCAGGATTGACCCTCCCACCTCCGTCCACGCCAGGCCCGTCACCAGGCCGACCTCGCTCTTCTCGTGCGCCAATGTGTCGCGAAACTTCAGCACGCCGAGGAAGTCGTTAATCTTCTCCCCCTGGATTGCCGCCGAGAACTCCGCGCCTTCTTTCACCACCTTGCGTGCAACTTTGCGGCAGACGTTGCCAATTTCCCGCTCCAGATTTCGCACTCCGGCTTCGCGCGTATAGCCCCGAATAATCTGCCGGATCGCGTCGTCGGAGAACTGCACGTTTTTCTCCGTCAACCCCGCCTGCAACATTTGCTTCTTCACCAGGAACTGTTTCGCGATTTCGACCTTCTCCGGTTCCGTGTAGCCGTGCAGGCGCAGCACTTCCATACGATCCTGCAGCGCGGGCGGAATGGTGTGCATCACGTTCGCGGTGGCGATGAAGAAGACCTGCGACAGGTCGTACTCGACGTCAAGGTAATGGTCCACGAACATGAAGTTCTGTTCCGGATCGAGAACTTCAAGCAGCGCCGCCGAGGGATCGCCGCGGAAGTCCATCGACATTTTGTCGACTTCGTCCAGCATGAACACCGGGTTCTTGGTCCCGGCCTTCTTCATCATCTGGATGATCTGGCCCGGCAGGGCGCCAATGTAGGTGCGGCGATGCCCGCGGATTTCCGCTTCATCGCGCACGCCGCCAAGCGACATGCGCACGAATTTGCGGCCGGTCGCTTTGGCAATCGACATCCCCAGCGAAGTTTTGCCCACGCCGGGAGGTCCGACGAAACAGAGAATCGAGCCTTTGGGATTTTTTACCAACTGGCGGACGGCGAGAAATTCAAGAATGCGCTCCTTGATTTTCTCCAGGCCATAGTGATCTTCGTTCAGGACTTTTTCGGCGCGCGAGATGTTGCGGATTTCTTTCGAGCGCTTTTTCCACGGCACTGCCAGCAGCCAGTCGAGATAGTTTCGAGAAACGGTGGACTCCGCCGACATGGGCGGCATCGCTTCCAGCTTTTTCAGTTCCTGGATCGCCTTGTCGCGAACGTCCTTCGGCATACCCGCGGATTCGACCTTCTTTTTCAGTTCGTCGAATTCGCTCTTTTCGCCGCGTCCCAGTTCCTTCTGTATCGCCTTGATCTTCTCGTTGAGGTAGTACTCTTTCTGCGCTTTTTCCATCTGCCGCTTCACGCGCGACTGGATGGTGCGGTCCATGTTCAGCTTTTCGATTTCCACGTCGAGCACGTCGCCGATCCGGTTCAAACGCTCGGCGGGATCGAAGATCTCGAGCAGCCCCTGCTTTTCCTCAATCGAGAGCTGCAGATTGGCGGCGATGGTATCGGTCAGCTTCGCCGGATCTTCCATGCGCACAGCCGCGATCATGGTTTCGTAGTTTAGCGACTGGCAGAGCTTTACATATTGCTCGAACATGCCGGTGACGCGCTGCATGCCCGCTTCAATCTGCGCCGTCGTCTCAGTGGCATAACGCGCGACCCGCACGGTTGCTTGCAGAAAGCCTTCGGTTTCGACCACCTGCAGGATCTTGCCGCGCTCGATGCCTTCGACCAGCACCTTTATGTTCCCGTCGGGCAGTTTCAGGCTCTGCACGATGTTGACGATGGTGCCGACCTGGAAGATGTCGCCGGCCTTGGGCTCGTCGATCGAGGCATCGTGCTGGGTGGCAAGAAAAATTTTCTTATCGCTGGCCAGAGCTTCTTCGAGCGCACGCACGCTCGACTCCCGGCCCACCACGAACGGAGTCATCATGTATGGAAAGATGACCACGTCCCGAATGGGCATCATCGGCAGTTTTTTGCTCTCGAACTTTTCCTTGGGGTTCGACAACTCGGTCTCCCGTCTCTGGTCCTGATTCTAGTGGGTGCCCCATCCTGGCGTCGCGCTTTTTGCGGCGCCAGGGTGGGTGCTAACTTGCTGCTTTCTCGATCATGGCCAGCGAGACGTTCCGCTTCTCCACCATCTCGCGAGTCACTTCAAATTCCTTAACCTTTTTCTGGCTGGGCAGACTGTACATCAATTCCAGCATGAGCTCTTCGAGGATCATGCGCAAGCCGCGAGCGCCTACTTTACGCGCCATCGCCTGGCGCGCAATTGCCCGGTTGGCGTCGTCGCTGAACTTCAGCCGCACGTTTTCAAACTCAAACAGGCGCTGGTATTGTTTCACAATCGCGTTCTTCGGACGCGTCAGAATTTCCACCAGCGCGTTTTCGTCCAGTTGCTGCAGCACTCCCATCACCGGCAGGCGCCCGACAAACTCCGGGATCAGCCCGAATTTGATCAGATCCTCCGGTTGCGCCTCCGAGACGAGTTCAAAGTTGCGCAGCGATGCCAGGCCGGTGTGCTCGCTCTCCTCTTCTTCGCCGATGCGGAACCCCAGAGCCTTCTTGCCCACACGCCGCCCGATAATTTTCTCCAGGCCCACGAACGCGCCGCCGCAAATGAAGAGGATGTTCGTGGTGTCGACGGGCGTGAATTCCTGGTGCGGATGCTTGCGCCCACCCTGCGGCGGAACGTTCGCGATCGTGCCTTCCAGAATCTTGAGCAGCGCCTGTTGCACCCCTTCACCCGAGACGTCGCGCGTGATCGAGGGGTTTTCGTCCTTCCGTCCGATCTTGTCAATCTCGTCGATATAGATGATGCCAGTCTGGGCGCGGCTCACGTCACCTTCAGCCGCCTGCAGAAGCTTCAGAATGATGTTCTCGACGTCCTCGCCCACGTAACCCGCCTCTGTCAGCGTGGTCGCGTCCACGATCGCGAACGGCACGTCGAGCATGCGGGCGAGCGTTTGCGCCAGCAGCGTCTTGCCCGTTCCGGTCGGCCCGATCAGCAAGATATTCGACTTGGTCAGTTCCACGCCATCGCCGGTGCGCTGGCGGTTCATGTAAATGCGCTTGTAGTGGTTGTAGACGGCGACGGCCAGCTTCTTCTTGGTCTGCTCCTGTCCGATGACGTACTCGTCGAGGAATGTCTTTACCTCTTGCGGCTTCGGCAGTTGGTTCGGAACCGCGGCCGCGGGCGTCGCGCTGCGGTCGTCTTCGAGGATCGAATTGCAGACGGCGACGCACTCGTCACAGATATATGCCCGGGGATAGTCGCTCGGCGACGAGATCAGTTTCGCGACCGCGTCCTGCGACTTGTGGCAGAACGAACAGCGCAACATCTCATCCGAACCTGATCTGGTTTTCACTCGGCCTTACTCCTTTTCTGGCGGGTGTCCCACTCCTTCGCGTTTCTTGCGAATGGGTGGGATGGTTTCACGAACTCGCGATCATACCCTCTATCTCGTCTTATAGATGATATCGTCGATGATTCCGTATTCCTTAGCCTGCTGCGAGTTCATGATGAAGTCGCGCTCCACGTCCTTCTCTACTTTATCCAGCTTCTGGCCGGTGTGCTTGGCCAGTAACTGATTAGTAATCTCCCGCATGCGCAGAATTTCGCGGGCATGAATGTCAATGTCGGTCGCCTGCCCGGAGAGCCCGCCCATCGAGGGCTGGTGGATCAGGATGCGCGAATTCGGCAGCGCCAGCCGTTTCTTGGCTTCGCCCGCCGAAAGCAGCAACGCCGCCATCGAAGCGGCCTGACCGATGCAGATCGTGGTCACGTCGTTCTTTACATACTGCATCGTGTCGTAGATCGCCATGCCCGCCGTGATCGACCCGCCCGGCGAGTTGATGTAGAGCTGGATGTCCTTCTCCGGGTCTTCCTGCGCCAGAAATAACATCTGCGCGATGACCAGGTTGGCGATATTGTCATCAATCGGCGTACCAATAAAGATGATGTTGTCGCGGAGCAGCCGGGAATAAATGTCATAGGCCCGTTCGCCCCGGCCCGTCGACTCGATTACCATCGGTACCAGCATCATTTACCTTTCCACACGCGTGCCCTGAAATCGGTCTCGTCGTCTCAGGGGAGGATCGAAATGGTCCGCATCACTTATTACGCGGACTGGTTATACAAAAATTCGAGGGTCTTCTCGTTGCGGATTCGTGTCCGGATTCTATCGAGGCCCCCATCCCGTGTCAAACGAGCGCGTACCGCTTCGGACGTCTGTTTCGATTGTTTTGCCAGCGCTTCCAGTTCCTGATTCAGTTCCTCGTCGCTGACCTGCACGTTCTCTTCCTCCGCCACTCTTTCGAGCAGCAGCGCCGCTTTTACATCGTGGATCGCCTGCTCGCGCTGTCCCGCGCGCAGACGCTGTAAATCCATTTTCTTCATCTGCTCGGCGGTCAGGCCCTGCGCCGCCAGCGCCCGCAGTCCCCGCTCCAGCCGGATGTCAATCTGCTGTTCGATCAGCGAATCGGGAACTTCAAAATCGTTCCGCTGAATCAGTTCGCCCACCAGCTTGTCCTTGGCATCGTGTTCCGCCTGGTGCTTGCGCTCCGATTCGATTTGCTCGCGAATGACCTTTCGCAGATCGTCCACCGTCTGGAATTCGCCCAGTTGTTTGGCGAATTCGTCGTTCAGTTCCGGCAGGCTCTTCTGTTTGATCGCCTGCACCTTCACCGCATAACTGAAAGTCTTTCCCGCCAGGCGCCTGTCGTGGGTATCCTCCGGATAGCTTACGTCGAACGTCCGCTCATCTCCGGCGCTGGTCCCGCGCAGGTGTTCGGTGAATTCCGGCATCGTGTTTCCACCCGCGATTTCGACCAGCACTTCATCCATGTGCACCGGCTGGCCTTCGCCAGCTTTCGGATTGCCATCCAGCGAGACCTGGGCGAAATCGCCATCGGCGAGGGCGCGACCCTCCACCGGGTTGAAACTGGCATGACGCTCGCGCAGGTCGGAGAGCGACTGCTCCACATCGGCCTCCGAAACCGCAATCTCCGGCTTTTCGGCGCGCAGCTCTTTGTAGCCTTCCAGCTTGATTTCCGGCAGCACGTCAAAAGCGGCTTTGAAGCGCAGCGGTTCGCCCTCGTGCAGGTGCAGGTCCGTCACCCGCGGCTGCGACACCGGATGCAGGCTCAGCCGCTCCGCCTCCTGCTTAAAGAAGCGCGGGATCAGCGCCTCGACCATGTCGGTCTTGATCTCTTCCGAAAAACGCTGGCGAATAATCGACGCTGGAACATGGCCGCGCCGGAAGCCGGGAATGCGCGCCACTTTCTGATATTTCTGGATCAGCGAGTCGGTCTGCCGGTTAACGTCCTCGACCGGAATCTCGACCTGAATCTCGCGTTTGGTCGCGCTTTCCTGGGTCGGGCTTTCCTTCGTACTATCTTTAATATCAGCAGGGCTCACAATTACCTTTCCAGTGCGGCTGCGGCAGCAGCGTCGAGAGGAGGTAGCTCGGCTGCGACGCCTCGTTGCGCCTCCTTGAGTGTAAAGACTCTCGAAGAGCAACGTCAAACAGCGGAAGGGGACGTCCTACCCACCAAAGTAACGGGCGAGAGCTTTATGAGGCGCGGACACTCTTGTCCGCGAAGGCGTGTGACGAATAAGCTCTTCGGGACAGGAGTCCCGCACCGTTCAAAAGGCAACAGCAAAAGCAACAGCCGCGGACAAGAGTGTCCGCGCCACACAACCAAATACAATGAAGTCAATGCCCGGCCCCCACTGGCTCAAGGTTCTGAACGCCGAAGTCGTCGCCTGCACGCGCTGTCCGCGTCTCGTCATACCGCGAGCAGATCGCCCGCGAGAAGCGCCGCGCCTACCGCGACTGCGAGTACTGGGGCAAGCCCGTTCCCGGCTTCGGCGATCCCCATGCCCGCGTCCTCGTTCTCGGACTCGCTCCCGGCGCCCACGGCTCCAATCGCACCGGGCGCCCGTTCACGGGAGACGCCTCCGGCAACTTCATGTACCCGGTGCTGCACGAAACCGGGTTCGCCCTCCTGCCCACCGCGACCGCCCGCGACGATGGCCAGGTGCTGACCGGTCTCTACATAACCGCCGCCGCCCGCTGCGCGCCGCCAGATAACAAGCCTCTGCCCGAGGAACTGGCCAACTGCGCGCCGTTTCTCGAGCGCGAACTCGAAGGGCTGAAAGATTTGCGCGTTATTGTTGCGCTGGGAAGAATTGGGTTCGACGCGTACGTGAACTATCTAAAGCGCAGAAAACTGATCGCCGGCAAGCGCGAATATCAATTCCGCCACGGCGCGAAATACGTCCTGCCGGATGGGCGCGTGCTTTTAGCGTCCTACCACCCCTCCAACCAAAACACGAACACCGGCAAGCTAACCCGCCCGATGTTCGTAGAGATTTTTCAGGAAGCAAGGCGGCTGGCTGATCGTACCTAAGCCGCCAGCCGGCCGCGCCCCGCATCTACCGCAACTTCGTCATCGTCACCTCAAGCTGAAACTGGCGCTTCGAGTTCGGATCGTCCACGCTGCCCATCACCATCGGTTTGCCCAGCAGCGCCAGCGTGCTGCCGCTGATTTTGAGCTGCCGTATCACCGGTCGAGGATCGCGCCCTTGCGCTTGCTCAGGAATTGCGAAGTTGCTCATTTCGGCGTGGACAAACAACTCGAGCTGGCCATTGCGCATTTGCAGTCGGCCCTCGATGTTCGTGCCCACATCGATCAATTGCACTTCCCCCTGTTTGCCCTCGACCGGAACGCGCGTACCAATTTTGATTTCATTGGAATCATTCGTGTTCAAGTTCATGGAATACTGCCGCGTATTGATCCTCTTCCCGTCCTCCAGTTCGGTGATGGAGAAATCGAGACGATATGCTTCCACCGGCTTCGCCGGCTCCTGCGCCGTAGTCTTCGTGGCTCCACTCGACTCTTGTGCCCGTGCCTGGCTGATTCCACCACCAACCCCTAGCGCCACAATCAGCGCTCCTGCCGCAACCGCTTTCTTGATGGTTATCACTATCATTGACGATTCTCCTTTGAGTTTTATGCTGCTCGGTTCGATATTTCTGGGAAATGCCTGGTGCTCTGAATCCTCATCGCATGCTGCCCGTGGCAGCCTCGGCCGCTTCTTCTTCGCGATCCCGCTGCAGCGCCTCAGCCCTCGCTTGCGCGACCAGCGCCGCGGTTTCCGGATACAGCGCAACGTAGCTCGCCAGGATTCTTTCCTGCTCGCTCAGCGGCTGCGGCGAAGGGAACTGCGCCAGTTTCGGCGTCCCGGCCACCACCAGATGGCCAAGCGGCCGATTTGCCGGCCTGCGCCGCGCCACTTCTCTTGCCGCGTCGGCGACCCGGGATGCTGTGGACTGAATCGCAGCGACCTGGGGTGCAGCGGCTTGGGGAGCGGATCCTGGCCGCATCGATCTCCGGACCTCTTCACCATGTGTCGTTGATGTTCCTGCCGTGGTTCCCGGATTCCGTTCGCGAGCGCTTTCACCGACCCACACCGCCAGTACAACAGCTGCCAACGCCGTCGCCGCACCCACCGCCCACCACCAGCGACGTCTGGATGCGAGCCGATTCCGCTCGGCTTGGAGGTTCGCCAACACTCGACTTTCCAATCCAGCGCGCGGCTCGGCTTTGCCGAATTGGCTAAGCCCCGATTCCAGCCACCGATCCACATCTCGCTCTCTCTCTATTGGATCCATGTTTATGTCCTTAGCCGTCTATGTCCTTGGCCCAGCCGAGGCCAAGAGCCTTCCCCGCAGAATCTCCCGCGCGCGAAATGTGCGGGAACGCACTGCAGCCTCGCTGATTCCGAGCATCACGGCGACTTCCCGCGGCGCGATCTCCTCCAGCGTCGAGAGCACCAGCGCGTCCCGCAGTCGGCTCGGCAACGCGGAGATCAGCCGCCCGAGAATCGCGTTGCGCTCCCGCTCCAGAAGAATCCGATCTGCTCCGTCGCCGGGTGATACTAACGACTCCCCGGCTTCCTCGGTCCCAGCGCCTACCCTGGACATGTTCTTGCGGCGCTGAACTGCCACGCGCCATGCAATCCTTGCCAGCCAAGCCTTCTGGTCGTGAATCCGGGCAATCCTTTTCCCGTAGCGGAGCGCACGCAGGAACGTTTCCTGAGTTGCATCCTCCGCCTCGGCAGAATTGCGCAAAACCGAGTAAGCGATGCGGTACACCAGCCGGGCATGTTCGCGCACGGCTGTTTCCAGCCGATCCTCCTCTTGCTGCGCCAATGCTATGGCCTCGCCCGCCATTGCGGATTCTGCAATCACGCTTGCTCCTATTCATGAAGAACGTCGCCAGGCTGATTTCGTTCACAAATAATTTGCTAACGAAAATTGGCTTCCCTGCCGATTAGAGAATAGGGCGGATCCTGCGGTAACGGACACCTCTGGGCCGGCATGGGGGAACCGTCGCTCCGGGATGCGCCGCCCTTATTTCACCTGTAGAGACGGGGCTTGCCCCGTCTTAATCCGCGGCAGAGGATACGGCAAGCCGCGTCTCTAAGGAAATCTCACTCCACTTCAAAATCCTACAAACACCGGCTCCGGCTCCAGCAGAATCCCCCACGCTTCCTCGACGCCGTGCTGAATTTCGTCCTTCAGCCCGACAATATCCCTCGCCTTCGCCTCTCCGCGATTGATCAATGCCAGCGCATGTCTGTGCGAGATCCCAGCCGTTCCCACCGCATATCCCTTGGAGAACCCTGAGTGTTCCACCAGCCATGCCGCCGAGACTTTGCGCTGTGCATCTTTATGCTGCGAGCGAGCCGCGGGGTAGCTGGGAATCTCCAATCCCTTCGACGCAGCGCGCTCGGCCAGCTCTTTGAACTGCTCCTCGCCGAGCACGGGATTCTTGAAGAACGATCCGGCGCTGCGGCAATCGTCGTCTCCGGGGACAATCAGCATGCCCTTGCTTCGCCGGATCTCGCGCACCGCCTCGCGCACTTCGGCGAGCGATGGCGGCGTTTTATTTTCGGCAAGGCGCTCCGCAAGATGCCTTTGCAAATCGGCATACTTCAAGCTCGGAGCGCCACCCCGTTTCAACCGGTAGTTGACCCGCAAAATAATGTATCGCCCGCGTTCCGCGCCGTTAAAGATGCTCGAGCGATAATGAAATCCGCACGCCGGCTTGGGCAGCACCACAATGCGATCCTTTTCCATGTCGAGCACGCGCACCGATTCAATCGTGTCGGCGACCTCCTGCCCATAGGCGCCAACGTTTTGCACGGGCGTGCCTCCGACGCTGCCCGGAATTCCGCTCAGGCACTCGACGCCCGCGCAATTCTGCGCGACCGCCTGCGCCACAAAGTCATCCCAGTTGACGCCTGCGCCCACGCTGAAGAGCACGGCGTTCCCCGTGGCGTCCTCTGTTTCTGGACGGGTGATTCCGCCAATCGCGATCTTCAGCACCAGTCCCGGCCAACCCGAATCGGCGATCACCAGATTGCTCCCTCCGCCCATCACAAACAGCGGCAACTCGCGTGTTTTCGCGAACTGCTCAGCCCCGCGAACGTCGTCTTCTCTCCGCAGTTCCGCAAAGTAGCGTGCCGCCCCGCCCACCTGCAAGGTGGTTAGTGGCGCCAGCGGAACGTTTTCCTGAATCGTCATGATGCTATTCGGGTTCCAGCCCGTCCATTCCATCACAAATATAAGTAAGCTGCATCACAGCGCAGACCGGCTGGATTGGGGGATCATGTCTACAAGTCGCTAATCCTGGCCGGGCGCCGGTTCTGGAACCGGGGCCCGCGTGAAATCTAAGCCAGCGTTTTGCAAAAGTGAAGTAATCCAATGACGACAGAACTCCGTCTGACCGAAGCCGCGAACCGTGATCTAGCCGAGCCGCTCAGCTTGGCGCAGAAGGAAGCGCTGGAGCGGGCCGTTGCCAAGATTGTTGCGTTGGGCGCACAAGTGGGCGTCAGCGCAGATCAGATGATCGACTTGCTGGATTCGGGCCTGACCGTCCGCGAACTGCTGGAGGTCCTGGCGGCTCGGGCCGGAGAAGTTGCCTGAAGGAGCCAGGTTTCATAGTTGCCAGGTTTCAAGGTTTCAAAGTTTCAGGGTTTCAAAGTTCCGCCAATGCCAAGTGCTGGTTCAGACCCTGAAACTTTGAAACCTTGAAACCTTGAATTTAAGCGATTGCCGTCGGGCTTGCGATTGGGTAATCTCAACCGATGCCAATTCGCCGAGGAATCCGAATCTCTGGAACGATCCCCGTCACGCGGTCCAACCATGCGTTCTCCCTGCAACCACTGCTGTGGGCGTCGATTGCTTTCGGAGCGATCGCGTTCGGCTGGACCACGGGAGCATCCGCCCAGGAAACTCCGAAGCCGCAGCCGCAGCCCGGCACGTCATCTTCAGGCCAAGCTCCGAATGCTCCATCGCAAGTGCCGGGTTTGGGTTTGTACAATCTGCTGCAGGAAAAGTCGATCTTTTTTCCCGACATCGCTACCAGCACGGAGCGGCTTTCGACGGGAGGAAAATTCAAACTGTTCGTGGACAACAGCATTTCCCTACATACAATGACCTGGGCAATGCTGGGTTCCGCGGTCGGCCAGGCTTATAACTCGCCAACTGGCTTCGGGCAGGGGTGGGATGCATATGCCGATCGCTTTGGGTCTTCCATGGCGCGTCAGGCGTCCAGCCAGTTCTTCGGGACGTTTATGCTTGCCTCTGCGCTGCACCAGGATCCGCGTTTCTATCCGGAGATCAATCCAGGTTTTTTCCACGCCGTGAAGTATTCGGTGCAGCGGATCTTCGTCACGCGCAACGATGACGGGCGCGACGTCGCCAACTGGTCCGGGCTGGCAGCGCCGCTGATGGCTGAGGGACTGGCGAACGTCTACTGGCCGGATCGCAACCGCACCGTCGGAGATACTTTCTTTCGCTACGGTCTGGATTTGGCATCCAAAGCCGGGGGAAACATGCTGCGCGAGTACTGGCCGGTGTTTTACGGGAAGATCCGCCACCAGCCCCGGCCGACCGCCGGGCACAACTGACGCCTTGGCAGGCTGCTGAAAAAATCGAGTTTCGTATCAGGGCATCTTCTCCCGCCGCTAGAGACGAGGCTTGCCCCGTCCGGAGACGCGGAATGCCGCGTCCCCACGGGGAATCAGAAGTCCCCTTAGCAGCTTGCGGAAAAACTCTGATTCACGCAGGTTCTGGGAAGGGCACGACTTTAGTCGTGCCGTAAGCCGTTGAAAACGTGTCTGCGCTTCAGCGCCTGAGGTGAGCTTTCTGCACCCTCGACGAGTTTTTCCGCAGCCCGTTTTAAGTGGCGAGCATCGAATCCCTTGCGCGTCGGTTAGCGAAAAAGGCTGGCTTTCCTTATCATTCAGTACGCGCATCTAAATTGAAAAACAGCGGTCGTAAAAAACTGTGGCTTTACGAGTTTAGGGTACGACCTTGGCTTTACGAAACAGGAGATCGAGATTGAGGAATCGGATACTGTTGTTGCTTGTTTTTTGCGGACTCGTTGCATCGGCTTCTGCACAATCAGATTTCAATCGTTTTAATTTCACCGCCGGTGGCGGCCTGGGCATCGGACGCCACGATGTCGCCAGCTTTGTCGGAAACTCTCCTTTTTTCGTGGCCGGGGGCGGCATGAACTTCACCCGCTTCTTAGGCGCCGACGCCGAATATATGTACTACGACCTCGGCTTTAGACCCAGCGTGGAAAACAATCAGGGTCTGGCGAACCAAGGCGGGCATATGCAGTCGGTAAGTCTGGACGGCATCGTCAACGTACCTCGCCATCTGCGCAAATTTGCCGCATACGGAATCTTCGGCGTTGGTTTCTATGCCCGCAGCGTTTCGGTGCCCAGCCGTTTCCTCCAAGCCGGCACACCCTGCCAGCCCGCGTGGAAATGGTGGGACCTTACCTGCAACCTCACCAACGTTATTACGATCCCGCAAACCATGTCCTCGAATACCAAGGTTGCCGGCGGCTTCAACTACGGCGGCGGCATCACCTATCGTTTGAACCATTTTCATAACGCCAGGCTTTACGCCGAATGGCGCTACCACCGCGCTTATCAAAGCGACGGCCAGACCATCATTATGCCCATCACGATTGGGTTCCGTTGGTGAAAGACTAAGGGCATTTCCCATGAACGAACTGGCGCCGCGCCCTGGCCCGTGCACTACTCGCGCGCCGCGGAGGCGCATGCTCCCGCACGCCATCAGATAGTGGGCGAATGATTGATGATCGCGGTGTGTCCGCGCCACGCCCTAACTCAGCAGGTTAGCTGGTTGCGGGTCAGTTTCAGGCCGGTCAGGTTGCCGAGGATGGTTACGGCGATCTGCTCGGTGCGGAAAAATTCGTCGGCGGTTTGCTGCAGGTCATCTAGGGTAACGGCTTCGATGCGCTCGATCAGTTCGTCGAGGCCGTAGAAGCGATCGTAATACATTTCCTGGCGGGCCAGGTTCGACATGCGCGCGGTCGAAGATTCAAGCGAGAGCATGAGGCTGCCTTTGAGCTGGTCCTTGGAGCGGCGCAGTTCTTCTTCGGGAACGGCCGTCGTTTTCAGGTTGCGGAATTCCTCGACCACGCACTCGACAACCTTGATAGCCGACTCGCGCGAGGTGCCGGCGTAGACGCACAGGGATCCGGTATCGCGGTAGGGGTTCAGGTCGCTATAGATGGAGTAGGCGAGCCCCTGGCGCTCACGGATGTTCTGGAACAGGCGCGAGCTCATGCCGCCTCCGAGCAGCGTATTCAGGATGTAGGAAGCGTAGCGGCGTTCGTCTGCCATGGGATGCGAGGGGACGCCGATGCAGATCTGGACCTGCTCCAGCGACTTCTTGTTGCGCAGGTTGATGCGCGAAAAAGTTTTGGGCTGGGGCGAGTGCAAGCCGTTCTTCGCCGGCTTCACGTGTTCGAAATATTTCGCGACGAGTTCGACAAAATGCTTGTGGTCGAGGTTGCCGGCTGCGCTGACGATGAGGTTGCCGGGAGCGAAGTGGTGTCCATAGAAGCGGGAGACGATGGGGCGCTCAAATTTTTTTACGGTTTCGCGCGTGCCCAGGATTGGCAGGCCGAGGGCGTGGTCTTTCCAGAAGCTTTGGGTGAAGATTTCGTGGACCAGATAGTCGGGATTGTCCTGATCCATTTTTATTTCCTCGAGAATAACGCCGCGCTCCTTCGCGATATCGCCGGCATCGAACACAGGATGAAGAACGAGATCGGTGAGGACATCCAGGGCCAGCGGAAGATGCTCATCGAGCACTTTGATGTTGAAGCAGATACATTCCTTCGCCGTGAAAGCGTCCATGTTGCCGCCGATCGAATCCACCTGGCGGGCGATGGCTTCGGCGGAGCGCGTTTCCGTGCCCTTAAACACCATGTGCTCGATGAAGTGCGAGATGCCATTCCATTCGGAATCTTCGTCGCGCGAGCCGGACTTCAGCCAGATGCCGATCGCAACCGAGCGGATGTGCGGCATCTGCTCGGTGATGATGGTCAGGCCGTTCGGCAAAACCTGACGACGAATGTTGCGGGCCTCTTTTACCATTAATGTTTTCCAACCCCTTAAAGGGGCGTCTTATTTACGTGTAGGTCACGCGGCTTACCCCGTAGCTACACTGATATTGATATTGATGCCCCGAAACGAATCCGTTTCTCCCGTAGCCTGATTCTTGCGATGACGTTAGTATCCGAATGTATGAATTCCGGGGCGGGTTACTGCTACTATTCTCCCACAATCTGGGGCTAGGCGGCCAAGGTTGAAGTTTAGCCTTGTTTTTGTTTAACTTACGGCGATTATCTGGCATCATAGGTGACGCCAGACTTCGACAGCGCCGTGGCAACGGAGACTTTTTCGCCCGTAATCGGCAACGTATTCACCTTCTAGCTTTTTGATAAGCGACTTATCGTTATACTCTGCCTGTGAACACCCGCGAACCAAAGCGATTCGACGAGTGACCCCAAATGGCTGAAGAGAAACAACTCCGCGCGCACTTTGGCGACTATCTGGGACAAGCCGAAGTAGTGATCTACTCCGTCCTTGCCCTGTTGCTTTTTATAACTGCGCTCGCGACCATTGCCAACGCCGCCAAAATGCTCTGGGAGGGCCTCGCTCACTGGACGATCGCCACCGAAACACTGCTGGTGTTGGACCAACTGCTGGTGGTGCTCATGCTGGTGGAGATTCTGCATACCGTGCGCATCTCCATCCGCTCGCATTATCTCGTTACCGAACCATTCCTGGTCGTGGGCCTGATTGCCTCGATTCGGCGCGTC
>Ga0187890_10001054_pt1 | contig 20145 bp, 15 predicted proteins | sample June2016WEW_21_1_FD_133005 | JGI IMG/M metagenome (GOLD analysis project Ga0187890, IMG submission 133005) | Peatland microbial communities from SPRUCE experiment site at the Marcell Experimental Forest, Minnesota, USA - June2016WEW_21_10 | ecosystem: Environmental > Terrestrial > Soil >... | reverse complement strand
TCGCCACGCCATTCTCGTCCGCTCCCGGCGGACGCTTTACGCTGCCGCACTCGCTCCGCTCGCGCGGCAGTGTAAAGGATGTCCTGATAACAACTGTAAAGAATGTCATGGAACAGAACAGGTTTACCGCTGCGGTAATTCCTTTGTTTTGAATACGGCTTTAGCCGCTGAGGGCACGCTTTCCGCGCGGGAACGAGTTTTTCCACAGCGCCTGTTCAGCCATGCCGCTAGGAGTCACAAGAGATGCGGGATTTAGCCCCTGAGGGCCGTACGAGTTACTCGCAGGCGCTGCGACTGGCGGGTTGGAAGCGATCCATCTGCGCTTCGCGCTGGCTGCTGAAGCGGCCGTTGGCGGTCGTTCCGTACTGCTCTTCGCCGGGACAGTAGTAGAGTGCGGAGTGCGGATCGACCCAGACCTGAATGCCGGGGTCTCCCTGAAGATGGACGACGGGCTCGGGGGCCTCGGCGATTCCGAGCGTCACCAGCGTCCTTTCCCACGGGCCGAGCGCTGCCCGTCGCGGCGCGTCGACCGCTGGCCACAAGAGGGCGATCGCGGCTACGAAGACGGCCACTCCGAGATACAGGTCGGCACGGTGAAAGCGCAGCTTCACGCGCAAGTCTGCGAAGCGCGAAGGCAAGAAACTGGTGGCGGCGTCGCTGGCCTCGGTCGTTTCGTCGATCGTGGTGTCGATGGCGGCGTCGGTCGGCGAAAAATCGTCGTTTGCGGATACCTGGAATGGCTGGACGGTGAGCTCCGAATCGTCTGGCGCGAAGTCGTCTGACGCCAGATCCTCGGTCGCCAACTCTCCATTGGCTTCAGTGGTCCATTTGCTTTCCGCGGCGGTTTTGTCGAGCGCCGGATCGTCGGGCGCCGACTTGCCGAGTGCTGCCTTGCCGAGTGCTGCCTTGCTGAGCACTGCATGGCCGCGCGCTCGATCACGGAGCGTCTCGGCCGTCTCCTGCGCAGTCGTTTCCTTTGCAACTTTTTCTGCCACCGGCAAAGCGAGCAAGGCGTTGCCGGCAAAATTGCTCTCAGCCGGGGCTCGCGGCCTGCGCTGGGCCTCGAGCGGCGTGGCTTCCTTTCTTATACCTTCGCGAATCTCGGGAGAACGTTCGGGCCACAAGCCCTGCTCCTGGCTCCTCAGCCACATCGAGGCCCAGTTGTGCTGCAAACGTTCCCCTGGCCGAAAATCATCCTGACTGCAGTTCTCGCACTGCGACCCTTCCGCGGGCTTCGGAGCGCCACAATGCTGGCACACGGCACTCGCTTCCGGTTCCGTCCGGGTCAGTCGAGCCTGTTTGACCTGGTCGTTATGGGTCTGAATCGTGAAGGCAGCTGACAGCAAGTCCTGAAAGGATTTCTCGTCGAGTATCAGGTTGGGCCGATTCGAGGGCATGTCATCGCGGGGGAGAGAAACAGCGCAAGGCTGACACTATTGTAGTGCAAGTCAGGGCAATCTGAACATGAAACAGAAGGGCGCGGCGTTCAGGGAGGAATTCCCGATTCCGGATGCCGATCTGGAAGCGATTCATAAGAACGGTCTAACAAACAGCGAAAGAAAGTCGAAGCGTGAAGTGTAACGCTATGGTTTTAAACGGTTCTGCTAGACAGCGAAGGTTTGGCGAACAGCTTGCTTATACCTAGGGCGGGTCGCGACCCCAAGACTGAACTATAAGGAGCCGCCGAAAAGCCGATGATTAACCTCAACGAAATCAAGATCACGCCCCGAGACCAGCAGGTGCTACGTCTGCTCGTGCAGGGATGCAGCAACAAAGAAATCGCGAGCCACTTGAACATCAGCCCGCGGACGGTGAAGCAGCACCTGCGCACGCTCTTTCTGCGCGCAGGCATTAAAGAAGGCCGGAAGCGAGTGAAACTCGCCACCGCCATGTTCATCAAGGAGCAGGTGCAACCATGCAACCCCGTGATCGGCTAACCGTCAAGGAAATTCAGGTTGCGACCCTGGTCTGGCAGGGGCTTACTAACAAGGACATTGCCAAGGTGCTTATAACCAGCGAGCAGGTGGTGAAAAACTACCTGCGTACCGCTTTCGACAAGCTGGGAGTGTGGACCCGGCTCGAACTGGCGCTTTACGTCGCCAGCCACGGCGGAGCGAACTGGCATGTGCAACTCGGGAATGGGCTGCTGTCACCGGGGGCAGGGTGGAGCGTCGGCTTGGGCGAGGAAGGTACCGCCTATGTGGATGCGAAATCAAAGGCGGCTGCGGCATCTGGAGGGACTCGCTAGGAATTGCCCGTCCGGCGACTTGCATGCGTCGTCCAGTTTCCCGACGAGCAGTTTCGCGGCGACCAACTTTTACGCAGCCGCGCCCTGTAAGCGGCAACAGATTTCACACTGAGCGTTGTATTCGGCGGTTCCCGCGAGCCGTTGGTCTTGCGGGACCGGCGACCCAAGTAACATGTTTTCAGAGCAATAGCCCCCAGCTTCTCCCGGAAGCAACCGCCTGGGGAGGCGCGTCGGCTCTCCCCATCCCGGTAATCAAATTGCTCAGTTACGGATGGACCCGTTTGTCCGTTTCATCGGTCCAGGCCGAGACTGAGGTAGGTAATGGCTTACAAGGACATTTTCTGGATGGCCTGCGACTCAACTGAGCAACTGCGAGCCGAATACGGGCCGTTCCACACCCGGGAGGAAGCGGAAATCGAAGCCCGCAAACTCGGCTTTGGATACCTGCTGCGCTACGAGCACATTCTGGGTCCGAACGAAGAGATCGAAGAAGTCCGCTGCGTCTTCATCGAATTGCAGGACGTGCAGGCTCCTTCGAAGACAGGCGTCACCTTTCACACCCGCTGTGCCAGTTGCGGGGAAGCCGAGACCCATGAGAGGTCGTGGCAGGCGGAAGTCTGGGCTGACATCCACGAATTCGAACACACCCGCCACAAAGTCAGACTTTTCGAGCATGCCCGTGGAGAAGGTCTGAAGGAGATCGCCGACTGGCGCGGCCACGCGGCCTGAGGTTGATTCGATAATCCCCCTCAGATAAGACCCTTGCGGATTCTAAGAAGGAAATCCTCGGCTTCAGCGCGCGCCTTCTCGATCATTCTCGGATTGTTGCCGTGTTCGAATTCCATTTCATGAAGTACAAGCTCCACCGCAACCTTCGGCTTGTATCCTCGCTTTATCAGCAACCGAGCACGCTCTGCGAAAGCAGTGTCAGCCTCTCGTCTCGTTTCCTCTTTCGTCGCAGGAAGGCTGGTCTCGGTCTCGCACCTGTGCTCGCGAAACTTCACCGAGGCCAGGCGGTCATAAGCAGCCTTAGCCTCTTCTCCGCTGAGCAGCGTCGGGACAGGGAACCTCCATCGACAATTCGAGCAGGCCCAGCCGTTCTCATCGCCCTCGAACCAGATCAAGAAGCGCACCATATCGGCAACGCCCACATATTACCCCAACGAACACCGAACTTAAGATAGTTAACGTAAGCGACGATTACACTACTTAAGAATTGGTAAGCCCCGTCTCTGCAAACGGGTAAAGGTACCGACTTACGCTGCTAGCGAACTTCAGCGAGTTAGTTTCGCGGCGGCGGCTTCGTCGAGCATCCACAACAATTTTCCATTCGAGGGCTGCACTCTTTGCGAAGGCAGTGGAGGGGTGTTCTTGCCATCGAGAACCTGATGCAACATGGTGGCTTTGTCCGCGCCACTAGCCATGAACATCACTTCGGCGGCGCGATTGAGCACGGGGAAAGTGAAGGTGATGCGGTGGGTGTTGAACTTCGCGACCCAGTTGGCCACCACCAGGCGCGCCTGTTCGTTGAGCGCCGGGGAATCGGGGAACAGGGAAGCGGTATGGCCGTCGGGACCCATGCCGAGCAGAATCAGGTCAAAGCGTGGGAATTCTCCGGGCCGATCTCCGGGGCGAAGATCGAAGAATCGGCGAAGCTGGGACTCATAGTCCGCGGCAGCGGCGGCGGCATCGGGATTCTCGGCCGGCACGCGAAAGACGTTCTCGGCTGGAATTGCAATTTTCGTCAGCAACGATTCATTCACCATCCGATAATTGCTGTCGGGGTCGGTGGGCGGGACGTGACGCTCGTCGCCGAAGAACAAAAAGACACGGTTCCAGGCGAAGGTCGAGTAATTCGTGGCGAGCAGGGAATAGAGAGCTTTTGGAGTCGACCCACCGGAGAGCGCGACCGTGAATCGGCCCTGAGCGCCGATGGCGTCGCGGGCGACACGGAGGAATTCTTCGGCGGCGGCGTGAAAAAGATCGGCCGCGGTAGCAAGCACTTCAATGGCTCGAGTTGGAGGCATAGAAAATCTGTAATTGGTAATTGGAAATTCGCAATTTTTGCAATCTGGCAAGTTTTGTAATTTAATCCCCCGCGACGAGCAGGAACCAAACACAAATTACAGAATCACTAAATTACGAATTACAAATTACCAGTTACAAATCCCCCTCATTTCTCGAAATTTCTCCAGCGCCGGCCATCGCGTTCCATCAGTTCGTCGGACTCTTTCGGGCCCCAAACCCCGGCGGGATAGTTGGGGAAATTACGCGGCGGCAGCGCCTTCCACACGTCGAGCACGGGATTCACAATGCTCCAACCGGCCTCGACCATGTCGGCGCGCTGGAACAGAGTTGCGTCGCCGGTCATACAGTCATGCAGCAGGCGTTCGTAGCCGGTCGAAGGCGTGACCCCGAAATAGTCGGAGTACTCGAAGTCCATATTCACTTCGCCCAGTTGCATGGCGGGCCCGGGAGTTTTGGCGGCAAAGCGCAGCGAGATTCCTTCCTCCGGCTGGATGTGCAGCACCAGTTGGTTGGGCATCATATTCTCGACCTGGGTTTCGCGGAAGAGCATGAAGGGCGCGCGCCGGAACTGAATCACGACATGCGTATTGCGGCCGGGCAGGCGCTTGCCGGTACGCAGGTAGAAGGGAACTCCCGCCCAGCGCCAGTTGTCGATCAGGAGCCGCATGGCGACGAAGGTTTCGGTGCGAGAATCCGGCGGCACACCTTCTTCGGAGCGGTAGGCGGGCACGCGCTGGTTGTCTATGATGCCTTCTCCGTATTGTCCACGAACGGTCTTGCTGAGCACATCCTCATTACTGAAGGGCTGGATGGCATGCAGAATTTTGGCCTGCTCGTCACGCACCGCGTTCGCCTCGAACGAGATTGGCGGTTCCATCGCGGTCAGCGTGATGAGTTGCATGATGTGGTTGGGCACCATGTCGCGCAGGGCGCCCGCCCCGTCGTAGTAGCCACCGCGGGTCTCGACACCGACGGTTTCGACGACCGAAATCTGCACGTGGTCAATGTAGCGGCGATTCCAGATGGGCTCGAAAATTCCGTTCGCGAAACGGAGCGCCAAAATATTCTGGACCGTCTCCTTTCCCAGATAGTGATCGATGCGGTAGATCTGGCATTCCGAAGCAACTTTCAAAAGTTGCTGGTTCAAAACCTTGGCGGAATCAAGGTCGTGGCCAAAAGGCTTTTCGATAATCACCCGTCGCCAATGGCCGTTCCCTTCGGTCATCAAACCGACTTTCGCGAGCCGCTCGACGATGTCGCCGAAGAAGTTGGGCGCGGTGGCGAGGTAAAAGAAATAGTTGCCGTGGCAGTCGTGTTCCCGGTCAACCCTGGCCAGCGTCTCTTTCAGCTTGTCGTAAGTAGCGGGATCGTCGAAATTTCCACTCACATAATCTATGCGGCGGACAAACCATTCCCACAAATCGGCGTCGATGGCGCCGGTGGCGAACTTCTTGAAATCTTCCGTGAGCTTCTTCCGTGCATCATCATTGCTCATGGGGCTGCGGCCCACACCGATCACGGCGAACTCGCGCGACAACAATTGCTGGCTGGCGAGGTTGTAGAGAGCGGGAATCAACTTGCGGCGCGTCAGGTCGCCGGTGAAGCCGAAGATCACCATGACACACGGATCTCCCGCGCGCCCCACTCGCGGCTTGGTTGTTGCTGGCAGAATTTCTGTTTGAGCCATCGTTTCCCTCGTGATCGTGAGCTTCGCGTTGCCCCAAAATCTGTTTGCTCGTAGCCCGAAGATCGGGGCTCGTAGCCGCAGGAGCAAGTTCCGCAGCAGTTTCTTATGACGCCTTCGCCGGTGCCTTGAGCTCGATGTGCCCCCCAAACTTCTGTCGCATGGCGGAGAGCATTTTCTCCGCGAAGGTGTGATCCTGCCGCGAACGGAAGCGCGTGTACAGAGCCGCCGTCAGCACTTCGGCCGGTACCGCTTCTTCAAGCGCTGCCTGGATCGTCCAGCGGCCCTCGCCGGAATCCTGCACGAACCCGCTGTACTCGGAGAGCGTGGGATTCTCGACCAGCGCCATTGCCGTCAGGTCCAGCAACCACGAACTCACCACGCTGCCGCGCCGCCAGACCTCGGCAATATCGGGCAGATTGAGATCGTAGCGAATATCTTCGGGAAGTTCTTTGCTGATCGCGTTCTTAAAAATGTCAAAGCCTTCCGCGTACGCCTGCATCATTCCATATTCGATACCGTTGTGGACCATCTTTACGAAATGTCCGGAGCCGGACGGGCCGCAGTGGATGTAGCCTTCTTCAGCTGTCCCGCCCATCTTGTCGCGTCCCGGAGTGCGCGGAATATCCCCGCGCCCCGGTGCCAGCGTCTTGAAGATCAGGTCGAGGCGCTGGACGGCTTCTCTCGGGCCGCCAATCATCATGCAGTATCCGCGCTCCAGTCCCCAAACGCCGCCGCTGGTGCCGACGTCGACGTAGTGCACGCCCTTTCCCGCGCATATTTTCGCGCGGCGAACGTCGTCCTTGAAATACGAATTGCCGCCGTCGATGATGGTGTCGCCGGCCTGCATTTTCGCGAGCAGAGCCTGCACAGTTTTTTCCGTCGCATCGCCCGACGGCACCATGATCCAAGCGGCGCGTGGCGTGTTCAGCTTGCTGACCAGATCGTCGAGCGAAGCGGAGGCCACCGCGCCTTCGCCGGCGATACCCTTGACAGCATCGGCGCTGAGATCGGAGACCACGAGCGTGTGGCCGCCGCGCATCAGGCGCCGCGTCATGTTGGCGCCCATGCGCCCAAGACCTACCATTCCCAGTTGCATTGCAAGCTCCTTATAGGGGATCCCTGATTCAGTTCGTTCCCTGGTAGCTTTGAAAGAGCATGGCTTCAGCCATGCCACTAAAACTAGCCAAACATGCGGCTTTAGCCGCTGAGGGCCGCTGCAGCTGAAGCCGCGCCCTTCAAAACAAATTCAACTCACAGAATCTGCTTTACCAGTTCGGCCAGTTTCGTGAGCCCCGCTTTCACATCGCTGCCGAGGTGCACGCGCAGCGCGCGGCGCTTGCGGTCGATCAGAACCTGGAAGTCTCCTCTAGCCTGTGCCGCCTTCACCACCCCGAATGTGTACTTCTGTCCGGGAACCGGCAAGTCCTGGGCGTCGTCGCACGTGATCTGCAGGAAGACGCCGCTATTGGGGCCGCCTTTATACGCTTGTCCCGTGGAGTGCAAGAAACGCGGCCCGAAGCCGAGGCACGTCGCCACATGTTTGCGATCGCGCACGGTCATGCGCAGAGTCTGCAGCAGAGATTCGTGCTCCGCATTCATCTCGACGTAACCAAGCAGGGCAAAGTAGTCGCCGGCTCCAAGACGCGCCAGGTGCGCGCGTAGATAGTTCTTGAGCGGGCTGTCTGACGAAGGGCCAGTGCTGGCGGCTTTTGCCAAGTCGGCGGCGTTCTTCTCGTCGGTAAAGAGCTTGAAACCCGCTTCTTCGAGTATCGGTTTTTCGGGAGGAAGCGAGCCCTTGCTTTCGTACTCAGAGGTGAGTTGTTTGGTTACGACCTTGCTCGCTTCAACGTCGGGCTGATTGAATGCGTTGATCCCGAGGATCGAGCCCGCGACCGCGGTCGCAATTTCCCAGCGGAAGAATTCCTGTCCGAGGCTGTAAATGTCGGACACGGTGATGCGCACCAGAGGTTGCCCCGCTTTCTCAAGCGCGGCGACCTTGGCATCCTGCGCAGCATCGGGCGCGCTCTCCAACCGAAGGTAGGCGAAGATGCGGTCATTGGAACTGGAATTGCCGTAAACATCCGGCGCGCCCAGTGCTTCGCGATCAACCGGGATGATGCCCTTGCCGAGTTTGCCGGTGGACTCCGCGATCAACTGCTCAAGCCATGCGCCCAGGTCGGCAATTCCGGGCGAGGTGATGAGAGTGATTTTGTCGCGGCCAAGTTTTGCGGCCGTGCCAATGATCAAGCCGAGCATCACTCCCGGATTCTGTTCTACGGGGACGTATGCCTTGCAGGCTTCGACCATTTCTTTCGTGCGCTGGAGGAACCTGCCGGTGTCGATGCCCATCGCCGCGGCGGGAACCATGCCAAAGTTCGAGAGTGCCGAGTAGCGTCCGCCGATGGACGGCAGGCCATAAAAAATGTGGCGGAAGCGGTCGCGCTCGGCAACCTGCTGCATCTTCGAGCCCGGATCGGTGATCGCGATAAAGTGGCTGCCCGCCTTGCTGGCGCCCACGGTCTGCTGCACGCGCTCGAAGAAGTACTGCTTATAGATGTTGGGTTCAAGCGTGCTGCCCGATTTGCTGGAAACGATAAAGAGCGTCTTGGCGAGGTTGATCTTTTTCTCGACGCTCCGAATCTGCGCCGGGTCGGTCGAGTCGAGTATGTGCAGCCGCGGGAATCCGGGCGTTTGCGCGAAGGTCAGCGAGAACACTTCCGGACAAAGGCTGGATCCGCCCATGCCGAGCAGCAGAATGTCGGAAAATCCGGCACTCTTGACCTCGTCGGCGATTTCCTTCAGCTTTGCAGCGCTGGCGAGTTGCTCGTCCGTGATGCCGAGCCAGCCGAGCCATTTGGCCTCGTCCTCGCCGGTCCAGAGGGAAGCATCGTGCTGCCAGAGACGTCTTACTTTTCCCGATGCCCGCCAGTCGTTAAGGTTTTTTTTTACGGCAGCGTCAAGATCGGCCGGAAGCGATGCGGTCTGTGCATTGACCTGCGGCGTTGTTGATCGCTTCGTATTTTTCTCGACCGCAGCCAGCAGAGTGTCGAAGGCGTCGGCAAATAGTTTCACGCCGTCGGCAGTGAGCTTGTCGGTCACATCTTTCATGACGAGGCCAACGCCGGCCAGATCGGCCATCGTTTTTCGCGCGCCGTCCAGGTCTTCGGTCAAACTCTGGCGCGGCTTGCCGTGATCGCGGAAGGCATCGAGCGTCGCCGGAGGAACGGTGTTGACGGTGTCCGGCCCGATCAATTCCTCGATGTAGAGGACGTCACGATAATTCGGATTCTTCGTGCTGGTGCTTGCCCACAGCACGCGCTGCGTCTGCGCGCCCTTGGCGGCCAGCGCTTTCCAGCGCGGAGTAGAAAATATTCGCTGGTAGGCTTCATAGGTCAGCTTGCCATTTGCGATCGCGACTTTTCCCAGAATCCCCTGCAATTTCGCCTTGCGGGACGCGTCGGGCGCTTTCTTCAGTTGGTCGCCAACCAGCGAATCGACCAAAGAATCGATGCGGCTGATGAAGAAGCTGGCCACGCTGGCAAGCTTGCTCACGTCGCCGCCGGTCGCAGCGAACTTCTCAGCTCCGTCGATGAAAGCCGCGGCCACTTCCTCATACACTGCTTGCGCGAACAGCAGCGTCACGTTGACGTTGATGCCTTCGCTGAGCAGTTGCCGGATTGCGGGGATGCCCTCGGCTGTGCCCGGCACCTTGATCATCAGGTTTTCCCGTGCCACGGTCTTCCACAGCCGCCGCGCCTCGTCGATAGTGGCAGTGGTGTCGTGCGCCAGGTAGGGAGACACTTCGAGGCTCACGTAGCCGTCGCGCTTCTTCGTCCTCTGGTAGACGGGCGCGAGCAGGTCGGCCGCGTCTTGAATGTCGCGGATCGCCAGTAGTTCGTAGCGACCCTTGGCGTCGAGGTCGGTGCGGCCAGCGAGCGAGTCCAGAAAACCCTGGTACTCACTCGATCCGGCAATCGCCTTTTCGAAAATCGCGGGATTCGAAGTCATCCCGCGCAAACCGTCTTCCGTGATCAAGCGTTGCAGTTCACCGCCCTTCAGCAGGTCGCGGCGAATGTAGTCGAGCCAGATCGACTGGCCGAAAGTCTGAAGCTGGGTGAGAGGATTTGTGGCTTTTGCGGTTTCAAGCGTGCCCACTGGATTCATAACCATCTCCTGAAATTCCCCGCAGAGACGCGGCTTGCCGCGTCGCCCTCGGGGCGTCTAAAGAGACGGGGCAACCCCGTCTCTACACATCGTTGTTATTTCCCCAGCAGTTCGCGCGCTGCCTGCAGAACGGCCTCGGGAGTGAAGCCGAACTTCTTCTGCAAATCCTTGAGCGGCGCGGACGCTCCGAAAGTCCTCATGCCGATGATGCGTCCCTTAGCTCCCGCATATTGCGCCCAGCCGAAGGTCGAAGCCATCTCGACCGCGACCCGCGCGGTGACGTCGGGCGGAAGCACTTCATCGCGATAACTCTGCTCCTGATGTTCGAACAAGTCCCACGAAGGCATGCTCACGACGCGCGCCCGTATGCCCTCCGCTTTCAGTTTTTCGTAGGCGTCGACGCAGAGATAAACCTCGCTGCCGGTGGCCATCAAAATGATGTCTGGTTGGCCCGCTGAGGCGTCGGCCAGGATGTAGGCGCCGCGAGCCACACCTGCCGCTGACGCGTATTTCGCGCGATCGAAGGTCGGCACAGCTTGCCGCGTCAGGATCAGCGCCGCCGGTTCCTTCTGCAACTTCATGATTATTTTCCACGCCTCGACGACCTCGTTGGCATCGGCGGGGCGCAGCGTCATCAGTCCGGGAACTGCGCGCAGCGTGATTAGTTGCTCGATCGGCTGGTGAGTCGGTCCGTCTTCGCCGACGCCGATGGAATCGTGCGAGAAAATCCAGATTGCGGGAATTTCCATGAGCGCCGAGAGGCGGATCGGCATCTTCATGTAGTCGCTGAAAATCAGGAACGTCGAACCGTAGGCGCGGATTTTCGACAACGTCATGCCGTTTACGATTGCGCCCATGGCGTGTTCGCGAATGCCGAAATGGAAGTTGCGCGCGTTGTAATGATTCGCCTCGAAATCGCCCGCGCCATCGAACGTGAGCCGCGTCTTCGTCGATGGATACAAGTCGGCCGAGCCGCCCATGAGCCAGGGATCGTTCTTGGCAATGGCGTTGAGAACTTTGCCGGACGAATCGCGCGTTGCCAGTCCCTTGGCATCAGGCGTAAATGCGGGGAGATCCTTGTCCCATCCGTCCGCGGATTGCCGACTTTGCATGCGCCCGAATTGAGCCGCTAAATCGGGATACTGCGCGCTGTACTTCGAGAGCAGCGCGTTCCACTGTCCGCTCAACTGCCGTCCGCGTTTGCCCATGACGTCGCGAAAGTTCTCGCGCACCCCGTCGGGCACCAGAAACTTGGCGTCTTCCGGCCAGCCGTATGCGCGCTTCGTCAGTTTGACTTCTTCTTCGCCGAGCGCTTCGCCGTGTGCTTCTTTTGTGTCCTGCCGATGAGGCGAGCCGAAACCGATGTGGCTGTCCACGACGATCAGTTTCGGACGGTCCTTCACGCTGAGGGCATGACTGTAGGCGTTGGCCAGCGCCACCAGATCGTTCGCATCCACGACGTGCTGCACATCCCAGCCATAGGCCGCGAACCGGGCGGGCACATTTTCGTCGTAGGCGAGATTGGTGTTACCCTCGATAGTGATGTGGTTGTTGTCATAAATCCAGCACAGGTTCGAGAGTCGCAGATGCCCGGCGATCGACGCGGCTTCCGAGGAAATTCCTTCCATCATGTCGCCGTCGCCACAAAACGCCCAGATGTTGTAGCTGAACAGCTCGAATCCCGCGCGATTGAAATACTCCGCCAGCCAGCGCTCGGCGATCGCCATGCCCACGCTGTTCGCGACACCCTGACCGAGCGGGCCGGTGGTCGTCTCGACGCCCGTAGTCAGGCCGTATTCGGGATGCCCCGGCGTTTTGCTGCCCAGTTGCCGGAAATTCTTGATCTCGTCGAGCGACACCGCAGGCGTTGAAAGAATTTCGCCTGCGGAAGTTACTTCGTGCACGCCTGCCAGGTGCAGCAGCGAGTACAACAGCATGGAGGCGTGTCCATTGGAGAGTACGAAGCGGTCGCGATTCGGCCAGAGCGGATCTGCCGGATCATAGCGCAGAAAGTGCTGCCACAGACAGTAGGCGACCGGAGCCAACCCCATCGGTGCTCCGGGATGGCCCGAGTTTGCCTTCTGCACCGCGTCTATCGAAAGCGTGCGAATCGTGTTGATGCACAATTGATCGAGCCCGGCACCGGTAGCGATAGACTGGTCACTGACAGCCATCAATTCTCTCCTTGCAAATTGGCCTGTATTGCCCCACGTCCAAGTTAGATGAAATTAGCGCCAAATGGATACAAGTGCGCCGAACGCCCCAAGTTTATATCGTGGTCGAAAAAACAAGGTGCGAAAGACCAAGTTCCGATTTTACACCGAAGAAGAATTTGGCTAGGGCTAGGGATTGTCCGATTCAGCCTCTATGAGCGAAGGAAATTCAGGTGAGAAAAATCTTATTCTGGCTGATCCTGTGTTGCAAGGTGGACGCCAGTTCGTCCACGTCTACAGCGGAAAGATTCATTATGTCTGGCTCGAGCATCGGGACGTGGTTGGTTCCAATCGCATCCCGCCGCACCTGGATCAGCAAAGCCTGCAGCACCTGGGGATCGTATTCTTGCGGGGTTATGCGGATCAATTCCTGCAGCGCTACTCCGACCGACATACGCTCGCGGTAGGGACGTTCGCTGGTCATGGCATCGAAGGTTTCGGCCAGGGCCACGATGCGCACCGCTTGCGGCAATTCGTCGCCATGCAAGCCGTCCGGGTAGCCCGACCCGTCCTGGCGCTCATGGTGCCAGCGCACGATTTCCGGAATCTGCGGCCAGGGAAACTGCACGTGGCTGACGATCCCATGCCCAACCACGGTGTGGTCCCGCATCGCGCGGGACTCTTCCTCATCGAGCTTCGAAGCTTTTCCGATTAGCCGCTTATCAACAGCAACCATGCCGATATCGTGCAGATAGGCTGCCGACCGCAGCGACGCAACATCGTTCGGATCCATCCCCAGCGCTTCGCCGATCGCCTGCGCATAGCGGCCCACCCGCAGCGAGTGCCCATGAATGTTGACGTGTTTGACGTCGATGGCGGTGGCGAAGGCTTCGAGCGCATTGTCGTAAAACCCGTGCAGCGAGGCCAGCAGGCGCAGATTTTCGGAAACCCGTTGCGCCAGTGTCTGGCCGAGGGTGTGATTTTGAATGGCCAGCGCCACGTAGTGGCTCAGCATTTCAAAAGCGTCGAGCGCGTCTTCTTCGTACAAGGCATCGCCCGGCCGGCGTCCCAGGGCGATCACTCCGGCAAGCTTTCCCCGAACTCTCAGCGGGCAGATGCACTTGAACAGTTCGGGCGCGACATTGCCGTTCGAACTCAGAAAGACGTCATAGGTGGAGCTGTTGAGCTGCACCGGGCCGGCAGTCGCGGTCAGGGTGTGCACCTGGCGGGGAAGCAGCGGAATCAGCGACGGCTCCGGCAGCAGCGAGAATCCTTGCGCATCGACCGAGGTCAGCGAGGAAGGCCGTTCGCCGAATGAAAACAAAACCCCCTCGCGGGCACCAGCCGCTTCCATCACGGCGGTCAGCATGGTGCGAGCGGTTTGGCGGAAGTCGCGGTCCGCCGTAAGTTCGGGGCCCAAATCCGCCAGTGCTTCGACTGTTCTTAAGAGCTTCTTGAGATTGGTTCCCTGCAATGCCTCTTGCGGAGGTGCATGCGAGAAACCAGAGCTTAATCAGGTTAGCATCGCCCGCGCTCGTCGATTGTTGGTTAGTTTGGTGCAACCGAGCACCGGGTGGCCGGATAAGAGACTATTACGCGAAAGGACATACGCCGTCCCACTTTCCTTGACAGGCGCGGGGACTTGGCTCATACTTCGGCCAAATCACCCGCGCCGCTTGTGTTTTGCCGGTTTTGCCCGGCCGTTTACCAACAGAGAGAGACTCGTGGTTGTGCCTCAATCCAAGCCGTTGCGCTCAGGGAAAACACCTGGTGTATTGGATCGCGATTCTTCGCTGGAGACCTCCTCCAATCGTTCCGGCAACTCGGGAAACCTTGACGAGAGCACAGCTCTGTCGTCACTGAAGGATCTCATCGCCGCCGGCGACCATCGCCTCGACCCGATGCTCGCCACCATCACCGACGCTGCCCGGCAACTGACGGGTGCGTCCGGAGCCGCTCTTGCAATGTGGAAGGACGGTGCCATGGTCTGCCGCGCACGCAGTGGCGACACCGCTCCCGCCCTTGGCGCACGGTTGAGTGCCGACACTGGAATCTCAGGGGAGTGTCTGCGCAATGGAAAAATTCAGCATTGCGCAGATACCGAGAATAATCCGCTGGTCGATGTGGAAGTCTGCCGCAGCCTTGGTTTGCATTCGATTGTCGTCTTGCCGATTCAGGGCTGGCGCGGGATCAATGGAATTCTCGAAGTGTTTTCCACTCGGCCCGCAGCCTTCACGGAACCACATATTGCTCTGCTTCAGCAACTGGCGTCGCTCGCGGAACGAGCGCGCGCATCGCAACCGCATGGTGCATCGTCGGCCGCGCCGAAGCTTCCATCTGCGGTTGAGAAGCCGCAACCCTCCGGCCTCCTACCGGCGTCGGATCGTGTCGGGGACGTGGCCCTCGCTTTTCTCGGTACCCGATCGCGACCGTTCGTTTTGGGTGGCGTCGTCCTGGTGGCGATCTCGCTGCTTGTCTTGGTGATCTACCTCGGGTGGCACGGTCCGGATGAGGCCGATGGCAAGGCGCACGTGGGGACGCCATCTTCTGTTGCCAATGCCACAACCGCTAATGTCGCAACCGCGCACCCGCCCGACAGGCATCCGCCCGACATCGCCCTGATCTGGAAAGCAAGTCCCGGCGGCGAATTCCTGTTTTCATCCAGCGGAAAGCCCTTAGCCGGAACTCCGGTGAAGTTCGCCTCCAAAGTGGAGATGGTCGCGGGAAAGAAAACTCAGGCGGGTCGATCTCGGGCCGATCGATCGCCCTTGCTCGCCGACATGGCTGCCAATGTGGCTGTCCCGCACGAGGTTCCCAACTCGCAGATTGGATCGCACGCCGACTCGCACCCCACCGATTCGCCCTCCGATGAAACCACCTCGGCCGAGCCCCCGCCGATCCTCGCCGGCTCTGCGCCGGTGTCGCAAAAGGTTTCGGCCACACAACTCGTGCATCATGTTGAGCCGGTTTATCCCGCGCAGGCTCTTTTGTCACGCTTGGAGGGTACGGTCACTCTGACCGCCATGGTCATGGAAGATGGAACGGTGCGCGATGTAAAGGTTGTCAAAGGCCCGCCCGCGTTGGCCCCAGCCGCCGTGGACGCGGTGGAGCACTGGCTGTACAAGCCGTTTGAACTCGACGGAAGGCCCGTGAAGAACGAGATCGCGATCAGCGTTGAGTTCAAGCTCCCCTAATCATTGAATCATTAAATCACTGAATCATTGGAACCTCGGACGGGGGAAAATGACTCAATGATTCAATAACTGAATGATCCGATGTCTACACCCCCACCGGGAATGGCTTGGTGTGGGTTTCCGAGCCCACCGAGAGTCCCGCAAACCGCCCCTGCAGCAGTGACATCAGCCCCGTGACCCAGTACCCGATCACAAACAACAGCAGGAAGGGAACCGTGAAGTAATTCTCATTGTCGATGGCGTAAAACACCGCCAGCGCGAAATAAGTTCCGATCAGCAGTTCAATCCACGGAACCCACCCCAAACGCTTGCGGTATTTTTTCGCGCCGACTCTGTCCTGCTTCGATTCGACGCGATACTTCGGAGTACGGGCGAAGGCGGTCTGCTTGCCGACGAGCGCTTCGAGCACGGCCACTGTATTGGTGATGGTCAGCCCGATTCCGAGAGACATCAATAGTGGCAGGTAGAGCAGCGATCGCAGCCAGCTTTTCGGAAACAACTCTTTTTGCGAAACGAGATAGAAGCTGGAAATGGAGAACGTCGAAGCCACAAACAGGGGCAGGTCGATATAGAGCATCTGGAACCATCCCTGGTAAAAGCGAATGATCATCGCGGGCATCAGCAAGACGGAAAGCACGATCATCAGCGGATAGCTGACGTTGGCCGTCAGGTGATACACCGCTTCGATTTTCACGTGCCGCGATGCGTCGCTCGCGAACACCTTAGGGAGTATTTTCTTGGAGACCTGAATCAACCCTTTGGCCCAGCGCGCCTGCTGCGTCTTGAATGCGGTCATTTCCACCGGCAACTCGGCCGGGCATTCGACGTCCTGCAAGTAAAGAAACTTCCATCCTTTAAGCTGGGCGCGATAGGAAAGGTCGGTGTCTTCCGTGAGCGTGTCATGCTCCCAGCCGCCGGCTTCGTCGATGGCCGCGCGCCGCCACATGCCGGCCGTGCCGTTGAAATTAAAGAAGACGCCGCTGCGCGCCCGTCCCGAGTGTTCCAGCACGAAATGCCCGTCGAGCAGAATGGCTTCGACCTGGGTCAGCAACGAATAATTGCGGTTGATGTGCGTCCAGCGCGTCTGCACCATGCCCACCTTGGAGTCGGTGAAGTGATGGATGCACTTCATCAGAAAGTCGGGTGGAGGAACAAAATCAGCGTCAAAAATGGCAACGAATTCGCCCTTCGCCGTTTTCAATCCTGCTTCCAAAGCGCCCGCCTTGAAGCCTTCGCGATTCTCACGGTGCACGTACTTGACCGGATGTCCCAACACGGCGTAGCGATCCACCAAAAGGCGGGCGACCTCGACCGTTTCGTCGGTCGAGTCGTCGAGCAACTGGATGTCGAGCTTTTCTTTCGGATACTCCAGACGGCACACGGCGTCAAGCAGCCGGTCCACCACATATTGCTCGTTAAAGATCGGCAACTGCACCGTCACCCGCGGCAGGTCATCGAAACGGAAATGAGCCGCGGGTTCCGTCGTCTTCTTCCCTTGGTGCTTGTAATAAAGATAGACCAGCCAGTAACGGTGCGCGCCATAAGCTGCCAAAATGATCAGCACAATGAAATAGGGAATCAGCAGCGCCAGATCAAACGCATTGACCTGGTAAAGCCCCTGGAAAGTCTTGTCCAGAAAATGGTGGCGAAGGTAGGGCACCAGGCCCTTGGAGGTAAGAATCAAGATCAAGGCTAGCGGGGAAGAAGTGATTGTCAAATCCATGAACTCAACCACGAACAATAAAGAGAAAGAAGGCAGCCCAAGTATTGTACCTGATCGGCACAAGACCATTGAGTCATTGAATCATTGAGGTATTGAATCATTTTTCCTTCCGCTGACCCAATGATTCAATGACTCAATGATCTAATGTCTCAATGGCTTTCACCGCCACTCCTCACCCGCTGAACTAAGCCTTAGTTCGACCGTCTGATGCGAGCCTTCCTCCACCTTCATCGTCTTGCCATTCGCTTCTTGGGACTTCAGAAAGTCGGCATCGCGCCAAACGGCCTCCTCCAGATCCTGCCAGGCATAGAGCGTGTAGCTGCCCGGAGCCAGGCCGCGAATTGTAAAGCGTCCATGCTGATCCGTCGATCCCATCCCGAAGCGATCGGGAAGCTTGCGATATTTTTCTTCCGGCACGGCCACCACCGTGGCGTTCGCCACCGGATGATCGTTCTCCACATCTTTTCCTTTTTCAACGACCGTTCCCTCGACCGTACCTCCCTTGGAGCTCACCACCAGATCAAGCGTTGCCGGCCCGCTTGCCGTGAATCCGGTCTCGATGTTGCGTCCGCCGAGCATCACCGACTTCAGGAAGAAGCTACCCCGTCCCTCGCCTCCGTACACTTGCACGACGTAGGTGCCGGGGTTCACGTCTTTCCAGTCGAAGTTGCCGAGCCGGTCGACCGACGCGTTCGTCCCAAAGAAGTCCTGGGACATGAAGAAGCCTGGGTCTTCCGGCAGCTCGGCCTGGCGCAGGTTTACCACGTACTGCGTGAGGTCTCCCGACGCGCTGCCCTCGATGTGGAGATGACCGGAGATCGTGAATGTAGGCAGAGGAGTAAGCCTCACGCCTTCCACATCGGCCGCAACGACGCTGATATCCTGCCGCACGGTGAGCAACTGCGTTCCCGCGCCGGCTCCTGCCCTCAAAACGTAAGAGCCCGGCGCGACGCCACGCACTTCGAATTGCCCGTCCGGCCCGATTTCATTTGCGTTTGCCCGGATAGAATCGCCCGCCTTAGGGAACAACTCCACCACCGGCTTCTGGCCTGGGTTGACGCCAGTCACGGTTCCGCGAACCCGATAGGTTCGAGCGGGCACCAGCGTTAAGTTGACCGGCATCTCGTCGCCCGCCTTAAGCGTCACCGCCGCAGCCTGCATGGCATCGTAGGTGCCGGGATAGTACGTAGTGACGTAACGAGTGTCGGGCTGGGGGACGCTCTGGTTATCGCCAGGCGCTGACTTCTCCTGCGGCTTCTCGTAATCGCGGAAGTCCGGCGGCGGCATGGCCACAACCCAATACTGGCCAGGAAACAAACCGGCGATACGATACTCGCCAAGATCGTTCGTCGCCTCGGTTCCGGCTCCTTCCCGCGTTGCCTTCCCGGGCACTTTTCTGAGTGCGAGCACTCTAACCCCGGACATCGGGTCGCCATCTTCGTCCGTGATGCGTCCGCTGATGACGGCCGTGGGCAACATGCGAAACAGCAGGTCTTCCACCGACTGCCCGGCTTGAACCGTGAAGACGTTGGTGTCAGACTTGAGCCCGCGCCCATTCACTCCGACAAACCCGGTTCTCTCGATGAAGATCCGGTAACGTCCGGGCAGGACGTTCTCAATGCGGAAATGGCCGTCGGCATCGGTCGACGCGGTGTAGTTTCCGCCCTGTTTCTGGTCTTCTGCGACGACCTGCACCAGCACTTTCTTGAGGGGCTGGCTGCCCGGTTCCTGCACCACTGAGCCGGCAATGGAGGACGCGTTCGCCGCAGGTGCAGACTCTTGCGCGCTCGCAAGCAGCAGGACGCTGAGAACGAAAAACGCGAGGGCGAGTGAGCGCGTCATCAGGGATTGAACCATTGAATCATTGAGACATTGAATCATTGGAATCAATGCCTCAATGATTCAATTGGTTTCGCTCAGTTCAGAAAATATTGCCGGTACAACGTGTCCCGCTGCGCCGGACGGAAGCCCGCATCGCGTATGATGCGCCGCAATTCTTCTTCGGTTGTGCAGTTGGCGACGCCCGCGGCGCGGACGACGTTCTCCTCCAGCATCACCGAGCCCACATCGTTGCCGCCGAAGCGCAAGCCCATCTGGCAGACTTTCAATCCCTGCGTTACCCAACTCGACTGCACGTTCAGAAAATTCGAAAGATAGAGCCGCGAAATGGCCAGCACCTTCAGGTATTCGACCGCCGTGGCCTCATCCCAGTGGCGTCCGCCGAGTGCGGTATGGGCGGGCTGAAAGCTCCACGGGATGAACGCGGTAAACCCGCCCGTTTCCTGCTGCAAATCGTAAAGACACTGAAAGTGGTTGATCCGGTGTTCGACGGACTCGCCAACGCCAAACATCATGGTCGCGGTGGTGCGCATGCCGAGCTGATGTGCGGTACGATGCACCTCCAGCCAATCCGCGGTCAGGCATTTCAGGCGCGCGATTTTGTAGCGGACTTCATCGTCAAGAATCTCAGCCCCGCCGCCCGGGATCGAATCGAGTCCAGCGTCGCGCAGCCGCGCAATCGTATCGTGTACGCTCAGGTTGCTGTACTCGGCAATCGCCAGAATTTCCGAAGCGGAGTAACAATGGAGGTGAACTTTGGGAAAGCGCTGTTTGATGCCGCTGAGCATCTTTTCATGCCAGTCGATTTTGAGGTCGGGATGCAGGCCGCCCTGCATCAGCACGCCGGTGCCGCCCAGTTCCACGGTCTCGCGAATTTTTTCGTAGATGGTGTCGAAATCGAGGATGTATCCTTCCGCTGCCGCCGGCCCTTTCAGCGGACGGTAAAACGCGCAGAATGTGCAATATTCCGTGCAAAAGTTCGTGTAATTGATGTTGCGGTCGATGATGTACGTCACGGTGCCTTCGGGATGCAACTTGCGGCGAACCGCGTCCGCCTCCATGCCAATCCCGATCAGATCGTCGGACCGGAACATCTCCAAAGCTTGCTG
>Ga0187890_10001044_pt1 | contig 20213 bp, 23 predicted proteins | sample June2016WEW_21_1_FD_133005 | JGI IMG/M metagenome (GOLD analysis project Ga0187890, IMG submission 133005) | Peatland microbial communities from SPRUCE experiment site at the Marcell Experimental Forest, Minnesota, USA - June2016WEW_21_10 | ecosystem: Environmental > Terrestrial > Soil >... | reverse complement strand
CGCGTCTGGGGGCGCTTAGTCCGCTTTCGGTTCTTTTGCGCGGGTATTCGATTACGTATAGAATCGCGGATGGCAAAGTGATCAGGAGCTACACGGAAACCGGGCCTGGAGATCGTGTTGCTGTGCGGCTTGCCGACGGCCGGCTGGAGTGTACGGTCGATAAGGCCGAAAACGTTCAGACCGAAGAGGAAGGGTGACCTCGTGGCTAAGAAAAAAAGCGATCTGTTTGAAGAGGCTCTGAAAAAGCTTCAGGATCTCGTGGAAAAGCTGGAGAAGGGGGACTTGCCCCTTGAAGAGGCAATGGAATGTTTCTCCGAGGGGATTCGAACTGCCCAGTTTTGCCACAGGAAACTCGAAGAGGCCGAAAACAAGGTGCAAATGCTCCTTAAAGACCAGCAGGGCGGGTGGGAATCCGCGCCTTTCGAGGCTGTTCAGACAAACTCGGCAGACAAGGGATAACTCCGGGACTTGGGCCGGTTGCGCCGGGAATAAGCTTTACTATTGGTAGCTGGAAGTTGCAACTTGCCCATGTTAGTATTATTTGATATATTTCTTAATCTCTTGCTTTTTTGCAAAGTTAACCTGTTACTATGGGTGAATTCGACCTGAAAACTTATTTAAGCCGGCGAAAGCAGCTTGTTGAGGCCGTGTTGGAGAAGATTTTTCCCGTCGCTTCCGGGCTTCAAAAAAGAGTAATTGAAGCTGCTCGCTATAGCCTGTTTGCTGGTGGAAAGCGGTTGCGTCCGATCCTGTGTCTGGCGTCGGCTGAAGTGGTAGGCGCCGATATTGAGCCGGTCCTTCCGGCTGCTTGCGCCCTTGAGATGATTCACACCTATTCTCTCATCCATGATGACCTGCCCGCCATGGACAATGACAATTTCAGGCGAGGGGTCCCTACCAATCACAAAGTATTCGGGGAAGCGATCGCCATTCTGGCAGGAGATGCTCTTTTGACGGAAGCTTTTGAATATTTCGTGCTCGGCGGTGTGAGTACTGACAAAGTAACGGAAGTTATCCGGATTGCCGTCAAGGCTGCCGGCTACAGGGGAATGATAGGAGGACAGGTAATCGATCTGGAATGTGAAGACCGAAAGGTGGATCTGGCGACAGTCGAGTACATGCACATTCACAAAACGGGAGCTTTGCTTTCGGCCTCACTGGAGATTGGGGCCGTTCTTGGCGGTGGGGATCAAGTGCAGACAAGTGCGCTAAAGAATTACGGCCATCACATCGGGCTTGCGTTTCAGATTACTGACGATCTTCTTGACGTTGAGGGAGACCCCGCACTGATGGGCAAAACACCGGGATCGGACGCCGCCAAAAACAAAATGACTTATCCCGCCCTGCTGGGCATTGCCCGATCCAGGGATGCAGCGAGGGAGCATGTGGAGAGTTCCCTTGAGTCGCTGGCGGGTTTCGACGTAAGGGCTGAGCCGTTGCGGGCCATCGCCCGGTACTTGTTGGTGCGCAGGGGATAATTCGGATAAAATGTCTTGACTTATATACGGAATTTTCATTAATTGGCTGAGACTGACGATTCAAGAAATTTAATTAGAGGGATTAAATTGAAAAACAAAACGATGGGCAAAGGGCTCCTTTCCTGTATCGAAATCCCCTATCAGATAAAAAGCTTATCTTATCAGCAACTTCTTAATTTGGCTGAGGAAATCCGCGCCCGAATCATAGGCACTGTTGCCGAAAACGGCGGGCACCTTGCTCCCAGTCTCGGTGTAGTGGAACTGACAATAGCGCTTCATTACGTATTCGATGCCGCACATGACCGTTTCATCTGGGACGTTGGCCATCAGGCTTATGCACACAAGCTTCTGACCGGGCGCCAAAAGGAATTTGGTTCCCTGCGTCAGTACGGCGGAATAAGTGGTTTCCCCAAGCGCTCCGAGAGCAGGTATGACGCTTTCGGGACAGGCCACTCCAGCACTTCGATTTCCGCCAGCCTGGGTATTTCGGTCGCCAATCATCTTAAGGGAAGCCAGGCTCGGGCGATTGCCGTGATTGGTGACGGCAGCATGACCGGAGGAATGGCTTTCGAGGGACTAAATAACGCCGGGGACCTCGCCAGAAACCTCATTGTGGTCCTCAACGACAATGAGATGTCCATTTCTCCCAATGTTGGCGCTCTTTCTTCATTTCTGAGCCGCAAGCTTTCGGGAAAAACCTTGATGTATCTGAAACGGGAGATGGAGGATTTCCTCAAATCGATCCGGGGAATCGGTCCGAATATTCTCCAGGTGTTGAGGCGCAGCGTTGATTCGCTGATCAGCTTTTTTACCCCTGGAATGCTGTTCCAGGCCCTCGAGTTTCAGTATATCGGGCCTATAAACGGGCATCGTCTCGACAGGTTGATAGAGACATTCGAAATAGCGCGCAATGTGGACGGTCCTGTCCTGATTCATGTGCTGACCCAAAAAGGAAAGGGCTACGCGCCTGCTGAAAAGGACCCCACGAGCTTTCACGGGGTGGGGGCCTTTGATATAGCAACCGGCAGGAGCGTTAACTCCGGCGGCCTCTCCTACACCAAAGTTTTCGGGAGGGCGATGAAGAAGCTGGCTGACACCAACCCCAAATTGATCGGCATTACGGCCGCAATGATCGAGGGCACTGGACTCGACTGCTTCGCCCAGACCTTTCCTGACCGGTTTTTCGACGTCGGTATCGCAGAGCAGCATGCTGTGACCTTTGCGGCCGGCCTTGCCACGGAGGGTTTCAAACCAGTGGTGGCCGTCTACTCCACTTTTCTCCAGCGAGCTTATGACCAGATATTGCACGATGTCTGCCTTCAGAACCTTCCGGTGGTCTTTTCGGTGGACCGCTCCGGCATAGTGGGCGAAGATGGGCCGACGCACCATGGGCTGTTCGACCTGTCGTATCTGCGCTCTATGCCGAATATGGTGGTGATGGCCCCAAAGGATGAAAACGAGCTTCAGCATATGTTGAAGACGGCGGTCGATCACGACGGTCCGGCTGCTGTGCGTTATCCCAGAGGAAACGTGATCGGCGTAAAGCTCGATGACGAACTCAGGTCACTGGAGATCGGGAAGGGCGAACTGCTGCGGCCGGGGAAAGATTTGACCATAGTGGCCATTGGTTCCACGGTGCAGAGTGCAATTGAAGCCGCTGAGCGGCTCGATTCCGAAGGGATCGAAGCGGCAGTCATAAATGCCCGGTTTGTAAAGCCTCTTGACCGTGAATTGTTAATGACCTGGGCTGAAAAGACGGGCAGGGTTATTACTGTTGAAGAGAACACGCTCCAGGGTGGCTTTGGAAGCGCGGTCCTGGAAATGTTCGAGGAAGAATCGTTTTTCCCGAGGGCATTAAAGCGCTTGGGAATATCGGATTTTTTTGTTCCTCATGGAAGCCAGACCGTATTGAGAAATCTCTGTGGAATCGACGCCGATGCCATTGAGAGCGCTGCCCTTAAATTATTAGATTTCAGTCATGGCCAAGTCCTCCGAGCGATTGGACAAACTGCTCGTCGCTAAAGGTTTTGCCCCTACTCGCGAACGTGCCCAGTCGCTTGTTATGGCCGCAAAAGTCCTCGTAAACGGCCGGATTCTGACCAAGGCCGGACAAAAAGTCCCCGAAGACTCAGAGATCCGTATTATCGCAGACGCAATCCCGTACGTCAGCCGGGGCGGTCTGAAGCTCGAACATGCGATCCGTGCGTTTTCAATCGAGGTTTCCGGCCGGATTGCTATGGACGTCGGCTCTTCAACGGGAGGTTTTACCGATTGTCTGCTCTCATTCGGAGCACGCAGGGTCTATGCAGTTGATGTCGGATACGGCCAGCTTGCGCTCAAACTGAGGGACGACCCCCGTGTGGTCCCGCTTGAAAGAAAAAACATCCGGTACCTGCCTGTCGAACTGATACCCGATCCTGTTCAGATAGCCTCCATCGACACATCTTTCATCTCTCTCAAGCTGGTGATCCCATCTGTGCTCAATTTTCTGGAAGCCGAAGCGGTGCTCGTCGCACTCATAAAACCGCAGTTCGAAGCAGGCCGTGAGCAGGCATCGAAGGGCGCAGGAGTCATTCGGGACCCCCGCATACACGAACAGGTGTGCGATGCGCTGGCTCAATTTACAGCCGGGCTTGGATTTGAGGTGGTTGGAATAATTCCATCCCCCATACTGGGGCCGAAGGGAAACCGGGAATTCCTGATGGCGGCGGTTGCGCCCAAACATCGGTAAGAACGGCATGCGAATTCATCTGGTATTCGTCGGCAAGACGGCCTTTCGCGACATAGAGTCTGCCATAGGCCGTTACCTGGAAAGACTTCGGCACTACTGTGCGGTGCAGATTCACTTCATAAAGGCGGAGAAGATCACAGCGGCTGTCGGGGACCGGCTCGTCCGTGAGCGTGAAAGCGAGCGCATCCTGAAACTGGCAGGACGTCTGGGACATCTGATCGTGTGGGACCAAAGAGGGCGCGAGCTCGATTCCACCGGGCTGTCAAAGCTGATGGAAAAACTGATCGCCTCGGCAATATCGGACGTCTGGATGGCAGTGGGCGGACCGGTCGGGCTATCCTGCCAATTGCTGCAAAGCGCCCACGACGTGCTCTCTTTGTCGAAGATGACCCTTCCCCACGACCTCGCTCGCCTGGTGCTCGTTGAGCAGCTCTATCGCGCTTTAACGATTATGAGAGGTGAACCTTACAATAAGTAAGCCAGGGTGCCTTAGACTGCCAAAAGCGAAAGCTGAGACTATGCTCGAAAGCCTCAGCTCCGCTTGCGCGCTAAACGGCGACAACTTCGGTGACTTCGGGGATTTCCTGCTTAATGATTCGTTCGATACCCGATTTTAAAGTCATCTGGCTCATGGGGCAGCCTCGGCAGGCTCCGGTCAGCCGCACTTTGACGACCGAACCATCTACCTCTATCAACTCAACACTTCCGCCGTCTCTTTCCAGCATGGGTCTTATCTTGGCAAGCGCTTGCTCGACTTTCTCACGCATCTGCTTCCTCCAATCAGGATGATTATCAGCATCGAATCATGTCGGCGCAAGATAACATATAAGGGAAGAAGGGAAAACAAAATCCTGTCTGTAAAGAGGGTAGTTTTTCCAGACTTGTTCATTCTCGGGCCTGTCTGAATGAAAATTATTTTCGTAATGCAACCGTTGGGAATGGAATTGAAATTTAGTATTGTTTTCAGTAGAATGCGAGATTGTTGAAAGAGATGGGCGTTTTGCAAACTCATTGAGAGGCAGACTGTATGGCTAATTATCAACTTTTGGAGCGCTTTTCAGCCGAGCAGCTCAGCAGGAGTGTTGAGCAATTGGCGAAGCGGATAAATCGTGACTACAAAGGCAAAAATCTTGTCCTGATCGGTATTCTTAAGGGGGCCTTTATTTTTATGGCCGATCTGGCAAGGCGCCTTGATCTTCCCGTCAAACTGGACTTCGTGCGGTTGGCCAGCTACGGGGATAAGACACAGACTGGTGGAAACGTCAGGATCACAAAGGACGTGGAGCTCCCTTTACAAGGAAGCCATGTGCTGATCGTCGAGGATATAGTCGACTCGGGTATCACTCTCAAGTGGCTGCTTGATCATATCGCGAAACTGTGCCCTGAATCCGTAAAGGTGTGCGCTCTTTTGGATAAACTTGAGCGCCGCGAGGTCGAAGTTGCCATCGATTATATCGGAATGACGGTAGCCAGCGGTTTTCTGGTCGGCTACGGACTGGATTTCTCCGAGAACCACAGGAACCTGCCGGCCATCCATGAAGTTGTGTTCGACAAGACCGTATCGGGACAATATTAGTCTGCGGAAGGAAAATCATAGATGGCCACAATGTTGATAACCTGTGAGTCCTGTGGAGCAAGGTTCCGACTCAATTCCGAAAAACTCCACAAACCTCGGAACAAGGTGAGGTGTTCCAAATGTAAGAACATATTCATGGTCGAACAGCCCGATGAAGACGGCCTCATTCATATTGAGATCTCTGACGAGGAAAGCGCTTTCATTCCCGGGACCATCCATGAGGAGATTGGCAAGGCCACCGCGCCGGCGAAAAGGGAAGGGTGGTCTTTAAGGAAAAAGGTCTTGATTGCCGGAGCTGCCGTCGTCCTGATACTCGTTATTGCTGCTTTCGTTTTCGGGCCAACCGGTTCGTTTCTGGTTTCCACGAGCAAAAGCCCTCCCACCGGGCCTGAAAAGCCTGTCGTGACGATCACTGACAGCGTTCAGGCTTACTACCTGGAAAACGTGCACGCCGGGCAGGTGCTCGTAATCGAGGGCGAAGTGCTCAACGACTCCAGCCAGCCTGTCAGTTTCGTAATGATCGAAGGAAAACTGTTCAACAACAAGGATACGGTCGCTCAAATCCAGCGCTGCTATGTGGGCAATTCTTTCACGCGCAAAGAAATAACTAACCTCAACCTCTCTGAGATGCAGGAAAAAATGATGAACCGGGAAGGCAAAAACCTCAAAAACGTCCGGATTCCTCCGGCCGGAAAGGCGCCTTTTATGCTCGTTTTCCATAATCTTCCCGAGGTGAGTACCCTCAGCAACTACAGTGTCAATGTCGTCAGTTCGAAAATTGACTGATCCAGAGGCCTTTCCAGACTCCTTTCTTGTTTTTAAGCCAACTTATTGAAGTAACGAAAAGAATTGACAAGAGCGGGGTTTAAGTGTAAAAAGGTCCCTGTCCAAGCTCCTGAAAAAATAGGTAAAAAAATATTTCCGAGAGGCCTCAATCATGCTGGATGTGAAATTCGTCCGAGAGAACATCGAGCAAGTGCGACAGATGCTGAAAAACCGCCAGTCTGACCTGGACCTTGGGCCCCTTTCGGGACTGGATGAAACAAGGCGGCGCATTTTGGTAGATGTGGAGCACAAAAAGCACCGGCGAAATGTTGCGTCCGAGGAAATATCTAAACTGAAGAAAGAGAAAAAAGACGCATCGAGTCTCGTAGAGGAAATGAAGGAACTGGGCCGGCAAATCAAAGTGCTTGATGAGCAGTTGGCCGAAGTGGAACATAAGTTCAGGGACCTTCTCCTGATCATCCCCAATATACCCGACAGCTCGGTGCCTGTTGGCCGCGATGAGAAGGACAACAAGCAAATCCGTACCTGGGGGGAAAAACCGACTTTCGATTTCAAGCCCAAGCCCCACTGGGAAATCGGGGAGGGGCTTGGAATTCTTGATTTCGAGCGTGGCGCAAAAATTACCGGGGCGCGGTTCACTCTCTATTGGGGCGCCGCCTCCGCATTGGAGCGCGCTTTGATCTGCTTCATGCTCGACATTCATACAAAGCGCCACGGCTATACCGAAGTCCTTCCGCCATTCATGGTGAACAGCACGAGTATGAGGGGCACCGGGCAGCTTCCTAAGTTCAAGGAGGACCTGTTCAAGCTCGACGGATGGGATTATTGGCTGATTCCAACCGCAGAAGTACCCGTTACCAATATTCACAGTGACGAGATTCTAGATGAGTCCGTTCTGCCCCGGTGCTATACGGCCTATACTCCCTGTTTTCGCTCTGAAGCCGGTTCTCACGGAAAAGACACCCGCGGTCTCATCAGGCAGCATCAGTTTAACAAGGTTGAACTCGTCAAATTCACCAACCCGGAGGATTCATACCCTGAGCTTGAAAGACTTCTCAAGGACGCGGAAACAATTCTTCAGGAACTGGAGATACACTATCGGGTCGTTCTGCTTTGCACTGGCGACATGGGCTTTTCCTCATCCAAGACTTACGATATCGAGGTGTGGCTTCCCGGCCAGGATACATACCGGGAAATATCATCTTGCAGCAACTTTGAGGATTTTCAGGCAAGGCGCGCTAATATCCGTTTCCGCCGAAACGGGCGAAACCGTACGGACCTGGTTCATACGCTGAACGGGTCGGGGCTGGCAGTTGGGCGAACCCTCGTGGCGATTCTTGAAAACCGCCAGCAGGAGGACGGAACTGTCGTTATTCCTGAAGTTTTGCGTCCATATATGGGAAATATGACGGTGATCGAAAAGCTACGCTGATTTACTTTTTAAGGAGTCCCTATCATGACTAAGAGTGAGTTGATCGAGGCATTGGCCAAGGCAGAGGGGATCACGTTGAAAGCTGCAGAAAGCGCGGTCAACGTAACGTTTCAGAGTATGGAACAGTCGCTCGTTAGCTCGGACCGTCTGGAAATCCGTGGGTTCGGTAGCTTTAAGGTGAAAGACTACGAGGGATATAAGGGCAGAAACCCCAAAACCGGCGCACTGATTGAAGTCTCGTCCAAGAAATTGCCATTTTTCAAAGTCGGCAAGGAACTCAAGGAAAGAGTCAACGGAGCCGACGTTATCGATGCTCCGGTCAAGGTGAGGTGAATAAAAACCTTGGGGATTAAGGGAATTGGGAATTGATGCCTCGATTCTCCGATTCTTGAGTTTGCTTTATACAGTATAAGTGGATAGGATTTGCCGTCATTCCCTGATAAAAAGCAAATAAAGGTTTAATCCAATAAGGGCTACAGCCCCTGACAGAAAAATCAGTAAATCCGGCAAAGACAAAGTTTCCCCGGAGGGCGAGAGGGTCCTTTGAATCAGCAGCAAAAAAAGAAAGAACGAAGCAATGGCGGTGATTATTTTATATTTCTTGGTCCAGAGCAGGTAAGTCAGAAGAGGCAGGATTATAAACCATGTATAGGAGCTTTTCGCCACCTGGCTCCATTCAAGCTTGCGAAAAGCCGCGACCACGGTGAGAAAATCATGGGCCGCCAGAAAATCATAGATGCTGTTCAGAAGTCCTTTCACTGGGTCTCCTCTCAGTGTGAGACAGCAAGTCTGTTAAAATCGCCGGTATAGACTTCCTCGAGGACCTCGACGCTGACGACTCGGCTCATCGGACTTCCCTCGCGACACCACTCTATCATCTTTTCGACCTTGTCCGCCTCTCCTTCGAAAACGGCCTCCACTCTGCCATCATACAGGTTTCGAACCCATCCCGTGACTCCGATCAGTTGCGCGGCGTCACGGGCATATGCCCGGAAGAAAACGCCCTGGACCCTTCCCGCGATCCAGACGTGCGCCCGACGTTTTTTCATTTAGACCTCCGCCGGAAGAGTGTGCTCATCGAGCATCCCGATGAATTCATCCTCGTCCATTATCCTTACTCCCAGCTTCTGAGCCTTGGCCAGTTTGGATCCGGGGTCCGTGCCGGCGACGACGACATCGGTTTTCTTGCTCACGCTGTCCGTAACCCGTGCGCCTTTTGCTGCTGCTTTCTCCCCCGCCTCCTGCCGGGACATTGAGGAAAGCGTCCCGGTGAAGACAACTGCCTTCCCTAACCAAAAACCGCTTTGAACGGGGCGGGCAGGCTGTGGATTTTCAATTGCCACTCCGAAATCCGCCAGATCATCTATCAGCCTGCTGTTCTCAGGGTTTGAAAAGTATGTCACTACAGCAGCAGCAACTTTTTCTCCGATTCCCTGAATCTGCTGCAATTCCTCAGACTGCGCCGAACGGATCGTCTCAATTGAGCCGAAAACGTTGGCGAGAAGGTCAGCGTTGACAGTTCCCACATGGCTAATGCCGAGCGAGTACAGAAACCTGGAAAGCGTTGTATGTTTGCTCCCCTCGATTGCATCGAGCAAATTTCGAGCCGATTTGTTCCCGAAGCCGGGAAGATTTTCCAGCTCTTCCATCCGGAGCCTGTAGAGGTCCGAAACGGTTCGGATAATCCCCTCGTCGATGAACCGCGACACTATCCGCTCACCAAGGCCGTTTATGTCCATAGCATCGCGGCTTGCGAAATGCACGATCGAACCTTTGATTTGAGCCGGGCAGTTACGGTTCACGCACCTGTGGAAGGCCTCATCGGGTAGCCTCACTACCTGCGCGCCGCACGCAGGGCACCGCTCCGGCATCTGGAATGGTTTTTCCTTTCCCGTTCTTCTCGATTTAATTACCTCGATCACCTCAGGGATTACCTCACCAGCCCTGTGAACGATAACGGCGTCGCCTTTTCGGATGTCCTTTCTTTCGATTTCATCGATATTGTGGAGTGTTGCGCGCTTGACTCTAACGCCGCCCAGCAGGACGGGGTTAAGAAAAGCCACTGGAGTAATAATTCCTGTCCTGCCGACGTTTACGCCGATATCCTGCACGTGAGTCTGGGCCTCGTCCGGACTGAATTTTAGGGCCACCGCCCAGCGGGGGCTGCGGGATTTGTCGCCGAGCTGTCTTTGCCAGACCAAGTTGTTTATTTTTATTACCACCCCGTCAATCTCGTAGGGGAGGTATTCACGTTCTTCAGCCAGTTTTTCATAGTAGCCGACGGCTTCCCCGATGCCATGGCAGAATTGTGATTTGGGATTTACCGGAAGTCCCCAGCGCTGAAGCTGGTTAAGCATCTCGAGCTGTGTCACGAACTCTTTTTCAGCCAGGAACGTTCCTATGCCGTAGAAGAAGGCGCGAAGGGGCCGGCTGGCTGTAATGGATGGGTCAAGCTGCCGAAGAGATCCTGCGGCAGCGTTCCTTGGGTTGGCGAATAGAGGCTCGCCGCGTTTGCCTCGTTCTTCGTTGAGTGCTTCGAAATCGCGTTTTTCCATAAAGACTTCGCCACGGACGGCAAGTTTGACCGGAAGTGGACTTTTTCCCGGATGAGAAAAAAGCCGCAATGGCGCCGCGCGAATCGTTTTGACATTCTGTGAAACATCTTCGCCCGTAAATCCGTCACCTCGAGTGCCCGCGCCGGTAAGTACACCATTTTCATAAACAAGTTCGACGGCAAGACCGTCCATTTTCAGCTCTGCAACATAGTCAACTTTCTGGCTGGTTCCAAGGAGCTTGCGGACCCTGCGGTCAAAATCAAGGGCCTCTTCCGTGTTCATCGCGTTTTCAAGGCTGAGCAGCGGTATCTCATGCCGAAAAGGGAGGAATTTCTCAATCGGTGCAAACCCGACGCGCTGTGTCGGCGAATCAAGCGTTATGAGTTCGGGGTTCCTGTTTTCCAGATCAACCAGTTCGCGGAAGATTTTGTCGTAGTCAGCGTCGCTGATTTCAGGCTGATCAAGGGCGTAGTAGCGATAATTGTGGTAGTCGATAAGTTTGCGAAGATCTTCAATTCTTGCGAGAATATCTCCTTTATCGATCATCTGGCCCATCCGTTTTTCGTCACCCGCTACACCCGGCAAATAGTCAACAATATTGATTCTATAACTTTTTTTCGTGATTTATGGAATGCGGGGTCTCTAAATCCATGCACCCATTTGAGATCCGAAAGGTCGTCCGAAACCACCAGAACTACGGCAAGATGGACCCCTCGAAACCTCGATACTGAAAAAAGAGCGGAGGTTTCCATATCGACCGACAAAACGCCCTGCGACTGGAAGGTTTTTACTTTGGAACAGGTCTCGCGAAACGGCGCATCGGTTGTCCAGACGGTCCCCTCGTGGATTGCCTGCCCCGTTGAGCCCAGAGCTGATTTCAGTGAATTGAACAACTCTGAAGATGGAGCACACACAACCCCGGGATAGTGACCGGAAGTCCCTTCCTCGGAAATTGCCCCTGAAGGAAGGACGATGTCGCCGATTCGCACGTCATTGCGCAGAGAGCCGCACCAGCCCGCCGCGATAAATTTCCTTGCCCCAAGGGCGATCATCCGTTCGAGAACGAGAACCGTCTGAGGAGCGCCCAGCATCGGACCGGCAAGAGCGACGCGCGCCCCTTCGTAGGCCCCGGTGAAAACCTCGGAAAGATAAAGCTTATGCGAGTGCCTGAGTGGTTGTGAGAAGCAGGCCGAAAATGAAGCCAGGTCTTCCGGACTGAAAACCAGGATTGCAAGGTTGGGCAGGCTTTCTTCATGTCTGCCCCTCCTCGGTTCTATCACGCATGAGTGTTCTTCAGCAGGCATATGAGAGGTCGGCTTGTCAAAGGTGATTTCCAAAAGACTCGGCAGGCTATTTTACTGCGGCTTGCAACGGATTTCCAGCGGGATTGATTGATTTTGACCTCCATCCACTCATGTGATATTTGAAAAGCCGCGGGATTTTTGTGCCACCGCCCTGCACGGAGCAATCCCCGATGGACAAAACCACGCAATACTGTCGGGCAGAGACTGACCATGGCGGATTTGTTTGCGGAAGTCGCTATAATGGGAACAGCCCTCAATAAGGGTCTTCATTACTCGATTCCCAGCCGCCTTGCCGCAAAGGTGCAGCCCGGGAGCAGGGTTTCGGTCGAACTGGGTAAGAGGAAAGCGGCCGGGATCGTCCTGTGCGTTGTGAATTCCCTTCCGGAGCTGCCAGACACAATAAAGATCCGTCCAATCCGGGACACGATCGATGAACTGCCGGCTACGCCGCCTGACCTTCTCAAGTTATGCCTCTGGGTATCTGACTATTATTTTTATCCGCTTGGCCAAGTATTGGATCTGGTAATTCCGTTTGGTGGGTTCGAGCCTATCGGGTCGGCACGGAACGGCCCCGTTAGAAAGTTCGTTCGCCTGATCGATTGTCAAGCCTGCGAAAGCCTTAAATCCGAAAAATCAAAGGAAATCGTTCGACTGCTTCGTTTGGCAGGCGGTACGGCCTGCTTGCGGGACTTGCGCAAATTGTGTGAGAACCCGGATTATTCGCTAAAAAAGCTCATCAGGGACGGCATAATCGCAGTCGAAGAGTCGCAGACAAGGCAGTGTACTGACTATCCCGCCTCTTCTAAAGCTGGGACTGTGAGCTCCCTTTTGTGCAAAGGGGGGCAGGAGGGATTTTCGAACCTTTGCGCTCTGGAATTGACCGAGGATCAGGGCGCCGCCCTCGATCAAACAGCTTCTTTCATGGACAATCCCCGTTTCCAGCCCTTCGTCTTATATGGAGTCACCGGTAGCGGGAAAACGGAAATCTACCTTCGTTTGGTGGAAAAGGCTGTTCAATGCGGGAATGGGTCCCTCGTACTGGTGCCTGAGATCGGGATCAGCGCGCAAATGGAGTCGATCTTCCGGGAACGATTCGGCGCCGGGCTTGCCGTGTGGCACAGCGCTCTGCCGGAGAGGGAGCGCAAGCGCGCATGGGCGGACATTCGGTCGGGCAGGAAGAAAATAGTGCTGGGGGCAAGGTCTGCCGTTTTCACGCCCGTTCAGGACCTGAAGCTGATCATAGTGGACGAGGAGCACGACACATCCTACAAGCAGGAAGACCACCTGCGCTACAATGCAAGAGATGTGGCCCTGATGAGGGGAAAGATCGTGGGCGCGCCCGTGGTCATGGGGTCAGCCACCCCGTCGATTCAAACGGTACACGGATGCGCTGAAAAACGGTATCGCTCGATTCTGCTTCCAAGCCGGGTGATGAACAAGCCTCTGCCGGAGTTCGAGGTTGTGGATATGAAACGGGAGGGCGTACGGCATGGAATTTTTTCGTTCAAGCTTAGGGAGGCGATCGGCGAGACGATTCGCAGCGGGCGGCAGGCGCTCCTTTTTTTGAACAGAAGAGGCTATGCAAAGTACTTTCTTTGCAACGCGTGCGGTCAGGCGCTCCAGTGCGCGTCGTGCAGCGTAACTCTTACCTACCATAAGAAAGATGACCGGCTCCGCTGCCATTACTGCGGCTGGGAGACGTCTCTGCCCGGGAGGTGTCCGGTTTGCGCCCACGCTGCGTTATTTCCGCATGGATTCGGCACCGAGAAGGTGGAAAAGGAGGTAAGAAGACTTTTCCCCGATGCCCGTGTGGTGAGAATGGACCGGGATACAATGAACAGCCACGACCGGCTGCTAAGCGCGCTGGATGCCGTGCGCTCGGGGAAAGCCGATCTTTTGCTCGGTACGCAGATGGTGGCAAAAGGCCATGATTTTCCTAATATAACGCTTGTAGGCATAATCAACGCCGACGCCGGTCTTCAGGCGCCGGATTTCCGGGCCGGAGAAGTCCTGGTTCAGCTTCTCATACAGGTTGCTGGCCGCGCTGGACGCGGAGAAGAACCTGGGCGGGTCATCCTGCAAACCTACAATGCATCGCATTTTACCATTGAATCGGCACTAAAGCTTGACTATGAGGGTTTCTGCCGGGAAGAGCTAAGGTCGCGGGAAATCCTTCAATATCCACCGTTTACCCGCCTGCTTAAGATGCTGGTCACTTCGGCAAGTGAGCAATCGGCCCGCGACGGGGCTCGCCTGCTTGCCGTGGTTTGCCGTGAAAAGGCAGACTGCTTCAAGAATACGGGAAAAAGCGTTGCCGTTCTGGGCCCATCGCCCGCAGCCTACGTGAAGCTCAGGAACAGGTTCAGGTGGCATCTGTTCATAAAGACCTGGACAAGCTCGGATATGCAGAGCTTCACTGAGTGCGTGCTCGAATCCATCAAAGGCGATCCTTCCTTCCGGTCCGTGCAGATCACTGTGGATCGCGATCCGGCTACCGAGATGTGAGACGGATTTATGCCGGACATAATCCTCATACAGCCCCCAATCGGGGATTTCTATTTAACGGCAAAAAGGACCATCCCTTACGGGCTTGCCTGTATCGCCTCGCCGCTCTTACGAGAAGGCTACTCGGTCGAAATCCTCGACGCGCTTGCTTCAACCAGGTCAAAAAGGGTGGGGCTTCCGGCCGAAATGTCGTACCTTCAAGATTTTTATTCAGGGCCGGATATTTCCCCTTTTTCCATGTTTCATGATTTCAGGCGCTTCGGACTTGGTTGGGAGGTCATCGGTGAGAGGGTCCAAGGCTCAGGCGCATTCCTGGTGGGAATATCGTCTCTTTTTACGGCATACAGCGCTGAGGCGGTGCGGACCGCAGAAGTGGTAAAACACCGGTGTCCGGAGGCTGTGACTGTGCTTGGCGGCCATCATCCGACCGAGATGCCCGAAGAGGTGTTGAGGTGGCATGATTGTGTAGATTTCATTATCCGAGGCGATGGTGAGGCTTCCATGGCTCTTCTGGCCGGGGCAATTCACGGTGCGACCTCGGTCGAATCTGTCCCGGGGATAGGGTTTCGAACCACTGGTGGAAAGCTTTTCATAAGACCGCCCGCCGTTTTGGCGGACCTTGACGATGTTCCCCTTCCGGCAATTGATCTGATCGACAATAACTTCTACCGGCGCAGAAAAAGGCCAAGCGCGGTGATTGTAGCGGGCAGAGGCTGCCCGCTCGCTTGCAGCTACTGCTCAATCGGATGTTCCTCGTGGCGCGGTTTCCGCATGAAGAGCGTGCCCAGGGTCATCGAAGAAATGAAACGTGCGGTCTTCGGCATCGGGGCGTGTTTCATAGATTTCGAAGATGAAAACATTTCGTACGTGCGGGAATGGTTTCTCGATCTCCTTCATGAAATAGAGTTGCAGTTTCGGGGCTGCGGTCTGGAATTGAGGGCCATGAACGGCCTTTTTCCTCCCACCCTGGATGAGGAAGTGGTTTGCGCGATGAAGGCCGCCGGTTTTACCGCTCTTAATCTTTCGCTTTGTACGATCTGCCGCGAACAGCTAAAAAAATTCAGACGCCCCGATGTGCGCCAGGAGTTTGAAAGATCTCTGCTGTACGCTGAAAAATATGGGATCGAGGTGGTTGCATACATCATTGTGGGCGCGCCGGGACAAGACCCTCGAGACTCTGTGGCTGACCTGGTCTACCTGGCCGGTAAGACTGCGATTGCAGGAGTATCCGTTTTCTATCCGGCCCCTGGTAGCGCCGATTTCGAAAAATGCGGAGCACAAAATCTGCTCCCTCCAGCGCTCTCTCAATTGCGCTCAACGGCCCTGCCAATTTGCGAGGCAACTACCAGGAAAGATTCGATAACACTGCTGAGACTGGCTAGAAGCCTCAATTTTTTTAAATCGCTTGACTCAGCGGACAGGCAGGATGTTCTGAATCTTGCCAAAGAGCATGCGGCGCAAACGGTTCCGGCCAAAATACCGGCGCCGAAGGCGCCCTGCAGCGTCCAGACTCATGCCGCCAGAAGGCGTGCGATCGGCAAAACGCTGTTGGGTATTTTTTTGCGGGATGGAGTAATCTACGGTGTAAGCCCGGAAGGGCATCTGTTTCGCCACCGGACATCCGATGCACTTTGCCTGGAATTCAGAAGCGGCCTGCTGAAACTTTCTTCGTAGAGTCAGGGCCTTCGATGGAATGAATACGAGCGGGCAGACGAGAAGTTCTACGAGTCCGGTCTTGACTCATGGCTCCCTGCTCCTTACATGCACTTCTTGAGCAGTTCACGCAGCAAATCTGCAATTTACTCAACTACAGGGAGACCGATCATGGAAAGAACCGTGACTATGCACGGAAACCCGCTCACGCTGGTTGGAACCGCATTGAAGGTGGGTGATAAAGCCCCGGATTTCAACGTGGTGGATAACAGTCTCGCCAAGACCGGACTTGCTTCCTATAAGGGCAAGGTAGTGGTCATTTCGGCAGTGCCCTCTCTGGACACTCCCGTCTGTGACGTCGAAACGCGCCGCTTCAACGTGGAAGCGGGGAAAATGGGGGATGATGTGGCAGTACTCACCATCAGCATGGATCTTCCCTTTGCCCAGAAAAGGTGGTGCGGCGCCGCGGGGGTCTCTCATGTGACGACCTTGTCCGACTACATGGACGCAAATTTCGGTTTGGCCTACGGAGTACTGATCAGGGATCTCCGTCTGCTGGCGAGGGCCGTTTTCGTGATCGACAGAAACAATACTATCAGGCATATCGAGATAGTAAGCGAAATCACGAAGGAACCCGACTACGAGGCTTGCCTGGAAGCGGTTGGGGCTTGCCTGAAGTAGCCGGGGGTCTTCTCTCCCAGCCAGGCTGATTCATTTTCGCTGAAGAAACTACAGATATTAAAAGGACAAAATATCATCACGCCCCTGCGCCTGCTCCGTCAAGCATCTGTCGTCCCTTCTCCAGGAACCAGTTTCCGGTGTCTACATAGTAGAATTTCAGGTCGGCCAGCAGAATGTGATGCTCTCTTTCTTCCGCAATCATGCGCTGCAGGAATTCGCGCTCAATGGGGTCGGTGGCCTGTTTGAGTTGCTTTTCAAAATACTCAATGGTCGCGTTCTCGAGCTTGATGCCTGTCTCAATGGCAGCGACGTCATCAAGACAGGCGTTGGGGACCTTTCCGCGCACCGCAGCAACCTTCCTGAGAAGCACCTTTTTAGCCTCCGTATCAAAATTATGAAAACGGCAGGCGTCTGCGGATACTTTTCCCTTCTGTAACTCTTCATAAACCTCTTGGATCTGCTTCAGGTGATCTGCTTCCGAATCCTTGAGCATCCTGAAGGTTTCTATTCCCACCTGATCGGGACAGGTTTTCATGGCATTTTCATACAATGCCCGCTTACTTTCTTTCATTTCCATGGCAGTACAGAACGTATCGAGTGTTTTCCTTTGTTCTTTAGTCATGTTGGCCTCCTTCAACGGTTTGAGTTTCCGGGCATTCCATCATCTCCAGCAGCTTAACGCGTATATAATGATTGCCATCAGGCGTGTCCAGGTGTATGGGTCACTAGTCTGGCCTCAGCAAATCCCGCGCATTTTGCCCAACCGGTCGGAGGCCGGCTCGTTGTCGAGATTCTCCAGTTCATCGAGATTCAACCGTAAATGATGCCCTGGAGGAACCGTTCGCCGGAATCAGAAAGGAGCAGCAGCCCGGAACCGAGCACGTTTTCCTGTTCGCCGGGGGCGAACATAAACTGATTTGACACGGTTACGGGACCTAAAATCCGCATTAACTCCAAAATCAATTACAAAAGGAGGATTTATGGTTTCAAAGATCCTTGTGCCGACAGATGGTTCAAAGACAGCTCTAAAGGCAGTCAGGTATGCGGTTGACCTTGCAAGACAGTTAAATGCCTCGATAGTTGTCATGAGCGTTATTGATAATCGCTCGTTTATAGCCCAGACAGTGTCTGCCGTGGATACTCCAACGCATGTAATAGAGCCTATCGAAGATTATCTGCGCGAAGCTGCCAAACAGTATGCTGGAGAGATAGAGAAGCTGTGTGATAAAAGTGGCGTCCAATCAGAGACTGTTATAATGACAGGGCACCCTGTTGAGAATATTGTGAAAGAGGCTAAAAAGTCAAAGGTTGATCTCATTGTTATAGGTTCCCATGGTAGAAGCGCTTTGGCAGCCTCAGTACTTGGCAGCGTCGCCTATGGAGTCATTCATAACCAGTCAAAGGTCCCTGTTCTCATCGTGCGATGAGGCTGATAGTGGGCCTCGTAAGCTTTCACCACAGAGGCACAGAGGGCACAGAAAACCAAAATCCAATAAGATCGACAGGGGCTCAGGATTTAAAAATACGGAAGAATTAAGGGATTGCGAATTGAGGGATCCAGGGATTAATTCCTAATTCACGCAAAGCGCTCCAAAGAAGCCTTTGAGGCTTTGATTCAAGACTGGGAAGGAATTCTGGCGAGCGACTGCCCTGGCGTCTACTGCAGGTGGGTGGGGCTGCGACAAAACTGTCTCGCGCATCCGATCCACAAGGCCATGGAACTCTCCGCTCACAGGACAGAACTCGCTAAAAGCTCCATGACTGCATCAGGCCAACACCGCCGGCCGGGGCGCTGCTCGTTCCCTCAATTCGCTCATCAATTGTTAGTCGCTGCCTTACCTGCGACTCGTTGGGATCGAATTCAGGGCTCGATACCAAAGGCTGTATGATCCCGCCCCCGAAGGGAAACGCGCCTGGGGTGACGCATTTGAACTGACCTTCAAGAGAGCATGTTAATAGTCCGATGAACAGTGCTAAACTAAGTGTTATTTTTCGAATCATGATTATCTCTCCATGGTTATCCAGAATTCAATACTCTATTCCTGCTAAATATAAGTTCGCGTGAGCCAAAGGGAATAGGGCCGGGGATGGCAAACCACATTCCACACCCTCGAAATGCTTCTTTTTCCTTCATTTTGGTATTAATATGCTCAACGTGAATAGCGGACGGTTTCCGATTTGTTCCCTTGTCCATTAGGAGGTTCATCTATGAGCATGCTCTTTTCCCGGCTCCGTCTGAGGGAAATCGAATTCAGGAATCGAATATTCGTATCTCCAATGTGCCAATATTCCAGTCAGGACGGAATGCCCAATGATTGGCATCTGGTTCACCTTGGGAGCCGGGCTGTTGGAGGAGCTTCCCTCGTTATGGTTGAGGCTACAGCTGTTTCCCCCGAGGGACGCATCTCGCCATATGATTCTGGTCTGTGGTCTTCTGACCACGGGAAGGCATTCAGTCGTATAACAGCCTTCATAAAAAGCCAGGGGGCAGTTCCGGGTATTCAACTCGCCCACGCTGGGCGCAAAGCATCAACGGATATTCCCTGGCGGGGAGATAGCCCGTTGGATGCGAGCGCAGGGGGTTGGCAACCGATAGCTCCCAGCTTCGCTCTTCACGGTCTTTTCCTAATTGCTCAGTCCTCAGTCCTCACTCTTCACCCTCTCTGCGCCTGGTGCATACTTACCTTATGCCGCTGTGCGTACCTTCACTTCCCGCTCCAGTCTCTGCGCCAGGCGGTCAGACTCTACCGCGAGGTCGTAGTGGATTTGCAGATTCAGCCAGAACTCGGGCTCGATGCCGAAGTGACGGCCGAGGCGCAGGGCCGTGTCGGCAGTAATGGCGCGCCTGCCGCGCACGATCTCATTGATGCGCCGAGCGTGCACACCGATGTCCTTGGCCAGACGATACTGGCTGATTCCCATGGGGTCCATGAAATCCTCCTTCAGGACCTCGCCGGGGTGGATGGGAGGCATCTTCTCATCGGTCATGAACTTTCCCTTTCTAATGGTAGTCGGTTATTTCCACGTCGTAGGCGTTCCCCTCGCACCACCTGAAGCATATGCGCCACTGATCGTTGATACGGATACTATGCTGACCGTGACGCATACCACTCAAGGCCTCGAGGTGGTTTGCCGGAGGAGCGCGAAGGGCGTTGAGGGTCCGCGCGGCGTGTATGGCCACAAGCTTGCGCATCGCTGTTCGCTGTACGTCAGAAGGCAGCTTCGGTGAGCGTATGCGCTTGAAAAGCTTCTCAGTCTCTTTGCAATTGAAGTTCCGTATCATTCAAAAGATAATAGCGCAATAGGATAATAGCGTCAAGCGCTATCATCTTTGACCCAGGGGCGTGGGGAAAGACAGTGAGGGGTGATAAGGGCAGTGAAGAGTGAAGAGTGAAGAGTTTTTAGTAACTCAAAACCGACAACTCAAAACTTGCAGGCGTTCACCGGGGCATAGTCCGGTCAAGGACAGGCGGGGCATAGTCCGGTCAAAGAGAGAAAACACAGATGGCGTG
>Ga0187890_10001043_pt1 | contig 20232 bp, 18 predicted proteins | sample June2016WEW_21_1_FD_133005 | JGI IMG/M metagenome (GOLD analysis project Ga0187890, IMG submission 133005) | Peatland microbial communities from SPRUCE experiment site at the Marcell Experimental Forest, Minnesota, USA - June2016WEW_21_10 | ecosystem: Environmental > Terrestrial > Soil >... | reverse complement strand
TGTCGAACATTCTTGCCAGAGCTGTTGCGACCGCCAACGCGAGTTGGGTTCCGGAACCGAGCCCCGAATGCTTGGGGATACCGTCTACCAGATGAATTTTCGTCGCAGGCAGCAATTGATAATGTTGAGAAAACCGCGCCACAATGTCTAAAATCGTCTTCTCGGTGTTGTTACCGTGTTCGACAAAGAGTTGCCGGGATTTTTCCACTGTAATAACGGTTCCGGGATTCTCCAGGGAAACTCCGATGCTTCCGTATAATCTGCCGAGATCTCCGGTTAGATCTAAGAAACCGAGATGAAGCCTACAACCTGTCTTGACAGTTATGCGCATTCTGCACCTCAACAAGTGATATCCATACCTGGAACTACCATCTAGCTACTTATGATCTTCGGCAATCCCTCAAATTGATGTGGCGAAATAACAGAAAATGTACATTAAAAATACTAATAACTGATGAATTTGCAATATTACTGTAAATGTTTATCCAAAGCAGTCTTTATATCACGAGGATGTGCTAACGTAATTATGCCATGCATTGTCTTAAGTTTGTTTGAATTCTCAATGTCCACATCACGCATCGTAAGTTCCAGTTTCTTCCCCCCTGGAAGGATCGTGGTAGCAGTCCCTTTATTCTGGTCTACCGGAAGAATATATATGGGTGTATTCGTCTTATTTGTTTGTGATATGGCATTCGTTATGATTGTATCCGCAATTCCGTTCACCACTTTTGCTACGGTGTTAGCCGTTGCAGGAGCAACCAACAGGCAGTCAAACTCACCGATCTGTAGAGGTCCTACAATGAATGGCGTATTGGCATCTTCTTCGATAAAGACTTTTTTTGAAATGCTATCCAGCTTCTCTTTGAGCTTGTACCAGTTTACGACCTTAACGGCAGCTTTGGACAAAACCGAAGTGATCTCCAGTTCCTTGTGTCCTGCCAGTTCACGCATCACTTCGAACACTTCCGCGATGCGATCCCCGGAGCCCGTTATACCCCAGACAATTCTCACAGCCATGGTTATCTCTCCCCACGTGGTGACGGATCATTTATGGATCAAGGAAGCGACTCCGATCAGACGATCCACGGTTCGGCAAACGGCTTTGATTCCTTCGGCGTCATCCGCTGCGCCCTCTGCACCTTTGTCTCTGGACCAGACCGCGCCGCCCAGGTTGGCTCCAAACGACCCGCCGCCGACGGGAATCATATCGTTTATCAGGTAGAAATCAATTATCGTCTGAATGGTGGGTTCCTGGCCTCCGTTCCGGTCACCACCGACAGCGAGCGCCGCGCCGATCTTGTTTTCGAAGATTTTCGGGTTTCTTGCCACCGATGCCCTGCAGCGATCCAATATAGCCTTCAACTGCCCGCATATTTGCCCTTGATAGACCGGGCTCCCCAGCAACCAGGCGTTGGCCCATTCCAGTTTTGGATAGAGATCCTGGACATCGTCTTTTTGAATGCACCCTTCCAGCTTTCTGACGCAATGGTCACAGTGGATGCAGAAACCGATCTTTTTCCCTCGAGCCGTAAAATATTCGGTTTGGACCTGATATTTTTCCTTTGCGTAATCCAAAGCCGATTTAACGGCGAAATCGGTGGCGCCGTGGCGGGGGCTTCCGGAAATACCCAAAAGTTTAACGGTATTGGCGCTCATGTTATTTGACCGAATTAGGGTTGATTTGTCCGCGATCGGTCCGTTCGAGCCGGGCTACCGGTTCGTACTGTAACTTTGGCGCCGGCTGCGTGGCAACGGGGCAGCAGGGTGCGCCTCTCCCCCCTCTCCGTGGGAGGAGAGGCTTGCACGGTCAACAAATCCACTTTGCCTCACGGTGGGACGATCGCCTCACTTTTCCTACTTGACGAGAGCGCTGTAGCACTCCTGGCACAAAACTCTGGGCAACTTTTTCTTCAACTTTTGAGGAGGAAAAGGATAGCCTCCTTCCCACATATCGACATCGGCCCTGATCAGGTGTTCCTTGCAAACGGCCATGCCACACACGATACAAATGGCAATGGCTTCGCTCTCCACCCCGGTCTGTGAGCAAACATAACACTGCACGTCAATCCCTCCTGCTCGATATTTAGAGTGATAGGGTCAGCCTTCCGATGGGGGGCAATCATTCTTTTGTGGGAGACCAACCCCAAGCGCTATTTGGTGAGCGCAGGCGCTACGGCCCGTGCTCATGCATATTGCCAACTGCAGTTCAGGCCGATTTTTCCTGAGGTGCGATAAAGTCGTACACAAAAACGGCGATAATCGCTCCGACGATCGGCCCGACACAATAAACCAGGAAGAACTGATCCCAAGGATTGGGCCCCCCGAAAATCAGATTGCCGATATAGGGCCCAAAGGTGCGTGCCGGGTTGATCGATGCGCCCGTCAACGGCCCCAGGGTTATGATGATGCCGGCAACCGCCATGCCGATTATCCAACCGGCCCAGCCTGCCGGAGCACGGCTGTCGACCGCCACCCCCATGATGGTGATCATCAGGAAAAATGTGCCGATCGCCTCTCCCAGAATCCCCATAGGAATGCTCACCCCGGCTCCGGCGTTGATGGTGGTGGCCCCCAAGCCGTACATTACTGAAGCCTTGGTCCCCAGGCAGGCCACAAACAGCAACGATGCGAGGACTGCGCCTGCCAGTTGAAAACCAATGTAAGGAATCACCTGGCTCCACGGAAAACTCTTGCGGACTGCCAGACCGATGGTCACTGCAGGATTGATATGACATCCGGAAATTTTTCCGACCACGTAGATGGCAGAGGCCACCGCAATGCCAAACGCCAATGCAATGGCGAGAACATCCGCCAATCCCTTCACGCCCAGCAGACCGGCTACTACACCTGCGCCTGGTCCAATCCAGACTAACATGAAAGTGCCTACCAATTCCGCCAGGTATTTCTGCATTGATGTCGGTTCACTGGCCATTGCTTTCACTTCCTTTCTTAAGGGAGTATCGTTTGGAATCCGGAGGAAGTTCCTCCGGACTCGAAAAACATCATCCCAAACGCCTCGGGTCTACACTGCCAAATTCCACTCGCAGTAACCCTTTGCGCCATTCAATGCGCCCTTAACATACGGGACATTGCGCTTGATGAGGCTGCAGACCCCGCAGCCCTTGCAACCACGCACCGGCGCGCCGGGTACAGCCGGGTTGAGCGCGATGCAGTTGGTCATAAGCGTCGCCGTGGTGCATTCAGGGGTCAGGTAGCAGGGAAAGTCGGCCATGCTCATCAAAGCTGCAAAGCGCTGCGTAATGGCGCAGGCCGGGTAGGTGTAACGTTGCGGATTCGAGACGACCGGGTGTTTGTCGATGGGACTGAGGTCCACAGGGATACCCTTGATCTTTGCGCCGCTGCCGATGGGTTCGATGTCGAGGATCTGCTCCCCGCGCGAAATGATATCGATGAAATCGGCGTTGTGCAGTTCATCGGCTTCGCCACGCTTGGGGTTCATGGCACAGTAATTGTGGAAGCGCTTGGTCAACAGGTCAACGACCATGGGCACGGTGAAGGCGTCGAGCCACAAAAGATAGGCCGTCGCGCATGCGGGAGCTCCGGTCGCCACGGCCAGCACATCCCACTGGCTCTTGAAAGCATTCATCTTCAGTCCGGCGTGCAAAGTGTTGGCGAACACGTCCATCATGGCTTCGTAGATCCCGAAGGCCATGTCGTCCTTGAACATGTTATAGGAGGACTGAGCTATATGGTGGCCGATCTCGCCCACGCAGAATGCAGGCACCGCCGTGATGTTGGCCGGGTGGACGCCCTTTTCAAACGCCGCCAGCACAAACGGTTTCATCTTCTCTTTATACTGGGCCATGTATTTGCGAACGTCAAAAGAACTGTGCGGCCCATGCCCGCCCAGATTGTGGGTATCCATGAGCTGCGCCTGGGCAGCCACCGGTTCACGGTAAATGAACTGGAGTGTGTCGACCTCGGCCTGTTCCGCCTCAGCAGCGGTCTTTCCCGACTCCAGAGCGGCACGGAAGGCGCCGCCCAGCCCGTAGGAAGTATTCATCCCCCAGGACTTGCAGGCGAGAATGGTCTGCTTGTGCTGCTTTGGAATATCCATCTGCCTGAGAATACGATTAACCAGATTGGAGACCGAACCCACGGAAAGCGCGAAGTCCACGACGCAGGTCAGCCCGTACATGCCTCCATAACGCCGAACTGACTCGAGACCGATGAGGGCCTTGTTCTTCGCGATGGCGTCGATGAACTTCCACATGGCATCCTTGAAACTGGGGTCGGCTTCATACAGGATCTCGAGGATCGGCGGCGTCTGATAATGCTCGATAAAGGGATCATCCTCCGGCCGGATAGTCTTTGTCAGACCGGTGAGGATATCGTAGTGAGCGTTTACGGATTTCACGTGCAGGTCGAAAACCTCCTTGCTCTGACCTTCGACCGGTTTCATCTTGTTAACGGCATCGACGTAAGGCTTGCAGTGGTCAAAGGTGAAAGTCCCGCCTCTTTTCTCCTTGATCACGTTGTAGACGGACTTCGTGGCCCCAACGGCCTCGTCAACCATTTTTTGATACGGTACAGTGGCCATTTTATTTCTCCCCGTTAAAGGTCAATCGATTTCGATCAGCTGCCATCAACGAAAGCGGTCGTGACCTCCTTTCACACCAGCCTTTCACCAACCGCACCTCAGTCCCCGGGCAGCCTGTCAGGCCAGGCTCCAACACTATGTCGAAGAAGGCCATCCAAACCAGCTACCTGTGGAGCAGTTAAAAACATCAATGAAAACAAAAAGTTATTGATATGAGTACTCGTCGGGAATGACTGACGGAACAACACATTCCAGTAGCATATCGGGAATAAGGAAAATGCTCTTGTCATATTCCCATACTCTATCAGTAACACGACCTGAATTCAGTAACACGACCAGAATTGGAACGAACTTGGCGATTAACCGGAAACCGACGCGAGATATTCTCTTCCCGACCGCATTAATTTTTTGCGGCCTCTCACATCGGGATGAACACGAACACGAACACGAACTGCCGTGTCCCCTTGATCGAAGAGGTTAAAATAAAAAAAGCCAAGCTTTTTTTAGCTTGGCAGCTCGGCTGGAGTAATACGGATCGCTCGCAGCTTGGCGGTCCCTTCCGCTGGGTAGCGCAGAAATCAATATATCCACACTCTACAGAGAATGCAAGAAAAAAATAGAATCTTATGTCGACATCGCAATGCTCATGGGTCAAACTTTACTGCGGGCATCTCCTTCCGGAAGTGTACAAAGGTTAGCAGTGGAATACGTCCGGCAACTTTATAATGGTAGTGGGACCTCTCGCCGGGGCTTCCCCACTTTACTGAAGAAAGACCAAACTGTGGAAAACTCTTCGACTTCCATTTTGGAAAAGGATTCGCTGCGCATCCTGCGGGACGCGGTTGATAGGTTGGAGGCAGGCTTTTCCAGCTTGCCGCCGGCAAGCGCTGCAGTTCCGGATACCCAGCCTATCGAGCGCGTCATCCTCGAGGTCGCCGAGCGCCTGCACGACAATTACCCTTACTTTCACCCACTCTATGCCGGACAAATGCTCAAACCGCCCCACCCTGTGGCGCGGCTCGCTTCGATGCTGGCAACCTGGATCAACCCTAACAACCATAGTCTCGACGGCGGGCGGGCCAGTTCCCGCATGGAAAAAGAAGCCTTGAGCGAAATTGCCGCAATGTTCGGTTGGCAAACATATCTGGGTCATCTGACCAGTGGCGGCACGATGGCCAATCTCGAAGCGCTCTGGGTAGCCGATCGCCTCAGCCCGGCCAGTCGCATTGTCGCCTCAGAGCAGGCGCACTATACCCACAGCCGCATCAGCGCCGTCCTCAAACTGGAATATGAAGCCATTCCCTGCGACCGGCGGGCGCGTATGGAACTCGAAGCGCTGAAACGAAGTCTCGATCATGGTGGGATCGGCACCGTTGTAGCTACCATCGGCACGACAGCCACCGGTTCAATCGATCCCCTGCCTGAACTGCTCAGGCTCCGCGAGCAGTATGGTTTCCGTATCCACGCCGATTCGGCTTATGGCGGCTACTTCAGACTGGCCGATAACTTGACCGCCGAAACGCGTTGCGCGTACGACCTGCTTCCAGAGGTCGATTCCATCGTCATTGACCCGCACAAACACGGCCTCCAGCCCTACGGATGCGGTTGTGTGTTGTTCAAAGATCCCGGTGTCGGCCATTTCTACAAGCACGACTCGCCGTATACTTACTTCAGCTCGAACGAGTTGCACCTCGGTGAAATCAGCCTGGAGTGCTCGCGGGCCGGGGCAGCAGCGGTCGGATTGTGGGCCACGCAGAAACTGCTCCCTTTAGCCAAAGGCGGCGAATTTGCCCGAGGACTGCAAAGTTCGCGCGAAGCCGCCATGGAGCTGTATCGCAAGCTCAGGGCCGATCAACGCTTCCTCACCGCCTTCACGCCAGAACTCGATATCGTCATCTGGGCGCCCCAGGCCGCACTGGTGAGCAAAGCCTCCGAGATTGCACGCCGGATTTTTGAAGAGGCCGAACAGCGTCAGCTCTATCTTGCATTGGCCGATTTGCCGGTTAAGTTATTCGATCTTCATGCAGCCCACATGGAACCCGACCGCAACACAATAACGTGCCTTCGTTCTGTCTTGATGAAACCAGAGCACCGAGAATGGGTTGATACTATCTGGAGTATTCTTGACCAAGCTGCTAATGCGGCTCTTCAGCTTACAGCAAGCACCTGACAAGCGCTTGCAGGCGCCCCGCGCCTGGAGTCTCGCTTCGCTGGCCGCTCGCTCGCGCGCCTGAACCGCAACCTTGCCAACACTACCGTTTGTTCCTTTATATAACCCTGTACGGGTGTGCGGGTTCGCCCGAGATTACGCTTCCACGGGTTCCCCTGCCGGTGTTTTCGGCTGTTTTTCCGGGCGCCCTGCACGGCGCCGTTCAACGGTAGTGACATAATATTGTATCGATGGAGAATTGTCTTGACAATTAGCCGTCTCTTGTCTAAACGTCTATACAACTAGACTCCAATGTGTTCGAATTTCGAACAACACCACATCGGGAAACTGGCTGCGGAGCCCTGATTGTTTGCCGGTCCAGACAAATCTCCCCAGCCGGAGCAGTGGGGCTCTGGGCGGCTCCACGCAATAAGGGCAAAGTCGCTGAGGCCCAATAGGGAACAAACCTTCAAACAATTGAACAGTGTAGTTTCCGGAAGCACAGGGTGAGCAAACGAGAACACAAACAAACGGAGGACGAAAATGGGCAAATTCAGTAGAATTTTGATCGCGCCTGGTAAGTATGTACAGGGTCGCAACGCCATCTACGAGGTGGGTAACGAGATCGCGCAACTAGGCGATCGGGTGCTCGTGGTCGGCGGGAAGACCGGGCTCTCGGTAACCAGGGATGGCCGCAACAAAAGCTTTGCTGAAAAAAACATCTTTCAGGTAGAAGAAACATTCGGCGGTGAATGCACTTATGCTGAAGTCGATCGGCTCGTTGAACGAGGTAAAAAGGAAAACTGCAATATCGTTCTAGCCTCTGGAGGCGGCAAAGCAATCGACACGGTAAAGGTAGTCGCCACACGCCTGAAAGCGGCAACGGTTATCGTACCGACAATCGCTTCTACGGATGCTCCAACCAGCCGCCTATCAGTTCTGTATGATAAAAAGGGTGAATTCGTTGAGTTTTTCTTTCCGCCACGAAATCCCGATGTAGTTCTTGTGGACACTCAGATCATTGCCAATGGCCCCGCCCGATTTTTGGTCGCCGGGATGGGAGACGCCCTGGCAACCTGGTTTGAGGCGGATGCCTGCAACAGGTCCGGCGCTCTGAACCTGTCCGGCGGGCAACCCCCCGCCACTGCCATGGCTTGTGCCCGCTTATGTTTTGATCTTCTGATGGAATACGGGCTGCAGGCCAAAATTGCGTGCGAAGAGCACAGGGTCACCCCTGCCCTGGAATCCATCGTGGAAGCCAATAGCCTGCTGAGCGGCCTTGGATTCGAAAGTGGGGGTCTAGCAGCGGCGCACTCCATGCAAGACGGCTTCACCGTCCTCGAGGAGGTTCATCAATGCTATCACGGTGAGAAAGTTGCGTTCCTCACTTTGGTGCAAATTGTGCTTGAAAATCGACCGAAAGAGACAATCCAGCAGGTCTTTGAATTCTGTCACAAGGTTGGCTTACCCTCAACACTGGCGGATCTCCATATCGATAAAGTTGGGCCGAAGCGGCTGATGGAGGCCGTCAAGGCATCATGTCTGCCAGGCAAGATAATGCACAATCATGCCTTCCCGATAAGCGATGAGATGGTCTACGATGCGGTCTGTACGGCAGACTCTATGGGCAAACTCGTCAAGAAGGGATTGCCCATCGTCTGAAGCGATGGGAATTTGCGGGAAACGATGCTGTCACCAGAGCATCCCGGATGATTCAAATCATGGATTTGCGGGGTGCGACCCTGGGGGGCCAAACTAATGTCGCGCGAGCCGAAAGAACAGGAAAGTCTGAGATCGGAGCGCGCCGCATTCGTTCTGCCGGGAGAACTGGCAGAGCCCCTCATGGGCAATGTGCTTGCACTAAGAGACGAAAAACGGAATAAAGAACTAATCTTTTTAAGAGAGATGATGAGGAAGATTGCGAGTACATTCTAGCTAATGGGAGGTAAGGTATGGATCCCTGGAGTGTAAACACACTTTTGTTTGCTTTTGGTGGAGGCATTATTGGTACGGTTGTGGGAGCCCTTTTTGCATTTTCGTTTTGTGGGCTTATCGTTCTTTTTGGCTGCTTGATCGTCCTGCTTGGAGGTTCCGACTGGATTCTTCTCCAGGTAGGCCTGGGGCCTATCTTCGGGCCACATGTGGGTGGTTTCGCCGCCCCGGTGGCCGCCGCATGCTATGCGGCCATGAGAGGAACACACCCTGGCGGAACCGAGCCGAAGGTTGCTAAAGACATTCTATCACCCCTGATTGGAACTTCCTGGGACACAATCCTGATGGGAGGCGTGTTTGGACTCGTTGGTCACATTTTATTTCTGCTTCTGGTGAAAATCCCTGTTATCAATATGTTTGACTGTGTCGCCCTGGCAGTTGCGATCAGCGCTATGCTGGCGCGTTTCGTGTTCCAGAAAGAGGCGCCATGGGGGAACATGGAATCCATCCGAAAGCATGGGTACCTGAAAACAGACAACTACAACATTTCGTGGTGTGGCTGGCAGTCCCCACCAGGCCGGTTGTTTGCTCTTGGTCTGGGGGCTGGGATTTTTTCGGTTTCTTTAGCCATGGGGGCCCAGGAAATGCTTGCTTCCCTGGCCGCCAGGAATGCGGTCCAAGCCTCAAAGGTCGGCCTTTTTGTGACGCCTTTGATTATGGGTTGGGGCGTAGCCGTATTCAGCCTGTTCGGTCTGACCCTTGGTACGGGCTCCATTCAAAAATTCCCCCTGTGGCACCCTCAAGCGATTATAGCAGCGCTGGCTTACATGCACTTTGGGTCTGTTGCCGCTGGGGTGGTGGCGGGAATCGGAGCGTCATTCCTCCAGGAGTTGCTGGCGCGCATGTTCTACAATCACGGCAGCACTCATATAGATCCGCCCGGTTGTACCATCGCTTTGGGGACTTTCATCGTGAACGTTATCCATTTGGCGAGCAAGCTCTAACGTTGACGGCAGGCATGGCAGGTCAAGCTCGCATGGCAATCAGGCGATAGGAGAGGAGTTTATCTGTGATACCATCGGTCATTCAGGCTAGGTCCAATGTCCTTGGACTACCCCGATATGTGGAGATTCGAGAAGCGTTGCGCCAGGAAATTGCTGAAGGGCGCCTTAAACCTGGACAGAAAATTCCGCCTGAAGAAGAGCTGAGTCTGCAATATCAGGTAAGCCGAATGACTATCCGGCACGGTATCGCTGATCTGATTTCTGAGGGATTACTCTTTCGTCGGCGAGGTGTGGGGACTTTCGTCGCCCAACGCCAGATCAACCGGGATCACACCCGAATGACGAATTTCTTCGAGGAAGCCAGGGCACTGGGTATGGAAGCCCAGACACAAATTCTGTCCCGAAAAGAAATATCGGCTGGCGTTCACCTCGCGGACGCTCTGAACATCAAAGTGGGAGACCCTGTTTTCTGTATCGAGAGCCTTCGGAAACTGGACGGGGAACCCGTGACGCTTCAATATGATCATTTGCCCAAGAGGCTTTTCCCTAACCTGATGGAAGAAGAGCTTCTGCTCCAAGCCTCTTGGGAAATCTATGAGCGGGCTGTACGTATAAAACAGGCGCTTGAGAAATTCGAAGCGCGAGCCGCAACGGCCTCTCAAGCTCGACTGCTCAATACGAGAAAAGGGGCGCCGCTTCTTTACAAGGAAAGGATCGTATTCGCCGAAGATGGCACGCCGGTGGCTTACGTGGAGTGTTTTAATCGCGGCGACAAGTACACATGTCGCGTTCTTATGACGCGGTAGCGTGTTTGGCAGTTAAGGACAACCCTTTTATTTTTGACTCAAAACCGATGATTTGGAAAGTCGAAACCATCATCTTCGATTTTGACGGTGTGCTCGTGGATACTTGCCAGGACATCGCCAACTCAGTCAACCATGTATTGCGGCAGTTTGGATTGAAAGAGCTGCCGTCTGAGAAGGTGGCAACCCTCATCGGAGGAGGTCTGGAATCGATTATTCGCCAAGCCCTGGGCGAATCCAATGAAAAGCACATCGAAGAGGCGCTTCCCATTTACCGGCGGCACTATAGCGAGAATTGCCTCGTAACGACGGTTCTTTATCCGGGAATCGCTGAAGTTCTTGAGCACTTCCACCGTTGCAAAAAGCGGATGGCCATTGCCACCAATAAAGCTGAACCGCTCACTCGGCTTATCATTAAGGGCTTAGGGATCGAGGCGTATTTTGAAATGGTTGTGGGTCCAGAGTCCGTGGCGCGGCAAAAACCACACCCTGATATGCTCGTCCACATTGCTCACAAGCTCGGCACATCACTGACGAGGACTATCATGATTGGAGACGCGCCAACAGATATTCAAGCTGCCAAGGCCGCTCAGGTCCTTTCTTGCGGGGTCACTTACGGTTACTCCACCCCCGAGGAAATCCTGCGAGCCTGTCCAGACCTTATTGTCCATTGGGCTGAAGACCTGCCCCGATGGATCAGATAATGAGCCATTCCCCAATGAGAGCCAAGGGATGTGAAGAATGACCCTCGACAAGGACTTAACGGGGATTCCCCGTAAAGAAAGAAAATCGGGATCTCAAAAGGAGGTAGGTAATGTCTTTTAAAAGCCAACGCCTGGCCGGTGATGCGGCTATTGTGACCGGTGCGGCTTCGGGACTTGATCGCGGGATCGCCCTGGAACTGGCCTTGAATGGTGCAGTGGTTGCCTGCGCAGACATCGATGACGCCGGAACTCAAGAAACAGTATCGCAGATTAAAGCCCAGGGCGGCGAAGCCTTTGCGGTTCACATGAATGTTGTCGACTCCAAATCCGTCAGAGATGGCATGAAGCATGTGTCTGATAAAATAGGAAAAATTGCCATACTTATAAATGGGGCAGCGTTGATCAAGTTCAGTCCAATTGAATCTTGTACGGACGAGGAATGGGAAGAAGTGCTGAAGGTCGATCTGACAGGCTACTTCTATTGTCTGAGGGAAGTCTACCCATTTATGAAGGCCGGCGGCGGCGGGAGAATTGTACAGCTTTCCTCATCATCTGCGAAAAGCGGCAGCAGTTTTGGTGGACCTCATTACACAGCAGCCAAAGGCGGAGTCATAAGTTTGACAAAGTATGCTGCCTTAAGATGGGCCAAGGACAACATTCGCGTGAACACGATCTGTCCTGGTATCGCCGACACCCCTTTGGGGAGGCATAAGGATGCGCCTCGCCGCCTGGAAGATTACAAGCAAGCCATTCCCCTGGGGCGCGTGGCCGATCCTTCCGATATTGCCGGTGCGGTCATGTTCCTTGTCTCTGAGGAGAGTAAGTACGTTACCGGAATCACCTTGGATGTCAACGGCGGCCGTTACGTTTATGGAAACTGAGTTGACGCTTTTGTATTCGGCTCACTTGCGAAAATGAATTGAACTCCGTGAAGAGCGCGCAGGGGGAGCAGAAGTTTTCCTCATCCCGGAAGAATTCATAAGGAGGTTTACCCATGATTAAGGTAAGGGGAAAGGCACTCACGAAAGAATCTCTGGCAAAGATGATTGACCATTCCGTCTTGCACCCCGAATCGGTAAAGGCTGACATTCTGGAGGGCATCGAACTTTGCAGGAAGTACCTGTTCAACTCGTTCTGTGTAAATCCAAACGCTCTGTCACTAGTGGTTGAGGGACTGAAAGGAATTGATGTCGAACCCACTGTTGTCCTGGATTTTCCGTTCGGCTCGGGTACGCCGGCAATCAAATTGGCAGCCGCCGAAGACATGGTGCGGCGGGGAGCCAAGGCGCTGGATATGGTCATCGATATCGGCGCTCTCAAAGACAAAAACTACAAGCTGGTGACCGAGGAAATCAAGAATCTCGTCAGTGCAGCCCAGGGGGCGAAAACCAAGATCATCATCGAGGTGGCCTATCTGACCAGGGACGACATCGTAGCTGCCTGCAAGTGTGTGGAAGAAGGAGGCGGCCACTACGTAAAGAGTTCGACAGGGCGAGCTCCGCGAGGACCTTCCATGGCGGAGGTGAAGCTGATGCGTGACAGCGTTTCGCCCCATATCGGGGTAAAAGTGGCGGGGACCGGTGCATTCTGGACGCCTCAGGTAGCCCTGGGGGCAATCCTCGCAGGCGCCGATCTCATCGGCACACGAGCCGGTGCGAAGATCATTGATGAATTACCACTGATGATGGAAATCTACTACGGTAAAAATATTGAAATTGTAAAGTAAAACGACGACCCTCTAAGGATCCTCAGAGATAGCTTCGTTGTAATGGGGTCTCTCCCACAGGGGAAGAGCCGCCCAACGAAAAACTCTGCCGCGAAAGGGGTTCCAACATGAAAAACAAGTATGTCGTCGGCGTTGATGCAGGCACCATGGGCGCGAGAAGCGCAGTCTTCGATATTAAGGGGAATGCATTGGGCAGTGCCTACTATGAAACACCCACTCGTTATCCGCAACCGGGGTGGGTGGAACAAAGTGCCGAGGATGTTATTACATTGGCATACAAATCGACGCGGGAGGCGATCAAAAAGAGCGGGGTCAATCCCGCTGACATTGCTGGAATTAGTTTCACGAATATGCGGTCAACTTTCGTACCGGTGGACAAGGACGGGAACTTCCTTAGCCACATATTTATCTGGCAGGACTTGCGTGGAACGGAAATGTTGCCATGGATGCGTGAAAAGCTCGCTGCCAACGGGATGACCGAGATGGATCTCTACAATATCACCGGGTTTCCCATTGGCGCCGTGTGGCCTTCATCTAAAGTGTATTGGTTCAAAAAACACTTTCCTGACCTCTATGAAAAAACCTACAAGTTCATAACTCCTCAAGCCATGCTCATCAAAGCTTATGGAGCGGATAACTACTACGACGACGATGATGATGCGGGGTGGTGGCAAATCGTCAATGCGGACACAATCGAATATGATACAAGACTGGCTCAGATGTTTGAGGTTGACATTGAAAAGTATCCCAAGAACTATCGGCCCGGCACCCAGATAGGAGTTGTACCCCCGGAGGTCTCCGAAAAAACGGGCTTGGCAGTGGGGACACCTATTGTGGTAGGCAGTGGAGACCAACAGTGTGGCGCCATCGGCGTTGGGAATGCGCAAGAAGGTCTGGCTTCGATCTGTTTGGGCACGGCCGGTCTATGTATTGGGTATTCGCCGAAACCCATCCGGCATCCTGAAGGTAAGAACCATGTCCTTGGCCATCCAGGAACCGATCACTGGGAAATGGAAGGCCACGCGAGTGCGGCCGCCAGCAGCTTTCGGTGGTTGCGCAATAACTTGGGACACCTGGAGATGGGGGCGGCCAACCTGGTCGGCATGGACGCTTATGAGCTGCTTACGGCGATTGCCGCCCAGTCGCCTCCCGGGGCCAAAGGGACTATTTTTCTGCCGTGGCTGGCCGGCGCTGCCTGCCCATACTACGATTCCTACGCAAGAGGCACCATCGTGGGCCTGACTTTCGCTCATACCAAGGCTGACCTGGTTCGGGGAACGATGGAAGGCATCTGCTATGAAATGAAAGATATGCTTGAATCATTGCAGGAGGCGCCTTTTAAACCCTTCGAATATTATCGGGTGACAGGTGGTGCAGCCCGGTCGCGGCTATGGAATCAGATGCAGGCTGACATTTACGGCCGGCCTGTCGAAACGGTAAAAGAAAGCGAAGCCACAGCGCTGGGAGCGGCGATGCTGGCCACGTTAGGGGTCGGCATCTACAAGGACATCCATGAGGCTATCAAAAACATGGTCCATGTGGTCGACCGCTGGGACCCGATCCCTGAGAATGTGAAGATCTACGAAGAGATGTTCGGTATCTTCCGGGAAACTTACCAGGCTCTAAAAGTGAAAGTCTTTCCAGCAATATCGCGATATCAGGGGGTGGAGTAGCAACAGACGCCAGGTTCTTAAGGATGATGCCATGTGCTTTAGTCCGGCAGTTGTTATCCATACGTCAAGAGAGATTTGTCTCTGTGGGCGCGTCTTCCATATACGGCAAGTCCGGTCGCCGGCGGGATGGCGGCAAGATGCCAGTCCCACAAAGAGAGTCCTAAGAAGGAAGTTGTTGGCAGGAGGTAAATTCCATGTCCAGTAAAAGCGTGCTCGAACGACTGTGGGAGGTTAACCCTGAAGCCGAAATCTGGTGGGATTCGTCACCAATCATTTATGAGAATTGGCGAAAAAAAATGCTTGCTAAAGTTCCCGACCCTGAAGAAATGGCCGCGTGGTTGGACCGTTTATACAGTTCTAACAGAGCTCCGGGCGACATCCTGTTTAGAGGGGTTACAACCAATCCGCCCTTATCATACGAAGCAATCAAAGACGATCCCGGTTACTGGAACAACTGGATCGACGCGTTGATCGAAAAGGATCGCTGTCTTGATGCGGAGGTTGTGTTTTGGCAAACTTATAAGGAGATCGTCCGGCGCGGGGCCGAGATGTATCTTCCAATATTCCAGGCCACCGGTTACAAGAATGGATACATTTCAGGGCAGGTGGATCCGCGGAATCGGCACGATGTGGATAGAATGCTTGCACAGGGCGAAGAGCTTCGAGCCCTGTCACCCAACGTTATGATCAAGATCCCCGGCACCGCCGAAGGCTATGAGGTCATTCGGCGCTTAACGGCGAGGGGTATTCCGACCAACAATACATTATCTTTTATCATTCCGCAGTTTGTCGCCTGCATGCAAGCGGTTGTTGCCGGCCTCAAGGAAGCACGGGCCAACGGGGTGGATCTCAGCAAGTGGCGATCGGTTATCACCGCCATGAGCACGCGCTACGGTACGCTGGGAGATCTGCAGAAGGAGGCCGCCGAGCGGGACATCGAACTGAGCGAAGCCGACGTGCGATGGGCGGAGATTGCCATTTTCAAGAAAGCATGCCGGCTGGTCGATGAGAATACCGCTTATCCGGGTAAGATGCTTCTATGTTCAATGCGTTTGAGTCCGATAGTCAATGGTGAACTTCGTTGCTGGCACCTGGAAAAACTGGCTGGGGCCAACATCGTCTACACGTGCCCGCCAATCTTTATAGAAGGTCTGTTCGAGAAGGCGCGGCACATCGAATTTCACTCTCAGATCCAAGAACCGGTGTCAGAGAAGGTAATGGACAAGCTGCTGAAGATTCCCTATTTCGCGAGAGGCTATGCCGAAGATGGCTACTCGCCCAAAGAATTCGACAACCATCCTGCTGTGATGGCCACGGCTCGGCAATTTTCAGAGGCTACTCAACAAATGGTGGACTTTGTAGCCAAACGGGTCGCCCACTTTTGCGGTTAGGCCGATCAGCTTCCGGCAAGGGAGCTGGACGGCTGTGGAGATCATGGAGATTGGGAATTCCATGGTTGTGAAATATGGTTAACGAACTCACTGTAAAGAAAAGGAGGACTTGAAATGTATTGTTATATCTGTGCGAAAGAAGGGAAACAAACTCCTGCCCTCGCTGTCTGCCTGGCCTGCGGAATGTGCATGTGTATGGACCACCTTGTAGTAGAACATTTGCCTATTAAGGATGTGCACAACTGGGGATTGAGCGTGGAAACGATTACTTATCCGGAAACGATTCCTCGATTCCTTTGCCAGCAATGCCATACGGCCCTCTTGCAGAAAAAAAGTTAGTGCATCTTAACCCGAGAATGGTGGTTGTGTTGAGTTGCAAATGATGGCCCTCCAATAAAGCGTGAACCCTCCATGCTCTGAGCCCAACAGAGAGTGGAGGGTGCACATTCTAACAGATGTTTCAGCGGATTATGACCTGTCGGATATGTTCTAACCTTAAAGTTCTGAACACTTTTTCAAGAGACTCTATCTACTATCAAACCGGTCTTTAAGGAGGTTACTGCTTGGCCATCTTTAAAATATCTTTGGAACAGCCCTCTTTGACTGGGGAACAGCAACAAGCGCTTGCGGAGATGTGGCGCCGCTGTATGCAAAGGATCATTGTGTGCACGACACTCGCCGGCAGCGGCCATCCGGGGGGCTCCATGTCTTCTCTTCAACTGCTCCTGATGCTTTATTCCACTCTCCGCCATGACCCTGACAATTGCTGCTGGCCTGAGCGGGACCGCTTGATTGTGAGTATGGGACACATCAGCCCGGGCGTTTACAGTGTCCTGTGCGAATTTGGTTATGTGAAAGAAGAAGACCTTTTCCTGGAATTCCGGCGGGCCGGGTCCTCATTTACCGGGCATGTGGAATGCTGTGTGCCGGGAGTGGAGTGGAATACGGGGAACCTCGGCCAGGGACTCTCAGTCGGCGCCGGCGTTGCCCTTGCGGAAAAACTTAAGAAAAACCGCTCGCAAACGGTGGTGTTGATGGGGGATGGCGAGCAGCAGAAAGGCCAAATAGGCGAGGCAAGGCGTTTCGCTGTAAAATATGGGCTCAACAATCTGTCCGCAGTGATCGATCGCAATCATCTGCAGATTAGCGGGGATACCAACCTGGTCATGCCACAGGCCATCGAGGCTGACTATGTCGCGTCCGGGTGGAATGTGATCTTTCTCAGGGATGGGCACGACTTTCAACAGATCTTCCATGCTCTTCGCCGCATTTCAAGACAAGAAGTGGATGACCCCGCAAATCCGACGGCCATTGTGGCCCGCACCTTTATGGGCAAGGGTGTTTCCTTCATGGAAAATAAGGCCAAATACCACGGTTCCACCCTTTCAGATGGAGATGCCGCAAAGGCGTTGGAGGAGTTGGAGGTGGACAATCCCATCCCGCTCTACCGAGAGAGGCGCAAGACCTATTTTGCTTTTACTGAGAAATTCTGTCCCCCGCGTTTGCCTGATTCCATCGAAGTGGGAGAATCGAGATCCTACGGGAGTGATGTGGCTGTCGATAACCGCTCGGCCTATGGCAAGGTGCTGGAAGATCTCGCTATGTTGAATAATCGGGGAGAGGTGCCCAAGGTCCTCGGATTCAGTTGCGATCTTGAGAGCTCAGTGAAGATGGATGGATTTCATAAGATCTCGGAACATGCCTTCTTCGAGTCGGGTATCCAGGAACACCATACGGCCACTCTGGCAGGAGCCGTCAGCAAGGAAGGTTTCGTCTCATTTTTCAGCACTTTTGGGGTATTCGGGGTTTGTGAAACCTATAATCAGCAGCGGTTAAACGACATCAATCAAACACAGGTAAAGCTGGTGTGCACGCATCTTGGCCTCGACGTGGGAGAAGACGGACAAACGCATCAGTGCATCGACTACCTTGGGCTCTTGCAGAATCTCTTTGATTTCTCAATATTCATGCCCGCAGATCCCAATCAAACCGATCGTATCATTCGCTACGCGGCATCTCATCCGGGGAACTTCTTCGTGGGCATGGGGAGGTCCAAAATGCCGGTGATCTGTAACGAGACCGGCTCCCCGGCTTTTGCGGGGGATTACCGTTTTGTGCCGGGCCGCGCCGACCGGATAAGGGATGGACATCAGGGCGCCATTTTGAGTTACGGCATGTCGGCGCATCATGCCATCCAGGCCCATCAAGAGCTTTCTCAGCAACATAACCTGAAGCTGGCGGTTTTGAACTTCGCCTCCATCCGCCCTCTTGACTCGGAAGCAATCATCCGTGCATCCGAAATGGGTTTTCTGATCAGTGTCGAAGACCATCACGTAGATACCGGCCTGGGTGCAAGAGTCGCCAGTGTTCTGGCCGACCATGGAAGGCAATGCCGGCTGCTTCGGTTGGGGGTCAGGAACTATGGACTTTCCGGCAAACCATCCGAGCTCTACCGGCTCGAAGGGATTGATTCCGACGGAATCGTCAAAGCTGTTGTAAAAGCAAATGCAGATGGGTGGCTAAAAAAGTGACCGCGCTGATGATCAATTGCCTCAAACCTGCCCAGCCCCCAAACCGGTCGTGGTTTACTGCCCGGTCGAGGGTTGGCAGTCCTGCATCAGGGCGCACAGAAAAACCCGGTTGTTTTTGCCATGACCACATGGTACATCTTTGTCGTCTCATTGTCCTGATGATTCAAGGGTTGATGCGGTGATGTGAACGGTTGTCTCGTAACTTTTATTGAGGTATGAAAAGAAAATTTGAGTTCTTGGTGATGGAGTCCGCCGGACCGCCCGAAAGGGTTGATGACTCCTACTGAAGCGAACAGCTTCCGGTGGGAGACCGGTGGAATTGCTTTTTTAGGAGCTCCTGCGAAAGATTCGCAGGAGCTTTTTTAATGCTGGGAGGAAAAAATACGATGAGTGAAAAGATTGTCGCCATCCGTGCGCTGGAAATTCTCGATTCCCGGGGGAATCCCACACTTAGGGTGTTTGTCACTCTGGAAAACGGAATAACCGCTCGAGCCTCTGTACCATCCGGCGCTTCGACCGGCGAAAATGAAGCCATCGAGTTGCGCGACGGGGATGCGAAACGGTACGGGGGCAAAGGGGTTCTGACGGCGGTCAACAATGTCGAACAAAAAATCGCTCCACCGCTGATCGGCCAAAACCCGGCTAATCAGGCCGCAATCGATTCCATTTTAATAGAACTCGACGGAACACCCAATAAGAGCAACCTGGGAGCGAATGCAACTCTTGGCGTTTCGATGGCCGCGGCCGCGGCTGCTGCAATCAGCTCGGGGCTTCCCCTTTATTCGTACCTCGGGGAAACAGGTCTGGCGAAAATGCCGGTCCCCATGATGAATGTCTTAAATGGTGGCAAGCATGCAGACAACAGCGTTGATTTCCAGGAATTCATGATCATGCCGGGCGGTGCGCCCAGCTTCAGGGAGGCTCTCCGGTATGGGGCCGAAACGTTTCATGCTTTGAAGGGAATTTTGAAGAAGAAGGGCTATTCCACCAATGTCGGGGATGAAGGCGGATTCGCACCCGATCTAAAAAGCAACGACGAGGCTTGCGAAGTAAACCAGATCGGGACCGTGACCGAGACCGTCGAGGCCATTCGGCTTTGTAGAAAAGCCGGTTGGGGGTACGTGATTTCTCATCGCTCAGGGGAGACTGAGGATACCTTCCCGGTGAAGAAATTTTGGCCTTTGGCATAGATAACTGGATAGCATGAATATGAGTAGCAGTCGAAAATTTATTCCGGGACCTCATAAGAACGGCATTGAAACCACACTCGGGCTTCTTGACGAGGCCCTCCTGGAATTCGAGGCGTGGGCGCATGGCCGGGAAAACAGGTCGGTCTTGTACCGGGAGCGCAATACCCTCTCAAAAGATCAGCGGGAAAGAATTTCGATCCAGGTGCAAAAGATGAGGGCAGTTCTCGTTGAGGTTCGGGACGATCTCGATCTGCGCACAATGGCCGGCAACGCCGCAAAATCGATTTTGGGCCGGTGTTCGGCCTTATGGGTAAGCCTGGTGGAGCTCGAAGGCGAACACCTGGGGCGTTACGGCAAACCACCGGATGGACTTGCCGAATATCTGGACCCAAAGACAGCCCAGTTGATCGATGCGGTTCAGGAGATTTCCAGAATTGCCGCCGAGGACTGATACCAAGTTGCGTTCAAGTTGATGTAGCATAGGGCCTTGTGCCCGTCCGCACTTCCAAGCGCCCACAAGGGGCTATACTACTTTCGTATGCTCGCTTCTAGCACGTTCTTGAACGCA
>Ga0187890_10001042_pt1 | contig 20239 bp, 8 predicted proteins | sample June2016WEW_21_1_FD_133005 | JGI IMG/M metagenome (GOLD analysis project Ga0187890, IMG submission 133005) | Peatland microbial communities from SPRUCE experiment site at the Marcell Experimental Forest, Minnesota, USA - June2016WEW_21_10 | ecosystem: Environmental > Terrestrial > Soil >... | reverse complement strand
GGCGAAAACTGGATCTCAATCGTGCAGGTCTTAGCCGCCCCCAGCGTGCCGCCCGTAAGCGAGCAGGTGGTGCCAGTGAGCTGGATTTGGAAATCGCCGGAGGGCACAACGCTGCTCAGGGTGACCGCGCTCGCGCTGTTGTTGGTGATCTTCACCGGTTTCGCCGTGCTGGTCGAACCTATCCCCTGCGACGTGAAAGTCAGGCTGCCGGGGGACACCGTCAGGTTGTTCTCGGAAGTGCCGGTCAGATTGACGAGTTGCGGGCTGTTGCTGCTGCTGGTCGTAAAGGCGATGGCCGCCGATCCTTCGATGCTGCCGACAAACGTGGGGCTAAATGTGATCTGAAAGGTGCACTTGGCGGCGGCGGCCAGCGAGGACGGACAGGTATTGTTAAGAATTGCGTAATCAGTGCTGGCGGTAATCGTGCCCATGGTGACCGCACTGGCACTGCTGTTGGTCACCGTAATGGTCTGGGCGGCGCTGGTTGTGCCGCTTAAGGTTTTGAAGGTGAGACTGGTCTTGCTCAGGGAGAGCGGGGAGGTCCCGGCGGTCGCGGCCGAAGTCAGTTTCACGACCACGGGCAGGGCGTTCGTCGCATTGTCGGTAATGATGATGGCGCCGTCGTCGGCAGCCGAGGTGGGAGTTACCGTTACACTCACCGTGCAATTGCCGGTTCGAGCCGCCAGAGCTGTGGTCAAACAGGTTCCGGTAGTGATCGCGTAGTCGCTAACATTGGTCGTGATGGAGTTGATGGTGACGGTGCTCGCCGAGTTATTGGTGATCTTGAAGGTCTTGGCCGCGCTCGTCGTCCCGATCGTCCCGCCGGTAAAACTGAGGCTCGCCGGCGACGTGGTTACCGGCGCCTCGCCGGTTCCCTTGATGCCCACCAGGGCCAGGATATTGTTGTCGTTGTCGTAGATGCTGGCGGCGCCGTCAATCGATCCAACCTGGCTTGGCGTAAAAGTAATTTTCGCCGTGCAGGAACCGCCGCTGCCGGCGATACTGCCGCTGCAGTTGTCGGTCTCCGTGTAGTCGCCGCTCATCGTAATCACGATGGGCTGCGCCGACGCGCCGTTGTTCGTGAGCGTCACGGATTTCGTGCTGCTCGCCGTATCGATCAGCTGTTTCGCGAACGTCAGGCTGGTTGGCGAAACCGTGATCTGCGCCCAGGAGCTCACGCTGGCGGTCACGAACAGAGCCGCAAGCAACAGGACTCGGGAAAACTTTTTGGCGACGGAAGGCGCAATAATGCTGGCGGCGGAAGCAGAGGCGGAGGCGCGCATAGGGTCTCTCCTGGAGACAAGCAACAGTTTTTCTTGCGATCTTTCGCGGAATTCGAGGGGGAAGTCCGTCCGCGAACCTTTCACAGGTTCTGCGGAGTTTACAAAGCCACGCGTAAGAATGCAAGCCCCGCACGCACTTTTTTTGTGGAAAATACGGGAAGTTGCAACATTTTGCAACTTATCTAGCGGAGACTCGAAACTTGTTCGTGATCGCGAGCGCCGCTTCTTCTTACGATCTACTTACGATCTACGACCGGCGCAAGGCCGTCGATGTCTCGAGCGCGAACCACCCAGCCCTAGCATCTCGTGGCCGATCTCGATCCAGAAATCCAGCGCCGGAAGGCGCTCGCAGCAAGCCCTTATACGACATTCCTGAAGGCATGCCCTGATACGAACTGCACGTGCACCACGCACTGCTAGACAAACCAGCGGCTGATGAGCACGAAAATCGCGAGCAACACGACTCCGGTGCTGAACGTGTACCAGATCAACTTGCGCTCGACCGGGAGCAAGGGCTCGTACTCGCTTCCCATCTTTTCCAGTTCTTCTGCTATACGCGGTTCTGTCATAGTCATCCTTTCGCGTCGTTCTTCTAACTTCAATCCTTATCCTTTTAATGCCGGCGGCAACACTCCGTGGAAGAACAGCCACGAGATCAAGAGGCCGACCCAAATGATGTATCCGAACAGGCAGAGCACATAGACCGCGGCTAACTTGGCGATGCCCTCCTGCCACAATTTGCGGAAATTGGAGAGCACTCCGATGGCGAAGAAGGTCATCAGGAAAAAGATGGAGCGAAACAGATTGGCTTGTGCCATCGAGGCTTTTACTTTGGGGATCAGGCTCGGAACGGCGATCCCGATGGCGAGCACAATCAGGAAAGTGGCCACGTAACCCAGAATGAACTTCGGAAAGCGCTGCCAGATCTCGACGACTCTTACTTTCTCTCCCGGACGGCGTTCAATTTTGGCCGACCAAATCCAGGCGAGAATGAACGCCCATACGCCGATGAAGACGTCGATGAAAACCTTCACCGTCGCGCTGACGCCCATGATCCAACCGGCCTGGTACACCACTCCGGTAGCCGCCAGGGCTTTCGCTCGAATAAGCGCGTCCGTGATGGCGCCGCTGGCGACCGCCGCGCCGTCGGTTTTCACGGCAAGTCCCATCCAGGCGCCGGCGACCATGGGTTGCCCGTATAGGAAGTGCTGGGCGGCGAAGGGAAGCACCATCAGCTCGATGACAGAAAAGATCACGACCAGCGACGAGACCATGATGGGCACAATCGGCCGTGCCCGAATTGCGCTGCCGGTTGCGATGGCCGCGGATACGCCGCAAATGGAAATACCGGAAGCCAAGGGAGCGGCCCATTCCCGGCTGAAGCCGAAATAGCGGCGCGAGATGAAGTACACGATCGGCCAGTAAATCAAGTAGGCCTCGATAATTGCGCAGACGCCGCGGAAGATGACCGACGTTGCCAATTGCCGCTGCTCCAGCGCCGCAATCCCCAGAAATCCGCCAAGGATCACGACAGCGGTCTTGATGTACAGCTCAGGGCGCACGGCCTCTTTGAGCGCCCTGGCGACGCCCGGAAGGAAATTGCCGACAACCAGGCCCGCCAGCAAAGCGATGATGAATCCCGACTCGTTGGTGAGGTTGAGCGACCACGCGATCTTCAACGCGGGACGCTTATCTGGCGTCGCGGCAATGTAGGCCCAGCTTCCCAGAAACCAGCAGGCATAACTGACAATGAATATCGCCGTGAAGGCCACCGCGAAGCGCTTGAGATCGGCTCGCAAAGCTTTGGCGCCCGCCAGCAATACGGCCAGCAGAAAGAAATAGGTTGCCACGAGCGAGAGCGGAGCGGGCAGATTGGCAAAGTGCCTGGAAGCGGGAGCCAGAGCCTTCGATGGCATGGTCCAAATCGAGGTTGTGATCGCCCATCCCAGCAGATCGATTCCGAACAGCAACGCCAGCGACAGCGCGAATACGAACAGGCCGACCCACACTGCCAGCCAATCTTCGGTTACACGGGTTTGCGCAATCGCCAGTGCCTCGCCCTGCGAAGGGGCAGTAGCTTGATCCAACGTTGTTGTTAGGTTTGCCATTGTTTATCTCCGCAGAACGAATCGTTGTTATTCGTTCTGTTCTTAGTTCTATTGTTAGTTCTTTCCGGTGGCGGTGAGTCGAGGTTTCGGTTGTGATCCCCATTTCTCGCTGCCATTACCAATCTGATAGACAATATATGGATTGTCGCAGAGCGCAGAAATCGGTCTCGACCCAATGCCGGAAACACCGCAGGTACGAAGGGAACAAGGACGCAGGAAAGGCCGCCTCCCAGGCTTCGCCGCGATGCTTCTGCAGGGGCTGGGGCTGCCGCCGACTGGATACCATACATACACGATTATAGTACTAGAGAATAGGATCGTACGATATGACAAATATCACCACGCGGTGTGAAGCCGTGGGTGGAGGTTGTAAGTCAATCCCCAAGGCGGACTTAGCTCCTCTTTGCATTCCCCCGATACGAGGGCTCGGAAGAACCGGACGGAGGTTACATGACTTCCTCCCCCATTCTGCTCAGACCCGAGGGACGCACCTGCGCAGCCGTCGGCAAGCGACGCCGACGTCCAGCGTGCAATTGTCCGCGAGTCCGGCCACGCTACCGGGCTTCTGCCCAGTCAGGGAAAGTGCGTCGCCGGCTCAAGTGGCAAACACTCGACGTCCGCTCCGATGAGATTTCTCTCTCGAGCGTCCGGGTGCATCAGGCGAGGACTTGGGTCGCGCCAGAGCTAGTGCGTCGAATCCCCATACTTAACCGAACAGCCGTAGGGGCGCGTCGCCGGCGTTTCGACCTGCTTACCGGCCATGGCCTGCTCCAGCGCGCGACTGACGTAGTTGGTCGCGCCGGGAACATCGTTCAGGTCGGTGGTCGCTTTATCGTCAATGGCTCCATCGTAGATGACGACGCCGTTGGGGTTGATGACTACCATCTGCGGAGATGTCTTCGCGTCGTAAAGATGGCCGATCTCGCCGGTCGGATCGAGCAGTGCGGCAGTCGGCGCAGCCTGCATCTTTGCCAGGTAGTCGTTTTCTTCGCTCGCGGTCACGTATCCCTGCTTGCCCGGCGCAGAGGACAGAATCGTGAACCAAACTACGCCCCGGTCCGTCCACTGCTTTTGCAGCCGCTGCATGTTGCCGCTGTTGTAGTGCTTGCCCACGAAGGGGCAACCGTTGTTGTGCCACTCGAGGACCACATACTTTCCGCGATAGTCCGAAAGGTGCAAGGTCTTGCCGTTGCTCGCCGCACCGGTGAACTCCGGCGCCGCGTCGCCGACTTTCGCAGCCGACATTAGTGGCGGAGCTGTGCAAAGCAGCAGAGCAACGAGCATGGGGTACAGAAGAATCGAGTAGAGAGTTGAGCGCTTCATTGTTGTGATCCCTCCTTTAAGGATTGTGCTGGGTGGATTCCAATACTGTAGCTGCTTCTCACCGCGCCAGACTTGCTGAGAGGTGCATCAATCAAGTAGGCCTGATCGGCAGAGAGCACGAGCACGCCCTGCAGCCGCTGAATCGGTTTGAGAAGCCGATCAGACTTCCGCAGCGTCAGCCGGAAGCCAGTGGCCAGAGGTTGCGGGTTTTGCGGTGCCGCGTTTTCAATCTGCGACTCGGCCAGTGGGAAGAAAATCGCCTGCGTGATTTGGCGGCCCAGATTCGCGGTGAGCACGAAAGAATCGTTGACATCGGCCACGCTGAATCTCCAGTTGGTTGGCGCTGGGCGCGGGAAAGACCGGCGCGTGGCGGCAAACAGATCGGCGTATCGAGAGTACTGAGCAGAAACGTGAGACGCGATTGGGAGAGTAAGCGAAAGTTGCGCCTTACCTGGAATGCACATGTCATGGCTGCACACGAGGAGCTTCACGTCGGCTCCGATATGAGCCGACTGCTCAGCCGCCACAATGGGGTCCGCATGCATCGGCACAATCAGTAATATGACATCTTCGTAGCCATAATCCACAATGCTAGAAGAGTTCTCCAGACGGCGCGGAGTTGGCCACTCGATCGCTCCAGCTGAAAGGCCCGAAGGCAATCGCCACTCGACACGGGGCGGCTCGCCCGAGTCGCCCGGATTGATCCAGTAGATATGCCAGCCCTTCTCCAGTTGGAAACGCAGTCCTACATCGAATTTCTGTCCTGCCGCGAGCTCCCGTTTCTCAATCCATGGATTCTCTGCGATAAGTTCCAGCGTGCCGTGCGGGATAGGCGTGCCTTCGGCATGCGCACTGGCCGCGCACAGCAGCAGCGCAACTCCAAATGTGAGAGCCCGAGAAAACCTGGAACTTGGACTGCGCCCTTGCATTTTTAATTTGATGCACAAACCATCCAGCATGTTCTTTCCTATCGGACAGCGCGCGAGGCATTTGTTCGGTGAGTCAGCTACTGAAACAAACTACTCCATCTCAAACGCCAGCCACTGTAATCCCCCTCCGCGCTCCACCTGCAGGACGACCGGATCGTGCGGCTTGATCTGCCTTAGAGTCGCACGGAGAGAAGTCAAAGAGTCGATCGATATCCGGTTCACGCTATGGATAACATCTCCAGTCTGCAGACCACTTGCAGAACTCAGGAAATCCGCTACTCGTGCCACCACGACAACACCGGAGGGATTGCGCAGCGTGCCCAACATCGACCGCAACTCATCGTTCAAGTCGAGCCCGAGTATTCCCAAACGAGAAACCAAATTGTCGCGCGGATTGGCTAGATCAGGGAGAGCGTCCATTGCGTCTTTCATTTCGAGCGCGACGATGTATAGTGTCTTTCGTTCGGTCCCACGGAGAATTTCCAGCTTGAGCGGCTCATCAAGAGGATGCAGGTAGAGAGCGGCGGTGAAGGCGGGCAGCGTGCCGATGCGGCGGCCATCGGCGCTGACTACAATATCGCCGATCTTCAGGCCAGCTGCCTCCGCAGGACCTCCCGGCGCGACGTCATCGATTATGACGCCCCAATTCTGCGTGAGCCCCAATCCTTTGGCCAGGTTCTCAGTGATGGTTTGCGCGCCCGCCTTGACCTCGATGCGATGCACGTGCCCATACTTACGCAGGCTCTCGTACACGAAACGGACGATTCGTGCCGGGATGGCAAACCCCAGCCCCTCGCTCCCACCCGCTGAGGAGAGAATGAAAGTGTTAATCCCTACTACGTAGCCTTCGGAGTCAACCAACGGGCCGCCGCTATTCCCCGGATTGATGGGAGCATCAGTTTGAATGTAAACCATGGGACGGTTCGGATCTGCCTGTCTCGCAACGGAACTCACTATGCCCATGGTCACCGAGTTCTCCAGTCCTTCAGGACTGCCCAGGGCAAACACTAACTGTCCCTGATGCACCGGCCGGCGGCTGCCCAGCGAAAGTGTGGGCAAGCCAGTCTGATCTATCTTGAGCAGGGCAAGGTCAGTCTCCTTGTGCATGCCGATGAGTCGCGCCTCAACGATGCGCTGCTTACCGACGGGCAGAATCTGGTCGGGAAAATCTACCGAAGGCATGGGGAGAGCCACGTGGATGCGCTGCGCCCCCTCGACCACGTGGGCATTGGTCATGATGTAGCCGTCCGGGTCCACGATCACTCCTGAACCGATCACATTCTCGCGGGTTATGAGCGCCGTTTGACCGTGATTGCTTTCTTCGAGAGCCCCATAGCTGGTGACCAGAATTTGAACCACCGCGGGGGAAATCCGGGCGGTAAGCTGCTCGATCGCGGAATTAAGTTGCTGCAGCACCACGGGCGATTCTTCCGGCCGGGTTCCCATCAGCTTGGCTTTGTCTTTATCTTTATCTTTATCTTTATCTTTATCTTTATCTTTATTGATGTCAGGCTTCGCCGTTTCACTACCGGAGACGGCCGGGGTTTGCGGCGCCAGTTGTTGGCCAAAGCTCGGCGCTGCAAACCACAGGGAGCAAAAGCAGACAGCAAGACTAAGAAGCGAGATGCGGAATCGACCTTTCGAAACGCAAGCTCGGAAGAGCATAGCGACACACTCCTTGGACACACTTCTATTACGTCACGACCCAGATCATGATTATGCCGGAATGGCGGGGCTACACCAACGATTGCCGACGTTCGCTTTGCCGCCCACGATTACGAATCGTCTGACCGTATTGGTATGATGGCATACGGACCGCTCGGAATATCTCCGAACTCGGCGCGCGCAAGTGTTGGATTTCCAATTATCGGAGTGTCTATGAACGGATTCTGGGAACGAGTAGTGCCTGCGTTTCGGTGTTTCCTTTCCATCCTGTTCCACGCTGACATTCCCAACGACATCGTACAGAAACTGATCAAACCCGCCGGTCCGGTTCCGCAGGCGCCAGTTGCTGCCGCGCCTCCCGTCTCTCGTCTCAAGGAAGTTGAACGGCCAGCCGCGGAAACGTTTGATCGCGCCGTGCAGATGCTGGCGCTGCTGCAACGCGATGGGCGGCTCATCGATTTCCTGGCGGAGAACATCTCTGCCTATCCCGATGCGCAGCTTGGAGCCGCCGTCCGCACCATCCACGACACTTGCCAGCAGGTGCTCGACCATTATGTAAAGCTGGAGCCGATTCTAAGCTCCGAAGAGGATCAACCGGTGACGGTGCCAGCGGGTTTTGACCCAGCCGCAGTCAAATTGATCGGCAACGTGGCGGGAGAGCCGCCCGTTCGCGGTGTGTTACGGCACAAAGGCTGGCGCGTGAAAGAAGTGAATCTGCCCCCGTTGCCGCAAGCCGCCGGACGGATGGTGGTTGCGCCGGCTGAGGTCGAACTTTCATAACGGCTGATCCCACATCTGCGCAACCGATGCTGGGCTTGAAAAGGAGATGTTCGTTGGCGGCCAAATACATTGTTGGCATCGACCTGGGGACCACAAATTCGGCGCTGGCGCGCTGCGACGCCACTGCTTCCGGAAGTGCTGCAGAAGAGGAAAGCCGCATCGAGATCCGCGGCATTCCGCAGCTGGTGAATCCGAACGAAGTGGCGGAACGCACGTTGCTGCCGTCGTTTCTCTACATCCCGGGCGAATTCGATTTTCCCAAGGGCAGCCTCGCCTTGCCATGGGAGCCCGAGCCGAAGCTCGTGATCGGCGAGCTGGCGCGCAAACGCGGCGCGGAGAGCCCAAACCGGCTGGTCGCCTCCGCCAAGTCCTGGCTCTCATACGCTGGGGTGGACCGCACTGCGCCGATCTTGCCGTGGCAAGCGCCCGCGGAGGTGCCCAAGCTATCGCCGGTCGAAGCGTCATCGCAGTTCTTGCGGTACTTGCGCACGGTGTGGGACAGCAGCGAGGCCGGGGAGGACAGCGCTCTTGCGGAGCAGGATGTGCTGCTCACTGTGCCCGCATCGTTCGACGAAGAAGCGCGCGAATTGACCAGGCGCGCCGCCGAACAGGCCGGCTATCCGCACGTCACGTTGCTGGAAGAGCCGCTGGCGGCCTTTTACGCGTGGCTTGAAAGCCAGGGTGATGACTGGCGCCGCCGCATCAAGGTCGGCGACCTGGTTCTCGTATGCGACGTCGGCGGCGGCACCACGGATCTCAGCCTCATCGTGGTTTCCGAAGAGGGCGGCGAACTGACACTGAAGCGCGTCGCCGTTGGCGACCACATCCTGCTGGGCGGCGACAACATGGACTTGGCGCTGGCGCGCGTTCTGCAGCAGCGCCTTGAAGCCTCGGGCAACCGCATCGACACCTGGCAGTTGCACGGCCTGTGGCATCAGAGCCGCATCGCGAAGGAAAAACTGTTTCAATCGCCCAAGACGCAGAAGCAGCCCATCACGTTGCTGGGCAAGGGAACGAAGCTCATCGGCGGCACCATCAAGACGGAACTGGCGCGCGAAGACCTCGACCAGATCCTGGTCGAAGGATTTTTTCCCAAGGTCGCGAGCGGGGAATTACCTGCCCGGCAACGCCGTGTTGGTTTTCAGGAGTTGGGCCTGCCGTACGCGGCCGATCCAGCCATCACCAAGCACCTGGCGCGGTTTCTGTCGGAGCAGGTTCGCAACAGTCCTGAGGCGGCGGGCATCCGGCGCGGCCCGAGTGGACTGGCATGTCCAACGCACGTCCTGTTCAACGGCGGAGTGATGAAAGCGGCGGTGCTGCGCGACCGTCTGGTCGAGGTGCTGAACAGCTGGTTAAGACAAGAAGGATTCGACGCGCTCGGGGCAGAGCAAATACTGGAAGCTCGCGACCTGGAGCACGCGGTTGCGCTCGGCGCGGCTTATTACGGGAAGGCACGTCGCGGGCGCGGCGTGCGTATCCGCAGTGGCGCCTCGCGCACGTACTACATTGGAATTGAAAGCGCAATGCCCGCCGTGCCCGGCATGGAAGCTCCAATCAAGGCGCTCTGTGTCGTTCCCTTTGGCATGGAGGAGGGCAGCGAGGCCACGATTCCCGGCCGGGAGTTTGGCCTCGTCGTCGGCGAACCAGCCGAGTTTCGTTTCCTGAGTTCCAGCGTCCGCAAACAGGACCGGGTCGGCAGCCTGCTGGAAGATTGGGGCGCCGATATCGAGGAACTCGGCCCGCTCGAGGTCACACTCAAACTGGATGGCCGGCAGGGAACAGTTGTACCGGTGCGGATCGAGACTCGCATCACCGAACTTGGCACCCTCGAGGTCTGGTGCGTATCGCGCGACGGCGCGGAGCGCTGGAAGCTGGAGCTGAACATTCGCGAAAAAGCTCGCGAAAAGGCTCGCGAAAAGCACGGGAGATGAGGTCGTCGGTGCCTTCTCGTTATCTGATCGGCATCGATCTGGGCACGACAAACTCTGTCGTCGCGTACATCGATACTCGCATCGATGCGCACATCGATACGCACATCGATACTCGGGAAGTCGCCGATGCGGGCCCCCCGATTCATGTGTTCCCCGTACCGCAGTTGGTGGGACATGGGGAAGTTCGCACGCTTCCCGCACTTCCTTCTTTTCTTTACTTCCCGACCGCGGATGAGTTGTCTGCCGGAGCCGTGAGCGCCACGTGGGATGAGGATCCGCCCATGGTCACAGGTGTGCTCGCGCGCGAACAAGGCGCGCTGGTACCGAGCCGCCAAGTGTCATCGGCCAAGTCGTGGCTTTCTTATTCCGGGGTGGATCGCCGCGCCAAGATTCTGCCGGCGCAAGCGGACCCTCCGCAGGCTCTCATTTCTCAACCCATGATTTCCCCGGTCGAAGCGTCCGCGCGCTACCTCATGCATCTGCGCGACGCCTGGAACGGTGCGATTGGGACCGATGCAGAGACGCGTTTTGAGCATCAGGAAATCGTCCTCACCGTGCCCGCTTCGTTCGACGAGGAAGCGCGTGAGTTGACGGTCGAAGCCGCCTGCCGCGCCGGACTCGACAAACTCACTCTGCTCGAAGAACCGCTGGCCGCGTTTTATGCATGGGTAGGGACGAAGATCGCAGCGAATCGGATCGAGCCGAATCGAGACGTACTTGGCGGTGGGAACGGCGAGGATCTCCGCGACGGCGAACTGATTCTCATCTGCGACGTCGGTGGCGGCACGACCGACTTCAGCCTGGTGCGCACTCGCTTGGTCAACGGCGAGTTGCAGTTTGAGCGAAGCGCCATCGGCGAACACCTTTTGCTCGGCGGCGACAATCTTGATTTCGCCTTGGCCCGCCGCGTGGAAGACAAACTCGTTAGAGACAAGCTCAAGGATATTCCGCTCACTCTGCGACAGCGTTATGCGTTGCGTCGAGCCTGTTGTGCCGCGAAAGAGCGGCTGCTCAGCGATTCGGAATTGTCGCACGTGCCGGTCACGATCTTGGGCAGCGGGCAGGCCGTCGTGGGACAGGCGCTCAGCGTTGACCTGACGCGCGAGGAAGTCCTGCAGATTCTGACAGAGGGGTTCCTGCCAATCACGGCGCCGAATGAGATGCCGGCGTATGGCCGGCCAACCGGGTTGCGCGAACTCGGCCTGCCCTACGCCAGCGATCCCGCCATCACCAGGCACCTGGCCGCATTTCTGAGGCAAGCGGCGGTCGCCATGAACGGTTCGTCGGCAAACTCGGCTGCTGCAAATCAGAGCTCTGCAAATCAGAGCTCTGCAGATCACCGCATGGCTCGACCCGATGCGGTGCTCTTCAATGGCGGCTTCTGTGCGCCAGCGGTGACTCGCGAGAGGATTGTCGAGGCAATTTCCTCCTGGTTCGATGGAGCCCAAAGCGGCTGGCGGCCCAAGCTCCTCAACCACGAAGCGGCAGGTAGTGCGGTAGATCCTGCGATAGAAAGTTCGGTAGTGAGTTCGATGGAAAGTGCGGTAGCTCGCGGTGCTGCTTACTACGGCCGCGTACGGCATGGCGCCGGTTTGCGCATCAGGGCCGGCAGCGCGCGCACCTACTACATCGGGTTGCCCTCGGACGATCGTCTGCAGGACCACGGTCTGCAGGGCATCTGTATTTTGCCTGCCGGGGTCGAAGAGGGCACCACACTTCCGCTACTCAACCGCGAATTCTTGGTGCTGGCGAACCGCCCGGTGTCGTTCTCGCTGTACAGTTCGCGCACACGGCACGATGCGCACGGCGAAGTCGCTTGCTTGGACGACGACGAAGACGAAGCGGACCAAGCGAATGTGCATCGTCATGCACCGCTCGTGACCTTGTTGCGCTACGGCAAGAAAATGCGTGACGTCTACCTGACTGTAGGTCTCAGGGCCAGTTTCACGGAGGTTGGCACGCTCGAACTCTGGTGTGAATCGCGGGACACACCGCATCGCTGGCGGCTGCAATTCGAACTGCGCGGCGAAGAGGCGCAAGCGCAGCAACTCGGCACGGCAGAACCACAACCTGTGGCGACACGTTCATCGGCCGTTTCCACTTCCGATGCCACGGTCGAATCGGCAGCGCGACTGATCCGCAGTGTTTTTGGCGGCTCCGCTGATGGCGACACGCTGGCGCCCGAGACTTTGGTCAGCCAAATGGAAGCGGTGCTTAGCGCGAAGAGGGACTCGTGGCCAGTCTCGGCAATTCGCCGGTTCGGCGATGTGCTTATCGAAGTTGCCGCCGGACGCAAAAAATCTCCGCGCCATGAGGTGCGGTGGCTCAATCTATCCGGTTTCTGTTTGCGGCCGGGATTCGGTGCACCGGGCGATGCTAGGCGCGTGAACGACCTGCGAACCATCGCGTCGAACGAACTCGTCTTTGCGGACGATCTGCGATGCCAAGTCGAAATGCTGGTGCTGTTGCGCCGGATTGCCGGGGGCATCAATGCCAGCGAGCAGCAGGCGCTCTATCGCAAGCGTACTCGTCGTGCCGGCCGCAATAAGAAAGGCCGCGTGAACCGGCAACTCGAATACGAGGAGTGGCGCCTGTTTTCGAGCCTTGAGCACCTGCTCGCCAGCACCCGTGCGGCGCTTGGCCATGAACTGCTGGCGAAGATCAGAGAAGAACCTGGAGAGGCGATTTGGCTGTGGTCGCTCGGCCGGCTGGGCGCCCGCATTCCGCTGTACGGGCCGCGGCACTCTGTAGTGGCGGCTGAAATTGCCGGCGAGTGGGTGAAAGCCCTGCTGGACTTATCCCCGTTTACGGCGGCAACGGGTTCTGCCATCGTACAGATCTCGCGGCGCACCGACGATCGTTCGCATGACGATCGCGTACGTGACATCGCTGATGCCATTCGCGAGCTGGCAATCTCCCGTTTGATCGCGGTTGGGATCGCCGAAGATTCGATCCAGCTTCTGTCCAAATCCGTCCCGCCGGAACGGGCGGACGCGGTCCGCAGCTTCGGAGAATCGCTGCCGCCCGGGCTGCAGGTTGTCAGCTCTTCGAACTGCCTGCTGTCGGTGCCGGCGTTGCATAACTCGGGTCCGACTCTTTCGAAACCGGAGTGAGTCGCAGCTGGCAAGAGCAGCTGCAATCGGCATTGGAGCTAGTCTGTAGTAACAGGTTCCAAACCAGGTTCGGGCACAGCATCTTTTGAATTTTCTATCGCACGGTCAAGGCAGCTGCGCAAGAGTGCGGCAAGTTGCCCAACATAGGGCTCTACGAGGCTGCCGCGGGGACTGATGGGAAGAGAGAAGAGCCGAACGCCACCTTGCGCCACCTCTCCCCAGCCACCCAAATGAGCGTGATAACCCGACAGATGACGCTCCGCCAGGAAAAGTGTCAATTCCCCGGGATAGGGCTTGACGTCATATTGAGTAAGGGCTTCTTCGTAGATATCCGCAATTCTGGCGTGAGGCGTGGTGGCAGCGGCATTCGGCAAAAGGCGATGCCGGAGATGGGCCCAACCAAAACGAGCGGATGCCTTGATTCGGGTAATCTCGACGCGCAGTTTTTCCATGAAAAAGGCGGTTTTGCCTGCGCCCTCCGCTGCGAAGAGATTCTGGAGGTGAAAATAGGGGTTGAGGATGAAACGATTGGTAAACCTCTGGTGCAGTGGGAGCGGCCAGCGTATGGCGCGCAGATTGTAAATCTCAATGAGGGCAACGAGCCCCACGGTCTCGCCCAATGCGATGAGCTGCCGTGCCATTTCCAGGGCCAGAGTGCCACCCAGGCAGTACCCGCCAAGCATGTAGGGACCATGCGGTTGTACCTGGCGGATCTCGTCGACATAGCGGCGGGCCACATGTTCGAAACGGCCATCGACTGGAGAACGCCCATCGAGACCGGCGGATTGCAAACCGAAGACGGGCTGATCGGCGCCGATATGGGCAGCCAGGGAACGATAGAGCAAGATGTTGCCTTCGGCGGCGTGCACGAGAAAAAGTGGCGGCCGATCTTCGGATCGCGGATCGCCGGATCGCCGATCTCTGGATCGCAGATCTCTGGATCGCAGATCTCCGGGACGATTGATGGCCACCAGGGATTTCCAATCTTCTTCTTTGCTGCCCCGGCTCAAAACCCTGGCTAGCGTTCGCGGGGTAGAGGCGTCGTAGAGGATCGCGAGCGGCGCGGTGCAGCCCAACTCGCGCTGAATCAAGGCAAACAACTGCGCTGCAGCGATCGAGTGTCCACCCAAGGCAAAGAAGTCATCGTCCGGCCCAATCTCTCGGATATCCAAGACGCGCTGCCAAAGCGGGAGCAGCGCTTGGAGCAATGCGGGCTCCCCCGTTGTTGCAAGTCTGGTGGAGCTTGGCGGCTCTGAGAGTTGCCGTGACAGCTCTGGCGCCGAATTCGAAACGACCGAAGGAAATTCGTGAGCACCTTCCCGGTTTGGGGTCTGCGTGTAAACAATCTCGGTCGCAGGAAAAGCATCGGCACGATTGAGCCCGGCAAGATCCAGAACTTCCCGCGAGGGATCGGCCGCAAGGTCCTGAAAGATGGAAGCAAGCGCCCGGAGCCATGCCCGTATGGTGAGATCCTCAAAAAGCTTGATGTCGAAGTGACAGTGGAGCTCGAGGTTCTCTTCCATCTCGACCGCATTCAAATACAACTCGAACGATTCGAAGCCTTTGGGGTTGGCATCGTAGTCGACGGTAAATCCGGATTGCGGCAATTCGTTGGGCTTGAACTTCTTGATGTTGGTGAGGCCGGTCGAGATCGGGGAAATGCCGAGCGCAGGCGCGACGGGACGCAGATCTTCCAGCAGACTGACCATGGTGAAGATGGCGTGGTCCTGGGCAGCAAGCAGCTCGCCCTGCACTCTCTGGAGAAAAGCGCCGACTGCTTCGCCTTCGCGTAACTCCACCGCGAAGGGGAGAATGTTTACACAATGCCCGACGAGACCGGGCTGGCCGATGACGGGTTGCTCAGCAGTTGGCAGAGCGATCACAAAGCGACGCTGCTTTGAAACGCGGGCGAGAAGGACGGCCAAGGAGCTGAGCAGGACAGCGAAAAAGCTGCAGCCCTGTTTTGCTCCGAGCGCTCTGAGGTTTGCGACCACCGCGGCCGGAATGGGGTGATCGAGACGGCGCGCGCTGAATTCACGGCGCGCGCTGCGGGGGCGATCGGTCGGCAGCACGAGCACGGGAAAACCATCTTTGAATTTCGCATGCCAATAGCTGCCCGCTTCCTTGAATTCGTCGGAGCGTTGGCGCTCGGTTACGCTCTGCACGTAATCGGTGTAACTCTTCGCGGGCTCCAGAGCTGCGGGTACGCCCGAAATTTCTTCGGAATAGAAAGCGCAAAGATCGTGGATCAGGACATCCAACGCCCAACCATCGCAGATGATGTGGTGCGCCGTAAAGATAACCGCCGCGCGCTCGGGGCCGAGCATAACCATTTGGCAGCGGAACAACGGACCCGCGGGCAGGGGGAACGGTAAGGCGGTCTCATCGGCAATCAGCTTATGGAGACGCACCTCTTGGAGCGACGGGCCTCCTCGCCCGTCCAGCGGAATCTCATCCGCAATCGTCGGAGAGAGATTGAGTGAAGAAAGATCCGTCACCGGCATCGCGATTTTCTGCGCCGGGGCGATCTTCATCACCAGACCGGTTTCATCGAAGCGGGCGCGAAGAGCATCATGCCGCTCCACCAGGCGTTCCATGGCGCGCGACATTTTCGCGATCGAGATGCTGCCGGTAAAACGCACCGTCATGGATTCGTTGTAAGAGGCCGACAATCGTTCGGAAAGACGCGAGGAAGCATAAATGCCACGCTGCGGAACCGTAGCTTCAACTTCACGAGGGCTGGAAGCCGGGACGGTTTTTCGCCCTGTAGAGACGGGGCTTGCCCCGTCTCCGTCCGCGGCATCGGCCGGAGCGGCCACGCTTGGATGATTCGCGGCTGGACCGTTCATTCCGGCCTTTTCGAGCAGGGTAACCAGGCGGGCGATGGTGCGCGCTTGATCAGCAACAACTTCCTCGAGCACGCTGTTCGTTGTTCCTACACCCGGCGTTCGTACATCCGGCCTTACATACACAGCAGAAGGCGGAGCGGGTAGTGGAGAAACTGGCAGAGGGGCTGGGATGACCGGAGTCTCCGCAAGAATGTCTGCAGGCAGGGTGTCGTCAAGATGCGCCGCAAGCAGGTCGACGTTGGGCCACTGATTCATGAGCTGACTGAAGCTGACCTTGGCGGAAAATTCCTTGCGGATGGCAAACGCGACCTGCGTCAATGATAACGAGTCGAATCCCTGCTCCATGAACGTGGCGGAGGCGCTGATTTCGGAGCGTTCGCGTCCGGAGACCGGCACGAGCAGGTCAAGCACGCGCGCAGCGATGCGGTCTTTGCGAGATGCTAACGAACGTCCTGATGCAACGCTCTCTCGCGGCGCGGAGGAAACCAATGTCTCAACGGATGGTTCAACTCGGGGACGAGTGGCGGAAGCGGAACTCGCGGCCTGGAGGCTTTGCGCAGCGGGCGCCACTGCCGCAGGGTCGACCCAGAACCGCTGCCGCTCAAAAGGATAGGTTGGCAAAGGTATGCGCCGGCGGTATTCATGGGCGTAGAAGGCATCCCAATCAATGGACACGCCGTTCTGCCAGAGAGACCCGAGAGCGAAAAGCAGGGTCGCCCACTCGGCGTTGTTCTCATGGCTATCGGCAAACGTAGGGATGGCGGTGCAGGGATGGCCGGGCGTGAACTGCTGGCGAGCCAACGAACACAGGGTGGAACGCGGTCCACACTCCAGGAAGAAGTCGTATCCCTGGTCTTTAAGATACTGAATTGCTTTCGCAAACTCCACGGTTGCCCGGGCGTGATTGGCCCAATAAGCGGGATCGGTGGCTTCCGCAGCGGTGATGGGGCGTCCCGTGACCGTCGAAACAAAAGGCATTACCGGAGCGCGCAACTGGATTTTGGCGACGGCCTCGCGCAACGGCTCAACCATGGGATCCATCATGGCGGAGTGGAAGGCATGCGAGGTGTGCAAATGGCGGCAGACGACGTTTTCCGCTTCGAGTTGCTTCTGGAATTGGACGACATCGGCTTCCGGCCCCGACACAACACATAAAGCCGGAGCATTATTGGAAGCGATCTGAAGCGTAGCGGGAAGAATTTTCGCGATCGACTCCGCGCTGCCGCTCACCGCCATCATCGAACCCCGCGGGAGGTTCTGCATCAAGCGGCCGCGCAGAGCGATGATGCCAAGAGCGTCCTCAAGTTGCCACACGCCAGCGAGCGTGGCCGCAACAAATTCTCCGATGCTGTGTCCTGCCATCATGGCAGGCTCGATGCCCAGACTCTGCCAGAAACGCGCCAGCGCGTATTCGATTACGAAAATCGATGGCTGGGTGAAAAACGTGTCCTGCAGGGAAATCTGGGCCGTCTTTTCATCTCCACTTTGGGGATAAAGAAGTTCACGCAAATCCCGGCCGAGATGAGGCTTGAGGTGGTCGCAGCAATCGTCCACGACCGCGCGGAAAAGAGGCTCGTCCTGATAAAGGTTCAGGCCCATGTTGACGTACTGCGTGCCCTGACCCCCGAAAAGGAAGACGACGGGAGGATCTCGGCGTTCGCAGCGTTTACTGGCGCAGCGCAAAGGATTCGGTTGCAGAAGAAGTCGGGCGGCTTCACTGGAATCGGCGGCGACCACGAAACGCCGGTAAGCCATCTGCTTGCGCCCGGTTTGAAACGTGTAGGCCGCATCCGCAAGAGCTTCCGGCGCGGCGCTCGCGAGATGGTCCGCCAGATGCTCTGCCAATGCCCGGCTGTAGGCATCGAGAGCCGCCGGACTCTTGGCGGATAAAGGTAAGAGCTGCAGCGGACGCGAAGCGCTTATGCGCTTTGGATCGGGCGCGGGCGCCTCTTCCAGGATGACGTGGACGTTGGTCCCGCCAAAGCCAAAAGAGCTGACGGCGGTGCGGCGTACTTCCTCTCCCCGAGGGAAGGGGATGAGCTTGTCGGCCATCAGGAACGGGCTGCCGGCAAACTCGATTTTGGGATTGGCCTTTTTGAAATGGAGGGTCGGAGGAATTTGTTCGTGATGGAGAACGAGAGCCGCTTTGATCAGGCCCGCAACTCCGGCGGCATTAGTCGGATGCCCAATGTTTCCCTTGATGGAGCCGATATAGCAGAATTGCTTCTTGCCGGTCTTGCTCTCAAAAACTTTCCGCAGCGCTTCGAATTCGATGGGGTCGCCGACCGGAGTGCCCGTGCCGTGCGCCTCGATATAGCGAATGGTTTCGACCGGAACATTGGCATTCGACTGCGCCAGGGCAATGGCCTCGGCCTGGCCGTCCACGCTCGGGGCCAGGAAAGAAGCGGGGCGCGCGCCGTTGTTGTTCTTGCCAGTCCCGCGAATGAGGGCATAAATGGTATCGCCATCGGCGAGAGCATCGGCCAACCGCTTGAGGATGACCACGCCAGCGCCGTCACAAAACATGGTTCCGGTAGCGTCCGCATCAAAAGGACGGCAGTGGCCATCCTTGGCAAACGTGCCTCCCTCTTGATAGAGGAAACCGCTCTTTTGCGGGACCGTGATGTCGATGCCGCCGGAGAGCGCGATGTCACACTCATAGTCGAGAAGCGAGCGGTAGGCCTGGTCCACCGCCAGGAGAGTGGTGGAACAGGCGGTATTGAGGCTGATGGCGGGCCCGCGGAGATCGAGAAGATAGGCGGTGCGCAGAGCGATGTAGTCCTTCTGGTTACCGTACTCAACGGCGAGCTTGCCCGCCATAGCCAGCAGATCGGGTTGGGTCAAGAGGTTAGTGGTGTAGTAGTGGTTGTCGCCGATGCCCGCAAACACGCCGATGCGCCCCTCGTAGCGCTCGGGGTCGTAGCCTGCGTTCTCGAGCGCCTGCTGCGCGAGTTCGAGAAAGACGCGCTGCTGCGGATCCATGACCCGGGCTTCGAGCGGATTGATGCCAAAGAAGGCGGCATCGAAAAGATCCGCGCCCTCGATCAGACCGCGAGCGCGGATGTAGTCCGGATCGTGGCGAAGATTTTCGTCAATGCCGGGGCCCAGTTCCTCGGGCGTAAAAAAGGAAATCGATTCGACGGAATTGCAAAGGTTGCGCCAGAGTTGGTCGAGATTGGCCGCGCCCGGAAAGCGGCCGGTCATGCCGACGACCGCGACGGCATCGCCTGCAATGTCGTTCCCGGCATCCGGCTTAAGCGGCGACTTGCGCTGCGAATTGCGGTGATGACGCGCCCGGTTGTCGGCTTCGGCAAGAAAATCGGACTGGGTCTCGCTCGCTTCTTGCAGGAATTCCGCGAGTTTCGCGATCGTGGGGTATTGAAAAACTTTGACTGGCGGAATCTCACGCCCGAAACGCGTGTGGTATTGACTCACCATGCGAACCGCTGCCAGCGAATTGCCGCCCAGATCAAAAAAGCTGTCGTCGATGCCGACTTCTTCCAGTTGCAGCAAGTCGCACCAGAGATTCGCCAACTGCTTTTCGGTCGCAGTCCGCGGGGCGATAAAATCCTGGGCAAGAAGTGGCCGTTTGCCTTCGGGCCGGGGCAGAGCCTTGCGATCGAGTTTGGCGTTCGGGGTGAGGGGAAATTTCTCCAAACGCAGGAACACTGATGGGATCATGTAGTCCGGCAGCGTGGTTTTGAGGGCCTGATGTAAAGAGGTAGAGCTCAAGCCGGTACGGCCCGTGTAGTACGCGACCAGACGTTTATCGCCGGGACGATCTTCGCGAAGGACGACGACAGCCTGTCCGATTCCCTCGATTTTCGAAAGCACGCTCTCAATCTCGCCCAACTCGATGCGAAAACCGTGGAGCTTTACCTGCTGGTCGAGACGCCCCAGAAATTCAAGCGTGCCATCGGGACGGTTGCGAACCTCGTCTCCCGTGCGGTAAAGACGCACGGCGGGTCCCTCACCGGTAGCGACGCTCAGGAACCGCTCGGCCGTCAACTCAGGACGCTTGAGATACCCGCGAGCCAAGCCCGTGCCGCCGATCCAGAGTTCGCCCGGCATGCCCTGAGAAACCGGTTTGTGGTTCTCATCGAGAACATGGAATTGCGTATTGGCAATGGGCGGACCGAGGGAGATGTGGTCGGCGGAAGTGAGGCGTTCGGTGGAGGACCAGATCGTGGTTTCGGTCGGCCCATACATGTTCCAAAGTTCGCGGCAACGAGGGAGCAATTGACGAGCGAGGTCTGCG